>Ga0214473_10000130_pt1 | contig 108471 bp, 99 predicted proteins | sample RVTome_7_FD_203509 | JGI IMG/M metagenome (GOLD analysis project Ga0214473, IMG submission 203509) | Soil microbial communities from uranium-contaminated site in the Upper Colorado River Basin, Wyoming, United States - RVT98D197 | ecosystem: Environmental > Terrestrial > Soil > Contaminated >... | reverse complement strand
GACGAGTTCGCGAAAGATGTTCGAGCCAAACTAACCTCGGAACCCGAGCGCTACGCCGCTTACACGCGTGAATACCTGGGCTGGGGCGTGTTCGCGCTGATGACGCGGTGATGAGGGGATTACCGGGAAAGATCGGGGTCAGGCCTTGACTGAGGACAATTTATTTTAGGGGCAAAAGGGGTTGCATCGTTATTCTTGATTGAGTTTAACGCGCCGCCGGCGAGCGATCCAAGGGTAGGTTAGGCGGAACATTACTATGGATAATAAAGTACAACTCTTCGTAGCAGGAGTGATTCATCAGGACCCACTGGGTCGCCCTCAGGTGCAGCGCTGGCTACGTGAACTCTTATTGCGCGAAAGGCGGCCACCGACTTTCGTTGCAGTCGAGTGGGATAAAGATGATCTGGCAAGGATTGTTTCACAGCGCCCTAAGCTCGCCGAGCTCGCAAAAGCACAATGGCCGAACGCAACAACGGAATTCATTGATGCGTTAGCAGATGCCGCGGGCTACGAAGGCGATAGCCACGCTACAATTCTGCCATCGGTCGAGACTGTGTGGTTAGATGAGGGAAGGGAACCGGATGCTGAGGAAATTGAAAGATTCACTGAATTTCGCATGGTGAAGTACAAGGCGTTAGCTGCGGGTTTAGAGAAATTCGATCTTGAAGGACTTAAATACATGAGTGCAGCCGCCTGGAATAGCGTCTTACCTCGAGTAGAAGGCACTACTCCACGAGACGAAAAATTTGCAACACGTCTATACACTGCATTTGGAATCAATACAAGCAATTGGGCTATCGCTATTTTAGGTGCCGATCATACTGCTGACTCGCCTGGGTCTGCGATCGACCTACTTATCCATAATGGAATCTCATGCAATGTAACTAATATGGCTCCAGACAACATTTCTGCCAAGCAAAGCGTGCACTTGACTGGAAACCCATCCATCAGCAAGTAACGCAAACTATTATACGCCATTGACCACACTTAAATAGGGATAGAATTTTATGGAAAAAGCAACAACCCTAATAGAATACCTTAGGCACTTGCAGGGAGAGACAGGAATTGCTTTCTCTGCTATCATGGTCAGATCGGCGTCAGGCCTTGACTGAGGATAATTTATTTTTGTGACATAAGGGGTCGCTTCGAGGAGAGAGAAAATATGAAAAAAAATCCGCTTGCCGTGATCATTTCTATTCCAATGATTTTTTTACTCATTGCTGCGTTGCTGGGTACAGGCTGTGTTACGAATAGACAGCCCCCCAAACCTTATGTCACTCCCCAAAATGCCCGAATTCATCTTCGTAGTGATATTGTTTTTTTGACGGCGACCGAGCTGGCTCGGAAAATCAGGTCTCGCGAACTTACCTCGCTTGAGGTGGTGGATGCTTTTTTAAGCCAGATATATGCATATAATCCCCGGTTAAATGCCATCGTCACGGTAAATGATAAAAAGGCAAGGGAGCGGGCAAAGGCCGCGGATGAAGCGTTAGCAAAAGGCGAACTATGGGGGCCTCTTCATGGAGTGCCCATAACGATTAAAGACCATTTGGCCACAAAAGGATTAAAGACCACCAGTGGCTATCCTCCGATGGCGGATTATATACCAGACTATGATGCTACGGTTGTCGAACGATTGCAAAACGCCGGGGCCATTATTTTGGGAAAAACGAATATGCCCGTGCTCGGAGTCGATTATCAAACTAATAATCCCATCTTCGGGAGAACCAATAACCCCTGGGATCTTGAGAGGACACCCGGCGGCAGTACCGGAGGAGGCGCGGCTGCCGTAGCGGCCGGGCTTTCACCCTTAGAAATGGCCAGCGATATCGGCGGATCAATTCGGATTCCTTCGCATTTCTGCGGTATCTTCGGATTGAAACCAACGGAGAATATGGTGTCAGCTGCCGGATCTACTCCCGGTTTGCCGAAAAGGGAGTTTAATTCGATCCGCCATTTATTCAGTATCGGTCCCGTGGCACGGTCCATTGACGATCTGAAACTGGCTTTTTCCATCATTGCCGGCGCCGATCCTAAGGACGTTAACGTTCCGGCAATTCCGATCGTCTATCCTAAACCCCGGCCGTTAAAGGCGCTTCGTATCGCCTGGACCGATCAGTTTCCGGGCGCAAAAGTTTCAAACGATACGATGGCCGCAATGAAGTCGTTCGTAGAAAAGCTTGCGGCAAAGGGGATTAGAGTCGAAAAGATCAATCCGCCCGGTTTTGACTTCGACGATGCCTGGGAAACCTATGGAAACCTTATGGTTATGGAGGTTGGTGTTTACGTACCGTCCTATTTAAGGTTGACAGTCTATATTTTCAGATTATACAAATACATGATTTACCCTTTATCCTATAAAAAATATCTCAAAGTTTTAACGAGACGAGATAGTCTCATATCAAAGATGGAAGAATTTTTATCCACGTATGATGCCTGGCTTTGCCCCGTGGCGATCACACCGGCGTATAAACATATTACGCCGGACAAATTGTTGGGGCCTTTTCCCGTCTACACGAAAGATATGGTTGTTGATGGAGAATCCATCGACTATATGACTGCCAATGGAGCCTATACGACCATTTTTAACATTACGGGAAATCCTGTTGTCGTTATGCCCATAGGATACACCCGGTCGGGGATTCCCATAGGCGTTCAAGTCGTCGGATCAAGATGGCAGGATGCCCGTTTGCTCACTGTTGCAGAGCAACTGTTTAAGGCAGGGGGGGCATTCAAGCATCCGCCGGGTTATAAAAAGGACTGAAAGGATCCATCGGTAAGCGATCCAATGGCGTGTTATAAGGACAAAAAAACGAATTTCCGCATCTTATGCGGATCAGTATAATCTATATTGAGGTTCCCAAAATCACGAAAATATTCCTTTGCATATTTGTTATTTTTTTAAGTCCCCTCGCTGCTTTTTCGTTTGACCAAGGCGACTCCGGCGAGTACATGCCCATCCGGGTAGACAATGGCCAACCGATGGAACGTGGCTTTCGAATCATTGGAGTAAATAATCAGTGGCTTTTTGAAGAACAAATGGAAGATGGTTCTTTTGTAAAGAGATCTTGCACTGGTGAATGTGAGTTTCGCAAATCAACAACCAAAGACGTCGAGAAAATGTTTGTTCGAGGAGAATTTGCGAAAATAGAGAATGTAGACTGCATACAAAACAATGCATTCGCTCTGTGCTCTTTTATCTTTATTCGTGACAAGAAAACGGGGTACGTGATGGTCGGCTTCACTAAAGAAGGGCCCTTCCCAATACCTCTTCGTCTGATACAGCGAATTCAGGCCACCTCCGATCAGCCATCGCAACCCGGCGAATCGTCGAGGACCTTCATTCCTCAAGCCGATCCCAATAGTGATGAAGCAAACTGGGCGTCTTCATTCGTCAATTATGGTTTTGAGAAAGCACACATTCAGGGCACACGCGATCGCCGTGCTCTGTCTTGGCTTAAATGGGGAGTGCCATTAAAAAAACCTGCTGTTGGCTGCGTAGCGGTGATCGACTACGGTGGGGGGCGTGGACATGTCGGGTTCGTTGAGGGAGTCTACCAGAATATGATCGTGCTGCTCGGTGGCAACCAGAGCAACCAAGTCAATCTAACAGCCTTTTCCGCCGAAGACATTACCGCCTACCGCTGGCCCAAGGGGTGGCCTCTCGACACCTCCGTCTATGTACTTCCTGAAGTTCGCCCTGATGGAGCCCCTCCTAGGGATGAGGCTGTCGCGCCTCCTGGAGGTGTGCGACTTCCAGACCGGCATCACTCCGGCAAGACGGACATCAAGACGGCTGAATACCAATCTGTAGATCGGACGCAGTATCTAAAAGTCGAGAAACTTGGCGACGAGAAGGTCCGGTTCGAAATCAGGGTGGTCGGACGCTGCACTCGCGTTGTTTCCGGCGTTGCCTATGAGATCTACCCCGAGGATATGGAGATCGATGCGGAGGTCGGCGTCGGTTATCCGGTCCGCGAGTACTTCTTTTGGGATGATAGTGAGGGGGCACGAGGTTTGGCCGTTCGTCTGTCGGCAAGGGGTGCCCCCCGCGCTCGCGTTAACGAGTGGGGCTACCAAGATCCATGCTCCTTTTCTGAAGCGATCATGCATGAGAACATGTCACCTAGCACGAAGTGAGCGCAGATACCATCGCCACCTCGCGGGCCATCCATCACATCGCCGGAGAGCACTTCTCCCCGCAGATGAGGGGTAATCAAGAGTCCTCAGGGGTCTCGTTGGTAAGATACTTGGCAACGACGGCGTGCAGAGAATCGGGGGCTGATTTCTCCTGGTAGATCAGTTGCAAGGCCTTTAAATCTGATTCCCACATAACCTCGCCGGGCGCGAGCACGCAGGTACTGCCCGGCTCGTGCGTCGTGTAGAGCCTGCTATCTTTATAATAGAAATGCTCCTCTGCGCTTTGTTGGACGGCAAAGGCACGCATGGAGGGAGGGATATCGCTCGGTCTGAACCAGAGCTTGATCTCGTGCTCGGCCTCCTCACGCGTTGCCGAGGCGTGGATCAGGTTGTCCATGCGCTCTCCGATCACCTCTCCTTTATCGTTCGTCAGAGGGACAATAGTCCCCAAGGAGCGGATACATCCGGGCTTCTGTTGTCTGGCGTCATGGGGGTTTGTAGGCCCGGCAATCTCCCGCACCTTCCCGACCGCGTTCGGACCTTGATACACAATCGCTATCACCCGCTGTTTGTGCGGCTCGTCAGGATAATGCAGGCGTCCCCCGATGTATTCGATGAGCGAGGGGTAGAATATCTTGCCCCGATGTTCTGCATAATGTTCCTCGGCAAGCATCGTGGTGACGCTGACCACCTTTGTGCCGGCAAAGCGCAGGCCGCTGTGGAACTCGGAGAGCTGAGAGAGCACGTACCCTGTTAAGGAGTTTTTCAGGGCGTCCGGCTTGATGAGGACGAGTGTTTGTTCAAGTTCCTTTTTGTGCACGATGTTTCCCCTTGTCTAGTAGTAGATTATCTAACAGCAGTCAGCCGCTCGACATAGTGTTATCGTGATGAAATGCTCGCCAATAGATATCAGAGGGGGAGGTGATTGTCAAGAAGAGGCATGAATTGTGTCGCTTTTCCCGCTTGCTCCCCAACCTTTAGATTCTTAATGAGGGGATGCCGCAGAGCGGCAGGGATCCCGCAATCCTTATTTCTATAGGGGAGAGCGGGAGCGACATCCTGCTTTCCTTAGTTGAAATTTAAAGAGCAGGACAGGATTGAACCCCGTGAGAAAAACGTGTATCCTCATGGGCAGAGATGAAACAAAAATCCGTGGATAGACTCTTCGAGATCATGGACGCCCTCGCGGGCCCCTTAACCCTTGCCTCCAAGGACAACTTCTCCCGCCTCCCCAACATCAAGGGGCTGGAGGGTCTGGTCACCGGCCTGATCCAGGAGGCCATACCCCTCTCCTCTGATCCATCGCTTAAGGCCAAGCTCAGGGCCCTGCAAGAGAATTTCGCCGGCTTTGAAGAGATCACCGGGCGCGAAAAAGAGGAGCGGATCGGAAAGGGAAAGGGATTGTTGGCGGAGATGAGGGGTGCCCTGGACTCTTTCAAAGGTACTGGCCAACCCTCTTGTGAAGAGGAGATAGCCCAGGTGCTGAGGAGCCCCATGCAATTCGTCAAGGGGGTCGGGCCGAAGATATCGCAGCTCCTCAAGAAGAAGGGGATAGAGACCGTAGAAGACGCCCTCTATAACCTTCCTATCCGGTATGAGGACCGCCGGCAGATCAGGAGGATAGCCGATCTCACTACCGGGGATCGCTGTGTGGGCTATGCCGAGGTGATTGCCGCAGGTGAGGTGGTCTACCCCAAGAGCCGTCGCAGGGTCTATGAGGCCATCCTGGGGGACGGAAGCGGTTTCATCACCGCCAAGTGGTTTCAGGGGATTCAGTATATCAGGGGGCGCCTGAAAAAGGGGGATCGGGTCATCTTCTACGGGGATATACGGGGATACCGGTCCCAGAAGGAGATACACCACCCTGACCTGGAGTGGGCCGAGGGCACGGAGGAGGGAGACTCCCTCAACTTCGGGCGCATCGTCCCGGTCTATTCCGAGACCGAGGGGCTCTACCAGCGCCGGATCAGGGGGATCATGCACCAGGTGGTTCAGAATGCCGCCCGCAAGATAACGAGTTCCATCCCTCCCCAGGTGAGCGCGCGATGCAACCTGATGCCCCTGGCCGAGGCCCTGTGCGAGGTCCATTTCCCCCAGGCATATCTCGACATCGAGCAGCTCAACCGCAAGACGTCTCGGCCCCATCAGCGGCTGGCCTTTGAGGAATTCTTCTTCCTCGAGTTGGGCATGGCGCTGCGGCGCAGGGGCAACGCACAAGAAGAAGGGATCGCCTTCCAGACGGGGAGGAGCGCCTCGGCGGAGAGGCTCCTGGAGAACCTCCCCTTTACCCTCACTAAGGCCCAGGAGCGGGTGCTCGAGGAGATCAAGGGGGATATGGCTAAAACCCACCCCATGAACCGCTTACTGCAAGGGGACGTGGGGAGCGGGAAGACGGTGGTGGCCCTTGTCGCCTCGCTCATCGCCATCGACAACGGCTACCAGGCGGCACTGATGGCCCCTACGGAGATCCTGGCGGAGCAGCATTACCTCAACCTCAGAGAGTGGTTGCGGGGGCTGGATGTCAGGGCCGTCCTGTTGACCGGAAGGATCAAGGGAAAGGAGCGCGATGAGCTCTACCGGGCCATCACCGAGGGGGAGGCCCAGCTCGTGGTAGGGACCCATGCCCTGATCCAGGAGGGGCTTTCCTTCAAGAGGCTGGGCTTGGGAGTGGTGGATGAGCAGCACCGCTTCGGGGTGATGCAGCGGGCCCGCCTGAAGAGGAAGGGGGCGGTGCCGGACCTCCTGGTAATGACCGCGACCCCCATCCCCCGCACCTTGGCCATGACCCTCTACGGCGACATGGAGGTCTCGGTCCTGGATGAGCTGCCTCCGGGCAGGGGTCCCATCGTCACCAGGGTCTATCGGGAGAAGGATCGTGGGGCGGTCTATCGCACGGTGGCTGAGGAGATCGCCAAGGGGAAGCAGGCCTACGTCGTCTACCCCTTGGTGGAGGAGTCCGAGCGGATGGACCTGCGGGATGCGACCCAGGGGGCCCAGCGCCTCCAGCAGGTGATCTTCCCCGACTATCGGGTCGGACTTATCCACGGCAGGATGAAGGGTGAGGAAAAGGAGCGGGTCATGAAGGCCTTTCGCGAGGGTGCGATTCAGATCCTCGTGGCCACGACGGTGATCGAGGTGGGGATAGATTGCCCCAATGTCACGGCCATGGTGGTGGAGCACGCCGAACGGTTCGGCCTCTCTCAATTGCACCAGCTGCGGGGGAGGATCGGAAGGGGGCCCCACCCGTCCGTATGCCTCTTGTTGGCCGCCCCCCGGCTTGGCAAGGAGGCGTGGCGCCGCCTGAAGGTCATGGAGGAGACTCTTGACGGCTTCCGCATTGCCGAGGAGGATCTGGCCATCAGGGGACCGGGGGAGTTTTTAGGGGTGAGGCAGTGGGGCTTGCCCGATTTACGGGTGGCCAACCTCATCAGGGATGTCCGTCTCCTCCAGCAGGCCCGCCGGGAGGCCTTTGCCCTCATCGACCAAGACCCTCAGCTCGGCAGAGAGGAACACCGTTCCCTCATGGAGACCATCCGGGCGAGATGGCAGGAGAAGTTAGAGCTGGCGTCCGTGGGGTAGAGAAGGCTTGACATACCCCCCCTTTTTGTTATTAAATGCACAGGTCGAAAATAGGCGAAAAGGAGGTCCGATATGGCTACACCGGTGACTGTGCCCATGGTAGGGAAGATCGTGGCTGTCAATGTGAAGGCAGGGGATAAGGTAAAAGAGAACGATCAGGTGGCTACCCTGGAGGCGATGAAGATGGAGATGCCTGTGGTGGCCCCGGTGTCTGGGACCGTGAAAGAGGTCAATGTCAAGCCAGGAGATGAGGTGACGCCGGATACCGTCCTCATGGTCATAGCGTAAGGAAGCAATCATGGGATATGAGCATATCCTCTATAGGGTGAAGCACGGGGCAGCGACCATAATCATCAACCGGCCCCCGTACAACTGTCCCGGCATCAAGAAGATGCCGGCGAGGGAATCACAGCCTTTGTGGAGGAGAGGCGACACCTCGGGAAGGGGGCATAGAGGAAGAAGGATATGATTGCGGCGGGGATCGACATCGGGTCTCTCTCCACCGAGGCAATTGTTTTCGATAACGAGAAAGGGATTTTAGGGTATTCCATCGTCCTGACCGGGGGCTCCAGCAAGGAGGCCTCACGGGTCTCCCTGAAGCAGGCCATAGGAAGCGCCAACATTACCAGGGACCAGATCAAGCGGATCGTCTCCACCGGATGCGCCCGCGAGATCGCCGAGTTCGTCGACCGAAAGATTACCGAGATCACCTGCATTGCCAAAGGAGTAAGCCATCTCTTCCCCGAATGCCGTACCATCATCGATATCGGCGGGCAGGATACCAAGGTGATCAGGGTGGATGGGAAGGGGAGGGTGTTGGAATTCGACATGAACGACAAGTGCGCTGCCGGCACGGGCAGGTTTTTAGAGGTGATGGCCAAGGCCCTGACAATAGGGCTCGATGAGATGGGGGAACAATCCCTCCGGTACCGGAACGATCTTGCGATCAGCAGTATCTGCACCGTCTTCGCCGAGTCCGAGGTGGTCTCCCTGGTCTCGGAAGGGCGGCAGGTGGAGGATATCCTCCATGCCATCCACAACGCCGTTGCGGACAGGACCCTCGGGCTCCTGGAGAGGATAGGGGCCGTGGAGCCGCCGGTAGCCATGACCGGGGGTGTGGCCAAAAACATCGGTGTGGTCAAGGCCCTGGAAGAAAAGCTTAAGACCCCTCTCGCCATCTATGCCGAGCCGCAGATCGTCGGCTCCCTGGGTGCGGCCCTGCTCGCCTTGAATGGCCTCTAATTGAAAAGATCACTGCCCTCTGCAATTCTCCCTGGCGGCATCGTCATTAAAAAAGGGAGAAAATGATGAAACGTACTAAAATTTCCAATCTTATTTTATTTCTTTGTGTAGGTCTTCTTGCGATTATCATACTTTTTCTTTACAATCTTAACAAGAGAGTCTTATCGCTGGAAAAAGATTTTTTGTCATTTAAAGGAAAAGGACAAGAGGTAGAAAATAAATTACAAGACGATAATCTCAAGGAGTATCACGCGGTCATCATCGATTATGTTAAAAAGAACATAAACGAGATAGCATTAGAAAAGCCAGTTTTGGGAGGTCGGTGGATTGTCACAGATATAAAATTTCTTTCTCCTGATATCATAGAAGTAGCATATGAAGATGGTCATATAGCTGGTGGTATATTTTTAAAAATAGAGAGTGCTTTTGATTCGAAGGTAATAGTAAAACCTTTCTGGTAGGTGAGGGTATTAGAAGAATCGTTATATTGTATTGCTATTAAGAAAAAAGAGGCAAGAAAGATATGCGTTGTCAAAAATGCGGAGCTAAAAACCCGGATGATAATAGATTTTGTTCTCACTGTGGTTGTCACTTGGAAACCGGAGTTGTCGTCATAAAGGAGGTTGCCATGGACGGTTATTTCTTTATGGAGTCGGTGCTTCAACTGATTTCGGAGGGGAAGTTCTTTAGAAAGGCGTTTGCCGTTGTTTTGCGGGCCCTGGCAGTCGTGGCTTCGATTTGGGGTCTTGTGGTCTGGATGTCTGTTTGGAAATATGCCGCAAGGGCTCATCTTGCTGCGCTATCAGGCATCATTATCTTCCAGGTACTTTTTGTTATAGCGCTTTACGCGGTGGCGCATACGCTGTTTATTCGAGCACGGAACATTGCGGAACTGCCTGAAGCGGAGTTTTATGTCATACCCATTGCTGCTATTGCCCTTAAGCTCGTCGGGGAGATATACGCCTGTTTTGTCGGCGTTATGTCCGTCGCCGGAGGCATCCTTATATGGTTGATGCGCGGTTATGCCTTTTCCCTGGTCAAAAAAACAAGTCCTCTTGTTCCCCGTCTTGGCAACGGCGAGGGATTTGTGGGAGGGCTGCTGTTCATGGGAGGCGGCTTGCTCGCGGCCTTCGTTGTCCTTGTGTTGTGTTACTTTTTAGCTGAGGCGGTTCTGCTCATGGCTGATATCGCAAAGAATGCCAAAATTACACGGCAGGTTGCCGAGCAGTACGATAAAAATACAAAAAAACCATAACGCCCCCTTCGCAAACAGGCGATCAACCTGCCGAAGGATGATTATCCATGGGAAAAGGCGATAAGGGCGGGATCTTTCAAAGGCTGCGCCGCGGCCTGACCAAGACCCAGGGGCTGCTGATCGGCGGGGTCGATGATCTGTTGCGGCCGGGCAGGGGGATGGATGAGGCGCTCTACCAGGAGCTGGAGGAGGTCCTCATCGTAGCCGATGTTGGCGCCGAGGCGACGCGGAGGCTCCTGGAGGGTATCCGGCGCGAGACGAAGAAGCAAGGGATGACGGATGCCCACGATATTCTCCCGCTCCTGCGCCGCGAGGTCTCGGAGATCCTCCGACCCTACGAGGCCCCTCTCTCCATCAAGGGAGCCGGTGACGGCCCATTTGTGGTAATGGTCATCGGGGTCAACGGGGTAGGGAAGACCACCACCATCGGAAAGCTCGCCTACCGATTTACCTCCCAGGGGAAAAAGGTCGTGGTGGCTGCAGCCGATACCTTCCGGGCCGCCGCCATTGAGCAGTTGGAGATCTGGAGCAACAGGGCCGGGGCGCACTTTGTCAAACATGGCAGCGGTGCTGATCCCTCGGCAGTGGCCTTTGACGCGGTGAAGGCAGCCCAGGCTAAGAAATACGACCTCGTTTTCATCGATACGGCGGGCAGGCTCCACACCAAGGAAAACCTGATGGAGGAGTTAAAGAGGATCAAGAGGATCGTCGGCAGGGAGCTTCCCCATGCACCTCATGAGATCTTGTTGGTCCTGGACGCAACCACCGGGCAGAACGCCATCGTCCAGGCCCGGACCTTCCACCAGGCCCTGGGGGTCACGGGGATCGCCCTGGCAAAGCTGGACGGCACGGCCAAGGGAGGAATCATCGTCGCCATCGCCCAGGAGCTGGGGATTCCCCTGCGCCTTGTCGGGGTGGGGGAGGGGATAGAGGACCTGCAGGATTTTTTCGCCGAGGTCTTCGTCGATGCCCTGTTCAGTCGAGCCAGCTGAGGATCTTATTATTGTCCCATTGAGCGAGAAAAACCTTTGCCTTTAGGCGAAGTATTTTGTTTGATCTTTGTTCCAGAAGATTTTAAATCCCCCCCACCCCCCTTTGTTAAAGGGGGGTAAAGGGGGATTATAGGGTCCCGCCAAAGGTGGGATAGCTTATTCCAAGGGGCCACAAACCATGGGAACGGATATTACCAAGGTCATCATCTTTGACTGTGACGGGGTGCTGTTCGACTCGAGAGAGGCGAACATCGCCTTTTACAACCAGATCCTTTCCCAATTTAACCTCCCTCCCATGGCTGCAGCGGAAATCGAATACGTGCACGTCAGCACGGCAGAGGAGGCCTTCCGCTATCTCCTTTCGAGGAGGGACCCCCGTGACGTGGAGGAGGTCCTCGCCCAGCGTCCCCATGTGGACTACATCCCCTTTATCCGCCTCATGCACATGGAACCGAATCTCAGGGAGCTGTTGGGCGCCCTTCCTCAGCAAATAAAAAGGGCTATCTCCACCAACCGCTCCTATACTATCGGCGATGTCCTGCGCACCCATGGATTGGAGGGGGAGTTCGATTTGGTGGTTTCAGCCCTGGACGTAAAAAATCCCAAGCCCGACCCCGAATCCGCGCTCAAGATCCTCCGTCACTTTGCCATCGCCCCTTTGGAGGCCCTGTTTGTGGGGGATTCGGAGACGGATCAACGAGCAGCTGGGGGTGCTCAGGTTCCCTTTATCGCCTACAAAAACCGTTCTCTACAGGCCGATTATCACATCGATGACCTTCTGGCAATCAAAGAGATCGTCACCAACAGGAAAGAGGGGTAAAGTTTACTGTCCCGCCTTTGGCGTCCCGTCAAAGCCGGGACTTCAGGGCATGAAAAATCCCCCTTAACCCCCCTTTGCGAAAGGGGGGGATGGGGGGATTGGAAATCTTCTGAGACAAAGATCGAATTAAGGAAAACAATAGCAGTGTTTCTTCTCCACCTCAGGCAAAATCAAAGATCCTATTCTGCGCCGATTGCGCCAAGATGGTATCGATCTTGGTCTGTATCGCCTTGCGCTCCGGGTTTTCCTCCCACGCCTTCCAATCATCGAGGCTCTTCCAGGTACTGATGACCACGTAGAGGGTCGGATCGTCGTGGGCACGCAGCGTCTCCCCTGAGATATATCCCCTGGCGAACATCGCCTTGGCCCTCATATCCCGCATCAGATTGGCCAGGTCCGTATCCTTCCCCTTCGGAACGCGTCTCTCAATGATCACCTTCACCGCCATCGATCGCACCTCCCTCGTATTTGGTAGTTCCGCGCTTGGATTATACCACGCCCGGGTTGTATTGCAACTACGAAGCGATAAAGACCTCCCTTATGGACAGGTGCGAGGCGTCTGTGATACCGTATCATCCATGAAGCAAAGGCGGATTGCCTATCTTGATTGCTTTGCCGGGGTCAGCGGGGATATGGTCTTGGGTGCGCTCCTGGACCTCGGCCTCCCTTCGGAGCTCCTCGATGAGGGATGGCGCATGCTGGGCTTGAAGGGGGTCGAGGTGAAACACCGGCGGGTTCAGCGCGGAAGTTTGATGGGGATGCAGGTGGAGGTGCGGGACCAGGGAAAGTTGGTGATTAAGAACTATGGCGAGATGCGGAAGCTAATCAATGGCAGCTCTTTGCCCGAAGGGATCAAGAAGCTGAGCCTAAAGATCTTGCATCAGCTGGCCCAGGCAGAGGCTCATATCCACGGGGTTGAGGTTGACGAGGTCCACTTCCATGAGATAGGAGGGATAGACACCATTGTCGATGCCGTCGGAACTGCCCTGGGAATCGCTCATTTCAACTGGGAGACCATCATCTGCTCCCCTCTCCCCTTGGGCAGGGGTTATGTAGAGGCAGGGCATGGCCGTCTGCCTTTGCCTGCCCCGGCTACCATGGCGTTGCTCAAGGGGGTCCCCATCGTGCCCGCTTCTGTGGAGGGGGAGACCGTCACCCCGACCGGCGCGGCCATCGTTATTTCGCTGGCCACTGGGTTTGGCCCCTTGCCGGGGATGGAGGTCACGGGTATCGGATATGGCGCCGGCATGAGGGACCCGGAGGGTATGCCCAATCTCCTGCGCATCATCCAGGGGGTGCAGGCGGAGGAAAAGGCAGAAGGCGCATGGGTCTTGGAGGCGGACGTGGATGATATGTTGCCTGAGCTTTTGCCCTATCTCATTCAGCTCCTGCTCAAAGAGGGCGCCCTTGATGCCGCTGTGATCCCCATCCAGATGAAGAAGGGGCGTCCTGGTTTTACCATTCGCTGCCTCGCGACGGCTGCGCGGCGGGAAGGATTGGCAGAACTCATCTTACGCGAATCCACCACCATCGGCGTCAGGATGTATCCGGTTGAGCGCATAACACTGAACCGCGAGGTGCAGGAGGTGACGACCAAATACGGCTTGATCAAAATAAAGGTGGCCTTTGATTGCGAGGGCAAGGTCATCAACCTGATGCCGGAATATGAAAGCTGCCGCCAGACAGCGGAAGAGAAAAAGGTCCCGCTAAAGGAGGTCTACCAGGAGGCCATCAGCAAGGGGAGAGAAGCTCTTAAACAAAAGGGCTGAATATGTTAGGGGGGAAGGAGAGCAAATACGGAATGCCCATTTATAAGAAAGTTGTTTACGCCCCAACGTCTCCTTAGACGTTCTTGAAAGACGATACATCACTAACTTAGGAGGTGGGATGATGAAGCATTTCGTGAAATGGTTGTTTGTTGTTTTGGCCGTCGTTCTCCTAAACCAGTCTGCCCAGGCTATTGAAATAGGCCAGATTCCTCCCAAGGTAGAGTTAAAAGAAAAACTGGGGGGACGGCTGGATGGAACACCGTGGAGCAGCGCGGAGCTGCAGGGGAAGGTCAGTGTCCTCTTTTACGTCGATCCTGATGAAAAAGATACGAACAATGATGCCAGCGAAGCCCTGAACAGAGAGAAGTTTCCCGGCGATAAGTATCAATCGTTTGGCATCATTAACATGGCGGCAACCTGGCTTCCCAATTTTGCTATTTCTTCCGCCCTCAAAGATAAACAGAAGCGCTATCCCAAAACCATCTATGTGAGGGATTACAAGAAAGTGCTGGTGCACGAGTGGAATATTGCCGACGATAGCAGTGATGTCCTCGCCTTTGACAAAAAAGGGCAATTGATCTTCAAGAAAGAGGGGAAGCTCAACGCTGAAGAGATCAAGACGCTCATCAAGGTCATCCGCGAGCATCTATAATTTTTCTTTTCTGCGCTGGAGGGCAGTCACTTAGAGGAGAGTAAGCTCTCCACCGATATATCTTCGTCTACATCTTCCCAGTGGATGCCGATGCCCCCCCCGATAAGACGCCACTTATTTCTTTGCTCTTTGGTTGCCTTCAACAAACGGGGGAACCATGCCAGGGGCGCAGAGACTTCTCGGCCATCCGCAAGGCTCACGTGCAAAGCATCTGTGCCGACAGACACTTCGACTGCCAGGGGATCAACCTTTATCGCTAAAGTGCTCATGCCATTTCTCCTCGAATAGTTTCTGATTGCTTTCAATTATACTATAGATCTCATTAAGCTCAAAGCTCTTAAATCCTTTTGATCGTGCCAACGAAATCGGTTTTAGCCAAAACTTTGCGTAGGAGTCACCTTTTTCAATATGGATGTGGATTGGCTCCCGCCAGTCAAGGCTGAAAAAGAAGAAACGATATCCTTTCTCCCGAAGAACCGTAGGCATGGGCTATTCTCTATTTCTCTGCATAACATTTAATATACGCATTTCCTCTTTGCTCTGGTTCAGCGGTGCAGGGTCTTTTTTGCCGATGCCTCTTTTATCATGATGCGGCGGGCTATCTCCCTCATCTCGGGGTCTGCCAGGGGGCGCAGCGCCTCATCTATCCGTGCCTGTTCAGCAGCATCGAGGACAACCTTATGATCTTTGGCAGATGAAGCGCCCTGAGCGGGTCGGTCGATCATCCCCATCTGAAACCTGATATCCTTGATCACGTCCTTTCCCAGGAGCCGGTTGAGCTGCTCGCAGATTTGCCCCTTCATAAACTGGAGCTGCTGCATCCACGCCGAGGATGCGCACTTTACAAAGAGGGTGCCGCCGCGCATGAAGGCGGGCTGGGCCTGCTGGGCTATCGTCTCCCCCACCGCCTTTTCCCAGACCCCCCAGGCGGCATACCCCTGCATCTTGGCATCGAGGTCTAACCTCCGCAAGGCCCCCTTCACCACGGCTTTGACGTTAAAATCCATGGCCCTCTTTTGTCTCCTCATGGTTACGCCTCGATCCTGGGGAAGAGGGGGAGAGGTTTGGCCACCTTGCTTCCCGGTTTTAGGCCTCCCCACTTTCCGTTCTCTTGTATATTTTGCTCCCAGAGATTCCCCTCCATGCCGAGTTGGGACCACATCTTTTCAGCGGTTGTGGGCATGAAGGCGGCGATCAGCAGGGCAATGATGCGCAGGGCTTCCAGCGCCTGATAGAGCACCGTGCCGAGACGTGGTTGATCCTTTTCTTCCTTGGCCAGGGCCCAGGGCGCGGTCTCATCGATATATTTATTGCCGGCGTTGACCAGCTCCCAGATCGACGTCAAGGCTTTATTAAAGGCCAGATCATCCAGCTGTTTGGCTAGCTGGGGAAGAATCTTTTTAGAGACCTCTTCCAGCCCTCGATCCACAGGCTGCAGATCGGAAGGGGTCGGGATCAGGCCGTCGCGATATTTGACGACCATGCTGAGTGCCCGGCTGAAGAGGTTGCCCAGGTCATTTGCCAGGTCGCTATTGATTCGATTGACCATGGCGGCACGGGAGAAGTCTCCGTCCGCCCCAAAGGGCACTTCCCGCAAGAGGAAATAGCGGATGGGGTCCACCCCATACTCTTGCACCAATTGATAGGGATCGACCACGTTGTGCAGGGACTTGGACATCTTCTGCCCCTCCACGGTCCACCAGCCATGGGCAAAGACCTTCCTGGGCAGGGGGATGCCGGCGGACATAAGGAAGGTGGGCCAATAGACGGCATGGAATCTCAGGATATCTTTGCCGATGATGTGGCAATTGGCGGGCCAGTACCGCTCAAATCTCTTCTGGTCGCCGGGGAATCCGATTGCCGTGATATAGTTGGTGAGGGCGTCGAACCACACATAGATGACGTGAGCCGGATCATTGGGCACCGGAATCCCCCACTTGAAGGTAGTCCTGCTGATGCTCAGATCGCGCAGACCGCCCTTGACGAAGCTCACGATCTCGTTATAGCGGCCGGGGGGCTGGATAAAATCGGGGGTTTCCTCCAGATGCCGCAACAGGGCATCCTGATATTTCGACATCCGGAAGAAGTAGCTCTTCTCCTTGAGCTTCTCGGTGGGGCGCCCGCATTCGGGGCATCTATTCCCGTTGGCCAGCTGGGTCTGGGTCCAAAAGGTCTCGCAGGGGGTACAGTACCAGTCCTCATAGTCGCCGAGGTAGATGTCCCCCTTATCCCAGACTTTTTGATAGAGGGCGGCCACGGCCTGGTAGTGTCTCTGCTCGGTCGTCCTGATAAAGTCATCGGCGGAGATGTGCAGTATCTTCCAGAGCTCCTTATACCGCTCCACCACTTGATCGGCAAGCGCGAGCGGGGTCTGGCCGGCTGCCTCGGCCGCCTTCTCCACCTTCTGTCCATGCTCGTCGGTTCCGGTGAGGAAGAAGCAGTCATAGCCGCTCAGCCGTTTATACCTGGCCAGGGCATCGGCGGCGACGGTGGTATAGGCGTGGCCGATGTGGGGCACGTCGTTCACATAATAGATAGGGGTGGTCACGTAGAAGGTTTGCTTCATGCCGCTTGCCTGGTTTATTTACCTATTCCGGGAGTAGAGCTTTTGCCCTTAGTTAAATCTCAGTCCCAAAGGGTTCAAGGGTCCTAGGGGTCAGGGGTACTACAACCATGCCGGAGGTGACCCTTTGGTCATTTGGATGCTTTTCACTCGAACCCTGCCGCTTGCGTCATCCCGCTACTGTAAATTCATATTGCGGGGTGGGATTGAACCCTCCCGCTTTTGGGGATCCCGCAGTCCATAACATCTAAATTAAGGGGCGGGATTGCATCCTCGACCCCTTAAATCCCGCCTTTGGCGGGATATTTATTTTTCGAGCTCTTCGGTCTTGATGGTAATGACCCCTCCACTCGCCATCTCCAGGGTGATGGTCTGCAGGAGGAGATTCTGCCTGAGCACCTTGCCCTCCCCATACTTGGTGGTGATCCTCTTGCCGACCTTCGGGAGGTTTTTCTTGAGCTCCTTATAGGCATCGGCCTCGAAGGAGAGGCAACACATCAGCCTGCCGCAGAGCCCGGAGATCTTCGCCGGGTTCAGGGGGAGCTGCTGTTCCTTGGCCATCTTGATGGAGACCAGCTCAAAGTCCTGCAGGAAGGTAGCGCAGCAGAGCTCACGCCCGCAGCAGCCTATTCCCTTGACCATCTTTGCCTCATCCCTGACGCCGATCTGCCGCATCTCGATCCTCATCTTCAGCTGGGCGGCAAGCCGCCGCACCAGTTGACGAAAATCGATCCTGTGCTCGGCGGTGAAATAGAAGATGGCCTTGGATCCATCCAGGAGGTACTCCGCCTGAACCAACTTCATAGGCAGTTTCAACTCTCCTATGAGCCGCACGCAGAGCGCGAAGGCCTCCTTCTCCTTTTTCCGCCACCGCTCTTGCTCCTTCACGTCCTTGGCCGTGGCCTTCCTGATGACCTTGCTCAGGGAACGCTTAAAGAGCCCTGACTTCTCTTCCTGCGGCGGGATGACGACCGTACCCATGGTGATGCCCTTTTCTGCATCGACCACCACCAGGTCTCCTTTTTCAAGGTTCAGGTCCGCAGCCTCAAAATACTGCACCCTGCCGTTGTTATCCAATTCGACTCCTACCGCTCTCATTGCGTTATGATCCTCCTATTCCCAAGAGGGCGTTCTCCAGGGATAGCTGAAGGTTGCCGTGGGCCTCTATGCCTTGCTGGATCTCGTGGAGGGACCAAAAATCCCGCAGCAGCCCCTCGATCTGCCGGCAAGGGGCAACCTTTTTAATCTCCTCGAGCAGGTCGCAATTGAGCAGCCTACCCTCTTCTTTTGTCTCGTGATAGATAATAAGATCCCTGAGCCATCCTCCTAAGATCTCCAAAAAAAGTTTACCCCACCCCTCCTCGTGAGCAAGCTCGCGGGCTACGTGCAACCTTTGATTGAGGGAGGGCGAGAGGGCGGATAATAATAGGCCCTTTACCTGCGTCACTTCTTCCCTATTCATTTGTAGGGCACGCCCCGGGCTTCCGCCGGCCAGAGGGGCGAGGATACTGATTTCTTCCGCGGAAAGACGATCAATCAATACCTTTTTTGCTTCCTCTTGGCTCAAAGGGTTGAACCTGATCCTCTGGCAGCGAGAAAGCACCGTGGGAGGCAGCGTCTCGGTGGTAATGGCGCTCAGGATGATCATTGTCCGGGGAGGAGGTTCCTCCAAGGTCTTCAGGAGGGCATTGGCCGCCTCCCTGGTCAACTGTTCTGCCCTGTCCACCAGTATCACCCGCCAGCGGGCCTCATAAGGTTTAAAGGCGATGGATCGCTGCAGCTCCCTGATTTGTTCTATCTTAATGCTCTCCCCCGTGGGGTTGATCAGGATGAGATCCGGGTGCATCCCCTTTTCCATCAGCTGGCAGGACCGGCAGTGATCGCAGGCCTCGCCTGTTTGATCGACACAGTTGAGGGCCTTGGCCATGTTCAAGGCCACCAGCCTCTTTCCGATACCCTCCATCCCCGTGAAGAGATAGGCGTGGTGTACCCTTCCCGTATCGATCACCCTGCCGAGGATCTGGAGCGGCCTTTGATGTCCTACCACGTCGCAAAAGGCCATCGTCATCTCCGATCGAAAAGGGGGCGGATGATCCTTCGGATTTCTCCCTGGATCGCCGACTGCTCGCCTTGCCCGGAGACCACCTTCACACGCCCGGGTTCCTGTCGGGCAATCCGCAAATACGCTTCCCGCACCTGCTGGTGAAATGTTCGGTCTTCCCGCTCAAACCTATCCTCCCCCTGAGCACGCGCAATGCCAACCTCCACCGGACAATCCAGCACGATGGTGCAATGAGGCGTAAGCCCCCCTGTGGCCCATCGGTTCATCTGTTCGATAACGGTGATGTCCAATCCCCTTCCACATCCCTGATAGGCAATGGTGGCATCGGTATAGCGATCACAGAGGATCATCCGGCCTTTTTCCAGGGCAGGCCTGATGACCTCTGCCACATGCTGTGTCCTGCCGGCCTCGATGAGGAAGAGCTCGGCCAGCGGATCTATCCTCAAATCTCCCCTGTCCAAAAGAAAGCTTCTGATCTCTTCCCCGAGCGGGCATCCGCCGGGCTCTTTAGTCACCAGACAGGAGTATCCTTGCTCCTCCACAAATGCCCTCGTCAACTCTATCTGTGTGCTCTTCCCGCTTCCCTCTATGCCCTCAAAGGTCACCAAGAGTCCTGTCGGCACCTGCATATAATGCTCCACCATAGTTGTTAACAACCCCTGCGTTATCAAGCAAATGAGGGGATGAAGAAACGGAGATGTCCTGGGGGGCTATCCGTGGCAGGAGGGTTAGGGCACGTGCCCTTTTCCTCCATTCATCTCCTCGATTTTTTTGCGCAGGGCCCGCTCCTGTTCCTTTTCGGGTTTCAGCTCCAGGGCCCGTTGGTACATCCGGAAGGCCTCCTCCTTCTTGTCCGACTTGAGATAACCGTCACCCAGGTGTTCAGTGATGATGGGATCATCGGGGACCAGACGATGGGCCTTCTCCAGCCACTCGATTGCTCGGGGATATTCCCTTTTTTGATAGTATACCCAACCGAGACTATCCGTGATATACCCGTTCTCGGGCCTGAGCTCCAGCGCCTTCTTGACGAGGGCCTCGGCCTCGTCCAACTGGATCCCCTTTTCAGCATAGGTATATCCCAGGTGGTTGAGAGCATCGGCGTTTTTGGGATCGAGTGCTACCACCTTCTGCATGCAGCTGATGGATTCCTCGGTCTTTCCCATCTTGTAGTACACAATCCCCAAGCGAAAGAGGGCTTCGGTATTGTTGGGCCCTTTGGTCATTACATCCTCTAGGTTTTTCACCGCTTCCGGGTATCGGTTCAAATCCTCATAGATGAGGGCGATGGTGTAGAGCAACTCCTGATCACCCGCCTTGGCCTCGAGGGCCTTTGTCACCATCGTCAAGGCCTCCTCTGTTCGCCCCTCCTTTTGCAGGATGAAGGCTATATACTTCGTCGCCTCGGAGAAGAATTCCCCCTCCGGGGGGATCTGTTTAAGTTCTGCCAAGGCACCCTTGGAGTTACCCATTTGATAGAGGGTTATCCCCAGGTAATATCGAACATTACCCTGCTGAGGCCGGGCAGCCAAGACAAAGCGGAATTCCCTCTCCGCCTCCTCATACCGCTCCTGTTGAAAGAGGATCAACCCCGTCTTCACCCGTATGCTTATGTTCTCAGAATCGAGGTCCTTGAAGCTCTTATACTGGTCAAGGGCTTCCTGAAGCCGATCCTCCTTGAGCAGCAGTTGGCCAAGCCGTTCCCTGGCCTGGAAGTTGAGGGGGTTGAGTTCCAGTACTTCTTTGTACGTTTTTATGGCCTGCGCTACATCCCCTTTGAATTCATAGACGACACCCATATCCATCAGGGCCGCTTCGAATTCCGGGTTAAGATCGAGGGCCTCGTGGTAATATTTCAGGGACTGATCGTAGAGTTTTATCTCGGCGTAGATCCTGCCCAGGTAATAGAGGCCCATGAGGTATTTGGGCTGCTTCTCCAAGAGTTGGTGCAAGGTGTCCACCGCCCGCTCAAAATCCCGCAGCTCGGCGTAGAGGGAGCTGATCATCAGGTAGGCCTGAAGATGGTCGGGATCGATCGTCAGGACCCTCTCATATTCGCTCACGGCCTCTCGATACTTGCCCGCAGCGGAATAGACCCCTCCGAGCAGGTAGTGGGCGGGGAGATAGTCGGGGTCGAGGGTCAAGGCATCCCGACAGGCAGCCATCGCCTCATTTGTCCGGTTCGTGTTGAGGTAGAGGGCGGCGATATCCACGTATAGTAACGGGGATTGGTTGTCCAAGGAGATGGCCTTCTGGTACTCTGCGATGGCCTCATCCACGTCACCCTCTCTCATCTTGATCCTGGCTGACAAGAAGTGATAGAGCGCCTCCGAAGGCGGGGTTGTTTCCCCTGAAAGCGCGGTCTCTGACGATCCCGCCGCCGGATACTCTTGGATGTAAGCGCATCCCGCGGCGAGAGCAATGAGCGCTAGAGAGAGGATATAAATAATCCCTTTCTTCATTTCCCGAATGCCATTCTCCTTCACGATTATTACCATTTATCTTACTATAAATAATAGGTGGTGGCAAGAAAATGGGGATGAGATCGCACGCTATTTCCGTGGCCACGCGCCCCCGGGGGAATATGTTCGAGGAACAGGCAGCTTTGGTAGATGAAGATCTGCCCTCACCTCCCGTTCTGACATGCCCTTGCACTCAGGCTCTCTTGAGCCCCTTTTTTGAAGGAATGGAAAATGACCGCCCTCTGTCTTCTCAAAAAGCCCCTTCATGGATGTGCTCCTCGTCTCAAGTAACAGTATAGCCGCGATATCCGGCCTTCTGGCAAGGGCCTTTCCATTAAAAAAGAGAGATATTTTGATCTTTATGCCAAAAATTAAAGTTCCGTGCGTAAATTTTCATTTATTTTCATATTAATAGCTATTTTTTACCATTAGTAACGAATTTATGCCTTTGCTTTTTTATTAGCACTCAACTACAATGAGTGCTAATAAAGGTTTGGAGTAGGTGACTATGAAAGAGAATTTGCCGGTAGTAAGCGATAACCTGAGCCATTATCTGGCCCAGATAAAGCAGTATCCCCTCTTGAGCCCAGAGGAGGAGTTTGCTCTGGCGGCACGGTATCGCGAGACGGAGGATATGGAGATCGCCCACCAGCTTATCACCTCCAACCTCAGGTTTGTGGTCAAGGTGTCCTTGGAGTATAGGGGCTACGGTCTTAAGCTCCTCGACATAATTCAGGAGGGGAACATAGGCCTGATGGTGGCCCTGAAAAAGTTCGACCCCCATAAGGGGTATCGATTCATCTCCTATGCCATCTGGTGGATCAGGGCCTATATCCAAAACTTCATCATCAGGTCCTGGAGCCTGGTCAAGATGGGGACCACCCAGATTCAAAAGAAGCTCTTCTACAAGATGGGGAGGATCAAGGGCATCGCTCATGAGGAGCACCAAGAAGAAAAGATCGAGGAGTTGGCCCAAGAGCTCAATGTGCGCGGTTCAGATATAGAGGAAATGCAGAAAAGATTTGCCGGGCGGGATCTCTCTTTAGACGCCAAGCTGGACTTCGATCAAGGCATCAGCTTTTTGGATCTCTTGCCCGATCTTTCACCTGACCAGGAAGAGCTTCTGGGAGAATCGGAAGAGGATGACGTTCTCAAGGATGAGGTGGAAGCGGCCCTGGGGCATCTGAGCGAGCGGGAGAGATTCATCGTCAGCCAGCGCATTATGGCCGACGACCCCATGACGCTGCAGGAGTTGGGAGATACCTTTCAGATCTCCCGGGAACGCGTCAGACAGATTGAGGGTGAGGCCCTGAGAAAATTGAAAAACCAGTTGGCAAGCGCCGAGTCGACGTGCGGTATGGCCTAATCCGGCTCACCAGTTGCGGGGCCAGGGAAGGTCCTTCTCCTTTTTTTTCACCAATTTTACCAGTTGATCCAGGATAATATGGGCGACATCGTCCTTGCTCAGGAGGGGGACTTTTTTAACCTTCCCGGCGGCGTCTAAGATCTTGACGATATTGGTATCCACCCCAAACCCCGCCCCCGGCTGGGTGACGTCGTTGGCCACGATCAGATCGAGGTTTTTCTCCTTTAATTTTACCTCCGCATTCTCCATGAGCTCACTGGTCTCGGCGGCGAAGCCCACGAGGATGTGGTTGCTCTTTTTTTCTCCCAATTCTTTGAGGATGTCGGGATTCTTCTCCATCTCTAAGAGATAGGCCCCGTTTTTTCTCTTGGTGATCTTTTCCGTGAGGATATCTCGGGGACGGAAATCGGCCACTGCCGCAGCCATGATGACTATGTGGCTATCTTCAAAATAGTGCATGACCGCTTCGTGCATCTCCCGGGCATCGCTGACCATGATTTGAGGAATATCCCTTCGAGGGAGCGAGAGGGAATGTGGCCCGGTAATCAAGGTTACCTCCGCCCCCCTCCTGCGGGCCATCTTTGCCAGGGCGAATCCCATCTTCCCGCTGGAGCGGTTGGTGATATACCTGACCGGATCGATCGGCTCCAACGTGGGGCCTGCCGTAATCAAGATGCGCTGATTGAAAAGGTCTTTTTTGGTAAAGATATCCTCGATCTTTTCGATGATCTCTTCGATATCGGCCAACTTTCCCTTGCCGATGCTCCCGCAGGCCAGATCGCCTTCTATTGGATCTACGAACTGATACCCGTGGGCCTTGAGCCGCTCCACGTTATTTTGCACAAAGCTGCTCTGCCACATATTCACGTTCATAGAGGGTGACAAGAGCACCGGTACCTTGGTGGTCATGACCATGGTGGTGAGGAAATCATCGGCGATGCCGTTGGCTATCTTGCCCATAATATTTGCCGTGGCGGGGCAGATCACCATGAGATCGGCGATATCGGCCAAGGCCACGTGGCCGATTTTAGATCCCTCCAAGAGCTGGAACATATCACGGAGCACGGGGTTGCCCGAGAGGGTCTGAAAGGTGAGGGGAGTTACGAACTGCTGGGCATTTTTGGTCATCACCACATGGACGTTCGCCCCCTTCTTGGTCATCTCGCGGAGGAGCTCCACCGACTTGTAGGCGGCGATCCCTCCGCTCACGCCCAGTATGATCTCCCTGTTTTTCAGCATACCTTGGTCTTTCCGGGTGATTATCTTAGAATAAGGAGAAAATGTCAAGATTTAAGGGCACGGGATATTGAGTAATATCTTAATTGTGATATAATTTCCTTGAGGAAAGGAGGTATTCCAATGGTTGCAATCAAAGAAGCCTCAATTGAAACGATAAAACGCTTGCCTGATGAGTGCTCTCTTGAGGACATAATGTACGAAATAAACTTTATTGCTCAAGTTCTGGATGGTCTAAAAGACGCTGAAGAAGGAAGACTGCTGACCACCGAGGAACTCCTCAAAAGAGTTGAACAATGGGCAAAATAAAATGGACGGAAAAGTCCATCGTTCACTTGCAAGCAATTCATGAGTATATTGCCAGAGATTCCAAAACATACGCAACCCGGTTCATACAATCTCTTATCAAAGCAACCGAAAAACTTGAGATGATGCCACTGTGTGGTCGTATAGTGCCAGAGCTTGAAAGGTACGGCTTTAGAGAAGTTATGTACAGAAAGTATCGGATTGTTTATAGGCTTACCGATAATGATACTATTGAGATACTTGCCGTTGTGCACGGCGCTCGTGAAATTAAAAAAGTATTGCGAGAGGAATGGGAATTGGGGTGATAATGATCGCTTATCCCGTTGCCGAACAATAAGCTACGTGGCAAATAGAACTTGGGTAAATGCTATCGCGCTTCTTTTGGCCTTGAATGTTGCCTTCTCGTTTAAGGGCAGTTTCTCGTTGACATCCTCGCCGGGGGGCTTATACTATACTCATAACAACTGAATAGCGGTCGCTAGGGGAGCTCGCAAGGGCTGAGAAATCCCGTTTAGGGGATGACCCTGTGAACCTGTATGGGTAATTCCAGCGAAGGAAAGCGGCAGAAATTTACGTAACAGGCCGTATCTTCCATCATGGGATATACGGCTTTTCATTTGGGATTTTCATCTAAAGGAGGGTTGATGGTATGGCGCTAGACGAGGTGATCATTTCCCGGGCAATCATCGAGAGGTTTCTGCGGAAGTTCACTGAATCCCTCGAGGTAGACGTCGCCGTTGTCGGGGGAGGCCCTGCAGGGCTGGTAGCGGCGTACTATCTGGTCAAGTCAGGCTATAAGGTCTCCCTCTTCGAGCGGAAGCTGAGCGTCGGCGGCGGGATGTGGGGCGGGGGGATGATGTTCAATGAGATCGTGGTGCAGGAGGAAAGCAAGAGGATCCTCGATGAGTTCGGCATCAGGAGTGAGCTCTACCGCGAGGGGTATTATACCGCCGATGCCGTCGAGTCCATCTCGACCCTCTGCTCCAAGACCGCACAGGCAGGCGTTAAGATATTCAACTTGATGAGCGTGGAGGATGTGGTGGTGCGTAAGGAAAGAGTTGTAGGGCTCGTTTTGAATTGGACGGCGGTCGAGATGGCTGCGCTGCACGTCGATCCCTTGACCATGCGGAGTACGTACGTCATCGATGCTACCGGGCACGCGACGGAGGTGGTCAAGGTCATCGAACGCAAGGTGGACGCTGCTTTGCTCACCCCCACGGGAAGGGTCATGGGGGAGAGGTCCCTCTGGGCGGAGAAGGCGGAGTCGAGCACCCTGGAGAATACCAAAGAGGTCTTCCCCGGCGTCTTTGTGGCGGGCATGTCCGCCAACGCATCCTTCGGGGCCTATCGGATGGGGCCTATCTTCGGGGGCATGCTGCTCTCAGGGGAGAAGGCAGCGACCTTAATCGCGGAGAGACTCAAGCAGGAGCGATGAAGCGGGTTGTGACCATTGCCGGTTCCGACACCGGGGGCGGGGCGGGGATCCAGGCGGACCTCAAGACCATCGCCTCCTTGGGCGGCCACGGGATGACCGTCATCACCGCTCTCACCGCCCAGAACAGCCTGGGGGTTCAATCGGTGTATCCGATCCCCCTCCCCTTTATCGAGGCACAGATGGATGCCGTCTTCTCCGACATAGGGGCCGACGCCGCCAAGACCGGGATGCTCTGGGATGCGGCGGTGGTGAAACTCGTCGCAAAAAAATTGGTGCACTATAAGGTTAAAAGGGTGGTGGTGGATCCTATCATTGCCGCCACAGACGGCACCCGCCTCTTGAATGAGGAGGGGCAAGATGCCCTGCAGCGGGAACTGCTCCCTCTGGCCGTCCTGGTGACCCCGAATCTCCCCGAGGCTGCGGCGCTGGCAGGCATGGAGGTAGGGACCATTGAGGAGATGCGGGAGGCTGCTTGCCGGATCCGCGCGTATGGCGCCGAGGCCGTTTTAATAAAGGGAGGACACCTGGAGGGGGACCCCGTGGATCTCCTCCTCGATGGATCGGGATTCACGGAGTTTCGCTCAGAACGGATTGCTATGCCTGATGTCCACGGGACGGGATGCGTGCTCTCCGCCGCCATCGCCACAGAGCTGGCCAAGGGGGCCTCTCTCAAGGAGGCTGTGCAGCGGGGCAGGGCAATGACCATGGCCGGCATCAAGGCGGCCGTACACATCGGGGAAAAGGGGAGGTTCGCTAATCCCCATGCCTACGTGGCTGCGGAGGGGGAACGCAATGCGGTGATTATGGCCTTGCATGCAGCTATTGCTGCATTGCAAGGTGAGGCGCGGATAGGAGGCATCATTCCCGAGGTCTCATCCAATCTCGGCTATGCCATCCTCTGTGCCCGGGCAAAAGGGGATGTAGCTGCTTTTCCCGGTCGGATTATCAGGATAGGGAATGGTATTGCGACAATAAATGCCCCTGCCTTTGGCGCCTCGCAGCATATCGCCTCGGTAATCCTGGCAGCCATGCGCCATGATCCCTCTTTCCGCTCAGCCATGAACATCCGATATTCCCCCGCGATCCTGAAGGCCTGCAAGGAGAAGGGGTTCAGCATCCTCGGCTTCGACCGGGAAAAAGAGCCGCCGGAGGTCAGAGCGGAGGAGGGGCATTCGCTCGCCTGGGGGGTCGAGGATGCCTTGGGAAAGGTGGGCAAAATGCCTGATGTGATCTATGACGAGGGCGGGTGGGGCAAGGAGCCCATGATCCGCATCCTCGGCAGGGATCCAGGGGAGGTAGTGCGGAAGGTCATCGAGATCAACAGGAGCATTCAATGATAGAGACGCAGCTCGCTAAGGCGCGCCGGGGGGAAAGCACCCCGGAGATGGAGGCCGTTGCCAGCGCGGAAGGGGTTGATCTGCAAACCCTCATGCAAGGGGTGGCTCAGGGGAGGGTCGTTATCCCCGCCAACAAGGGCCACCGGGGCATCAGGCCGATAGGGATCGGGCAGGGGTTGACGGTCAAGGTCAATGCCAATATCGGGACATCTTCGGACCACGCCGATCCTGCCGAGGAGCTCCAGAAGCTGGAGGCGGCGCGAGAAGCCGGCGCCGACACCGTTATGGACCTGAGCACCGGCGGGGATATCGATGGCATCAGAAGGCTCATCCTTGAGCGCTCCCCGCTGCCGATAGGGACGGTTCCCATCTACCAGGCTGCCATCGAGGTGGCCGAGCGCAAGGGCGGGATCGTCCAGATGACCCCCGACGACATCTTCGAGGTCATCGAGCGCCACGCTAAGGACGGGGTGGATTTCGTCACGGTCCATTGCGGGGTGACCCTGAGCACCTTGGAGCGGCTCAAGGCCCAGGGGAGGATCACGGATATCGTGAGCAGGGGAGGGGCTTTCCTGACCACGTGGATGATCTACAATGAACAGGAGAATCCCCTGTACGAGCACTTCGACAGGCTCGTGGAGATCGCCCGGCAATACGATGTCACGCTGAGCCTCGGGGACGGGCTTCGCCCCGGCTGCCTGGCCGATGCCACCGACCGACCCCAAATCCAGGAGCTCCTCCTCTTAGGTGAGCTCGCCGAGCGGGCTTGGGCTGAGGAGGTGCAGGTGATGATCGAGGGGCCGGGCCATGTCCCCCTGGATCAGATTGCGACCAATATTCAATTGGAGAAGCAACTGTGCAAAGGCGCTCCCTTTTATGTCCTGGGGCCGCTCGTGACGGATGTGGCGCCTGGCTATGATCACATCGTCTGCGCCATCGGCGGGGCCTTGGCCGCTTACCATGGGGCGGATTTCCTCTGTTACGTGACGCCGGCCGAGCACCTCAAGCTCCCCAGCCCCGAGGATGTGCGGGAGGGGGTCATCGCGACGCGGATCGCCGGACATGCCGCCGATGTGGCCCGCGGTCTCGCGAAGGCCAGGGCGTGGGATGATGAGATCGCACGGGCGCGCAAGGCCCTCGATTGGGAGCGGCAGATTCAACTATCCATCGATCCCCATAAAGCCAAGAGATACCGGGAGGAGAGCAAGCCCCAGATGGATGAGGTCTGTACCATGTGCGGCAAGTTCTGCGCCATCAAGATGGTGCGGGAATTCATCCACAAGCCGGATTAAGGGGCTCTCTTATGTCTATGAAGGCGGATGGAATTTTCATTACAGGGACCGACACCGGCGTGGGGAAGACGCTCATCGCCGCCGGCCTGGTGGCTGTGCTCAAGGACCAGGGGATCGATGTGGGGGTGATGAAGCCCCTGGAGAGCGGCGCCCCCTCTTTTGGATCCGCTCCCATCCCGCGGGATGCCCTGTATCTCAAGGAGATTGCCGGTGTCCATGACGACCTCGATTTGATCAATCCCTACTGTTTCCAATCTCAGCTCGCCCCGGGGGTGGCTGCCGAAAAAGAAGGGGTGCAGATAGATCTGCTGAGGATCAAGGGGATGTACGATGAGCTCAAAGGACGCCACCAATTTATGGTGGTAGAGGGCGCCGGGGGTCTGTTGGTGCCCGTTGCTCAGGGTGTCTTGTTGCCGGAGCTCATCAAGCTCATGGATCTCCCCCTGCTCTTGGTAGCTCGGTCCTCCCTAGGGACCATCAACCATACCCTTCTCTCCCTCTTTTACTGTCAACAAGAGGGCCTCGAGGTGGCGGGCGTGATCATGAGCAAGTCGACCCCGGATGCAGATCCTTCCGAAGAGAGCAACGCCCAGGTCGTCACCCAACTCAGTGCGGTACCCCTTCTGGGATCCTTTCCTTATCTGAGGGACTACGGAGGGGTAAGGGGGAACAGGGCATTCTTGGTCCAGATATTCACCGAGCATATTGATATGGAAAAGCTGCTGGAGCGATTGGGGTTGACAGGCTGCTGAAAAACGCCCTCTGTCCCGCGCGGCGCGGGATTACTCTCATCCTTCGTCGTTGCGGCGTACATCCAAGTACGCCTCACCCTGCCGTCCCGCCTGTGGCGGGATTTCGCTGACCCGTGTAAGCGGGTCATCTCAACAGCCCGTATTTCTTTGCCGCCTTGTCAAACCCCGCCAGGGAGCGCTCGATGACCTCCGTATCCACGCAGTAGGCGATGCGGAAATAGCCCTCCTTGCCGAAACCCCTGCCGGGGACAGTCAGGATGTGAAAATTCTCCCGCAGGTCAGAGACAAAAGCCAAATCGTCCTTACTAGGGGTTCGCGGGAACATGTAGAAGGCCCCCTGAGGCTTTCCTACGGAATAGCCGTATTCGGTGAGGGCCCTGTAGAGCAGGTCCCTTTTTTTCTGGTATTCGATAGGTGCCACGTGGTCGGTGCCAACCAGGGGCAATAACCGCTGCATGAGGGCAGGGGCATTGACATATCCCAAGGTCCTGTTCGTGAAGATCATGGCCCCCATGACCTCCTCCGCCCCTGCGTACAGGGGGTTGATTGCTGCATATCCAATCCTCTCCCCCGGGATGCTGAGGGACTTGGAGTATGAGACCACCGAGATGGAGGGTTCGTAGATCTCAAACACACTAGGGAGGCGGATGTCGTCAAAGAGGATGGTCTTATAGGCCTCGTCGGCGAAGAGATAGATGGGGGTTTTCCTCCCCTTGCTCTTGGCCCGCAGCAGATCGGCCAATGCGCGCAGTGAATCAGCGGAATAGACGACCCCTGTGGGGTTGTTGGGGGAGTTGATAATGACTATCTTGGTCCTTGCGGTGATGGCCTTTTCGATGGCGGTAAGATCAAGGGTGAAATCCTCTGCGGTATCTACCAGACGCATAACCCCGCCGTGGTTTTCGATGTAAAATTCGTATTCAACAAAATACGGGGAGGGAACGATTACCTCATCCCCCTGATCCAGGATGGCCTTGAGGGCGACATTCATCCCTCCGGCGGCCCCGACGGTCATCACAATATGGTTTTCCGTAAAGGAGATGCCCGTCTCCTCGGAGAGTTGCTGGGCCACAAACCTCCTGGTCTCCGGGTAGCCGCTGTTGGGCATATACCGGTGCATCCCCGGAGTGGGGTCGAGGGCGAACTTCTTCAGGGCCTCCCTGAATCTCTGAGGGGGCTCTTCCGCCGGGTTCCCGAGGGTGAAGTCGAAGATATTATCCTCGCCGTATTGCACCTTGAGTTGCGCCGCCGATTCAAACATCTTCCTCACCCAGGAGGATCGTCCCATGAGCTGCTTCACCTTTTTGGAAATGGCCATATCGTGCTCCTTATACTGTACCGCGGAAATTAAAAAGGCCATGGGATCTGCCGCCATGGCCTTCGGTATGCAGGGACAAAAAAGCCATGGGTCCATCCGGCGCGCCCATGGCTCCCCTTACTATGCATCTCGGCTCAGGGGCATGAGTGAGCCCGAGTAAAATAAAAGAAGAAATAGAAATTACCGAACCGCATTCCGTACCTGTATCACCCTTATCATATACCCCTGAAATGTCAAGGAGTAATTGTGGTCTTGGGGCTTTGCGAAGGCAGTCTCACCATAGATTATAGAATCTCCACCCGGGTCGCCTTCAGATATCCCCGGTCATTGACGTAGTGGACCCTGATCGTCTCGCCAATACCGGGATACCGACGGGGGTAATAGTCAGTCCTGTTCCCCACGTAGAACGTATAGATCTTGCCCGTGTGATCGCTCTTGACCTCGATGGTCCCGCGGCGCCATGCATTGGTTTGGATGGAGAGGACCTTGCCCTGAACTCTGTTGGGACCTAGCTCACCGGCGTTGGCCATCGAGATTGGAGCAAAGATGCCGCTCATGCCCGCGAGCACCAGGGCGAGGATTACCATGAGGGCCGGCACTGCCTTTTTATACGCCTTCCTTTTCATGATCGAACCTCCATTCTTTGAGATATTGCACATCATAAGGGTCTCATGTAGCAACTAACCGAGAATATAATGCGTTCGCAAGAGGGATTCAAGGATGCAGTGCAGACAAGGGCGTTGCCTGCCGAACATGATACCCTACAACCTCAGATCAAAGACGACATCCTCGCCGATACGTTTTATCTCGCAAGAGGACGGCCTGATGGCCTTGTCCAGATCGGTGATCCCGAGATCACCGATCCCCTCTATCCCTTTTCCCAGGATCAGGGGGGCCGTGATGACCACCATCCTGTTGACCAAACCTTCTTGCAACAGGGAGGTGATGATCTCCCTGCCTCCTTCCACCAGGATCGAGGCGATACCTTTCTCGGCCAGCGCCTTCATCAGTGGTCTCAACCCCACCTGCCCATTCGCGCTCCTCTGAACCACGAGGACCTCTTTTCCCTGTTTCTGTATCGCTGCGACTTTCTCCTTTCCGTGCTCGTCTGTGGTGACGATGAGGGTTTTCCCATCATCCCGGAGCACCCGGGCGTTGAGGGGGATACGCAGCTTGCTGTCGAGGCAGATGCGTAGGGGATTTCTCCCCTTCACCAATCTCACGGTGAGCAGGGGGTCGTCGGCCAGCACGGTGCCTATGCCGACCATGATGGCGTCGTGCTGGGCACGCAAGCGGTGGGTAAACCTCCGAGATCTTTCTGCGCTGATCCAGCGTGCGTTGCCCTGCGCAGTAGCGATCCTGCCGTCGAGGGACTGGGCATATTTGATGGTGATAAAGGGAAGGCCTGTGCGGATATAGTGAAAGTAGACCTCGTTGAGCTGGCGCGCAGCCTGCTCCAAGACCCCTACTGTTACTTCTATGTTGTGATCCTTCAGGATCTGAGCACCTTTTCCATCTACGAGGGGATTGGGATCGAGGGTCCCGATCACCGCGCGCTTGATCCCCTGTTCAATCATAGTGTCGACGCAGGGAGGGGTCTTGCCCCAGTGGCAGCAAGGCTCCAGCGTGACGTACATGGCAGCACCCCGCACACTGCCCGGTGCCTGTTTGAGGGCATCTATCTCGGCATGATCGGCGCCGAATTTGCGATGGTATCCTTCGGCGATGATCCTGCCGGCGCGCACGATCACCGCTCCCACCATGGGGTTGGGGCTTACTGCCCCCATCCCCTTGCGGGCCAGTTGCAGGGCCCTCCCCATATATCGTTCATCTTTCTGCACAGGGGTCATCTTATAATTTCTGCGGTGTCACGCGAAGACGCATCATTCTAAGATAGATCAGTTATGATGTCAAAGGTTGAGCGCCTGGGGTTGGTATGGTACTATGAAAGAAATAGGGTTCAATCCCGCTCTGTCGCGTAGCTCCCCTACCATTCAGATTGAGAAGGTGGGGATGCCGCAAGCGGCAGACATCCCGTCATCTAGATTTTTATACAAGGTGGAAGGGGACTTAATTCAGATTTTATGGACTGCGGGATCTGTCGCTGTGCGGCACCCCATCAGTACAGATATCGGAATGTGTCACTTTGCGACATCTGGCCAAAGGGCCACCTTCGGCTGCTTTCCTTAGACTCAAAAATTTAGGGGCAGGAGTAGGGGGCCGCAAAGCGGGAGGGGTCGAGGGTTCCATCCCGCCCCTCACTATAGATTTATGGAAGCGGGATGTGTCGGAATGCGACACAGGGTTCGAAGAAAAATCATTTCGAAGCATTGAGTTATACATGATAATTCTTGCCATTGAGAGTTCGTGCGATGATACCGGGGCTGCCCTGATAGAGGACGGTAACAGGATCCTTTCCAATATCCTCTCGTCCCAGGATGAGGTCCATAAGCACTATGGGGGGGTGGTGCCGGAGTTGGCCTCTCGACGCCATCTGGAGAGCATCGTGCCGGTGCTGCGGGGAGCGCTCGATCAGGCCCACATCTCACTGGATCAGGTGGATGGCGTTGCGGTGACCCGGGGGCCCGGCCTGGTGGGCTCCCTCTTAGTGGGGATAATGGCAGCCAAGGCCATCGCCCATGCCAAGGATCTTCCCCTGGTGGGTGTGAACCACCTCATGGGGCACCTGCTCGCCATCTTCTTGGAGCAAGAGGTCGCCTTTCCCTTTATCGGCATGGTGGCCTCGGGAGGGCACACCTCCCTCTATCTGGTCGAGGGGTTCACCGCCTTTCGCCTGTTGGGCAGGACCAGGGACGATGCGGCCGGGGAGGCCTTTGACAAGGTGGCCAAGTATCTGGGGTTGGGATACCCGGGGGGGGTGGCTATCGAACAACTGGCCAAACGCGGCGACCCTGCGGCTATTTCCTTCCCTCGGGCCTACATCGCCAAGGATTCCCTGGACTTCAGCTTCAGCGGCATCAAGACCGCGGTAGTAAACCACGTACGCAGTCATCCCCCTTCCAATGATGGGATAGCCGATATCGCCGCTTCCTTTCAAGAGGCGGTGATGGATGTGCTGGTGGATAAGATCATCTGGGCAGCCCGGCAACACAAGGTGGACAGGGCCGTGGTTGCCGGCGGGGTGGCCTCCAATAATCGTCTGCGGGAGCGGCTGATGAAAGCAGGAGAGAGGCTCGGCATCCAGGCGAATTTCCCCTCCCCCTTCCTCTGCCGGGATAACGCGGCCATGATCGGGGTGGCCGGCTACCACCTCCTTAAGCGGGGGAGGAGGGACGGGCTCGATATGAGCCCCCTGTCACGCTGGCCATTGGACAAGGACTAGACCCGTGGCCTCGTTGATGCAGGAGCTGAGAAGCCGGGGAATCTTACCTAAGCAAGCGCTGGGACAGCACTTCCTCATCGATCAGGGGATAGCGCAGAAGATCGTCCGCTTGGCGGATCTGGAGCCTGAGGATTGCGTAGTGGAGATTGGCTCCGGCATGGGGGTTCTGACCTTCCTCATGCTCCCTCTGGTTAAAAAGGTGATAGCCGTGGAGTTGGATCCGGGGATGGCCGATTACCTCAAGGAGAAGGCACAGGGGATGGCGTCGTTGATAATCATACGCCAGGACGCCCTTGGCTTTGATTTTTCAACAGCGGCCAAGGCCGCGGGCAGGAGGCTCAAGGTGGTTGCCAACCTGCCGTATAATATTTCCACCCCCGTCATCTTCCGGCTCCTGGACAGCCGACTGTTTTTTTCCCACCTCACCCTGATGCTCCAGCGCGAGGTAGCGCAGAGGATCAGCGCCTCCCCCGGCAACAAAGAATATGGGCCGCTGTCGATATTTATCCAGCTCTATACCTCCCCCAAGATCATGATGCGGGTTCCCCCCGAGGCCTTTTATCCCAGCCCCAAGGTGGAGTCCGCCCTGGTCGGGTTTGAGATCCTGGAGCGCCCACGTGTGGCGATCGATGACGAGGGCTTCTTTCAAAAAGTGGTCAGGGCCTCCTTTGCCCAGCGGAGGAAGACCCTCTTGAACGCCCTCAAGAACTCTCCCTTGGCTCTTGGTTCCGGCAAGGAGATCGAGGCGGCCGTGGTTGCCGCCGGCATCGACCCCCGCCGTAGAGCAGAGACACTGGATCTCATTGAATTCCAGCGCCTGGCTGAGGCACTACACGAGGTTTAAGAAAGAATCATAGAGAGTAGCAAACATCTGATTTTTGATTTTCCGGGAGACATAAAAAGACGTGGCGCGCAATGGCAAGCTGTCAATATATGCTGAAAATTTGTTAAAACAAAATACAGATAATATAGGGATGTGCACTATTTATTTTGTCGAGGATTCAACGAGAAGTTCGAATATATAGGGATCCGAACCCATGGAGGAGAACCACTGCACATTCTCGATGAGGAGATCGACAGAGAAGTGGTAGCATCCAGCTTTGGAGAACGGGGGCACCTCCATCTCCAGCACGACAGCTTCTCCAGGAGCAACGATGAGATCACGGAAGCCGCCGCGCAGTTGGATCTCATCTTCAACACCCTGCTCAAGCAAACGCACTTTCGCACCCAAGTGGATACCCCTGTCGCGCTCTGAGCGGAACCTCCAGGGCTGTGGGCTCGTGTTCGTGACGCGGAAACGCAACACCACCGTGCTTTCCTTGGCGATAGAGGTCGGCACTTTCAGGGGTTCTATCCGGGCCCGGAAGAAATAGGGGACGTAGTCGTTCTCCACCCAGTGTCGGAATCGATCGGGAGTATGGGACCACCCCTGCAGAGCGAGCCATTGTTCGTAATCATCGAGCATCTTCGGATGGGTATCGAGCCAGGGCACAAAGCCATAGTTCAGGCTGAATTGCTTCCGTGCTTCCGCAACGTCTCCTCCTGCTAGGAGCACTGCAACTGCCGAGGCGAGGCCGCTTCGCTCGATGCCTTGAGCGCAGTGGAGGAGTATGGGGCGCTTTGCGGTGTCGAGGTGGTGCACGAGTTGCTGGAGTGCCCTCCGATGAGGCATAGAGCCGCTTGCTAGCTGTAGGATGTAAAAGTCCACTCTATGGGCTTCGGTAACGGCGCGCTCAGCATTGAACGGGGAATTAACCTTCGTCCCGCGCAGGTTGATCACGGTACGGAGGTCGAGCTCTCGTATCCAGCGCTCAAGCGCAGCTGACGACGGCTGTGCACTTCGATACACCTCATGCGGAATCACTGTATGAAGGTTATCTCCCAACAAGTGAAAACGCAGAAACCAGCCCAACGTAGCGGCGAGTAGTGCGGCGAGGACTACACATATCGTAACCCACACGTATGAGAATCGCAGCCTTCTGATTTTTAGCCTCATGTGTGAAATCCTTACCAGCGGTATACTCTCCTTCGCTGTATATTGCAGCCGATATTTACGATCCGCATAAGGGATATAGATTTTTATAGGATGTCAAAAAGTCGGGAGTTGTCGAGGATTCTATCAAGCGGCTTGGTCTTTCCCGAGACTATATCCGCGCAGACTCGATTTAATACCGACCTGAGAGGTCCCCCATCCTGGGAATCCCGCTCGATCTCCTTGTCCCATGCGTCCGAATGCCCCATTCCGTATTCCTCAAGCCATGAAAGGAACTCGTCCAACTCCCTTTCAGGGAGGGCCTTAATGTGCTCTGCTATCTTTTTGACAGCTGCTTTCCTAATGCTTCCAGAATCTCAGATATCGTCCAAAAAATCAATACCTTTAGAATATGAATCTTTAAAATTTAAGGCCGTCCCCGTCTGGTCCTCCATCGCCTTGACAGGGTCCCCGATTAGTTATACCGTAGTCCTTAATACAATTTAAACCATGGAAAATCTAGCTGTCATCATATTGGCTGCAGGAAAGGGGAAGAGGATGCGATCCGGGCTGGTTAAGGTCCTCCATCCCTTGTTGGGCAGGCCGATGTTGAGCTTCCCCTTGGAGGTCGTTCTCGAGGGATTGCAGCCTGAAAAGACCGTTGCGGTCATCGGACACCAGGCTGAACAGATCCGCGCTTGCTTTCCAGACCCCAGGATCACCTTTGTCGAGCAGAAGGAGCAGCTCGGCACGGGGCACGCCGTGTCGATGACCGCGCCTATGCTTGAGGATTTCAAAGGTACCATCCTCATCCTCTCCGGCGATACCCCCCTCATCCATGTCCAAACCCTCACGGAGATGGTGAAACACCACCGGGATGCGAAAACGGCGCTCACTATCTTAACCGCGCTTCGTCAGGACCCTGCGGGCTACGGTCGCGTGATACGGGGCGAAGGGGCCGCGGGGAAGGTGCAAAAGGTAGTGGAGGAAAAGGACGCGACGCAGCGGGAGCGGGGGATCACGGAGGTCAACACGGGGATCTACTGCGCCCAGGCACCCTTTCTCTTCCAGGCCCTCGGCACCCTGCGCGCGGACAACGCCCAGCAGGAGTACTATCTACCGGACATCATCGAGAGCGCCCTTCGCAAAAAAAAGAAGGTGGAGACCTTCACTGCCCTTGACCCGGTGGAGGTCATGGGGATCAATACCAGGGCGGAGTTGGCCCAGGCAGAGGGGATCATGGCGGAGCGGGTGCGCCGGCATTGGATGACGGAGGGGGTGACGATCCAGGATCCCGGCAGCGTCTACATCGAGCCGTCGTGCCGCATCGGGAGGGACACCGTCATCTACCCCAACTGTTATCTGCGCGGGGAAACCGTTATCGGCGAGGGGTGCCGGATCGGCCCGCAGGTGGAGATCGTCGGCTCCCGGATTGGTAATCGGGTACAGATCAGATTCTGCACCATGATCACCGAGAGCCTGATCGAGGACGACGCCATCGTGGGCCCCTTCTCCCACCTGCGCCCCCAAAGCCAGCTGGAAAAGGGCGCCAAGATCGGCAACTTCGTGGAGGTGAAAAAATCCAGGATCGGCCCGGGGACCAAGGCCAATCATCTTGCCTACATCGGGGACTCCGAGGTGGGGGCAGGGGTGAATATCGGGGCAGGGGCCATCACCTGCAACTACGACGGCTTCCATAAACACCGCACCATCATCGAGGACGGGGTCTTCGTGGGGAGCAACACGGCCCTCGTGGCCCCGATCAAGCTCGGGAAGGGGTCCTCGGTGGCGGCAGGGTCAACCGTCACCAAGGATGTCCCCCCCTATGCCCTGGCAGTGAGCAGGGCCAGGCAGAAGAGTATCAAGAAGTGGGCGATGAAGAAGGCAAAAAGCAAAGGGCCGCAGGGATGAGGGGATCATGTGCGGGATAGTCGGCTACGTGGGGGCGCAGGATGCGCCCTCGATCATCCTTGGCGGCCTGAAACGGCTGGAGTACCGGGGCTATGACTCCGCCGGTTTGGCGGTGGTGCAATTAGACGGCACCATCGGGGTGCGGCGCGAGGTGGGGAAGCTGATCAGACTGGAAGAACTGGTGGCTGCCGATCCGTTGACGGGGTGGGCCGGCATCGGTCATACCCGCTGGGCTACCCACGGCGAGCCGAGCCAGCGCAACGCCCATCCCCATGTCGGCGCCACCGTCGAGGTCGCCGTGGTCCATAACGGCATCATCGAAAACTTCATGGCGCTGCGCCAGGAGCTGGAGGCCGAAGGGCGCTGCTTTACCTCGGAGACCGACACCGAGGTGGTGGTGCACCTGGTCGAGCGCTATCTTGCGGCAGGTGTCAATCTGGAGCAAGCGGTGCGCCAGGCCTTGACCCACGTGCAGGGGGCAAACGCCTTCGTCTTCCTGTGCAGCCGTGAACCAGATTGTCTCATCGCCGCCCGTATCGGCAACGCCGGCGGCATCACAATCGGGTTAGGGGAAGGTGAGATGTTTGTCGCCTCCGACATCCCCGCCATCCTCGAGCATACCCGCGACATGATCTTCATCGAGGATCGGCAGATGGCGGTGGTGACGCGGGAGGGGGTAAAGGTGACCACGCTGGCCGGAAAACCTGTGGCGGCTCAGGTGCACACCATCTCCTGGGACCCGGTGGCGGCTGCCAAGGAACCGTACCGCCACTTTATGCAGAAGGAGATCTACGAGCAGGCCCGCTCCGTAACCGACACCATCCGGGGAAGGGCCGACTTTGAGGCGGGGCGGGTGATCCTGGAGCATCTGACCCTGAAGCCGAAAGAGGCTCAGGCCATAGAAAAAGTAATCATCGTGGCGTGCGGCACCTCGGCATATGCCGGGCTGGTGGGCAAGTTTATCATCGAGGCATTGGCCCGGGTGCCGGTGGAGGTGGACTACGGCTCCGAGTTCCGCTACCGAGACCCCATCGTCGGCAAGAACACCGCCGTGCTGGCCATCACCCAGAGCGGCGAGACGGTGGATACGCTGGCGGCGATGGAGGAGGCACGAGGTAAAGGTGCGCGGTTGTGGTCCATCGTCAACGTCATCGGCAGCCAGGCGATGCGCATCTCCGACGGCGTCATCCTCATGCACGCCGGTCCGGAGATAGGCGTGGCTTCGACCAAGGCGTTCACCACCAGCCTGGTGGACCTCTACCTGCTCGGCTGCTACCTCGGTGAGCTGCGCGGCACCCTGGTTGGCGCGCAACTGCGTGAGGCGGTGGACCAGCTGGCGCTGCTCCCCGACCTGGTGGGGCGCGTGCTGGAGCACGGCGATGAGTACGACATGCTGGCCAACCAGTTCCACGATCGGGAGCACTTCCTCTACCTGGGGCGGGGCATCAACTACCCCGTCGCCCTGGAGGGGGCGCTCAAACTGAAGGAGATCTCCTACATCCACGCTGAGGGGTACCCGGCCGGGGAGATGAAGCACGGTCCCATCGCCCTGATCGACAAAGCGATGCCCGTTGTCGCCATTGCGGTGCGCGACCACGTGTATGAAAAGATGATCAGCCAGATCGAGCAGGTCAAGGCGCGCGGGGGCATTGTAATCGCCTTGGCAACGGAGGGGGATGCCGCAATCGCGGCCAAGGCCGACTATTGCCTCTCTGTGCCTTTGGTATCGCCGTTGCTCTCGCCGGTGGTCAATGTCGTGCCGCTGCAGCTCCTTGCCTATCACCTGGCCGTGCGGCGGGGGTGCGACGTGGACCAGCCGCGCAACCTCGCCAAGAGCGTTACCGTAGAGTAACGGGTCCAGCCAGAAGACAACATAGATGATTGATCAAAACACCGGAAAAGACTTGCTGCGCCAACTCAACCCGCCCCAGCAGGAAGCGGTGGTTGCCAGGGCAAGGGTCCTCTTGGTCTTTGCCGGGGCAGGGAGCGGCAAGACCAGGGTATTGACCTATCGCATTGCCCACCTCATCCAGTCAGGCCAGGCCGCGCCGGATGAGATCCTGGCAGTTACCTTTACCAACAAGGCTGCCGGCGAGATGAAGGAGCGGGTCAGCTCCCTGCTGGGTCCCCAAGGGGATCGAGTATGGGTGAGCACCTTTCATTCGACCTGTCTGCGGATCCTGCGCGCCCATATCCGCGACCTGGGCCGCGCATCGGATTTCGTCATCTACGACGACGATGATCAGCAGCGGCTCATGGAGGGGCTGCTCAAGGCCGCCGGGGTGGGGTTGCACGCCTATCCCCCCAGGACCATCTTGAAGGAGATCGATCGGGCTAAGAACCGGGGCATCGGCCCGCAGGAGTACCAGCCGCAGGCATTCAACCCCTACCAGAAAAAGGCGGCCCAGTTTTACCCCCTGTACCAGGAGGCCCTGCAGGCGGCCAATGCCCTGGACTTCGGCGACCTCCTCTTTTTCTCCCACCTCCTGTTTCAGCACGAGCCCCGGGTGCGGGATTATTACCAGCGAAGGTTTCGCCACATCCTGGTGGATGAGTATCAGGACACCAACTATATCCAGCACCTCCTTATCAAGGACCTCATCGGGCCGGACGCCTGCCTCTGCGTGGTAGGGGATGACGACCAATCCATCTACCGCTGGCGCGGTGCGGAGCCCGCCAACATCCTGGGCTTTGAGAAGGACTTCCCCGAGGCCAGGGTGATCAAGCTCGAGCAGAACTACCGGTCAACCCAGTTGATATTGGATGGGGCCAACGCCGTGGTCTGCCAAAACCGCGGGCGCAAGGAGAAGCGGCTCTGGACGGACAACGCAGGGGGGGACCCCATCACCCTCTGCCTGGCCGAGGATGAGGAAGAGGAGGCGAACTGGGTGGCGCGGCGCATCGCCGACGAGACGCAGGGGAAGTACGGCAGGTGCGCGGTCTTTTACCGGATAAACGCCCAGTCCCGGGCCATTGAAGAGGCCTTCATGCGCTGGGGCATCCCCTATACCGTGGTAGGGGGAATCCGATTTTACCAGCGCCGGGAGATCAAGGACCTCGTAGCCTACCTCCGGGTCATCGTGAACCCCGGCGACGAGGTGAGTCTCAGGCGGATCATAAACGTGCCCCACCGGGGCATCGGGGCCAAGACCCTGGCACACATCGAGGAGATCGCCGGTCAGCGGAAGTGCTCCCTGTGCCAGGCCCTGCGCGAGGCCGAAGGGATGGAAGGCCTTTCTTCGGCAGTGCGGAAAAAGGCCAAGGATCTCTTTTCTCTGTTCGAGGGGTTGCGGGGGCAGATGAGCGCCCTCTCCCTGGCTGAGCTGGTCTCGTTGATCGTGGAGCAAACAAAATATATAGAGTACCTCTCGGAGCAAGGGCCAGAAGGGCAGACCAGGGTGGAGAACGTCAAGGAGCTGATCGGCGGGCTGACAGGATCAGGGGCAGAAGGGGTGAAGGAATTCCTCGATCACGTGGCCCTGATTACCGACCTCGACGAATATGAGGAAGGGGCCCAACGGGTCAGCCTCATGACCTTGCACAGCGCCAAGGGCCTGGAGTTTCCCGTCGTCTTTATGGTGGGGCTGGAGGAGGGGTTGCTCCCCTATTACCTGCGCCTGGACAATGCCGAGGAGCTGGAGGAGGAGCGCCGCCTCTGCTACGTGGGGATGACCAGGGCACAGGAGCGGCTCTACATGACCGGCGCGGTAAACCGGCACCTCTTCGGGATGGGGCAGCGCCGGATCCCCTCGCGCTTTCTCAGGGACATCCCCCAGGAGATCATTCACTTTGAAGGGAAACCAACCCCGCTCGTGCCCTCCTCCTGGGCGTGGGAAGAGGGGCTGTTTTCGGGGGAGAGATATATAGAATATGACTAGTTAGTTCGAAGATGAAACATGACAAATCGTTGAGCAAAATGATTGAAGCGTTTTCAGAGGCTTGTCCCAGGTCAAGGTCAGACCCCAAGTTCTATACGAGAATTGATAATCCATACATCCCTGCCGGCATAGTTATAAAGATCGGTAGCGTCGAGGAGAGTATTCTCATTTATCTGATCTCGTAGGTCCTGCCCCTGCTGCCGTCCTGGAGAATGAACTGCAGGACCGTATTTCCGATGCGAAACTTGTCGCCGTGGGATAGCCTTCTCTGCCTGATGTATGCCCCCCGCATGTATGTGCCGTTGGTGCTGTCCAGGTCCTTCAGGAGGAAGGCATCCTCATGGAACATGATTGCCGCATGCTCCCGTGAAGCCAGAGGGTCCTTGAGCGGAACAGCGGCATTCCTGCTCCTGCCGATTATGGCGTATGTTTTCTTGATCGGATATTCCATGCCCTCGGCATATCCTTCCAGAATCGCAACGGAGGCCTGGTACCACGCCGGGATCCCTTTTTTTGGGCGCGATCGCGGTAGTATCTGCGTCTTAAAGCCGCCTGCTATAGGTTCCATAGGGGGTCCCCTCCGTATAACGTGAACAGATAAAATCAATGATAGGACACTGACGTGCAAAGGTCAAGGTCAGAGCACGCTCCCCAGTTCTCTTGACAAATACATTAAATTTATTAGATAATTTCATCAGCATTGGGCATTACAGCAATATTTTGTTGTTTCTTACGAGACAGGATGTGAAGATGAAAGTAATTTGATGGCTGTGGAGGTTTATGATGACTATTACTGATCGAATCGAGCTAAATCCTAAGGTGATGCTAGGTAAACCCGTAATCCGGGGGACGCGGATTACCGTGGAGCTTATCCTCCGAAAGCTGAGCGAAGGGGCAAACGAGAGAGAAATTTTGGAAGCCTATCCCAAGCTAACGAGCGAGGATATCCAGGCAGCTATCCGATATGCCTAGGATTTTGCTGCAATATGTTGTTGGGCCTTAAGAAACAGGAGGCGAAGATGCAAGTAAATTGGAAAAATCATATAGAAAGCACACCTGATATTCTGCGAGGGAAACCCCACATAAAAGGCACAAGGGTCCCGGTGAGCCTTATCCTGGGGTACTTTGCTGCGGGTAATACCGCCGATGAGATTAAGGCGGAGTTTCCAGATCTCAACAAGGAACAGATTGCGGCGTGTTTAGACTATGCTCGTGACTTAGCGGAATTTGAGGTCGCAGCTTAATGGGTCTGAAATTTTTTGCTGATCACTGCGTGCCCAATTCTATAATCCAAGCGCTTCGTGATGCAGGCTATGAAGTCTTGCTTCTTAAGGATCATATACCCACGGAGTCGTCAGATGCAGTTGTTATTTCGAAGGCACAAGAGCTTGATGCCATTCTTGTTTCATTGAATGGAGACTTTGCTGATATTGCAAACTATCCACCGGCACAGTATAAAGGTATCATCGCTCTGCAAGTGAGAAATCATCCTGAAATTATCTCGCAACTCATATCCAGGCTAAAAGATTTCCTATCATCCCATCCAGATATAAACTACTTTGCGGGGAAATTACTATTAGTAGAAGCCCATAGAATTAGGATTCGTGTTAAATAATGCCATCACTCATAGGTCGGGACAGAGATGGGGACGTCGTGGGGACATCCCCCAAGAGATTATTCACTTCGAAGGCAGACCAACCCCGCTGGTGCCCTCCTCATGGGCATGGGAGGAAGGGTTGTTTTCAGGGGAGAGGTATATTGAGAGCATAATTGGGGTGCGGCCTTGACTGAGGACAACTTCATATAGCAGGAGCCAAAGAATTAACCACCATTTAGCAAAAGGGGGGCAGCATGGGTGTCAATAGCATAGTTAAGCGCAATAGATGGCAAGCGCTCGTTATCTGCCTTGTCATCTGCCTTGCATTGCTCTTAACATCAGTCAGCGCGGTCTTTGCGCAGGCAGGCGCTCAGCAGAAGAAGGACTTCCTGTGGGCCCTAAAGACCGATAGGGCGACTGTCTACCTGCTCGGGTCCTTCCACCTGCTCAAGAGCGAGGCGTATCCCCTGGATAAGAACATGGAAGCAGCCTACAGGGATTGCCGGAGGATTGTCTTTGAAGCGGATATCGACGGTGTAAATGCCCCGGAGTTTCAATCCAGGATGTTGACCCAGGGCCTTTATCCGGAGGGACAGACCATCGAGCAAAACATATCCAAAGAGACCTATGGCTTGCTCGAGAAAAGATTAAGCGAGGTCGGTCTTACAACGGCGCAGGTTAGTCGCTTTAAGCCGTGGTTTTGTGCCTTGACACTTGTTGTCTTAGAACTCAAAAAAATGGGGTTCGATCCCCAGTACGGTCTTGATAGATACTTTTTTAAGAAGGCCCAAAGAGACGGCAAGGAGATGCTCTTTTTGGAAACCCTTGACTTTCAAATGGCCCTCTTTTCCGAGCTAAGGAGTGTCGAGGCAGAAGCGCTTTTGAGGCAGACGCTGAAAGACCTCGATGTTGTTGAAACCATGCTCCCTGATATGGTGAGCGCATGGAAAGACGGCGATGCCGCCCGGTTCGAATCGAGCATGAACATAAGCTTTAAAGACTACCCGGATATCTATGATCGCTTTATTACGCAGAGGAATAGGAAATGGGCCGGCACTATTGAACAATTGCTGGCGCAAGGCGGCACCACCCTGGTTGTCGTCGGGGCAGGGCATTTGGTCGGGTCGAAGAACCTCTTGCAGCTTCTGAAGAACAAAGGTTATAACATGGAGCAGATCACGGCGCACGAAGGGGCCTCTGCACTCACTACCGAGAACTTAGCCCATGCCCTCTACATCAGGTCAGGGATGGAAGAGCAGATGCGGCAGCTGCCCCTTGCCATACAAGGCGGATTAGATCAGGCGCGCAACCATGATAATCGCATTCAGCAGATACCGCAAGATGTGTATCTAAACATCAAGAATCTCCTCGCGGATGCGTTTGCCGCAGAGCGTCTTAACGCCATAGTGCTCAGGCAGATGGAGGCCCAGCTGAGCCGGGACGAGATGGAGCGGATACGCGCCTGGCTCGACGCACCTGTTGGCAAGAGGCGTTCGGACCTTTTTACGGCCTCATTGAAGCCCCAGGCGTCGGCGGATCTGCAGGAATTTATGAAGAATCTCCCAAAATCCCCTGCTTCGCCGGCTCGCCTGGAGCTGATACAAGGGCTGGCTGCTGCTACCAAGACAAAAGACTTAACCCTGGAGATCGCCGTCAATACACAGCTTGTCCTGACAACGGTTATCGGCGCAACCTTCCCCTCGGCAGAACAATGGCCATTTTCCAAGATCCTCGATGAGGCCGAAAAAAACCGCCTGCTCCTTGAGCCGAGGGTGGATCAGCTTATAATACCCCTGCTCCTTTATATGTACGGCGCCTTATCCGATGCCGAGCTCGGGCAATACCTGGCCTTTGCAAAATCCGGCCCGGGGGCTCGATACTATCGGTCCATGTTCAACGGGATTAGGCTGGCATTGATGGATGCGAGCATCAGGTTCGGCGCTGCCATGGCAGATCTACAATGGAAGAGAAGACAGATGACGGGAATGCCTTAGCAGATTAGTCCGGCGGCTTTACATTGGGAAAGATAGAAGGAGACAGATGATGATTGCCTGTTGCGGATTGGATTGTTCGCAGTGCGGAGCGTATCAGGCCACACAGGAGAATGATGATGCAAAACGCGCCGCAGTTGCCAACGATTGGTCGAATCGTTACGGCATCAGCGTCAAGCCGGAACAGATCCATTGTGAAGGATGTCTCTCTGACGGGCAAAAGTTCTACTACTGTGCGGACATGTGCGAGATTCGCAGGTGTTGTGTCGGAAAGGAGCTAGCCCACTGTGCTGCCTGCGAAGGGTATGCCTGTGAAAAACTCGAGGGTTTTTTTGCGTTGGCCCCGCACGCACGGAGGGCCCTTGATAGACTGAGGCCTTAGCCCTTATCCCCCTTTACCTCCTCGAAATCGGCGTCGACGACGTCCTCCGCCTTCTCTTTTTTGTCCTTTGCATCTTTGCCACCGGAGGCTGCCTGCGCTTCCGCCTGCGTCTGTCCCGGCTGGGATCCCGGTTGGGACTGGGAGGCCTTGGCGTACATGGCCTCGGCCAGCTTGTGCGCCTCCTGGGAGAGCTCGTCATGGGCCTTTTTTATCTCGGCTACATCCGTCGCCCCAACGGCCTTGCGCGCCCGCTCGAGGGCTTCCTCTATTTTCTTTTTGTCCCCTGCGTCTATCTTGTCGCCGTGCTCTGCCAGAGACTTCTCCGTGGCATAGATCACCCCGTCCAGCTTGTTGCGCTCTTCGACCAGCTCCCGCTGACGGTGGTCCTCCTCGGCGTGGGATGTGGCCTCCTTGACCATCTGATCGATCTCCTCTTCCTTGAGACCGCTCGAAGAGGTGATGCGGATGGACTGCTCCTTGCCGGTGCCCAGGTCTTTGGCCGTCACATGGACGATGCCGTTGGCATCGATGTCAAAGGTGACCTCTATCTGGGGGACCCCCCGGGGGGCCGGCGGTATGCCGAGCAGCTCGAACTGACCTAAAGTCTTATTGTTTGCCGCCATCTCCCGCTCCCCCTGCAGGCAGTGGATGGTGACGGCTGACTGGTTGTCGGCAGCAGTGGAGAAGATCTGGCTCTTGCGGGTGGGGATGGTGGTGTTGCGCTCAATGAGCCTCGTGAAGATCCCTCCGAGTGTCTCAATCCCCAGCGAGAGGGGGGTGACATCAAGCAGCAGCACGTCCTTGACCTCGCCCTTGAGCACCCCGGCCTGGATGGCAGCCCCGACAGCCACCACCTCATCGGGGTTGACCCCCTTGTTCGGCTCCCTGCCGAAGATCTCCTTCACCTTCGCCTGGACCCGGGGCATCCGCGTCATTCCTCCTACCAGGATCACCTCATGGATTGCCTTTGTGGAGAGCTTGGCATCCGAGATGGCCTGTCGGCAGGGCCCTTCCACCATATCGATGAGCTCGGCCACCAGGGCCTCCAGCTTCGCCCGGGTGAGCTTCATGGTGAGGTGCTTGGGGCCGGAGGCGTCGGCGGTGACAAAGGGGAGGTTGATCTCCGTCTCCAAGGAGGAAGAGAGCTCTATCTTGGCCTTCTCCGCCGCCTCCTTGAGCCTTTGTAAGGCCATGCGATCCTTGCGCAGATCGATCCCCTGCTCCTTCTTGAACTCATCGGCAATATACTCGATGATCCGCTGGTCGAAGTCCTCCCCACCCAGGTGGGTATTCCCGTTGGTGGACTTTACCTCGAAGACCCCATCCCCCAGGTCCAGGACGGAGATGTCAAAGGTCCCACCCCCCAGGTCGAAGACGGCAATCGTGGCCTCCTTCTTCTTGTCGAGCCCATAGGCGAGGGAGGCGGCTGTCGGCTCGTTGATGATCCTGAGGACTTCGAGCCCGGCGATCCTGCCCGCATCCTTGGTGGCCTGGCGCTGGCTGTCGTTGAAATAGGCCGGTACGGTGATGACCGCCTCAGTCACCTTCTCTCCCAGGTAATCCTCGGCCGTCTGCTTCATCTTCTGCAAGACCATGGCCGAGATCTCCTGGGTGCTGTAGTCCTTGCCCTGCGCGCGGACACAGGCGTCGCCGTTGCTCGCTTCTACTATTTTATAGGAGCAGATCTCGACGTCCTTCTGCACCTCGGCATCTGAAAACCGCCTGCCGATGAGCCTTTTCACGGCATAGATGGTGTTCTCGGGATTGGTGATGGACTGGCGGCGGGCGATCTGCCCGACCAGCCGCTCCCCCTTGTCCGTGAAGGCCACCACCGAGGGGGTGATCCTGCTGCCTTCCGCGTTGATGAGGACCTTTGGCTCCCCGCCTTCCATGACTGCTACGACCGAGTTGGTCGTTCCGAGATCGATTCCCACAACCCGCGACATCTATGCCTCCTTATTCCGTTTCAGATTCTGGATTCTCTTCTGCGTCCTCGTGGGCCTTGGCCACCACAACCTTGGCGGGACGCACGAGCCGGTCGTTGAGCAGGTACCCCTTTTCCAGCTCCGAGACCACGTGCCCCGGGGCGTAATCGCCGGTCGCCTGTTCCATGACTGCCTCGTGCCTGGTGGGATCAAAGCGCTCTCCCTCTGCGGAGATGGGGGTGACACCGAAGCGCTGGAGTATCTGGAGAAACTGCTGCAGGGTCATCTCGACCCCGCCCCTGATCCCCTCCTGATTACCTTCTGCATTGGCGTGCCCCAGGGCCCGTTCGAGGTTGTCTATCACGGGGAGCAGCGCCTTGAGCAGCTCCTCATTGCCGTACCGGATCAGGTCGGACTTCTCCTTGGCCACCCGCTTCTTGTAGTTCTCAAGGTCGGCAGTGGCTCGCAGGAGGCGGTCATAGTTTTCCCGGGCCTCCTCTTTGGCCTTGTTCAAGGCGGCCTCCAGTTCCGCTATCCCCTCCTTGTTGCCGTGTTTCTTCTTTTCCTTGCCTTCTTGCTCCGTGTGATCGGCAGAAACCCGTCCCTGCCCCTTTTTTTCCTCCGTCATCAGCAGCCCCCCTTATATATGCTTAAATTGGCTAGAAAATAAGCTTTTAAATCTCCCCAGCCCCCTGGCCAAACCGAAGGTGGCCCTTTGGCCAGGGCCTTCTTCGGTTTCGGCGGCTTAGGTCTAGAAAGGGGGTGGAGAAACTTTTATGATTCATAGATGACGCCGCCACGCAAAATTACTAAGGATTGCCCCACTCGGCTTTCAAGATATCGGTGAGGAGTTTGGCAGTATAGTCAACCACCGGAATAATACGGGAGTAGTTCATGCGCATGGGGCCAATGACCCCGAGAATGCCCAGAAAGCGGCCGGGGTGACCATAGGTGGAGGTAATGAGGCTGCACCCCTCGATGCCCGTCACCCCACACTCCGAGCCGAAGAGGATCTGCACCCCCTGGGCCTTCATGCTGCGGTCCAGGAGCTTGACCAAGACGCTCTTCTCCTCAAAGGCCTTAAAGAGTTCCTTCATCCGCTCCACGTCCGCAAATGCCGGCTCATCGAGGATCTTCGTCTGCCCTTCGATGTACAGGTTCCGCTCCTCCTGCGCCTCTACGGTCTCTCCCCCCAACTGCAGGGTCTTCTGCAGCAGTTCGTCGTATACTACCTTCTCCCGCCGCATCTCTTCCACGATGCGCTCCCGCACCTCGCGCAGCGTAAGGCCGATCAACACATCGTTGAGGTATTGGGTGATCTTGCCGAGCTCGTCCTGGCTGAGGTCCTCCTCCATCTCCACCACGCGGTTCTGGACAAGGCCCGAGGTCGTCACAAAGATGACGAGGACCTGGTTACACTTGATCCTGATGAACTCAATCTGTTTGAAGATGGTCTCTTGCAGCGGAGGGGCCATGACGATCCCCGTATAGTGGGAAAAGGCGGAGAGGATCCGGCAGGTCCCCCGCATGAGTTGCGAGATGTCCGCCCGACAGGCCTCATAGGTACCCTTGATCTCCTCCTGCTCCGGGAAGGAGAGCTCCTGGCGATCGAGTAGCGTATCGACATACAAGCGAAGCCCTTTTTCCGTGGGGATCCTGCCTGCCGAGGTATGGGGCTGATGAAGCAGGCTCATATCCTCCAGATCGGCCATCACGTTGCGGATAGTGGCCGGGCACAGATTGATATCGGACTCCTTGGCCACCGTGCGCGAACCCACGGGCTCGCCGGTATTGATATAGTCCTTGACAACTATCCTGAGTATATTCTTATCCCGTTCGGTAAGCGGCAGCATTGTTATCACACGTTATGTATAAAATCTCTTTTTAGTATCCTAAAAATAGTTATCCCATCCTTTTTTGTCAAGATATCCGGAAGATATACAACCGGGGATAGGGGATGCCTCCTTTTCCTTAACCTCATACCCATAACACCTGCACCACGTACTCTCCCCCCCCTCGTCCATTTACAGGCCCTTTCCCATTGATTTGCAAGGCCAAATGCCTTATAATACATAATTCCGAAAAAAGGAAGCTTACCAGCCAAGCCGGCGATTCGCCATTGCGGATCTTCTTCCGATGCGAGTCAAGAACGTGTTGGCTGTCCTTGTATCCTAGCGTATAGCGTATCGATCTGAGGAGACATAAGCGATGATCCAGAATCCATTATATCAGCAACTTGCCGAGGCGATCGGGGTGGGGGATTCCGTTATTATTCCAAAGATCTTTGCCTTCCTGGCAAACGCGGATGAAGCCAGGGTGTTGCTGGCAGCAGCACCACCCGCCACTGTGGAGGAGATTGCCGAAAAAACGGGGCTTCCGGTTGACGCCGTGGCAAGAATGATGGAGCCCCTGTTTAACAAGGGCCTCATCTTCAAATCAAAAAAAGAGGGAAAGATCCGTTATTATCGGGTCAGACAACTTTTTCAATTTCATGACGCCACCATCGTCACGAAAGGCCTGCCGCAAGAATTTTTCCAGTTATGGAAAGAATATTATGAAACGGAATTCAAGAAGCACCACAGACAACTGGAATCGATCCTGCCGAATTCGGTAGTGAGGGTCGTCCCCGTTAATATCGCGGTGGAGCCCGAGATCCAGGTTGCGGCCTTTGAGGATATCAAGCAGATAGTAGAGAAAGCCGAAAACCTGGCGGTAACGAATTGCACGTGCAGACTTGTCAGCGGTGACTGCGGCAAGCCGCTGGAAGTCTGCATCCAGTGCAACCGTTCCGCCGACTATGCGCTGGAGCGCGGCACGGGGAGGAAGATCGGCAAGGAAGAAGCCCTCGCCATGTTAAAGATGTGCGAGGAGGCGGGCCTGGTGCACGTGGTGAACAACATCCGGTCCATAGGGCACGTCATCTGCAATTGCTGCGACGACTGCTGCATCAACTGGCCCGCCCCCAGGACCTCGGGTGTAAACTTTGCCGCCCCCAGCCGGTTTACGGCCGTGTGCGACATAGATCTTTGCACGGAATGCGAGGTATGTCTCGAACGGTGCCATTTTGAAGCCATAGACATGGAGAATGATACAGAGCGGATCGACGAGGGGAAATGCATGGGATGCGGCCTGTGCGTCGTAACCTGCCCCAGCGGGGCGATCGCCCTGAAGGAGATCAGGGGCGAGGATTTTGTCCCGGCCTGAGCCGTGGGCTTTCTCCCGAAAATCTCGATGGGAAATGAAAAAAATGATTGCCTGATTGTGAAATTTTTAGTAAACTATAACCATGCCGGTAATAATTAAAAACAGCCGGGAAAAATGCAGCACATAGTAACTAAATCAGGAAGGAGTGAAAATGCTTAAAACCAAACTTACTGAATTACTGGGGATCAAACACCCGATCATACAGGCCGGCATGGGTCCGTTCAGCAACAACAATCTCGCCGTTGCCTCGGCCAACGCCGGGGTACTGGGGATCCTTTCAACCAGCGGCCTCTTTAATAAGGATACGCAGCCCTGGGTATACAATGCGTTTGTGGAGACCGGTGAGGCCTCGATGGATGACGATATGGCCGGGGTGCTCGAGACCGTATTGAAGAGGACGTATCGCCTGACAAAGGAAAAAGGCGGCATCTTCGGCATCAACGTGATGGTGTCGTCGGAGCTGGTTGAAAAATCGGCAGTCCTGATCGACACGGCCATCAAGGTTAGAGAAGAGAATCCCGATATAAAGAAATATTTCAAGGTGATATTTACGTCGGCCGGCGATCCTCTCCCCTGGGGGGAAAAGATCAAGTCAGCCGGGTTTCAGTGGCTCCATGTCATACCCTCTGTCAAGGGTGGGCTGAGATGTAAAAAAGCAGGGGTGGATCTCGTCGTTGCATCCGGGCATGAAGGAGGCTTCCATACAGCGTGGGAGCCTGTACACTCCATGGTATTGCTGCCCGCTGTCGTCGACGCCCTGGCCGGCTCGGGCATTATCGTTGTTGGTGCAGGCGGATTCTGTGACGGCAAGTCCCTTGCCGCTGCCCTTGCCCTGGGGGCCGAAGGCGCGCAGATGGGGACAAGGTTTTTGGCCACAAAAGAAAGCGATTTTGCCCAGATATGGAAGGAAGGCGTCGTGAAGGCCGGCGACAGGGGCACCTTGGTTGCCAGGGGCTTTGTCGGGCCGGCGCGATGGATCAAGACGCCGTCAAGCTTGAAGCATCAGGAAAATACGCTCAAGATGTCGCCGGGGGTATTTCTGGGCAGGCCCGACGACTTGGCCTCCATTCCACTGGAGCTTTATGAGAGTGAGATTAACGCAATACGTGCCGTATACGAAGGCGACGAGAGCAAATCGCTCTTTGCCGGCGGCGAATGCGCACAGAGGATAGACGAACTGCTCACGGTCCAGGAGGTGGTCGATCGGATCATGAAGGAAGCCACGGAGATCGTAAGAAATTTCCCCAAGCATTTGGCCGCTTCATGATTGTTCCGTCCTTTAGTCAGATGCAGTGTCTTCTCAACAGTGCGAGATTCAGCCCTGTGAGGGGGGCTTGAGGTTTCTGAGTGCCTTCCCGCTTCCGCATACCATAGATGTCTCGTATGGTCATCCATATCCGCCCCTCCCATCGGGGAGGGGCAGATAAAAAAGATCGCTCTCCTCTATATTCAGAAACTCCTCACCTCCACTTCTTCCCTATCACGGCTTTGGGCACAGCCGTGGGGCGGGATGAAAACTCGCTGATTGTATGACCGATAGCAGGCTTGAAGGTTACCAGAGACATGCATGAACTGCCGGTTACGGAGAGCATCTTAAACATTGTGTTACGGCACGCCCCTGCCGGAAGCGTCAACCGTATCGTGCGCATCTTCCTGGAAGTCGGCGAGCTTTCGGAGCTGGAGGATGAATGGATTCAGCGTTATTTCGACTATCTCAGCAAAGGCACGATAGCTGAAAAAGCAGAGCTTGTTATTCATAGGATACCTATCACGTTCCAGTGCGACGCGTGTGCGAATGTCTTTGAGATCACAAGGGACGCGCTGCAAGACATGCATTGCTCTGAGTGCGGCGGCACGGAATGCAAACTTGTTTCCGGCAAGGGGTACTATATAAAAAACATGGAGGTCATATAGTGGAGGAGATCAGACTCATCGAAGTCAAAGAAGAAATCCATGCAGACAACAAGGCAAAAGCCGACGCATTGCGAAAGCGGCTCATGGCGAACAAGACGTTTTTGTTAAACCTCATGTCTTCACCCGGCGCGGGGAAGACGACCGTCATTCTGAGAACCATTGAGGCCTTGCGAAATGATCTCCATATGAGCGTGATCGAAGCGGATATCGATTCCATGGTCGATGCCGAAAAGATTGCGAAAACCGGCATTACGGCCGTCCAGCTGAGGACCGGCGGGTTTTGCCACCTGGATGCTTCAATGGTGGAACGAGGCCTCGAAGGCTTGGACCTTGGCTCACTGGATCTCGTTATCATCGAAAATGTGGGGAATCTGGTCTGCCCTGCAGAATTCGATACCGGCGCGATCAGGAACGCCATGATATTAAGTGTGCCTGAGGGAGATGACAAGCCCTTGAAGTACCCCTTGATGTTTACGGTGTGCGATGTACTGCTCATAAATAAGATCGACTATCTTCAACTTTCCGATTTCGATGTTCGGGCGGTGAGGGAGAGGGTGATGAGGTTGAACCCCGGGATCAAGATATTTGAGGTATCGTCCAAGACAGGCCAGGGGATAGGGGATTGGGCGCAGTGGTTAAAGAAGGAGGTTGATGAATTTAGATCCGGCTGAGGCGGCATGCAGCGCCGCCCGTGGCAGGCAGATCGGTCAACGTTTTTTGCCGTTTCTTTTATACATATGAATATGGCCGGGCCCTCATTGACATAGACCTTAAACCCTGTCATCCTCTCAATGAAGCAAAGGGAGATACAACGTGGAGAAACTATCTGAGCCCGATAAGGAAATAGCTTCCCGGGTATTACAGGAGGTCGGCTTTAAAGAACGCATCGTCGGCTACCAGATGCGTGAGCGTTCGGGTCCGATGGTAAAGTCCCTGTATAGTTTTGAAGAGGTCGTCGATTTTCTCAACGATACATTCCCCGTCTTGAAGTTTGATGAGTTAAAAAGGTGGCTACAGGTAGTCATGAAAGATGAAGAGCTTGCCCTCAAGGTCGAGGAAGCTGTTGAACAAGGGCATACTGATTACGAGAGGACCCGGCTGATCAGAGATCTGATGGGAGAAAGACTGGTACAGTGTAAAAACGCGCGCCGGAGCATGGCATGAACGGATACATGGGGGAAATATTGAGGGTAGATCTGACCCACGGGAAGATCATGACCATACCGACCCGTGCATACGAACCATGGGTCGGCGGGCATGGGATGGGATCTGCCATATTCTTCGATTTGGTCAAGGACAAGACTATCGATGGGTTTGATCCTGCCAATGTGGTTACCATCATGACCTCTCCGCTGTGCGGGACCCTGGTCCCGGCAGGTTCGGGGAGAACGGAGGTCCAGGGGATCGGGGTGCAATCCTATCCGATCGGCTGGTTTACCAGAAGCAATTTCGGCGGGCGGTTTTCCACGATGCTTAAACATGCCGGCTGGGACGGAATCGTGATCGAGGGGAGAGCGGAGGGGCCGGTTTGGATCGACATTCGCAATCGCACGGTACAAATCAGGAACTGCCGTCCGCTGTCGTTATGGGGGACGGATACCTGGGCCTGCCAGGAAAGGATCTGGAACTATGTGGCCGGCAAAGGGGCATTCGGCGATTGGCTTACGCTTGATGGTGGAGGCGGAGGAAAGACCACCCAGCGGCCGGCGGTTGTGGCCATCGGGCCTGCCGGGGAAAATCTCAGCAGGATGGCGTGCCTGATACATGACGCCGCCAACAGCTCGGGACAGGGCGGTTTCGGCGCTGTTTGGGGGTCGAAGAACCTGAAAGCGATCAGCGTCATCGGAACAGGCAGTATCAACGTCCATGCCCCCAAGGCGCTGATGGAGGCCAGGCTGCGGCAAACAAATACGTACGCCTTTGATCTTGATAATCGAAAAGGGAGGCCATTATCGACGGTCTTTGACGCTCCTCCAAGACCGGTAACATTATGGGGAACCCCCCGCGGATCGAAGAGGCCCTCGGAAGGGCAGCGGCCCGTGGCGTGTGTGGGCTGCCACGCCGGCTGTCGCGGCAGATACGAAAGCGGACTGGGCAATGAAGCACACTGTGCAGGCACGGCGTTTTATAGCGAGGCCAGTTCCCTCGATATCCAACGGAGGTCCTCCGATTTGCTGAATAGGTACGGGGTGAATGCCTTCGAGGCATGGAGGGGGCTTGAATACCTCAGGGTCCTGAATAAAGAGGGTGTCCTCGGCCCGGGCAAAAAGATCGATTTCCCCCTTACCTTTAAAAACTTCGGAAGCTATGAATTCGTCGAACAATTCGTAAAGATGATCGCTTTCAGAAATGACGGTCATGGCCATAAGAGCCAGACCGGCGCTGACCTGGGGGAGGGATTTGTCAGGGCGGCTGAGAAATGGGGCAGGCTGGAGGGCGAAGAAGGGGACCTGAAGACCGGCTGGCTTAATTTTCCCTACTGGGGTTTGCCCAACCACTACGAGCCCAGAGCGGAGCTCGAGTGGGGATACGGCACCATCCTCGGCGACAGGGACATCAATGAGCATTGTTTCAACACCATATTTTGGGATGTCTTGATTTCCCGCTTTATAGGCGGCAAACCGAGGGCTACTGCGGAAGAAACCGTCAAGATTTGCACGGAAAAGATGATCCCCTTTCAGGGGGATCATCTGATGATGGATTACGGCACGGAGAACATGTACTCCGAGCATATGGCGAAACTCGTCGCCTGGCACCGGCACTACACCCGGTTTTGGAAACAGTCTGCCTTGCTCTGCGATTTTCGTTGGCCGGATTTCATCAACCCGTATGCCCTTGACAAGGTCGGGTCGACCGGAGAATCGGAACAAAAGTTCTTTAATGCCGTTACAGGTAAGCATTTCAGTTTTCTGGACGGTATCGAACTGGGAAGAAGGATATGGAATCTGGATCAAGCCATTTGGACCCTGCAAGGCAGGCATCGGGACATGGTGCATTTCGCCGATTATATCTATCAGGTGCCCTATGGCGGTCCCTGCTTCATGACCAGCAGGGTAAACGGGGCATGGGAATACGTCAATATATCCGGCCGATGTATCGACAAAGAGAAATTTGAAGAATTCAAGACCCATTTCTATCACCTTGAAGGATGGGACCCGAAAACGGGTTACCCGAGCCGAAGTACCTTACGATTCCTCAACCTGGGCACTGTGGCCGACGAGCTGGAGAAAAACGGAAAGCTGGGCAAAGGCTAAAAAGCCGCGGTGCGCGCTGCTTGAGGAGGTTTCCTTCAATGGGAAATAAAAAACAGGCGAAACAGGATGGCACGAATGGAAAGATCACCCGCCGAAGCTTCTTGAAACTCTCGGGCGCGGCAGCCGTCGGCATGTGGGTCGGCAACGCGCTGCCGGATGTTATATGGATTGACGAGGTCATTGCGGCGATTCCGGCCTCTGAAGGCTATCTCCTGGTGGATACCAAGAAGTGCCAGGGATGTATGAGCTGTATGCTTGCCTGTTCCTTGGTTCATGAGGGCGTGGAGAATCTCTCGCTGGCCAGGATACAGGTGATCCAAAACCCATTTCAAAAATGGCCTCATGACCTGACCATCGAGCAATGCCGGCAATGCGTCGATCCTGCCTGCGTGGCAGCCTGTCCGGTACATGCCCTGGAGGCTAACCCGAACTATGGCAACGTACGGATGGTTTATGGGGAACGATGCACGGGCTGCGGGGAATGCGCCGCGGCATGTCCCTATACGCCGAGCAGATCCCTCGTGGCTGCGGATGAGAGATACCAGAATAAAGAGAAGGCCGGAAAATGTGATCTGTGCGCCAAGGCGCCCTATCACTGGTATAAAAAAGGAGGCGGTCCGCACGGGAAGCAGGCATGCATCGAGGTCTGCCCTGTTAAGGCCATTAAGTTCACCAAAGAGATACCTCTGCAGGAGGGGGAGGCCGGATACAAGGTAAACCTGAGGGACGAGAAGTGGGCGAGCTTGGGATACCCGATGGATTGAAAGAGCCCCCTGTCATTGACACACAGGGGTAAATTTCCTATACTGCTCCCCTCAAAATATCTACCCGCCCAGCTGGGGGAAAAACGGCCACAGGGTGCCGATAGAACCAAAAAATAGAGGAGGTACATCTATGAAGGAGATGAGAGATGTCGTAATCGTCGGATATTTGAGGACGGCCCAATCCAGATCAAGACCGAATGAGCCCGAAAGGGATGTATTCTACAAGTTGAGGGCCGATGATCTCCTGGCGCGCCTGCTGCCGGAGGTGCTCAAGAGGAGCAAGGTGAAGCCCGAGGAGGTGGACGATTTTCTGGTGGGGGCCGCAGTGGGGGTGAACGAGAATTGGACCTATGGCGGCAGGTACCCCATCTTGCTTGCCGATCTGCCGCAAACCATTCCGGCCAAGTTCGTGGATCAGCAGTGCGGCTCTTCCATGGCCGGCATCCACATCGGCTTTCTGGAAATAGCAGCCGGCTTTGCGGATACGGTGCTCGTGGGAGGGATGGAGCACATGACCCGGAATTACGGCGCTAAGCTGCGGGCAAAGGAAGGCGCTATCAGCCCTAACCCCCGTTTTCTGAACGACAAGGCCATGCAGCATTGGGACTATGCCACCCTGTCCAATATGGGATTTACGGCGGAGAAACTCTTCACGCTGAGGGATTTCACGAAAGAGGACATGGACCGATGGGGCACCCGCTCTCATAACCTGGCGGAAAAGGCGCAGAAGGAGGGCTTCTTCAAAGACGAGATACTTCCCATCGAGGCCGAACAGGCTGACGGCTCCATGATGGTGGTTGATAGAGACATGGCCGTACGGGCCGGCGCCACGTACGAGGGCATGAGGGATCTCAAGCCGGCATTTAAAGAAGACGGCGTGATCACCGCCGGAAACTCCTCTCCTTTGAATGCAGCGGCCACATCCATGATCCTTATGTCCAAGGAGAAGGCCAAAAAGAAAGGGCTCAAGCCCATGGCCACCATCCGTTCCATCGGCTTTGCCGGGGTTGACCCCACGATCATGGGCGTGGGTCCGGTGCCGGCAAGCAAGAGAGCCCTCGAAGCAATCGGACTAAAGGCAAAGGATATCGATTACTGGGAGATCAACGAGGCATTCTGCCTCGTTGCGCTCAACTGCATCAAAGAACTGGGGATAGATCCGGACCGGGTCAATGTCATGGGCGGCGGCACCGCTATCGGCCACCCGCTGGGGGCCACCGGCAACCGGCTGGTCGGGACCCTCGCGCGCATCCTTCAGCTAAAAGGCGCCCGCTACGGCCTGGCCAATGCCTGCTGCGGGGGAGGGCAGGGCGTTGCCACGATCATCGAGAGAGAGAAGTATTAAAGCAGGTGTTGCGAGAGAACGGTTTCCGAGCGCTGGGATTCGGAACTGTTGACAACCATCAAGGGCAGTCAACGATAAGGAGGGAGCGATGAACGTTGCAGACATTAAGACGGTAGCGGTAATCGGTGCCGGCGATATGGGACACGGGATCGCGGAGGTGGCCCTTATAGCGGGTTACAAGGTCTATCTTCGTGATATCAACCAGGAGTTCGTGGATCGGGGGGTTGCGCGCATACGTGAGAGTCTAACCAAGCTTGTGTCGAAAGGAAAGGTCACGGCGGAGCACGAGAAAAAGATCAATGCGGAGCTCCTTAAGCCCTGCGTGGACCTGAAGGAGGCCGTGCGTGAGGCTGATCTGGTTATCGAGGCCATTCCCGAGATCATGGAATTGAAAAAGGAGACCTTCGCCGCCGTCGATGCGGCCACGAAGCCCCATACCCTTATGGCTTCCAATACCTCGACCATGAAGATCACCGAGATTGCTTCGCTCACCAAGAGACCGGAAAAGGTCCTGGGCCTTCACTACTTTAACCCCGCGGTGCTCATGAGGCTCGTGGAGGTCATCAGGGGGGAAAAGACCTCGGATGAGACCATGCAGGTGGCCTTCGATTTTGTCTTGAAGAACGGCAAGGTTCCGGTTCGCGTGGAAAAAGACGTGCCCGGTTTCATTGTAAACCGGGTTCAGGCGCCGAGCGGCCTCCTGTTGACCTGCATCGTCGATGAGGGGATTGCCCAGCCTGAAGAGGTCGATGCCCTGATGCGGAAGCTCGGCATGCCCATGGGACCGTTCGAGCTTATGGACTATACCGGCCTCGATGTTAGTTATCACGCCCGTAACTACTATGCCAAGGTGATCAATCCGGACTTCGCGCCCGGACGGACCATAGAGGCAAAGTTCAAGGCAGGCCAACTGGGCAAAAAGACGGGAAAAGGATTCTTTGACTGGTCCAAAGGCAGGCCTGAAATAGACATGTCCAAGGCTACGGATAAGGTGGACCCCATGGATCTCATTGCCGTGCAAATCAACGAGGCCACCAAGCTCATCGAGATGGGGGTCTGCTCGGCCGAGGATGTCGATACGGCGATCGTCAACGGCACGGGTAATGCCGTTGGCCCCATGAGCGTTGCCAAGGGGCAGGAGCCGGCGGATCTGACCAAGCGCTTGGAAGGGCTGGCCAAGAAATTTAACAAGGAGATCTTTAAGCCGACCAAGATGATAAGGGAAGGAAGATATAGATAATTCCTTCGCACCATCGTATCGGATAACCCCCTGGTATCGAAGCGCGGGTAGGAGAAGGACATCATGGATCTGGAAGAACGCGTGGAGCACGGCTACGCCGACAGCGGCGGGGTCAAGATACACTATGCGAGCCTTGGGTCCGGGCCGCTCATGGTGATGATCCATGGGTTCCCCGACTACTGGTACACCTGGCGCTCTCAGATGGAGGCGCTTTCAGAAGCATATCAGTGCGTTGCCATCGATTTGCGCGGCTACAACCTGAGCGACAAGCCCAAGGGGGTGGACAACTACGCCTTGGACGTCCTTGTGGGGGATGTCGCGGCCGTGATCAAACATCTGGGGAGAGACAAGGCCATTCTGGCTGGTCATGATTGGGGCGGCGCAATCTCCTGGGCGTTTGCCTTGACTCGCCCGGAGATGCTCGACAGGCTCATCATCCTGAATGTGCCTCACCCCCGGGGATTTGCCAGGGAGCTGGCCGATAATCCCCTGCAGCAGCGGAGCAGCCAGTATGCCAGGGATTACCAAAAAGAAGATGCTCACGTAAAGATCAAGGCCGCGGATCTTGCCTTTTGGGTCAGGGATCCTGAGGCAAAGAAAAAATATGTAGAGGCCTTCGAGCGATCGGACCTTGAGGCGATGCTCAATTACTACAAGCGGAGCTTTGCGAAAAAGGATTCCGCGGCTGCGCAAGCTGCACGGGATTATTCCAAGGTCAAGGCGCCGGTACTGATCATCTATGGATTGAAAGACAAATACGTGCTCCCTGCCGGTCTGAACAACACGTGGGAGTGGCTGGAAAAAGGGTTGACGCTGGTCACCGTCCCCGAGGCAGGACACTTCGTGCAGCACGACGCCGCGGATCTCGTCACGCGGACCATACAACAATGGCTGGCGCACGAATAAACAAGAGAAGATCTTATGACACAAAAAAGCAAGGAGGTAGACCATGGGTTACGAACTAATCAAGGTCGAGAAAAAGGGGCACGTGACCATCGTGACCATCAATCGCCCTGAGGTCATGAATGCCATTAGCCCGCCGACCAGCGCGGAGATGGATAGGGCCTTCAACGAATTCGATGCAGATCCTGATGCCTGGATATGCATCGTCACCGGGGCGGGTGATCGTGCCTTCTCGGCAGGCAACGATCTGAAGTATCAGGCCCGGCACGGCGCCGAGGCCATGGCCAAGATCATGGAAGGGGTCAAGGGCGGTTTCGGGGGAAACACGGCCCGATTCGACTGTTTCAAGCCCTTTATCGCCGCGGTCAACGGCCTGGCGCTTGGCGGCGGCTTCGAGATCGCCCTTGCCTGCGACATCATCATCGCTTCTGAAAATGCCGGTTTCGGCCTGCCGGAGCCCCGCGTAGGGCTCATGCCCGGCGCCGGCGGCGTACACCGTCTGCCCCGGCAGATCCCTTACCATTTGGCCATGGGCATGATCATGACTTCCAAACGCCTCACGGCCCAGGAGGCCTTGCAGTATGGTATCGTTAACGAGGTCGTTCCCCTGAAGGATCTGCTCTCGACGGCAGAACAGTGGGCGAATGAGATCATGAAGGGCGCACCCCTTTCCATCCGGGCAAGCAAAGAGGCAGCCGTGAAGGGGCTCGGCATGCCCCTGGAAGAGGCCATCCCCAAGGTCTTCCCGGGCATAGCGCGGATGCGCGCCTCCGAGGACTTTATCGAAGGGCCGAAGGCCTTTGCCGAAAAGCGTCCACCCCAGTGGAAGGGACGTTAGAAAGGGAAAGAACAAGGCCATGATGGAAGAGGTTCTAACCAACCTATTTCGGATCGAGATCCCTCTGCCGGGGAGCCCTCTCAAATCCCTCAACTCTTATGTGATAAAGGCCCCGCAGAGGAATCTAATCATCGATACGGGAATGAATCGTAAAGAGTGCCTGGCGGCTATGGAGGCCGGTTTGCAGGAGCTCGGCGTGGATTTGGAGAAGACGGATTTCTTCATCACCCATATGCATGCCGATCATTTCGGCCTTGTCGCCAGGCTGGTCACGGATACCAGCACGGTATACTTTAACCGGCCGGATGCGGAAGCCGTCGAGGGCTGGAGCGGCTGGGAATCCATGCTCGACTATGCCGGCAGAAACGGATTTCCGGAGGATGAGCTGCGAGCGGCCCTTCATAACCATCCCGGCTACAAGTACAGTCCGGAGCGGGTTCCCAAGCTGACTATCCTGGAAGATGGAGACGCCGTCATCTACGGAGATTACCGATTCACCTGCGTGCAGACCCCCGGCCATACCAGGGGTCACATGTGTTTATACGAGCCCGCCGGAAAGGTCCTCGTGTGCGGGGACCATATTCTCCATGACATAACCCCCAACATTCAATGTTGGTCAGGCAAGGAGAATCCGCTGAAGAGTTATCTGGAGAGCCTGGACAAGGTCTATGAGTTGGAGGTTGATCTCGCCTTGCCCGGACACCGGTCTCTGTTCAGAAATTGTAAAGAAAGGATTGATGAGCTGAAGCGGCATCATCAAGAAAGGGCCGATGAGGTCCTCTCCATCCTCGGCAAGGATGCAAAGCACGCCTTTCAGGTTGCCTCAGAGATGACCTGGGATATTGTCTGCGAGTCTTGGGGGCGGTTCCCCGTGGCACAAAAGTGGTTTGCTACCGGAGAGGCGATTGCCCACTTGATATACCTTGAGGCAAAAGGAATGGTCTTCAGGCTCGGTGATGAGAAAACGATCACCTATTCACTGAATAGCGCATAGCTGTCTTTATAGCTCGAGACCTTACAGGTATGGTATCACACTGAACAAAGGTTGCGTAATCACCGGCATGCCTCTATAATAGTCTGCCGATTTTGGGTTAGCAGCAGGGGGTTGAGATTTGTTTTTTAGGTAACAGTCCGATGTTTTTGCCGATTATCATTATTGCAAGGAGGCTAGAGAGATGGAAAACAAATGTGCCGACCTAAGAGATACCCGCTTTGTTCTCTATGAGCAATTAGGGATCGAAGATTTGTGTGCAACTGAGAAATTTCAGGATCATTCAAAGGAAACCTTTGACATGATCCTTGATACAGCCGAGAAGCTTGCCGTGCATGAATTCGCCCCAGTCAACAGCAAGGGTGATGAGGTCGGGTGTGTCTGGGAAAACGGAATAGTCAAGGCTCCTGAAGCATTTCATGCCCCTTTTCAGAAATACCGTGAGGGAGGCTGGATGAGTTTGTCTGATGCCTATGAATTCGGCGGGCAGAATGCGCCTGTTGCTGTGCATTTTTCCAGCCACGAATTATTTTTCGCTGCGAATCAGTCATTGACAATTTACATGGGACTTACTCATAGCGCGGGTAAGGTCATAGAGATCTATGGAACGGATGGTCAGAAGAAAAGATATATGCAACCCCTGTACGAGGGGAGATATGCCGGGACCATGGTCCTGACCGAGCCACAGGCGGGAAGCGACGTCGGCGCCACGCGGGCGAAGGCGGTAAAAAATCCGGATGGCACATACTCTATTGTCGGCGGCAAAATATTTATCTCCAGCGGGGAGCACGATCTTACGGAAAATATAGTTCACCTTGTTTTGGCACGGATCGAAGGCGCTTCGGAAGGGACTAAAGGCCTGTCATGTTTTATCATCCCAAAATGCAGGGTCAACGACGACGGCACAGTAGGGGAGAGCAATGATATCAGTTGTAGCGGCATTGAACATAAAATGGGCATACATGGTTCTGCAACCTGTGTTTTGAACTTCGGCGACAATGGGATGTGCCGGGGTGAATTATTAGGTCCGGAGCAGAGGGGTATCGTCGTCATGTTCCATATGATGAATGAGGAAAGGCTTCAGGTAGGGTTGCAGGGCTTGTCTCAGGCAAGTACGGCGTACCTCCATGCCTTAGATTTTGCGAGAGAGCGCAAGCAGGGAAATCAGTTTGGTTCTAAGAATTTTGAACAGGTTCCCATCATTACTCATCCTGATGTGAGGAGAAGCCTCTTGTGGATGAAAGCTTACACCGAGGGACTGAGGGCGCTTATTCTCTATACAGTACATTGCATGGACCGGGAGTCAGTATGTACTGACGAAGCGGAGAAGAAGAAATGGCAGCATATTGTAGGATTATTAACGCCTATCTGTAAGGCATATTCCACCGATAAGGCTTTCGAGGTGTGTGCGACGGCAATTCAGGTTCTCGGCGGTTACGGCTATACCAAGGAATATAAGGTGGAGCAATTCGCCAGGGACTGTAAGATAACCTCAATCTATGAGGGCACGAATGGTATTCAGGCTATTGATTTGTTCGGCCGCAAGATCAGGATGGAAAATGGAGCAGCGCTGCAGGCCGTTATATCAGAGATGAAAGCCGCAGTGAAAGAGGCGGCCGAGGTCCAGGAATTGGCACCGTATGCCGAAGCGGTAGGCAAATCCGTTTCCGCCCTCGAGGAGATATCCAAGTTTCTGCTTGAAAAATGTTCCGGCGATGACGCGTACTTGGCATACTCCTGGGCTACACCATATCTTGAGATATTCGGGGATATTGCCCTTGGCTGGATGTTTATCTGGCAGGCAAAAAAAGCCTGTGATAATAGGGCGAAAAGCAGCGAAGACGAACAATTCTATGCCGGCAAGATCAATACTGCCAAGTTCTATATCGGCTCTCTTCTTCCCAGGGTCTTGGGGAAGATACAGGCTATCAGGGACTATGACCGTTCTTTCCTTACTATGGGAGAATCGATCTTTGTCCCCTCATAATCGGCAGCCGTGAATGCCGCGAGAATATAACTACGATTTCTCAGAAAATAGGTTTCAAATCCCCTGGCCAAAGGGCCACCTCCGGCCTCACCCCCCTGACCCCGAAGGTGGCTCTTTAGCCAAAAGGGTCACCTTAGGCTTTCTAAAGGTCCCGCACTGCTGTATATAAATCAGAGAGGTCGGCCGAAGGTGGCCCTTTGGCCAGATGTATCGCTAAGCGATACAGGGGTGAGGGGGGATTGCCGCCCCGTGGGATCGATGAAGCGTAATGACAAGCGGCTGAAGATCAGGGTCAAGTACTGCGGGGGGTGCAACCCCGGCTACGACCGGCTGGCACTCGTCAAGGGGATCGCGGAGAGGCTGAGCGGCAAGGTCGCACTGGTGGGGTCAGACAGCAACGGAATCGCCCTGGTCCTGGCGGTGGAGGGATGTCCCATCGCCTGCGCCGATCTGAGCCCCTTCGAGGGCCTGGAGGTCCGGGTCATCACCTGCCCGGAGGATGCTGAGCTTTTCATTTGTCAGATTGAAGCCCGAGCCTCGTAAAGGGGCGTCTATGGTTGTACGTTCAGGGAGCCAAGGAATGTTTCCATGGAGATAACGAGCACGGATATGGAGCAGTTCAATGAGAATCCCCTGTATCGGACCCTGGGGATACGCATCCTGGAAGTCGGGAAAGGGTCTGCCCGCGGCCTGCTGGAACCGACGGAGATCGTGTGCTGGCCCTTCCCGGGCCAGCCCCATGGCGGCATACTCTACACCCTCATGGACACCACCATGGCCTGGGCGATCTTATCAGGGCTGGAGAGCGGGTACAACTGTGCCACCATCCACCTGGACATCCAGTACACTGCACCGGCCAAAGGCAAGCGTTTCTATTGCGTGTCAAAGACCGTCTTTCGAGCGGGCCGGATCCATTTCATGCAGGGCGAGGTGCGGGATGTCGAGGAGAGGCTCGTGGCCATGGCCCAAGGGACCTTCCGCGTTATCAAAATAGACAGGTAAAAACTATAAGAAAAAGGGGAGACGCGATCCAAGGTATTATATTCTATGATCGCGGGCCGTATTTTGCCAGTCAGAGGCAAAGAAGCCCTGCGAAAGGCCTGGGAGCTCCGGTTCGCGCACCATGGCGGGTTCCGCTTCGCGGAGGAAGAGGTCTTCATCGATGTGGACCAGCAGAAGGTGCTCTTCCGCTGGCAGCTGGATTGGCCCTCCTCTGAGAAGGGGTTTGCAGGAAAGCCCGAAGCGAGGAATACCTTATAGCAGCGCTCCATGCTCACCATATAGTCTTGCTCTACACTCAACGGCCGGTATGACCGAATACCGCATCATTATTCCGCGCGTGCGCCCACATTAAAAAAGCATCGCTGCGTAACTGATTGAAAATAAAGACAATTAACATTTTTTCCGATTGCGGGATCGAATGCTGGATAGGGCGTCGCGATTTTCACAGACAATAAATCAAATTCTAGACAAAAAATAATTTAATTTTTATTGACAAGTTACAAAGAAGCTGTCTAGTATAATAGCGTTTTGGGATCGAATCCGGCCTCAACCGGGGGTGCAAAAGTGAAAATACACGAGCTTGCCGAACGCACGGGCGTCCCAAAAGAGACCATTCACTATTACCTCCGCGCAGGGGTCCTTCGTAAACCTCACAAAAAAGGGAAAAACCAGACGGAGTATAGCGAAAGCTATGTGGAGCAGATCCATAGCATCAAAGGACTCCAGGACAACTACTTCCTGCCCCTCTCCGTCATCAAGATAATCCTTAAAAAACAGAAAAGACAATCCCCCTCAGAAAAATCCTCTTTTCAATTGTTGAATGAATATTTCAAGCCCCTGGAACGGCTCCTCAACGCCGAGATTACAGGGAGGGACGCCTTTCGGGAGGCCACAGGCCTTTCAAGTAAATGGCTCACCACGATGGAGGAGTGGGAAGTTATCACGGCGCAAATTAAGGACGGGCACCCGGTTTACTCCCAGGATGATGTCATCATCGGCAAATTGCTCGTGGATATGGATCGCCTCGGCTTTGGCCCCAAGGATGGTTATGATCCCGAGAACATAAAGCGTATCTCCGATTTTGTTCGGAACTATGTGCAGACCACCCAGAGGGACTACTACCAGTCCGACCTGAGACGATTGATTTCACAAGAGCCGACCGGAAAAGAGGTCAACATTACAGAGTTGATGAGCCTCTTTTTCTATCATCTGTACCGGAAACTGGTAAGGGAGGGGTTCGAGCATTTGCGCAACTCTTTAAAAAAAGAGGCGCGCTAGAGCACACTGTTGCCGCCGCAACCCTGTTGGTTTCCATGCCTGCGGGGGGAGTTAGCGGCAGGGGCGACACAGGCACACAGTAGATGCACGGGAGATTCCTAGAGAAAGGGGGTGATACGGAACAAAGGTAAAAGATCTTCGGTGTTTCTTCTGCGGTTTAACCCGTTTAACCTAGCCGTTTAAAAGGAGGGAGGTAGAGATGAAGATGACTAAGAGGATATCTTCGGCGATTATCGTTTTATGTTCTCTGTGTTTGCTTGGCCTGCCCCAGGCCATGGCTGCCAATGCGGCATTTGACGTAAACAAAATGGCGGACATGTCCGACTTTGATCCGAACCACCCGGTAATCCCCACCGGCGATACCATCAAGATCGCACTGGTGGCCTCTTTTTCCGGGCCGGCTGCCGTGGTTGGGCAGATATACTGGATCTCTGTCCAGTGGGCGGCCCATGACATCAACAAGCGGGGCGGCATCCTGGTGGACGGTAAAAGGAAGCTCGTCCAGGTGATCAAGGCGGACCACCAGTCAAGGGTCGATGTCTGCAAGAAGGTGTGCGAGCGGATGGTGCTTCAGGAGAAGGTCCACGTGCTCTGGGGCACCGACGGCAGCCATCTGATGAAGGTTATCAACCAGGTGGCTAATAAGTACAAGGTCATTGCCTTATGCGCCGCCTCACTCTCCGATGACCTCTATGATGCCCAAAACTTTTCCCGCTATTCCTTCATGACCTCGTTTTCGACCGAGCAGATAGGCCGTGCCTTCGCCTATTATTACGGCCAGATGCGAAAGAAGGAGAAAAAGTTCTATATCCTCTGCCAGGATTACCTCTTCGGCCACCAGATGGCCGAGGGGTTCAAAAAGGGCCTGAAGGAGTACTATCCGGATGCCAAGATCGTCGGGGAGGACTACCATAGGCTCTTTCTGACCGACTTTGCCCCGTACCTGACGAAGATCAAGGCCTCCGGCGCCGAGGTCATCTATACCGGCGACTGGATCCCGGACGCGGCCAACCTGCTCAAGCAGGCGAGGCAGATGGGTATTAAGCTCCCCTTTGCTAATACCTTTATGGATGAACCCAATTTCCTCCACGCGGTGGGGGTTAAGGGGACCAACGGGCTGGTCCATGTGAGTCAGTATGGCGTCGAGGGAGGAGCTTTTAAGACACCCGAGCAGATCAAGTACTATAAGGCCTGGAATGACCTGTGGAAGGCCGGAAAATGGGGGGCGCCCTACAACTCCAGGCTGTACGAACATGGGACCGGAAACATCGGCGCGTACAGGGCGCAGACCTACTGGCTTCTGAGCGTGATTGAAAGGGCCGGCAGTACAAAAGCCAAAAAGATCATCAAGGTCTTTGAGGGGGATACCTACCAATATGTCATCGGGAAAGTGATGGAGATGAGGGCGTGCGACCACAAGGCGGTCCAAGACCTCCATATCGAACTCTATGTGCCGCCGGCAGAACAGAGGCAGTCCTTTAACATCCCCCCCTATTACTGGTACAAAGGGTATTCCGTGACAGGACCATCGTTCAAGATACCGAGGGACAAGGTCCTTCCTAAGGCGGATCCGAAGCTATGTAAATAGAGAGGGCCATAGCCCGTCTTTTCATGAGTACTGGGTGAAAGCAACGGATTGAATCGCGACCCCTTCTTGATGGTCCGCCTCCGGCAAAAACACGGAGGCGGACCATCAATGAGGAATGAATCAGGGAGAGTGCTTCAGGGTAATGAGGATTAACGGTTTGTAACACATAATAGGGAACATGGTGCGCCAAGCTGAGCTTAAGGCGCTCTTTTGACAGGAGGACAACGAGATGGATGCAACGACGGCGATGTATGTTGCTCAAGGCATACACGGGCTCGCCTATGGGATGGTGCTCTTTCTGGTGGCATCCGGGCTCACGCTGATCTTCGGCATGATGGGGATCCTGAACGTCGCCCATACCGCCTTCTTTATGCTGTCAGCCTATTTTTGTTACCAGGTTGTGGCCTGGACAGGAAGTTTCTGGCTGGCGCTGCTTCTGGCGCCTATCGCTACGGCCATTGTTGGGATTCTGGTGGAACGATTTCTCCTCAGAAGGATCCACGCCTTTGGACTGCTTTTTGAATTGACCCTGACCATCGGGGTCATGTTCGTCATCATGGAGGCTGTCAAGGTATTTTGGGGAACCGAAAATCTCCCGCTTCCCGTTCCCTCGCTGCTAGAGGGCCTGGTGAGTATCGGGGGCATGGACTACCCCATATATCGGCTCTTCATCATCGGCCTGTCCCTCGTGATCTTGGGTTTTCTGGCCTTCATCCTTTACAAGACCCGCATGGGCATGGTGGTGCGCGCGGCGGTTTCCGATGCGGATATGGTCAATGCACTGGGGATCAATGTACCCCGTCTCTTCATGTTTGTCTTTGGGGTCGGCACATGGCTGGCCGGGCTGGCCGGGGTGGCCATAGCCCCCATATTGACCGTCTTTCCCGGACTGGCAGACCAGATGGGAATGGACGCCTTTATCGTGGTGATCGTGGGGGGATTCGGGAGCCTGGGCGGGGCCCTCATGGTCGCCATCATATCCGGGCTTTTGTCTTCTTACGGCGTTCAGTTCGTATCCCAGCTTGCACCGGTTTTGATGTTCATCTTCATGGCCGTTGTCCTCGCAATTAAACCCACGGGCTTTTTTGGAGAGAGAGAAGGATGACTAGGAGAGTCAAAGGGATTGTAGGGGGGGTCATACTGGTCATTCTGGCCTTGTACCCATGGCTTTTCGGCATCTATTTTACTAATGTTATTGTGACATGCGCCATCTTTGCCCTGTTTGCCGTCAGCTACAACCTGCTGCTGGGTTATACGGGTCTTTTCAGTTTTGGACATGCCATGTTCTTCGGCGCCGGAGGCTATGCCACGGCCCTTGCCCTGACCCATATCGAGGGCTGCCCCTTGCTGGTGGCGCTCCTGTTCGGCTTTTTGGGCGCGGTCGCCCTCGCCCTGCTCCTCTCCCCCATCGTGGCCAGGCTCGCCCATTCCGCCTTTGCCATGTTGCACCTGGCCTTCAGCATGCTCCTGTATACCCTTGCCCTGAAATTGAGGGGTATCACGGGCGGGGAGGATGGGATCGGGGGGTTTCCCATACCGCCCTTCCGTATTCCCGGGGTCGTTTCCGTTGACATGACCGATCCCCTGAATTTCTATTACTTTGCCATGGCGGTCCTGTGCGGCAGTCTGTGGGTGGCCTGGTTTCTGACCAAGACGCCTTTCGGCCAAATCATAGTCAGTGTGCGGGATAATGACAAACGGGTCGATTACATGGGGTTCAAGGTGCCGCAGACCAAGGCAATCATCTACACCCTCTCCTGCGGTTTTGCCGGGATCGCCGGTTCCATCTACGCGATGTTTCAGAACCTCATCTCCGCCGCCGCCCTCGGCATCGCGCAATCCTTTGCACCCATCGTAATGACCATGGTCGGGGGTGTTATCTCCTTTTTTGGGCCTATCTGGGGCGCTGTCATTTTCGCCGTTATCGAGGAACTGACCACTCGGTATACGGAACGGGTTCAACTGGTAGAGGGATTGATCCTCATCATCGTGATCCTGTTTTTCCCGGGGGGATTTATACATATTGTAGCGATTGTCAAGGGAAAATTGTTAGGGTTTACGAGGGGAAAAGGGGCAGGCTTGATCAAGGGAAAATGGTTCGGCAAACAAGCGGGAAAGAAACCAACGGAGGGGGATTCATGAATATCCTGGAGACTAAGGGACTCTATCACGATTTCAACAGGCTCGAGGTCCTCTTCGATGTAAACCTGAAGGTAAAGGAGGGGGAGCGGCACGCCATTATCGGGCCCAACGGCGCCGGCAAGACGACCCTGTTCAACGTCATCACCGGCACCTACGCGCCGAGCCGGGGGGCGGTCTTCTTCAAGGGAGAGGTGGTCACCGGGGCTAAGCCCCACCGCATGGTGCGCCTCGGTATGGGGCGTTCCTTTCAGATCACCAGCACCTTTAACCGGCTGACGGCCTTTCAGAATATCCGTATGGGGGTCCTGTCCAGGAGAGGTATCCGCTTTAATTTCTTCCGCAAGGTGGACAAGATGGAGGATATTACCAGGGAAACCGACGAGATCCTCAAGCGGATCAACCTCTATGGCGAGCGGAACATGCCGGCAAGCGCCTTATCCTATGGGAAACATCGCTCCCTGGAGATCAGCATGGCCCTGGCCACGGATCCGGATGTAGTCATGCTTGACGAGCCCACTGCCGGTATGTCCAAGGACGAAACCCGTTATGCCGTTGAGCTGATCAGAAAGCTCACCGAGGGAAAGACCGCGGTTATCATCGAGCATGACATGGACGTGGTCTTCTCACTGGCGGATCACATTACCGTGCTCCACCTCGGGACCATCCTGGCAAGCGGTCCCCCGGACAAGATCAGGAAGAACAAAGCGGTCAAAGATGCCTACTTAGGGGAAATGGAGGGATAGGGATGCTTCTTGAGGTCAAGAATCTGAATACCTATTACGGTTACAGCCATGTGCTGCAGGGCATGTCCTTGACAGTCGATCACGGGGAATGTGTGGCGCTTCTGGGTCGAAACGGCATGGGAAAGAGCACGACGCTCAAGAGCATCATGGGCCTGGCCAAGCCGAGATCGGGGACCGTCCTCTACAAAGGCGAGGATGTGGCGGGATATCCCCCGTACAAGGTGGTCAGAGCCGGCATCGGTTATGTTCCGGAGGAGAGACGGATATTCGCCACCTTGTCCGTGCTGGAAAACCTGGCCATGGGTATGAAGGGAGGAAAGATAGATAAGGGGAATCCGGATGCCTGGACCGTGGAGAGGGTTTTCGAACATTTCCCTCCCTTGAAGGAGCGGCAGGGGAGTAAAGGCGCGCTCCTCTCCGGCGGCGAACAGCAGATGTTGGCCATCGGCCGATCCCTGATGGGCAATCCCGAACTCCTCTTGGTGGACGAACCCACGGAAGGCCTGGCCCCTTTACTGGTCAGCGAGGTCCGGGATATGCTTGAGGATATCAAAAAGACCGGCGTCGCTATCCTCCTGGTGGAGCATAACCTCAGGGTGGCCATGTCTCTGGCCCAGCGCCTCTACATCATGAAAAAGGCCGAGGTGGCCTTTGCGGGGACCGTTAAAGAACTCGATGCCCGTCCTGACGTCAGGGAGAAATATCTGGAGGTATAGCTAAGGAAGGCGGGCATGATTGGGCAATCCGGTCCAAGTATCAGCGGCAGCACTGCTCAGCATTCATTTATTTCTACCAATCATAGTCATGCCTTGCCCTCCAGGATGCTTTTGATCAAATACCGTTTTGAAAAATGGCCGCCGGTTATATAGAACATGGCGTCTTCCTTGCGCCCAGGAGCTTGTTTCTGGTCTGTCTCTCCGAGGCCGGCTTTATGACGATTATAGATACCATCCCGCAGGTCTTCCATATATGCTATTGGTACCATGACTCGTTCATCCTACATTGAAAGATATTACCTATGATCGCGCGCCGTATTTTGCCAGCCAGTCGCGCACGGCATATCCTGTTCCGAACGGCCATGGCCTTAATTTAGCAGGAGGGATCATCTTGATCTCCGCCAGTTCATCGCCTAGTTGTATGTCTCCGGCGGCGGAGAGATAGTAAGCGATAATCAGCTGGTTTTGCTCGGGAAAAGAATAAACGCCGATCAATTCTATTATCTCGGAATCGAGGCCAAGCTCTTCTTTAACCTCCCTCTTGACTGCCGCTTCGGGTGTTTCACCTTTTTCGAGAAACCCGGTGATGAGCCCGAAGATCTTTTCCGGCCATTGCTTGTTTCGCGCGAGGAGGATGGTGCCGTCTTTTTCTATGACGGCGGCAACTATTGGCAGCGGGTTGTCCCAGAACACGTATCCGCACGTATCCGCTATGCAGGCAAGCCGCTCCTTTCCATCAACCTGCTTCTTTGTCAGGCCTTTTCCACACAGCGGACAATATTGAAATTCGCTCATAAAGGCTCCGGTTTAAAAAAAGTAATCTACAAGCTTTACCGTGATAACACCGGCAACACTATAAAACAATACAGGCTTTTTGTGAAGGCCGCGAAGATGCTCTTGCAAGGGATCCGGGCAACGGCTCGCTTCAGCAATCAGCCAGCCGCCGTATATCGTTTGCGGATCTCTTTTTTGAGGATCTTGCCGGAACCGCTCTTGGGCAGCGGCGAACAGGCGATAGTAATGATCCGCGGGTACTTGTAGGGGGCGACGCGCTCCTTCACATAGGCCTTGATCTCTTCGGGGCCGAGGCGGGCGCCCTCCTTGAGTACCACCACCGCAGCGATTTCTTCACCCAGATCCGGATGGGGGACCCCGTATACCGCTGCCTCGGAGACCTCGGGGATCTGATAGATGACCTCTTCGATCTCGCGCGGATAGACGTTGTAGCCCCCGCGGATCACCAGGTCCTTCTTACGGTCCACGATGTAGATGTAGCGATCATCGTCCATGCGGGCGATGTCCCCGGTGTGCAGCCACCCGTCCCGAATGGTTTCCTCGGTGGCCTCGGGCCGGTTCAGGTAGCCCTTCATCACGGCCGGCCCTTTGATGAGCAGCTCGCCGCTTCCCCCGGGGGCAAGCTCCTTGCCGGCTTCGTCCACAATCTTGGCGCTGAATTCCGGGATGGGAAGGCCGATGGAGCCGGGCCTGGCGGGCCTGTCATACGGGTTCTCCACGCAGACCGGACATTCGGTCAACCCGTAGCCTTCATGGATCTTGGTGGCGAAGAGGGTCTCAAAGCGCTTGATAAACTCCACCGGCAGGGAGGCGCCGCCGGATATGCAAAACTTGAGAGAGGTTCGCTTGGGAGGGCGCTCTTCCGCCGCCTGGATCAGGCGGTTGAGCATGGTGGGGACGCCGAAGAAGATCGTGCGCGCCTCCCTCTCCGTCACGGCGATGACCGCTCCCGGTTCGAAATGAGTAAAGAGCTCCACGGTGAGCCCGAGGTACATGGATACGTTCATGACGCTGGTGATGCCGTAAACGTGATAAAGCGGCAGAGCGCCGATGACGATCGTATCCGGCTCGATGGTCCCCCGCATCCGGGCCAGTATTGCGGCGTTGCGCGCCAGATTGCCGTGGGTCAGCATGCCCCCTTTGGGGTCGCCGGTGGTGCCCGAGGTGTAGAGGATGTTCAGGGTGTCCTCAGGCCGGGTGGGATGGATTGCATAGGTGTCTTCTTCGGCATAGGCCGCTTCCATATCCTTGAATCCGCCCCTGGCAGGGGGGTGCAGGGCAAGCGTGATGGGCGGAGACCCCTGCGCCGCAAAGACGCGGCTGATCTCCTCCAGATAGGGGTCGGCGCCGATGAAGGCCTGTGGGGCCGCGTCCTTGAGGATATAGGTCAGCTCATGGCTGCGGAAGAGGAAGTTCACCGGGATGACGGCCGCGCCCATCTTGGCCAGCGCGTAATAGAGCGCGATATAGTGGATGCTGTTGGGCATCATGACCATGCAGCGATCCCCGGGCAAAAGCCCGAGGCTGGTCAGTCCGTTTGCCAGCCGGTTGGAGGCGCGGTCCAGCTGCCGGAAGGTGGTCTCGGTGCCCTCGTGGCGTACGGCCGCCTTTTCGGGATATTTAGCAGCCGAGGCCGCCAGGTATTCAGCGAGATTTATGGAACCAGCCTCCTTTATCCGTTTAACCATCTTAGATTCGCCAGCGTCAGGGATCTGCCGCGCCCCTCTTTTTTTCTGATAATTACCTTGGCAAGACTATAATGTCAATCCGGTTTCTTTTTCTTATTATAAGCGAGAGGAAATACAGGCAACACCGGTGCGACATTTCCGGGCAGTGTCCTAATCTGAGACATGCTGAAACTTGACATTCTCGGACAAAAGATGCTAGTCTTTGATCGTTCCCGAGGCTGGGGGGCTTATGTCAGGGGTACACTCCATATCAGTCCCTTCCAAACCAGTTGGCCGATCATATGGCCATGCGCCTGGAGCATTCGCACAACCGAAATCCATACAAAAGGCGACCATGATTTATACCCATGTCATCAAAGTGGATTGGTGGGTGTGCATAGTCCTGTGGACAGGCTTTGAGGCAATAGAAGGAGGTTCTTATACGGATCCGCATAAGCTGCCGTGATAAGCCGCTCAATAGAGTGCAACTAGTTGAATATAAAGAGGTTAACACGCCTCCGGTAAAAAATTCAAAGGCATGTTATATGGACAGAAAGACGAAATTCCGCAGCTTATACGGATCAGTATAATCTATGTTAGCCACAAAGAAGGAAAAATATGCAAGAAGATAGAGAATATTCAGTTTACCCTAGCGACCTAGATGTTTTTGAAGCTTTCAAGTTCTTTGACGAATATCTAAAAAGCAATGGATACACTCCTACAGGTCAAAAAACTGAAAGTCATTCTCTAACAATATATGACGGAGAGTTTCGTCGTCTTCATGCAGAAGATCTCGACGAGTTTATGAGAACCTTGGGCAAACACCCAGGAGCACTTCCTATTTATCTTCATTATTATTGGCAAAAGGGAAAGGATAAAGGTTTTTCAGCAATTATCAATGTCAAAAAATCAGGTTTGGAAGTTTGTGTACGCTCCGATGATTTAGATATCGTTAGTTCTATACATGATAGAATAAGAACCTTTTTCAAGGCAAGCAATCCTTTAGGGGATACTACCGAAAGAGTTTCAAAATACGGATTAAAAAAATCAATCTTTCTTGCTCACAGGTTTGACGAGTACGGAAATAAAGTTGCTGCCAATGCCAATACCTTCCTTAGGCGTCTGGGTTTTAATGTAAATGAAGGAAGCGGGTACGAAACAAAAAACATTCCAGATAAGGTTGCTCAGAAAATTCGCTCTCAAGACATATTCATTTGCATTTTTACACCTGGTGATACTTCTTGGATTCTTAGTGAAACTTCCTTCGCCAAAGCTTTGGGAAAATACATCATTATCCTTTGTGATGATAGTTTGAATATTAACAAAGGGATTGTTGGGGGTGACTATGAGCATTTGCCGTTCCCACATGAGAATGTCGAAAAGTGTTATTCCGAACTTCTTTACAGTCTCCCTCTTTAACGGCCAATTATTTTGCGAACAAAGAGTTGGCTAACAACAGCTTTGAGAAGGATGCTCATTACGCTGCGCTCCATTCGCACCTCTCAAGCTGGGCGTTAGCCTACTAAATTAGATGATGAAATTTCCATCATATGCTTCAGCAATTCTAGCCGCTGTTGTCTGTACGCCCCTCCTTATCCTAGGCATTGATTATATCGAGAAGAACTCGGGAAATCAGTTCTTGCAGTTTGCTTGGGTCATAATTTGGTTCTTTCTGCCTGTACTTATATCGACAGTAGACCTTGGTTATATACGAAAGCGCCGACAGGAAGGACACACGCTCTATATGCTGATAAGAACATGGCAATTTAGAGCTGAAGATTTCAGACGTTTATATATTCCGACATGGAAAAGAATGTTGGTGTATTTTGTATTTGCCTGCATTTCGACCCTTTTGCTAAAACTGATTGGTATAGACTTTAGCTAACAAATCACTGAAGGCCGACCGTGAAATAGCCGTGCTTATTGGAAAGCCACAGACGGCGGCTTAGTTCAGGCATTGCACCTACCGCGGCTCTACTTCGCCATCTTCTGCTAATTTTCAAATTAGGACACAACCCATTTCCAATTCAGATTGACAAGCTCAATGGCTTGTATTAGTCTCCTTGATGTTTCAGCGAGCCGCTACGTCGTGAGACAAAGATGAAACAAGCCATTAACCTCATCTTCCATCACAAGCCCTCGGCCATTTATACGCTCTGGCAGGCCTTCCGCTCCAGAAAGAGCAGGTTTACAGCTGAAGAGGAGGTGCCGGTAATACAGGCACGCAGGTCTGCCCTGAGGATTAATAAAAAACACCTCAGAGATTTTTATGAGATATGTCATCTCAGTCCCCTGCCGTTTCTGCATATCCTTTATCCCCTCATCCTCTGCTATCCATATATGATGCGGATTTTATGCAGGCGAGAGATGCCCTTTTCCCTGTTTAAGGTACTGAATACGCGAACGAGCATCACCATGTTTCGCGCAATCAGGCCCGATGAAGTATTCGACATTGATTGTTATAATGCACCAGTACGCATTGTTTCCAAAGGCCTGGAGGCTGATATCATATCGGAGGTAAGGGCCGGCGATGAAAAGGTATGGCAGAATATAACGACATATTTTGTGAGGGGCGGATTCGGCGAGGGGGAAAGATCATATACCCCTCCGAGGCTCGCACTGCTTGTCGATGCTCCGGTGATCAAGCAATGGTATCTGCCGGCAAAAGACAGGTTTCGTTTCGCCCGGGTTTCCGGGGATACCAACGGATTGCACTACGGCTCTCTCTATGCCCGCATGCAGGGATTTAAAAGGGATTTTGCGCAGCCGATACGCATCGTCGCTCAGTGCGTTTCTTCGCTGCCTGATGTGGGGATGGAGAGGCCGTTACAGCTCGATTTTTTTCTGAAAGGTCCGGTGTACTACGAAAACACGCTTGTGCTTAAACATGTAAAAAAGAAAAACAGCGATAGGTTCGATCTGTATTGCAAGAGGAATACTAAGCCGTGCATCAGCGGGGAATTGCGCAGTGCATGAAATAGAGATGTTTGATCGGCCTGAATAAGGCATGGTTGCGAAGGAATTTATCTATGGGATTCGACACGCTGCAGGACGAAGACAAAAGATATATTAGGTCCATCGTTTCTCCGGAGCGCTTCTCCACGGGCGAGTCCAACCTGGACCTTCATTCCAGAGACATGTCCGGCCATCGCGCGTCCCGTCCCGAGGCGGTTGTGTGGCCGAAGGAGAGTGCGGAGGTCTCCCGCATCCTCGGATATGCCGACCAAAGACGGATCCCCGTAACCGCCTGGGGAGCAGGGACCAGTCTGGAAGGGAATCCCATCCCGTTGCACGGGGGTATTGTCCTTGATTTTACGCAGATGGATAGCATCCTGGAGATCCGGACGGACGATTTCCAGGCGGATGTGGAGCCGGGCGTCATCTACAAGGATCTGAATCACAAGCTCAGACATACGGGACTCTTCTTCCCGCCGGATCCAGGGGCCGGCGCCACCATCGGAGGCATGATCGCCAATAACGCGAGCGGCATCAGGACGGTTCGCTACGGCTCCACCAAGGACAATGTGCTGCGCCTGGTGGTGGTCCTGGCCGGCGGGGAGATCATAGAGATCGGCAACCGCGCTTCCAAGACCTCCTCGGGATTCGATCTGCTGCACCTCTTCGTGGGCTCTGAGGGGATGCTGGGGATCGTGGTCGAGGCCACCCTTCGGCTCGTGGGCCTGCCTGCGGAAATCGCCTCGGCAGTGGCCACCTTTCAGACCGTGGAGGATGCCGGGAAGGCGGTCTTCGCAATCATCCGCGCGGGCCTCGACCCCGCGGCCCTGGAGCTTCTGGCGCCGGAGTGTATCGATCTCATCAACAGGCAAAAGAACCTGGGGCTCCATATTTCTCCCACCCTCTTCATGGAATTCCACGGGCCCACCAGGAATCATCTCATGGAGGTGATGGGGATTGCCGAAGGGCTCTGCCGCGAGCATGCGTGCCGGGAGTTTAGACCGGGCCTCGACAGGGAGGAAAGGGATCGTCTCCTTGAGGCCAGGTATGCCCTGGGCGACATGATCAGGCAGGATCATCCGGACCATTTCAGGATCGCCATCGATGTGGCGGTTCCCATCTCGGCCTATCCGGAGATGATCGCCTTTGCCGGAGAGACGGCGCGCAAGGCCGGCGCCGGGGCGGCCTATACCTTCGGTCATGCCGGCGACGGCAACATCCACCTCGTCGTCGAAACGGAACGGGGGAATCGCGACGCCTGGCAGCGGATCAAGGAGGCCAATCGCAGCGTCGTGCATAAGGCCCTGGCCCTGAAAGGCACGGCAACCGGAGAACACGGGGTGGGGATCGGCAAGGCTCAATTCATGGAAGCGGAACATGGACGCTCCCTGGAATGGATGAAGAAGGTGAAACAGCTCCTCGATCCTCATGCCATTCTGAACCCCGGCAAGATGTTTCCCTGAAAGAGGCTTTGCACAATCTCGAAGAGTTCATCAACGAAGGCCTTGTACTTACGCGGTGAGTCTGGCACAATGGAAGCTACGAACGACAAAATAATTCCCCATGGCGGTATCGGTCCCCACGAACCCCGCCTTGCCGGGGAAAATCAGCAATCCCCTCTCACCCCTGTATCGCATAGCGATACATCCCGACCTCTCTGATTTATATAGAGCAGTGCGGGACCTTTAGAAAAGGGGGGATGGGGGGATTTGAAACTTATTTTCTAAACAATTATAAGAGGTGAAAGATATGGCCTTGATGAATGCCAAACAGTATGAAGAGAGCCTCCGGAAACTCAATCCGGTCGTCTATATGTTCGGGGAAAGGGTTAAGAACGTAGTTGATGATCCGATTATCCGTCCCTCCATGAATGCCGTGGCAGCCACGTACGAAATGGCCTTGAAACCGGAGCACGAGGATATCATGATTGCCGCCTCGCACCTTACCGGCAAGCGGATCAACCGTTTTTGCCACATTCACCAGAGCATCGATGATTTGGTGAAGAAGAGCAAGATGGGCAGGCTGTTGGGACGCGAGACGGGATGCTGTTTTCAGCGGTGTGTGGGGATGGATGCCCTGAATGCCCTTTCCATCACGACGTTTAACATCGATAAAAAACACGGGACGGAGTACCACAAGCGCTTTTTGCAATACCTGGAATATGTCCAGGAAAATGATTTGACCTGCGACGGTGCCATGACCGATCCCAAGGGTGACAGGCGCCGCGCGCCGCATGAGCAATCAGACCCCGATATGTTCATGCATGTGGTAGAGGAGAGGAAAGACGGTATTGTGGTGCGGGGGGCAAAGGCCCACCAGACAGGCGCCGTAAATTCGCATGAGATCATTGTCATGCCGACCATCGCCATGCGGGAAGCGGACAAGGATTATGCGATCTCCTTTGCCGTGCCCAGCGATACCGAGGGCATCACCTATATTATAGGACGTCAATCCTGCGACACCAGGAAGCTCGAAGAGGGAACGTTGGACCGCGGCAACCAATTCTTCGGGGGGCACGAGGCGCTGGTGGTCTTTGACGACGTGTTCGTCCCCTGGGAACGGGTTTTCATGTACAAGGAATATGACTTTGCCGGATCCCTGGTGGAAAAATTTGCCTCGTATCACCGCCAGAGCTATGCGTGCAAGGTGGGAGTCGGCGATGTGCTGATAGGGGCGGCACAAACCATAGCGGAGTATAACGGCGCTGCCGAAGCGTCCCATATCAAGGACAAGATCATCGAGATGAATCAATTGAATGAAACGCTCTATTGCGGGTGCATCGCCTGTGCATCGGAAGGCCACAAGGAGCCCAGCGGGACATACTGCGTCAACATACTTCTGGCCAATGTGCACAAGCAAAATATAACCCGTTTTCCCTATGAGATATCCCGCCTGGCGCAGGACGTCGCCGGCGGATTGATGGTCACCTTGCCCTCGGAGGCCGATCTGAGATCGCCCGAGGTCGGCACGTGGCTGCATAAATACTACAAGGGTATCGATGATGTCTCCACGGAGGACAGGATGCGCATCCTGAGGCTGATCGAAAATATTACCCTGGGTACCGCGGCTGTCGGTTACCTTACCGAATCGATGCATGGCGCCGGTTCCCCGCAGGCACAGAGGATCATGATCTCCCGCCAGGTCAATGTAAAGGAGAAGCAGCGGGCTGCCAAGAAGCTGAGCGGCATCAAGGAAGAAGGGTAAGTGCGGTGCGGGGTGGTCTGACGGCATGCGGCAGCCCGACCTTGGCATAGCCGGACGATGAGAAAGCCTTTGCCAAAATCAGAGACCATGATATAAAGTAAACTATCCCGCCAAGGCGTAGGAAATCCCCCCTTACCCCCTGGCCAAAGGGCCACCTTCGGCTTTAGCAAAGGGGGGATGGGGGGATTTGATCCCTCAAATGGGATAATAATCTCTTCTCATTATCTCAGAAGGTCAAGGGCGGGAGGACCGGCAAGCGACATCTCGCCCTTCGCATTACTCACGTCTCTTCAACTGTGAGCCCTAGTAAAAAATACCAAGAGAGGAGTCGATCATGACAGGAGTCGGACGTTTGCAGGGGAAGGCGGCTGTTATCACCGGGGCAGCCAGCGGCATCGGCCGTGCCTCCGCCGTACTTTTCGCCATGGAAAAGGCGAAGCTGGTGCTGGCCGATCTCGATGAGGCGGCGTTGCAAGAAACATTGGGGATGGTGAAAAAAGAGGGCGGCGAAGCCATTATAAAAAAAACCAATGTGGCCCTTGAGCAGGAGATGAAAGAGCTTATCGATCTGGCGATCAAGCAATACGGCCGCGTGGACATCCTGTGCAACAATGCAGGCATTACCGGCCACATGACGGATCTGGAACGTCAGGACGCAGATGACTGGCTTAAGGTTTTCAATGTCAATGTCATGGGCGCCGTATTCGGCACAAAGCATGTGGCAGCACACATGCAGGAGCGAAGGAGCGGCGCCATTGTGAATACGGCGTCGGTGGCGGGGGTCCGATCCGGCGCGGGCGGTAATGCTTACAGCGCCAGCAAGGCGGCCATTATCAATTTTACCCAGACCTCAGCCTGCGACCTCGGTGGTTATAATGTCCGGGTGAACGCGGTCTGCCCCGGCCTGATAGAGACGGGCATGACCAAACCCGTCTTTGATTATGCCCGTAAGGTGGGAAAAGAGGAAAAGCTGGGCAGCCGCTGCGAGCTGCGGCGTTATGGCCTGCCGGTAGAGGTAGCGTATGCGATTCTCTTCCTGGCGAGCGATGAAGCCAGTTATATCACCGGCCAAGCCCTGCCGGTTGACGGCGGCAATACGGCGTCGCTTAACCTGCCCGGCATGAAGGTATAGGGAAGATGGATTGCAGCGATTTCCCATGGCGGGCCTGCCTCCTGCAAACCATGAAAATTTCATATACTCCCTCCCCCTCGACGGGGGAGGGTTGGGGAGAGGCCGAAGCCGAAGGTGACCCCTTGGCCAGTGGCCCTTTGGCCAGTGGATATGGGTTTCCCCTTCCCCTGTCACCAGGCGACATCTCCCGTTTTACGGGACCCCGTTGTCCTCAAAAATACTATTGAGGTACGGGGCCGTCTTCTCCGATTTATACAAAGCGGAGCGGGACTTGGTCCCCTCCCACCAGGGGAGGGGATGATTTAAGAAAGGTTATTTTCTAAACAATTCCATGAAAGGCGGAAATGAGTTTGCAGATAGCGCGCGTTGATATGTCCTCTGCAAAGGTGACAAGCGAGCCTTTGCCCGATGCGTACCAGATCATCGGCGGCAGGGGCATGATTGCCAAGATCATGAACAACGAGGTGCCGCCTGATTGCGACCCGCTGGGGCCGGCGAACAAACTGATTGTCGCTGCCGGGCCGCTTGCCGGCACCATGGCGCCTCAACTCGGCAGGATATGCCTCGGGTGTAAAAGCCCGCTCACCTTCGGGATCAAAAAATCGAATGTCGGCGGGCCTGCGGCCCAAAAGTTGGACCGCTTGGGCATACGCGCCATCATTGTCGAAGGCGCGCCGCAAGACGGAAGATGGTACGTCTTAAGGATATCGAAGGAGGGGGGGTCTCTGGAGCCTGCCGACGAGTATCTCGGGATGAAGAACTACCAACTGGCCGATGAACTGCACAAAAAATACGGTGAGAAGACTACCTTGATAACCATCGGGATAGCAGGGGAGCGCGGGTACAAGGCGGCATCCATCGCGCTCGGCGATATCTACGGGGACCCTTCGCGCACCGCCGGCAGGGGGGGTATCGGGGCTGTCATGGGGTCCAAGGGGCTCAAGGCCATCTGCATCGATGCCGCTGATGCCGGTCCTGTGGCCCTGGCGGATGCGAAGCGGTTTAAAGCGATTGTCAAGAACTGGGTGGGCATCATCAAAAAGGATGTCGGCTGCGGGCTTTTTCACACCTTCGGGACGCCGCTGGCAGTATCGAATCTGAGCATGCAGGGGAGTATGCCTGCCAGGGGATACACGTCGGGCAGGCACGATGATTTCAGAAAGGTCAGCGGGGATGCGGTAAAAAACAGGCTGTGGGAGCGCGGCGGCAGGATGCACGGCTGCATGCCGGGGTGCGTCGTCCAGTGCTCGATCATCTACAACGGTCCGGACGGGAAGCGCCTCTGTTCCGCCCTCGAGTACGAAGCAATCGGCTTGCTGGGCACCAACCTCGATATCGTCGATCTCGATGCGATTGCCCGGCTGAAACACCTGTGTGACGACATCGGCCTTGACTTGATTGAAACGGGAGGCGCCCTGAGCGTTGCCGTATCAGGAGGCAAAATGCGGATGGGCGATGCCGAAGGGGCCATACAGCTGCTCGAAGAGATTGCGGAAGGCACGCAATTCGGTGCGGTGCTCGGAAACGGCGTGGTATCAACAGCCAAGGCCCTCGCTGTTACCAGGGTGCCTGCCTTCAAGGGTCAGGGCATTCCGGCCCATGACGGCCGGGCTGCCAAGGGCATCGGCGTCACCTATGCAACGAGCCCCATGGGGGCTGATCACAACGCGGGTCTCACCTATAAGATGCCCGGGCAGAAAACGGGCCAGATCGAAAACTCGCTGGGCTTCCAGATCAGGGCGGCTACCTGCGATACCATCGGTTACTGTCTCAATTCCGTGCCGGGCGGCCAGGTTTCCGTGTATGAGTTCTTTGCCGACCTGCTCAATGCGCGGTACGGGCTAAGACTGACTATGAACGATCTGGTGGAGATCGGCAAGCAGACCTTGAAGGATGAAAATCTCTTCAACAAGGGGGCGGAATTCAGCCAGAGATGGGAACCCTATCCCGAATTCTACAGAAAGGAACCGCTCCCGCCGACAAACAGGGTCTTCGATGTCGAGGAGGGCGAGATCCGGGAGATATGGAACAAGATCGACAGCTACAAGGAGCGGAAAAAGGCCTGGGAGGTAAGGATCAGCCATCTGCCTCCGATGCTTATCGGCACCGGCGTCATGAGTCAGATCGGCTCGCGGGCCAAGGCCTTGAAGATCACGAAGGCGCTCTTTGTCTGCGACCCCACCATGAAAAGGATCGGGCGGGCAGACGATGTCATCGCCCATCTCAAGAAGAACGGGATAGAGACGGTGCTCTTCACCGATATCGAGGCCGATCCGCCGGTACGGGAGATCGATCGCCTGGGAGTGCTGTACCAGCAGGAAGGGTGCGACGGCATCATAGGCATGGGCGGGGGCAGCTCCATGGATGCTGCCAAGGCCCTCTCGGTCAGGGTTACGCATGACGGTCCTCTGATCGAATATGAGAGCCTGGCCGGAGGAACGGCCAAGATCAAAGGTCCCCTGCCGCCAATCATCTGCGTACCGACGACGGCGGGCACGGGAAGCGAGGCGAACACCTATGCTGTTATCACCGATACGGAGCGCGGCATTAAGTTTATCATCATGAGCGAGCTCCTCGTCCCGAGGCTGGCGATCATCGACCCCGATCTGAGCAAGACCATGCCCAAGGGTCTCACCGCCGAGACGGGGATCGACGCCCTGGCGCACTGCCTCGAGGGCTACGTAGGGACCCTGATACCCTACCACCCCTACTACGCGGCCTTGGCCTTTTACGGGGTTAAGCTGGCAGGCAAGAGCCTTGCCCGGGCCTGTAACACCCCCGACGACACGGAAGCAAGGACGGACATGGCCATGACGGCTATTTACGGGGGCGTGGCGTTTGCCAAGGGACTCGGCATCGGGCACATCCTCGGTCACGTCATCGGGGCCCGGTATCATATTGCGCATGGAAGATCCGTCGCCCCCGGCCTCCTGTGCTTCGCCAGGGCCAATAAGGAGGCGTGTACCGAGGCGTTTCAAGACCTCGCCTGGACGCTGAACCGCTCACAGGATCTGGAGCAAGGACTGCGGAAGATTTATCAGGAGGTCGGGCTGCCCACAAGATTCAGCGATTTGCACGTGCCGGAAGCGGATCTGCCGAGGATCGCCTTTGAGGCCTCCAAGGATGTGGTCAACCTGGCCGGCAACCCCGTGCCGCTGGAGGAACACCAGCTCCTCGCCTTGCTCAAGGAATTCTACTAAGCAACTTTTAAGATATCCTCCATGCAAATCTCTCCTGGCCAAACCGGAGGTGACCCTTTGGTCAGGGCCACCTCCGGCTTCGGTTTAGCCAGGGGGTAAGGGGGGATTGGGGGGATAGTTTACGCAATTGATTAATACGGCAGACCGTGGGACCAATCGGTTTTGCCGTGCTGAAGAGGTGGTGAAATAGTGAGGTCCCTTGCGGAAAGCCGCAAGGGACCTCGGTTGAGAAGGAGGGATTTTATATCTTTTCGATAATGGCGGCTACGCCCTGGCCGCCTCCGATACAGGCATTGGCCAGACCATAGCGCCCGCCTTTCTTTTCCAGGATGCGGGCAAGGGTCCCGGTCAGCCTGATGCCGGTAGCTCCAAGGGGATGGCCGATGGCTGTTCCGCCACCCATGACATTGACCCGTTCCGGATCGATGCCGAGTTCTTTTATGCAGTTCAAGGCCACGATGCAGAATGCCTCGTTGATCTCCCAATAGTCGATGTCCGTTGCCTTCAAGCCGGCAGAATTCAAGGCCCTCTTGCTTGCCGGCACGGGCCCTGCTCCCATGATCGTCGGATCAACGCCTGCAAAGCCGAAGGATCTGACGGCAGCCATGGGCTTGATCCCTTTCTTCTTGGCTGTTTCCCGGGACATAAGGATCATCGAGGTGGCCGCTGCATTGAGGGGCGAAGAGTTGCCCGGCGTGATCACCCCATCCTTTTTGAAGGCGGGCTTCAGATCGAGCATCCCCTCATAGGTCGCATCCGTACGCACGGCCTGGTCTTTATCCACCCTGAACGTTTTTCCATCGGCCTGCGGGGCGTCGATGGGAAGTATCTCGCCGTCGAAGAAGCCTTCTTTCTGGGCCTTGGCTGCCAGATTGTGGGCCCGCGTGCCCCACCGATCCAGGTCCTCTTTTGTAAACTTGTTCTGCGCAAAGAGCTTCTCGGCAGTCAGCCCCATATTCATGGTCGTCATCATGTCCCACTTCTTGTAGGCGGGGTCCATAAAAAGGGCCATGTTGGGAGAAATGAGACCTTTGTCGGTCGTGTATCCTCCCATGGGGACCCGCGTCATGTGCTCATAGCCGCCTACCATGACGATATCCGCGTAGTCCTGTGCTATCTCCATGGATCCTATTTCTATGGCAGCCAAGGAGGACCCGCACTGTTGGTCCACGAATTTTGCCGCGATGGTTTCCGGCAGGTTCGCCAGAAAGATGGGCATGCGCCCGCCGTAGGACCACTGCTCGCCCACCCCCATGGCGCTTCCCACAATAAAATCATCGATCTCCTTTGCATCGATGCCCGTACGCTTGATGAGCTCGGGGAGCAGCTTTGCTAAGAGCTCATCACCTCTCATCTGGCTAAAACAGTCCCTGGCCGGATCATTCGGCCTGGAGCGGGATAGCGCCGTCCTCAAATAACCTACTATGACTACTTCTTTCATTATGAACCCTCCTTTTTTTCCTTGAGTGTTTTCTTGCTTACTGTAACTATTAAAATACCCGTTTGCACACCGACAACTCTCTCATTCCTCTATTTTTCTGGAATAGGCGCCTCCAGGGCCCCTGCCAGCAAACATCCGCCATCGACTACAATCTCGGCGCCGGTCGTATAGCTGGAGGCGTCGGACGCCAGATAAACCGCGGCGCCGGCTATCTCATCGGGCTCGCCTATGCGGCCCATGGGGGTTTTGTGGGCCAGCGCCTCTTTCTCCTTTTTGGCCTCTTCCGGCGGGAGGTGGAACCAGTGCGAGTTGAGCATCTTCGTGCTGATCGGCCCGGGGGCAATCGCATTAACCTGAATATTAAAGGGCGCCAATTCCAAGGCGAAGGCCCTGCTTATCATGCGGACACCGGCTTTCGAGATACTGTAGACGCTCACCCCGAGTTCCGGGGTAAAGCCATCGACGGAAGCGATATTGATAATCTTGCCTCCGCCCTGATCCTTCATGACCTTGGCGATTGCCTGGCTGGTAAAATAAAGTCCCTTCATGTTCAGGTTCATGATGGTTTCCCAGAGACGCTCGTCGGAATCCAGCACGGTACCCATGGCCGGGCTGGCGCCGGCGTTATTGACCAGTATATCGATCCTGCCGAACTTAGCCATCACGATGCCGACCATCTTTTCTATCTCTTCCATCTTGCCCAGATGGGCCTGGACGGGCAATGCCTCGCCGCCGAAGGCCTTGATCTCTGCGGCGGTAGCTTCGAGGTCGTTCATCTTACGGCTGGTAATTGCAACCTTGGCGCCGGCCTTGGCAAATCCCTGGGCAATGGCCTTGCCGATGCCGCGGCCGCCGCCGGTCACAATCGCGGTTTTCCCCTTTAAAGAAAATTTGGAAAGATCAAACATTGCCCGCGCCTACTCTTTGTAAAAGGTCTTTCCCGACTTGGCCATATCTGTTATCAGCTTGGCCGGTTTAAAACGGACGCCGTACTTGCCCTCCAGCTCCTCCAGTTTTTTGTTGACGTTCTTGATGCCCCAGGCGTCGGCGTACCGCAGGATCCCGCCCCGATACGGCGGGAAGCCGGTACCGTAGATCATGGCCAGATCCATATCCTGGGGCCGATCGCAAATACCCTCCTCGATCATGTAGGCTGCCTCGTTGATGGCATTCGCCAGCATCAGGTCTACGATCTCCTGATTGGACATCTTCTTGGGGCCGATCTTATTTTCTTTTAAATAGTCTTCCACGACCTTCATTACCTTGGGATTGGGAACGGGCTTTCCACTGCTATATTCGTACCACCCTGAGCCGGTCTTGCGTCCATAGCATCCGGTCTGAAAGATGCGTTCCATCAGGGGGTGCACCTTATAGCGTTCCCCCATGGTGCGTTCGAAGGTCTTGCCCACATGGTAGTTGATGTCGATCGCCGTCAGATCGGCTAAGGTGGCAGGCCCCATGGGCATGCCGAAATCGACCATCGCCTCCTCGGTGGCCTGCACCGGTACCCCTTCGGCCACCAGCGGAATGAAGCCTCCCATCAAGGCACCCAGTTGCCTGGAGACGTAAAACCCCGGGCCGTCGTTGACCACGATGGGGATTTTTTTGATATCTCTGCCAAAGGCGACGCTGGTTGCCAGGGTCTGATCCGAGGTCTTTTTCGTACAGATGATCTCCAGGAGCTGCATGCGCTCGGCGGGGTTGAAGAAGTGAAGCCCGATCATCCGGCCGGGATCCTTCAGGACGGTCGCCATCTCCGTAATGGGGAGGGCGGAGGTGTTGGTGCCGAAGATACACTCAGGCTTGCAGATGCCCTCCAGCTTTTTCCAGATATCCTGTTTGATCTTCATATCCTCGAGCACGGCCTCTATGACCAGGTCCACATCCTTCATGATGTCGAAAGAGGTCGTGGTCTTCATCTGTTTTGTTATCATGCCGTCGAGGCCTTCCTTCGTCAGCTTTTTCTTCTTGATGGCATAATCGAAGGTCTTTCTGACGGTCGCCACCCCTTTTTCAATGGCCTGATCGTTGATGTCCCACAGGACAGCTTCGAAACCGTTCGCCAGCAGCAGGTTGACGATGCCGGAGCCCATGACCCCGCCGCCCAGCATGGCCACCTTCTTGATCTTGGCCGGCTTGATCTTCTCGATACGGGGGAGCCTGCCGGCCGACCGGGTGTTGAGGAATATGCCGATCAAGTTCTTGGCCACGTCGGAGACGGCGCATTCGGCGAAGAGCTCCACCTCCCTTTCGATGTCCTTCTCTATGTCGTAGCTCAGGCCCTTCTCAATCGCCTCGAGGGCCTTTAAAGGAGCTATATACCCTTTGGCCTTTTGTGCGGTCATCGCCTTGACAAAGCCCATCACGGCCTTTTTCTCGGCGGCGCTGGGAATGCGGTGAATGTTATAGCGGGTAATATGGAATTGGATGTTTATCTGGCGCGAGAGGAGCTTGCCTGCGGCCTTGAAGGCGGCATCGATGAGCTGTGTTTCGTCGACAACCTCGTCCACCAGCCCCCGGGAAAGGGCCCTCTCGGCCTTGATCGGGTTCCCCGTCGTAATCATCTCCAAGGAATTTTGCATGCCGACGAGCCTTGGCAGCCTCTGGGTGCCGCCGGCGCCGGGGATAAGGCCGATCTGCACCTCCGGTTGCCCTAGGTTTACCCCCTTGACGGCAATCCGGTAGTGACAGGCCATGGCCAGCTCCAGACCGCCTCCCAGGGCGCTGCCGTTGATGGCGGCGACGACCGGCTTGGGTCCCATCTCGATCTTGTTGAGAAATTGGGCCAAGGCCAGGACCGCCTTGAAGGCCTCTTCTTTTTTCTTCACATGCTGGATCTCGGTGATGTCCGCGCCCGCAATAAAATTCTTGCCCGTTCCCGTGAGCACCAGGGCCTTGATCTTATCGTCCTCAAAGGCACCATTGACAGCCTCAACCAATTCCGCAGTGAAAGCAGAAGAAAACTGGTTCACGGGCGGGTTGTTCATGGTTATCAGGGCAATACCGTCTTTGACATCAACCTTCAAAAACTTGTAGTTCATTTTCATGATGCACCTCCGGGAGATTTCAAATAGTAAGAAGCTTAACGGCTACGAGGACTCTATTGTCCCCACTGGAGTTAATACCCTGGGCCGCGGGCAAACCTGCGTGCGGCCTTTACGATCGCTTCCGCCTTTGAGCTATGGACCTTGATTGATGGACCCTCAACTACCTTGTTCTTATTATATACTACTTTTTTTCTTATTGTAAGGGACTTTACCGATCGTTCGGTAGCATCTCTGCCCAATATTAGCCACCTCTCAGATATCTGTCAAGTTCTTTTTTGCGCCGGGTAAGGGGTTGAATTTCCATGCTTTTTTCATCGGATCGAAGGACCAGCCGTCCCACAAGGCGCCCCGCAAGGCGTCCCACAAGGGGCGGGTCCCAATCCCGCTCCTTCATTTAGATTTTATAGGATGCGGGATCCCGTAAAACGGGAGGGGAGGGTGACAAGGTTACCCCACAAGGCGGGGTGACAAGGTCACATTACTTCATCAGGAGATTGGGGAGCCACAGGGCGAGCTGCGGGAAGAGAAACAACAGCGCCCCGCAGACGAGGAGACCGAGCAAGAACGGGTAGACGCCGCGGTAGATGACGCTGAACGGCACCTTGGTGATATTCTTGACCACAAAGACATTGATCGCCACCGGCGGTATCACCACGCCGATCATCACCGTAATGGCGATGATCATCCCGAACCATACCGGATCGAAACCGAGATTGATGATGACGGGATAGAAGATCGGTGTGGCGAGGATCATAAAGGCCAGATCGTCGATAAATGATCCCCCGAGTTGATAGATGAGACTGATGAGGATCATAATGAGGTATTTATCGAGGGGCAGCGACACCACCCAATCGGAGGCTATCATGGGGATCTTTGTTATCGTGAGAAAGCGCCCCAGGATGGTGGAGCCGGCGATGAGCATGAGCACCATGCAAGCCGTGCGCAGGGATTCCATCACCGATTTGACGAATCCCTTAAGAGTGATGTCCTTTTTAAGGACGGACAAGAGGAGCACGGCAAAGGTCCCGATACTCCCCGCTTCGGTGGGCGTGAAGAACCCCTTCATGAGGCCCCCGACCACCAGCAAGAAGATAAGGACTATCCATCCCACCTCCGGCAGAGAGCTTATCCGCTGCCTCCACGTCGACCTTTCGCCTTTTGGACCCAAAGACGGGTTGATCTTGCACCAGCCGTAGATAATGAGGATAAAAAATAGGGCGATGATCAGACCCGGGATGATGCCGGCCAGGAATAGTTTGCCGATGGATTCCCCGGTAATCATGCCGAAGACGATCAGGGTAACGCTCGGCGGGATGAGGATCCCGAGGGTCCCCACGGTGGCGACGATCCCCGTGGATAGCTTCTTGTCGTAACCATACCGGTCCATCTCAGGGACAGCTACGCTCGCAAAGGTCGCGGCCGTTGCCGGCGAGGAGCCGCAGATGGCCTTGAAGGCCGTCGCGCCTGCCACCGTGGCCATGGCCAAGCCGCCGGGGATATGGCCGATAAATTTATAAGCGGCATTAAACAATCTTTTTGCGATCCCCGCATTCAAGGCGATCTGACCCATGAGGACAAAGAGGGGGATAACGGTAAATCCATAGTTGGAAAAGACCTCAAAGACATCCTTGGCCAGGAGGTTCAATCCGGCTTCGAACGATCTGATGTAGCAGAATCCCAGGAAACCGACCAGGGCCATGGCGAAGCCGAGCTCGATCCCGGTAAGGAAAAAGACCAGGACCACCGCCAGCCCGATAATGCCGAACATCACCTCATTCATCGTATCTGCCTCCGCGGATCTTTACAAAATCGCCGATCAGAACGAGGCACTGGGCAAAACAGCAGACCCCTACGCCAAAAACAATAGGATAGGCTGGTATCTGCAAGGTGAGGGAGACCTCTCCCGTCCTTTGCAGATCCATGCCGTATTTGATCAGATTCCAGCCGATCATGAGGAAGAGAAATATCCCCAGGCATCTCGTGACGATATTGAAGGCATTTCTTATCTGAGGCGGGAATCTAAATATGAAAAAGTCGACATAGATATGTCCCCTGAGCCAGGAGGTCAACGGGATGGAAAACCCGATCACCACCGCCCCGGAAAGGGCCACCAGTTCGTACGTGCCGACTATGGGCCTCACGTGATCTATAATAAGGTTGCCCAAAGTGAGCAACATGCCCCGTGCGAGCAACCATCTCCCGAGCGAGAGTATGGCCCTGAGAGAAACATCGGCGACCGTGAGCAACATGAGAATGGTGAGGCTGATGCCGGCGATGACGTTGAGAAAGCGGCTGACTTTTTCAATCGCCGTTAGGAATATGTTCTTTGAGCGCTTGCGCTTTTTTCTCATCCTGATCACCGCTCGGCAAGAGAAAAATGTAGCGAAGGGCGGATAGAGTCCCCTTCGGGGAACAAAACCCGCGCCTTTAGGCGAGGCATTTTGACCAAAGGGTCACCTTCGGAGTTCGATCTTTGCCCCCGAAGGTTTCAAATCCCTCCACCCCCCCTTTGCTAAAGGGGGGTAAGGGGGGATTCTCCCCCGCCCTTCGCTACATTTCCTATCTACTACTGGAGTTTCTTCAGCTCATCCATATAAAATTTCAACGCCTTGTCGCCAGGCAGGCCTTTCTCCTTCATATTCTTGACATACCCATCGAGGATGGGCCTGACTGCCGCTGCCCATCTCATATTCTCCTCTTTGGGCAGGGAGATGATCTTGTTGCCCGCGGCGATGGTGGCCTCTCTTCCGCCTTTATCGATATCATCCCAGTTCTTGCCTTGTTTCTCGATCCATTCCTTGTTCACCTGCTCGATGATCCGCTTGACATCCTTCGGCAGGCCATTCCATTTCTTTTTGTTCATGACCACGAAGAAGCCGGTGCTGTACGCAGAGCCCCAACTCTCCGTGGTAAATTTTACCACCTCTCCCCATTTCCAGGTCTTGAGCGACTCCTGCGGCGCCATCGAGCCCTCCACAACCCCTCGTTTGAGGGAGTCGTAGGTATCCGGCATGGGCATGGCCACGGGAACGGCCCCGAGTTTTTCCACGATCTTTGCCGCAAGACCGGTGCACCGGATCTTCATACCCTTCAGATCTTCGAGCTTCTCCACCGCCGTTTTGGTGTGGAGGAAACCGGGTCCGTGTCCATGGAGGTACATCACCTTGACGTCTTTCAATTCTTTGGGGTTGAATTTTTTGTAATAGGCGTTGATCAATTTTGTGGCAACCAGACCGCTCTTGATTCCCAGGGGCAGATCCGCCACCTCGGTCAAGGGGAACCTCCCCCTGGTATAGGCAAAGACCGACATCCCGATATCGGATATCCCCTTGACGACTCCGTCATAGCACTTGTCGGCGGCAGTAAGCGTCCCGCCGGGGAATATGGTGATCTTGATCCTGCCGTTTGTCCTCCGCTCGATCTCCTTTGCCCATTCCATTGCCACCTGTGTTTGTGGGGCCGGGGCAGGGAAAAAGATGGAATAGCCGAGCTCAATCGGTTTCGCCTGCCCGTAGGCAGGTGCGATGGCGAGCGAGAATCCCGCGCACACGAGGACAAAGATCGAACATAGCATTGTCAACCTTCTCATGGTAATCCCCCTTTCCTTTTGTCGTTTGAATTTTGTTTGATGCTCGACGTAGCTGCACAAATCGTCGGCAATCCAGCATCTTTATATAGATTTAGGCGCATTTTTTGTCAAGTAAAATTTGCAAGGCCCCTTAAAAAATGTTTCCGGCCCGGATGCCCGGCCCTACCGGATTTTTAAGGCCTTTTAACCCATCAAAAACCAATCCAGACGGAGTAAGTCCCGACCGCATCCCCGGCAAAAATTATATGGAATGAGCCCGTTAATCTCCCCTTTTTCCCATGGGTGATCCTTGACAAGCCCCCTTTTACTCAATAGAATTCATTCATCAGGAGGATAGGCTTAACAAATAGTGTGATGCCATTTGTTCCTGGATTATTTGAGCCTCATTAAAAATAAAACAAGGGGAGGATACCATGAGGATTAAAGGGTTTGGATTAGTAGCGGCACTATTGATTGTTTTGATATATGTACCGATAGCCCGGGCGGCTGATGTTACCAGCATCGAAATAATAGAATATGGAAAATATGAGGTGCAAAGGGTCGGAGAGGCTACGAAAACTGCAACAGGAACGCTGGAATCGAAGGTATCAAACGTCACTTTCGCGCAGCAAACACAAAATATCTTTGCAACGCATACTAATGCCATAGGCGTGCGTTTCACGGTCCATGGTTCTCCCAGCGGGGAAGCGGTTACTATTAAAGTGGCACTTAAAACGCCCGGCGTAACACCCCCGGGCAGGAAGACGGTGTTCAACCATAGCAGTAATCGTACGGTGCATATCGAGGAGCCCTTCCTTTACTGGTGGGGATTTAGGGAAAAATGGGAGATGGTACCTGGAACCTACATAATTCAACTATTCTACAACGATAAAATGTACGCAGAAAAAAACTTTAAGGTGACGACATCCAAATAACAACAGGGCTTTTGATTCGTATGGGGAAGAATTAGGGACGTTGTCCAATTTTTGCATCTTACATCGGACAACGTCCCTGTCTCTTGTCTCTGAGCTCGAATGGCGACTTAATCCTATGTATCTTCTCTTAAAATTACTTCAGCTTTGTAATGTTAGTCTGGGGCAGGCTATACTTCAGAGGGACTTCAGCCAACCCCTTATCCCCAAGAGGAAAACTCTGCACGTACATGGCTACAGCCAACCACTCTTTCAGCTCGAGCGACTTCTTGGCATCGGCAAAGACGCGGGTTGTCTGTATGTCGGCAATGGGTTTGCCGGTTTCATCTTTGGGGATAAACACAATTTTGCCGCCGGTCAGGGCTTTGAGAGTATCGCGCATAGCAAGCGTTTTCCAGTTTGTACATACCCTATATAAGCGAGTATCTTTCAAGGGTTCCAGCTTGCCATTTGCTTTCTCCACTTCTACTTTTTTTACTCTCGCGAAGGGGGGCGCCTTGGGGTCATAAGAAAAACGCATGCCGCTGATTTGAAGGCGCATATCTTCTTTAACAGGTGCCAGCGTTGCTTCGAGCTCCAATAAGCTTTTGATCTCACTTCCGGTAAGCCTGAAGGTAACCAAGGAAGAACCTGCCAAGCCGTCTTGACCTAAACCCAGTGCCATGAGGCGGAAGGTGTCGTCAACGGTAAGCGTGCCTTTAGCCAGCGGTACGCGAATTTGGCCCCACCCCTCGATAGCAAGTGAAATGTCCTGATAGTCTTTCCCTTCCTTGTTTTTTACCGCATATATGAAGGCATCGGTCACCAGATCGCCCAGGCCTGAGATAAGGCATTGTGAACGCTCTTCCCTGCTCCAGTCGGGGAAGGCAAGAGAAAAGGCGCTGTGAGCTAAAGGCTGGCCGTAGTGATAATTAAAGTATGACAGGTATTCCTCATCAATTTCTTTCTTAAAGGAATCTATCAACCCGGATATTTGCTGATCCTTCGACAATGCCGAGGTAATAGGTATAATGCGGTAATCAACGGCTTTAAAACTACCATCGGGATTTTTTGTCAGCTCAAGGCGGCCAAGGTGCCCGCCATAGCAGCCGGACGACACGACATAAGAATTCCCAACGCGTATATAAGAATCCAAAATAGTGTGGGTATGACCGCTGACAATAACATCTATTCCCGGAACGGCCTTAGCCAGAATCTCATCCTCGGAAATATTCTTGTCCGGCCACGTTCCGCAGTGCGAAAGGCAGACGACCATATTTACTTTTTCTTTATTACGCAGCAGATCTACCATGGCACGCGCTGCATCTACGGAGTCGGAAAATCTCACGGGCTGAGCCTCCGGCGCGTAGATTGAGGCGTCTTTCCCCATTAAGCCAAAAAGCCCGATCTTCAATCCCGCGCGTTTAATAATCTTGTAAAGCACAACCGGGTATCCGGTATAGGCTTTATGAAAAGAAGCGAGCTCAGGCGCGTGGGAGTCTACCACCGTATTGGAAGCGATGATGGCGGGCAGACCGCCTTTGCCATAGCTTTTTGCCGACAGCAAACAGTGCGCCAATGGCCCTGGGCCGAATTCAAACTCGTGGTTGCCAAACGTGGTGGCGTCATAGCCCATCATCCCCATGGCGACCAGTTCGAGTGCATATGTGGAACGGATAGTATGGAATAACGTCCCCATACTGAAATCACCTGCGTCCACCACTAACGTATCGCCTTCCTTGCCCTTTCGTTCATTCCGGATAGCAGTAGACAAACGGGCATATCCGCCGGTAATGACAACCTTGTCATCACCGGAAGGCACGGCGTATTCGTCCAGGTTGGAATGCATATCGTGAGTGAACAAGACAACTAGGTTATGCGCCGGCCCTGCTTGTGCAGCGGCAACAAGACCGATGCATAAGAATACAAGCAGAGAAGCCGAATAAAAAAACGATTTTTTCTTTGACAAACCCTTACCATGCATACTTCGACCTCCTTCCCCAACCTACGTCAATGTATGGCATTATACCCTAAAAAGGGCATGCGGGCACCCTTGAAAAATCAACCCTGGTTATCTCGCAAAGATCATGCCATGGCAAGCTTCTTGCCGGCCCTTGAAAAGCCTCGCTTTGGTTTTCTTCCCATCAAAAAAGGATGTGGAGATGACAAATTTGGCTATTTCTAATGACAAAAGGTGACAAAAAAAGATCCTTTCTTGCCGACGAACGCCTCTTTCTGCCGGCGGCAAGGCTTTTTAACCCATTTACAAGGGAGTAAGTCCCGACCAGATTGCCGACCAAAAAATAAAATTGCGGTTTGTTTGCTAATCAGACACCCCCCTGCACACCCTCACCCTAAAAAAGCCGAAATATGTCAAAAGAAAAGCAGAATAGGTCAAGACATCAAGGCGGAAATAGGGTAGAAACTTACAAAAAGAAAATAAGGAGGGCAGTATGATGCGAAGATGGCTGGTCTCGGCGTGCGCGCTGGCGCTTATGGCGTGGCTTGGGGCTTGCGCCAGTGTGACGGTAAGGCCCGTTACGAGCGACGACCGGGAGACGCCGGGGGTGCGCTATTATGAATCCGAGCCATACCTCCTGGTAGCCAAGGACGCCATCCAGCTTTTGTGGCTGCCCAACTACAACAAGGGCTTTGCCGTGAAAACGCGGCCTGGCTTGGGCACGGCAGACGGCAAGGTGAAGCTTGCCGATGGCTGGCGACTGACGGAGTTCGGGGCGATCGTCGACACAAAGATCCCTGAGACAATCGGCGCCGTGGCCGATTTGGTAAAGGCATTAGGCGTTTCCGCATTAACAAAAGGAGCGCCGCCGAAGGCCATCGTGCTCGACCCCGGTCTTTATCGCCTTAAGTTTAACAAAGACAAGGGCTGCTTTGAGGGCTTGGAACGGGTGTTTTAGGGGGGGGATAGGGGGCCAATAGGGACGTTGTTCAACGTAAGGTACAAACGTTGAACAACGTCCCAGCCTTCTCTAGAAAGTTTTGACCACGGATCAGCACGGAAAGCTCAAGATAAAAGAAAGAAGCGGTGTAAACACCGCCTCCCTTTAAAACCCATCTAAAAGGTTAAGTCCCGACTAGATTCACGACCAAAATTATTATCTAACGCTACACTTGAGCGGCGCGCCGTAGTTTGGCGCGCCCGCCGCCAAGCGTTTGTTGGGCATCAGCGCCTTCGACGACGACTCGGTAGAACCTGATGTCGACCGCCCGGATCAGAAACGCACTCGGCAGTTTCTCTGCCATCATCTTCCGGCGAATCGCAGGCGGGCCGATTCCTTAATGTGGCCCGCGGCGTAGTACGCGTCGGCCCATGAATCGTCGATCTCCAATGGCTTCGCCTCTTTCAGCTTCAGCTTCTTCGCGTAGTACCTGAACCGGTAGTGCTCATAGAAGCGCAAAATTTCCAAGCCGTAGCGATCGGCCAAATCGGTGTCACCGCGCATGATCAGGTAGTTCTCATCATTGCCGTTGCTTGCCGGTACGCTCAGGTTGTGGCTGCCACTGACGACAACGGGATTGTCAGTGGTGAAGTTGGCAACGATGACCTTGGTATGCACCAGCAAATTGCCCCTCTGGCCCCTGAGTCCTTCCTTCACCCAACCTTCGAGGCCCTTGGATAGCAGAGCGGGAGCTGTGAACTCAGCAGTTCGATCGGCGTGAAAACCAGTGATCCTGCTGGCGGTATTTTGGATTCCGTAGCGAAGCACAGGATCATGGGCGGTGCCCAACAAAGCATTCAGGACATCTTCGGGAAGCTTGAACGCCGTCGCAAACAACAAGTCTCTGTCGGCTGCGTTGATAATGTTGATGAACTCAGCGAGATCGGTCTTGCCCGTGCGCGGCGAGAAGCCTGCAAACAGTTTCTTGTTAGGGTCGATTGGGTTGTTTGCGTTGATCCAGTCGCGCGTGGAGGATACGTCCTCGGGATTGTTCCATATGACGCCGAACAGCTCCAAGTAGCGTGTCGCGATGGCCTTGTCGTCAGTTTCATGGACGACATTAGCCTGACGGTAGACGCCGTTCTCCGTAAAATTCGTGCTGCCGCAGAGCACAGCCTGCGGCACGCGCTCGCCGGCAGCGTTGATCCTGCTGAGGACGATAAACTTGTCGTGGAAGATCTTCGTGGTGACCCTGCCGCGCTTCTTGGCGGCGGGGATCTTCTTCAGGCTGGCCACGTTTTGGGATGTTTGCTCGTCGCCCTTCTTCGCGTGATAGATCACACGTACCTCGACGCGACGCTTGTGGGCCTCATTGACCGCGTCAACGATTGCCTTGAGTTCGTACTCGTAGATCGCCACGTCCAAGGCCCACTTTTCGTCCTTGGCGCGGCTGATGAAGCGGAGGATGCCATCCAGTAAGCCGTTTTCAAGCCACTCCCGCGGCGCGGCAGGCCAATCCTCGATAGGAATAGGATTGGTCTTCTTCTCGCTCAGTAGCTTGTCGAGATCGGGGAACTTGCGCCCGAATGACTGGCTGGCGGCTACCGCGCGATTGAAGTACACCCGGTGATCCTTGGGCTTGCCATCGTCTGTGCTGACCTCTATTTCCAGTGCTTCGCCCAGAGCTGGCTGATCGGCGTAGGCCAGATGCGCGCGGTACCTGCAAGTTGTGCCGGGTTCGATGCTGTAGTCAGCCCAGCGAAACTTCTGAATCGGGGCGAGGTTACTTGGCGTGGCGCCCCACTTGGGAATCGTGTGGGCCTTGCCCGGAAACGTCAGGCTGTTCAACAGCCACTGCCAAGGTTTATCGGCCTCTTTCTGCTCGACGGCGAAGCCCAGAAAGCCCGGCTTGCGCGCCTTGTCGAGATCGAATGCCAGCAGCACCCCGTTCGTGCCTGCGTAAGCCTTCACTCGGAATGTGTCTTGGGGATTTTTCTTTAGTTTACGCATAGCTCACTCCTCTGGATTAGCATACGACAATAGTCTTCGAGTGTTGCGATGACACTGTTCACCGACAGAATAAACACGACAATTGCGACTGATGCCCACCAATGAGTAGACTGACCAGTATAAGACGCCTGGCGGCCTGGGCCGTCGGCCTAATACGCCGATAATCCTAACCGTGGAACCTGTCTAACTGGTTAGCCTCCAATGCCTTGCGTGTTTTTGCTCTGGACGAATGGTGTCTTATGCCGATCAGTATAAGACATCAGCTTAACCTCGTCCATCGGGCTCCGCACGCCCTTCGGGCCCTGATTCGGCACATGGGTGTAGACCATTGTGGTCTTTACATCCTTGTGCCCAAGCAATTCCTGAATACCAATTTATTCGTGATATTCTTTTTATATCAACTGATTACACCGTTTAGTCCCTCCATCTGTCTGTACCGGTCTTATACAGATGGCTTCATAGCATTTTTTTTATTTAAATTCTTGACCTTTTCTGCTTTTCTTTTGATCTATTTCGGCTTTTTTAGAAAGGAGGATAGGTAGACGGGTTTCTTGCGTATAATTTTATTTATTCTCGTGTTTTTTGTAATACTATCTATTAAGAAACAAAAGCCTCCAAAGGGTATAATACTCCTCAGAGGCTCATTACAGCATTTTCCTGGAACCCTTTACGCTGCATCCCCTCACACCCTCCGCCCGCATCCCCCAAGGGGATTGGAAAAAGAATAGGGACGCTGTCCAAAATTATCAAAAACTCAACACATCTGTGAAGTGAAAAAATTGGACAACGTCCCCGTCTCCTCTACTATCCCCCTGTAGGGTTGCCCGGTTTTTTCTATTTGGGCAGTACGGCTACCGTTGTCGCGGTAACGCTGTCCGCGTTGGTAGACACAGGCAGGTGCGGCTTGGGATTATAGTACGTACCGCCACCTCCGCCTCTACCTCCAACCTCACCGCCAATCTCTACCGATGCGCATCCGGACAAAGCGATTGTTAAAAAAAGGCCGATAACGGCAAGCGTGATTCTTCGCATAAAAACCTCCTCTTTTGCCTTGTTCTTGAACGATAAGGGAAAGCTCAAAACACCAATCGAGCCATAGTATATTGATAAGACACTATATCTTCCGTTTCAAGGGTCTCATGAAAAAAATAGGGACGTTGTCCAGGGCAAGGTGAAGCCATTGAGCAACGTCCGCCTCTCCTCTAAAAAGTTCCTACCACGAATCGGCACGGAAAGATCCAAATAAAAAAAGGCGGTGTTTACACCGCCTCCATCCGGATTCCCGACTAAAATTATTATCTATTACCTATGAAACAACGCCACTTAGGCTGCTTGGCGTTGAAGGATAGCAGCGAGATAGACAGCATAAAGCACCAGCAGCATTATACCCCGCCTTCGTTCGATGAAGCCTTTGCGCGAGGGGTAAGTGAACACCAAGGCCACGAGCCCGAACACCAAGGTAACAGCCACCTCACGCCAACTGACGGTTATGGGGGAGAGGATCGCCGCCACGGGAACGATCAAAGCGCCGTTGAAGATATTGCTGCCAAGGATCGTTCCTAAACCGACCTCGTCGTGTCCGCGCAGCTTGGCAATGACTGCTGTGGCGAGTTCGGGCACGGACGTGCCCACCGCCACAATGGTTGCCCCAATAACGAATGCATCGATGCCAAGGGCAACGGCAATGCCTCTTGCTCCCGTCACGATGAGATGTCCGGCAGCGATCAGACAGCCGAGACCGGCAACGCAGGAGAGCACGGCAACCCACCCCTGCTGCTCGCCGAGAACCTTCGCTGCGGCACTGCGTTGTTTGAGCGCCTCGATGACCGCGATTACAAGCCAAGCGAGAAACAGGCTCAACATCAGGAAGCCGTCGAATCTGGAAAGCACGCCGTCAAGCAAAAGAACGCCGGTGATGATCGGTACCAACAATGCCACGGAAAAATCTCTTTTCACGTTTTCACGAGGGGTCTGGATTCTAGAAATGACCAAGGCAAGCGCAAGGATCAGCGCGACATTCACCACGTTACTTCCGAGAGCATCGCCGAGGGAAATTTCCGGTTTTCCGGCCATACCGGCATTGATGGCGATTGACAGCTCGGGGCTAGAGGTGGCGAATGCGGCAATGGTTGCACCGATGATGCCCGGAGAAACCCGCGCCCAGCGGGCGAGGCCGACGGTGCCTCGTACAAAAAGCTCCCCGCCTATTCCGGCACATATAACACCCACAATCAAAGTAAGGTAATCGTACATTGCAACCAAGACCGAATCAGCAGCTTAATAATTAAGAAAAGAAATAGGGACGTTGCCTAACAATTATCAAAAACTCAGCTCATCTGCAAGGTGAAAAAATTGGACAGCGTCCTCCTCCCCTTCGATGGGTTTGCAGTAACTACGATTTTATCATTTTACTATAGGTTTTATGTAACCCTCGATCTTGTGCTTCATGGTCGTGGTCTTGCCCTGATACGTGGATATCTCCTCGAATTCGACGGATAACCAGGCATATATTCTGCGCCCTTTTTCAATATCCTTGTCCCGGAATATTAGTTTTTTCGACAGGATATTCCACTTACAATTTGATACCGGCGCCGGATAAGATGCTCTAAAACGACAGAAAAACTCCGAGTCTTTGATGGTAATCATCAATGAGCTTGCATATGCAGGCATACCGCCATGAATCTCCAGCCTGAGTGTGCCTGCGTCATATGTTGCATCAGAAAAAACCATGCTGTGTTTGCCTTGATGAGTTGAAACGCAGTTAGCGGTGTGCTCTCTTAGGATTTTATCCTCCACAGAGACCTCGTCTCCGATAGCGCTTTCAAATGTTCCATCATCGTTTCTTATAATATACCATGGATAGGAAGCCTTATAAGATCTGAAGAATGCGGAATCCATAGTGCTATCGATTGCTAAACGGGCTTTGAGTTTATCTGTTGTATTATTGTAATCATAACAGTTCTGGCTTAATGACGTAGATGGAACGCACAGTATCGATATCGATACTATCGCAAAGAAGGTTTTAAGCAGGCAGCGCATTTCTTTCTACCACGGATCAACACGGAAACTGCAATACAGGATAAAGAGCCCATGTAAGAAGGTGCAGTCCCGACCAGATTCCCGACTGAAAATTATTATTTTTTTTGAACAGCTCCCCATCCCTTTATAATAATCGCGTTTTCCCTGTCAAGAGAAAAGCTTTCTGAGAAGCAACGTCCCCAAAATGCCCTGGCCACGTTTTTTAGGTCAAGCCTCATAGCTTTGGTACTGAACCGTCATCTTTGCCTTCTTTGGCGTAGGGGAGTGCAGCAGTAATTTCCCTATCTAAATTCACGGGTTTCCCCCCAAAAAAGTTCGAGCTAGTTTCAAACTCATTATGGTAAATAAAATGATCGGTTTGCTTGTTGTTGTTATCGTAATCGTATTCTTCCATCCTCCTATATTGCCATGGATTGGTCAGCTTTACTTCCCACTTGTCAAGCTCGGTTTGTATTACTTTGGAGGGCGAGCCCAAAACGGTTTTACTCCAAAAGGTAATGCCTTTATCACTTTTAATAACGCTATCGGCGTCAACATAGATATAAGTTGGTCCTGCAGACTTATATACATACACCCAATTCGCAGCAAATGCCGTATTCGACAGAATGAACATGGAAAATACCATAACCATTAGATAGAGGCAGAACACCATCTTTTTCACAGTATTTCTCCTTTTAAAACGGTTTAAGTCACGACCAGATTCCCAGCCTCAGTTATACTCTTTAAGTAACGCCTATAGTAACCGGTGTCCACCGAGGTGCAACGAAGCTAGGCGTCCGAGTTAACGCTGTTGTTAGGCGTAGGTTGCAACTAGATTCCGCAATCAGCCGCAGCATACATTGCATCACCTGCTGAGGACATTGCCTTCCTCATATAAGAAAGCGCTTCATATAAATAGTCCGATTGATATGCTTTGCGGGCATAACTGTATGCATCTTTTGCAGAACTATAGGCGTCATCGCAACCGCATTCCTTCGCTTCGGACATTGCGTCTTCGGCAGCAGACATAGTCTTTCCAGCGTAGTAATGAACATCATGAAGGTTTTCCGAGTTATATACCTTCTTGGCATATGAATACGCATCGTCCGCACACGAATACGCACTAGAACAATTTGCCGGCACAAATTGCGGGAAGAGAAGATACGCAAGCAATATAAGTCCAAGGACTAATCGTGTCTTATTCGTGGCAATTCCTCTATTATTTTGTGAACGCCTAACATTTAATATGCGACATTCCGGTTTGCTCTAAAATTAACTCATCTGTGAAGTGAAAAATTGAACAGCGCCCCTGTCTCTTTTATTCGCGTTTTCCCCGTCAAGAGAAATGCTTTCTGTGAATCAAAGGCCCTAAATATCTCAAATAGTCGAGGTTTGCCCCCAATGATGACCCCTAACCCCTGTCACCCCTTTTTAATTTAGCCGTACTATGCAGATTGTTTTTATTTTAAAGTGTCCAAATATTTTTTTAATAAATTACCCCTTATATTGCGGCCCTTCCTGCCAGTAGTACCTTGAAAAGTATAATGATAATATTCGGCAAATTTGTTCTTAGTGATATCCTTCGTTTTATCAGTATATAATTGATTTTCAAATTCTTTTAACATTTTGACTAGAGAAGAATTACTAGGAACAAACCCATTTTCTTCTTTATATTTTATTAATTCCACTGTTAGTGTAAAAAAACTTGATTTACGAAACCATATACTATCGGGCTCCAAGTTACACTTAACTATTAGTTCCAGAACAATCTCAAAATTCTTGATGATCAAATCTTTGTTAGGATATTCAGGATCGTATTTTGTAACATAGTGTTCAATTTGTGTACCCCTACTGAAATATCCTTTTTCTTCAATCGTTGCCATTATTAACAGAATAAATTCGATATCTGTCATTCTTGTAAATTCAGCCTCAGTAAAAATCTCAAGCCCTCCTAAGAATTTGTTTTTCTCAACAATATGTTTTGCAGTTGAAATAAACTCGCCCTCATATAATGCGTTCCTAATTTCCATCGCATTAAGCGCGTATTGAACAGAATTTATTCTTCTGAAAATTTCTATTGTAGTTTCATCATCTATTCTACCTAAATCTCTCACAACGATTTTATAATCATAGAAAGACGTTTTTTCTTTATCAGTAAGTCCTGAAAAAGTTTTAATTCTCTTAATTTTAAAATCCTTCGAATTAGTAACATACTGATAAATTGTACTCAGTCTTTGCTGACCATCTACAACTAGAGTTTTTGATTTCTGAGTTTCGAGATCAATCTCGCCGTCAGCCAGATATATTTCTGGAAAAGGTAAGCCTTTTAAAATTGTTTCAACAAAATTTTCTTTATGATTATCATTCCAAACTAGTTTTCGTTGGAAGCTCGGTTTCAGGATGAGACTGCCCTCTTTCATCATGTTAAATAGCTCAAGCAATTTTTTATTGGTTGCTACTCCTAATTCGGCCATTTTATATGCCTCCATGCCTGATTTTTTTCACGTTTTGGATGTGATAGTTTTCATAAAAATGAAAGTTGCGAAAAATAGCACCAGTAATTTTTCGCTCACCAAATTCACCATATGATATAGAATTAAAGAAATCAAACCATTGATTCTTCTTCTCATATGAAAATGGGAATAAATCTGGCCTGAGCCATCCTTTGAAAAAATATATGAGAAATTTTTCAAATCTTTCTTGTTCTTCTTCGGTTCGGTCAGTCAGTTCTAAATTAAAATCGTATAAATCTACCCAGAATTCGTCAAAAATTTCATTTGAGATAATTACCATATCAATATCTGATTCATCGTCAAATGCTTTCCACAATTTCAATGGGGCAATACTAAATCCTAACTTTGCTGAGCCGATCATTATGACACACTCTGGATTTAGACTAAAATTGTCTGCGATTACTTTCTTTAGTTTGAAATCTTTATCTTCGTCTCCATTAAAAACAAATGAGGAGCCATGAGTGATATATCTCTGAACTATTTCTTGTTCTCTGATAGCAGCATCTTTGAGTTTTTCTATGAAATCATTTTTTGATATCATATGCCCATTGAGGTGAAAAATTGAATAATGTCCTCATCCCCCTCACTTGTTTGGCGGAATACTCAGCTCTTTCCTACCTGCTTTGCCAAAATGCGGTCTAGTGGCTTTTGCACTCGCACATACCACAGCCAGAATCCAAACGTTGTGAGCACAAGTCCTAGCAAGCCTAAAACGATGGCAGCCCAAGTCACCACATAACTAAAGCCTTCATAGACCAAAAATTCACTGCCGGCGCGGCTCTGCTCCTCCTTCTGGGCATCGTATTTCTCCACGAGCTTTCTCTGCTCATCCGTGACAGATTTACCCCTCTCGATTCGAGCTTTGGCATTCCAATACTCGTGCTCAGGGGAAAGATCAATTCTCAACGCCCGGATCGCCAGTCGTGTCCGCTCAGCGTGGGTGATGTAAAACTGTGCCCAAAAGACTGGTGCAACTATCAACAGCACCACCCCTGATATCGCCATGAATTTGTAGAGATTGTCGGTTGGTGGTAATGGGAATTTGGGAATATTCATTGTACTTGTTCTTCCGAACTTAAGTATAGAATAGATTCCCGACTATAATTTCCATAACGTTAGCATAGCGAATATAAGTTGTCAATATATACTAAAAATTTGTTAGGAGAGCTTATATGGTTTGTTAGGCATAAGTGTGGTGAACGTTGACGAGGAAATTCCAGGGGAGTATGGTTAAAGCTGAAATCTTGGTTTGGGGAGGGGAAAATGAATGTTTTTATTATTTGGTCGGGGAAGACAAGCCAAGCAATTGCAGAAGCATTGCGGGACTGGCTCCCACAAGTTATTCAAGCGGCAAAACCATGGATGTCCGCCAAAGACATTGATAAAGGAGCCAATTGGCATATACAACTTGCAAAAAAGTTAAATGATGTGAATTTCGGAATTGTTTGTTTGACAGCCGACAATCTAAGGGAACCTTGGATTTTGTTTGAAAGTGGTGCTACTTCAAAAGCTGTTGGTGAGGCCTATGTTAGCCCTTATCTTTTTGAGCTTAAAACGACTGATGTGACAGGGCCCCTTGCTCAGTTCCAAATGACAAGGGCTGACAAAGAAGATACTTTGAAGCTTATTCAAAGTATAAACCTTGCACTTGGAAATCAGGCTCTACAAGAAGATATGCTACAAAAAGCCTTTGATAAGTGGTGGCCTGAATTTGAAAAAAAGCTACTGCAAATCAAAACCGAGGCCAAAGAAGAGCATGCGGAGGTTGAACCAAAACGTACTGATAGCGACAAATTGAATGAGATATTAAATGAAGTTCGCCAAATTTCCAGGGGACCTAGTTTTATGGAACCTTTGCAACCAACTTATAATTGGGAGCGAGATTATTATCCGCAGCCTAAAATCGTAAACCCGGGAGAAGCTGATGACCTATACGAATATGAGTATACGGGGAAACGACCAGATATTATATTGATGACACCCAATGGACCAAAGGCTTTTCATGAAGATTCATCAATAATAATAAAAGAAGTTAAAAAAAAATCAGACAAGAAAAAAAAGAAAATAGGAGTGTAGTATAAAAAAATCGGGACGTTGTCCAAAATTATCAAACAAGGAGTTAGCAACCTTTGCCAACTCCTTTTAATCTCTGGCGTCCCCAAGGGGATCTCCTTCGACCATGCTCAGGATTGGTTACTTCGACTGCGCTCAGGACAGGTTCCTTCGGCATGCTCAGGACAGGTGAACCCCTGCTGTCCCGTGAATATGGGATGTCCAGGCCACTAGTTTTGGTTAAACGTTACAAGTTCTCGGTATAAATAAAAAGGGATGCCGGCTAAACAGAGGGCAACCCTTTTTATTTATCTTTGGCGTCCCCAAGGGGATTTCCCCTCGGCTTTGCTCGGGACCAGTGCTTCGTCGAGACTCAGGACAAGGGAACCCCTGTGTCCAGGGCCAGTCGTCTTTGTTAAGAGTTACTAGTTCTTCCGTATAAATAAAAGGATTATCCGCACTCTTGGCAGGATAATCCTTTTATTTATCTTTGGCGTCCCCAAGGGGATTTCCCCTCGACTTTGCTCGGGACCAGTGCTTCGTCGAGACTCAGGACAAGGGAACCCCTGTGTCCTGGGCCAGTAGCTCGTGTTAAACGTTACTAGTTTTAAGTATAAATAAAGGGTTATCCGCCTTTTGCGAGATAACCCTTTTATTTATCTTTGGCGTCCCCAAGGGGATTTGAACCCCTGTTACCGGCGTGAAAGGCCGGTGTCCTGGGCCAGGCTAGACGATGGGGACAAGAAAAGCTTCGCTTTTACCCTTAACCGATAACTTGTAACCATTAACTAAAGGTTACGAGTTACCCGTTAGCGGTAAATGGTCCGAAAAAGCTTCGCTTTCACCTTTAACCGATAACTTATAACCACTAACCACTAGTTACAGGTTAGTTGTTACCGGTTACTGGTGAAATGACGCCTCGGCATTTCCTATGGTGGGCCGTGCTGGATTCGAACCAGCGACTCTCTGCTTAAAAGGCAGATACTCTGCCACCTGAGTTAACGGCCCTGTGCACAGCACCATACCAGAAAAGGGCCAATATTTAAAGATTAAAGTTCTGAAGCTCCCCTCCCTCTTTTGTATAGAAATATAAATGACGGGATGCCGCAGGGCGGCACAGAAGCTCTCCTCCCTTCAGTATATCGGTTTCAAATTTCCCCATCCCCTGTATCGCATAGCGATACATCCCGACCTCTCTGATTTATGTACAGCGGTGCAGGACCTTTTCTAAAGCCGACGGTGGCCCTTTGGCCAGGGGGTGAGGGGGGATTGCCGATTTTTCCCGGCAACGCGGAATTCGGGAGCGACACACAGAAGTCTGTATTATAAAAATAGCACAATATGCTATTTATTGTTATAAATTATCAGGCAAGGCGATTTACCTTGACAGGGAGGTGCGGAAACAGTATACTTTGGTTTAACATCTTTGATAATATAGTTCCCTAAGGCGTTTGCCATATTTTCCCTTGACAAACTAGAGGGAAGATATAAAATACCTTTTTGTCTAAAAATTGATCTTTGAAAACTGAATAGCGAGTTCTTCGTTAAACTCCTGAGTTTTTTGACAGATCAAACTGGAGGGTTTGATCCTGGCTCAGAATGAACGCTGGCGGCGTGCCTAACACATGCAAGTCGAGCGAGAAATTCCGCTTCGGCGGGAGAGTACAGCGGCGCACGGGTGAGTAACGCGTGGGTAATCTACCCTCAAGTTCGGGATAACACCCCGAAAGGAGTGCTAATACCGGATGTGACCGCAGCTATTTTTGTGGCAGCGGTAAAAGGTGGCCTCTCCATGGAAGCTATTGCTTGAGGATGAGCCCGCGTCCTATCAGCTTGTTGGTAGGGTAATGGCCTACCAAGGCTAAGACGGGTAGCTGGTCTGAGAGGACGACCAGCCACACTGGGACTGAGACACGGCCCAGACTCCTACGGGAGGCAGCAGTGGGGAATATTGCGCAATGGGGGAAACCCTGACGCAGCGACGCCGCGTGAGTGATGAAGGCCTTCGGGTTGTAAAGCTCTGTCAGGTGAGAAGAAATTCTCTATGGCTAATATCCATAGGGATCGACGGTATCACCGGAGGAAGCACCGGCTAACTCCGTGCCAGCAGCCGCGGTAATACGGAGGGTGCAAGCGTTGTTCGGAATTACTGGGCGTAAAGGGGGTGTAGGCGGCCAAGTAAGTCAGATGTGAAATCCCTCGGCTTAACCGAGGAAGTGCATCTGAAACTGCTTGGCTTGAGTATGGGAGAGGAAGGCGGAATTCCCGGTGTAGCGGTGACATGCGTAGATATCGGGAGGAACACCTGTGGCGAAGGCGGCCTTCTGGCCCAATACTGACGCTGAGACCCGAAAGCGTGGGGAGCAAACAGGATTAGATACCCTGGTAGTCCACGCCGTAAACGTTGGGTACTAGGTGTGGGAGGTTTAATACCTTCTGTGCCGCAGCTAACGCATTAAGTACCCCGCCTGGGGAGTACGGTCGCAAGATTAAAACTCAAAGGAATTGACGGGGGCCCGCACAAGCGGTGGAGCATGTGGTTCAATTCGACGCAACGCGAAGAACCTTACCT
>Ga0214473_10000129_pt1 | contig 108472 bp, 90 predicted proteins | sample RVTome_7_FD_203509 | JGI IMG/M metagenome (GOLD analysis project Ga0214473, IMG submission 203509) | Soil microbial communities from uranium-contaminated site in the Upper Colorado River Basin, Wyoming, United States - RVT98D197 | ecosystem: Environmental > Terrestrial > Soil > Contaminated >... | reverse complement strand
GGGATTCGTAGTGTTGCGAGTCAAGCTCCAAAGCCTTATCCAAGGCGGCAAGCTGGTCTTTGACTGTGATGGCGAACATGGCGCGCAGAAAGTAGGCTTCTGCTGTCTCCGGCAGCAACGCCTCGGCTTGGCGGCGGTGATCCTCAATCGCGTCGTAGGGGCGGCCCTGCGTGGCCGCCCCTTCGACTTCGCTCAGAGTCTGTGAAGGAATTACATTCCGGCCCATGGCCTTGTGAAAGCCTTGTCGCGCAGTCGAATGGTCGCCGGAGGCCATCCCTCTTCACCTCGCGCACGGCTCCACAGGGGTGCTGACCGGTTTTTGATTCTCTTGGCGGTCCCCGGGGGCCGTATTCGCCTGATGGGGACCTCGTTCTCAATCTCCGACGGCCGCCCACGCTGCTTGAGCGCGCAATGCAACCGCACGCATTAAATTGTGGGCTATCGCAAACCACAAGGCGACGGCCCGTACCTTCCTTAATCCGCGCACAAGGAACTGCCGCAGCCCTCGGTTGCGGCTAATCGCGTTCACACACTCGGCCGTCGCGGCCCGCTCCTTGTAGATTTGCTGGGCCTCCGGCGTGCCCATCCGTTGACGCCACTGGGCAATCGTCGCGCTGTCGCCCGGCAGGGGCTGGTGAGGATCGCGGCCCGGCTTCCGGGGCTTCTGCACCGGGGCGTACACCGTCGTGCCCACCGCCGGCGACGAGACCTTCTCGATGTCTTCTAACTGGGCAAAGCCACCGTCGGTCAGCGTCTCCTCCGGGACCTTCCCGTACCGTTGCTGGTGCTGCTGGACCATCGGCGGCATCTGCCCCTCGTCGCTGCCCGCGTTCACCACCTCCACCCCCGTGATCACCTGGCTGGCCGTGTCCGTGGCGAACTGTACATTGTGCGCAGGACGAAAGCCCCCGTCAGCCATCTTCATCACCCGCGCCTCCGGGTCCGTCGTCGAGGCCCGCGCCTTCTCCTTTTTCTCGCCCTTCTTCTTCGATTCGATCTCGGCCAGTTCACCCAGGGCCTTCGCCACTCGCTCCGAGCGTTCCCTGGCGGCACGCTCCCGCGCCGCCTGCCGCCGACGATTCGAAGCCGCCGGATCCTCCTCCAACTCCCGGCGAAGTGATTCGACCTGCTCACGGGCCTGCGACTGGCACTCTTCCAAGCTCGCACGACGCCGGAACGACGACGCCCCCGCGCTGGCCCGCACCCGCATCCCGTCCTGGGCCACCCGATGCAGCGTTACCAGACCCTCATGCATCAACGTCGCAGCGCTCTGGGTCAGCAGGTCGTCCAGTAATTCCGGGTGGGCCGTGCGGAAGTCCGACAGCGTGTGGTAGTTCACCGACACCCCGCCGCAAATCCATCGGTAGGCCACATGGTCTTCGCACAGCCGCGACAGGTGCCGAGCCGAGCCGACGCCGTCCAGCGTAGCGTACAGCCACAGAGCCACCAGAATCCTCGGGTCTATCGCGTCCCGACCGGCCCGGCCCTCCACGGCCCGAACCTGCTCGTACAGCCGGCTCAGGTCCAGCCCCCGGACATACTCCCACACCAGACGCGCCCGGTGGTCTTCCGGCAACAGACTGTCCAACGAGGCCACCTGCATCACCACTTGATGACGCTCGGCACACCGCAGCCGGGGCCGACCCGACGGCTCCGCCTCCTGCGACTCGGACGCCTCAATCGCAAATAGCCTTGCCTCATTCGCATTCCGTGACGATGGCTGAATTGTGTCTTCCGTGCTCATGATCTCTCTTATACCGCTCTGACGCACTTCGTCCAGTGTCCTCAACGTCAAATCCACAGCCAAATGCAATTTCTTCACAGGCTCTCAGGGCAGGCCTATGGATCGGGCAACCACACAGGGTTGCCCCTACGATGGCATTCGACGACGCGCTTTCCCAGAGGATTCGAGCCAGGAGCGAATGGGCGGCCCCGGCAATCTCAGGGCGTTCGTCGAGCAGGCTGCCCAGCACAGTCACGGCCTCGCCGGAACGGCGGTTATCAACCAGAATGCCGGCGTACAGAAGCTGAGCTTCCGGTCCAACGTGCCTGCTTTCGAGGATGGGTTTGACCGTCTCAAGAGCGGCTTCGCGGTCAGCTTTGGCATATTGCTCGCGGGCCTGGGACAGAGTGGCCTGATGCCGGAAGCCTTCGGCCTCAGTCAGTTGCAGCCGGTCCCGATTCCACATTGTAAGGATAACGGCCACGGCAGCAGCTACGACCATCACGACGAGCGAGGCAATGGTCTGGGAGCGATGCCTGCGTAGAAACTTTTGAACGCGATATGTTGCACCGGGGCCTCTGGCCATGACCGGCTCATGCTCGAGATGGCGCTGTATGTCCGAGGCTAAGCCGCTGGCGGTCTCGTACCGCCGGGCGCGGTCTTTCTCCAGCGATTTCATCACAATCCAGTCCAGATCGCCCCGAATGGCTTTGGTCAGTACGTCAGGAGTGGCGCTGCGGAGCTTGGCTATATCGGTCAACGTTCCGCCCAGGGTGCTGAGCTTCGTGGAGGGTTTGGTAGGCTCCTGTTCCCGGATGACCCGCTGCATCTCGATATAGCCTGCTTTGCGAAGCTCTTCTTCGCCAAAAGGCGGAGTCCCAGTGAGCAATTCGTACAGCAGCACGCCGAGCGAGTAGATGTCGGTGCGGGTATCGATGTCCAGGTCGCTTAGCTCTGCCTGCTCGGGACTCATGTAGGCGGGCGTGCCGATGATGTAGGCGTACCGCGTAAAGAGCGTCTTTTCCGTCAGTTTTTGATTTATGGCCTTGGCAATGCCAAAATCGATGACCTTGGGCACCGGTTTACCGTCGTGCAGCGTAACCATGACGTTTGTGGGCTTGATGTCGCGGTGGATAATGCCCTTCTGGTGGGCGTGCTGGACGGCGTTGCAGACCTGGATGAACAGCTCCAGCCGCTCTTTGGTGCTCAGGCTGTTGGCGTCGCAGTAGTCGGTGATCGAAACGCCCTTGACCAATTCCATAACAAAATAGGGCCGGCCCGTTTCGGTCGCACCGGCATCAAGGACTTTGGCAATGTTCGGATGGTCCATCATGGCCAAAGCCTGTCGCTCGGCCTCAAATCGGGCAATAACCGACTTGGTGTCCATGCCCAATTTGATGATTTTGAGGGCCACTTTCCGGCGGATCGGCTCGGTCTGCTCGGCCATATAGACTACCGCCATCCCCCCTTCGCCGATCTTCTCCAGCAGCTTGTACCGCCCGATGACCGTGCCGGGGGCTTCGGATATGGGAGAATCATCCAGGGCAGCGCCCAAATCAGCCGGCGGCGTGTCGAGGAAATTGCCGGCATCCTCGTTGGCCTTGAGCAGGGCTTCGACGTGGTCGCGGAGGGCCGCGTTGTTGCCGCAAGCGGAATCCAAGTAGGCGGCCCGCTCCGGCCCGGCCTGCTTCTCAAGGGCGGCGTGATAAATGGCCTCGATGTCCTTCAATTTGAGTTCCACGACAGACTCCTTTGCCAATGCCTCTGTACGATAGTGCGAAATTCAGGCCGGAACCGGCTCACGAAAAATAAAAAAAAACGGTCCTGGGCAGGCACGCGGGCCTGCCCCTACCTGTTTGCCTTGATACACTGGAAAAGCCAGGCTCGCGCAAAAGACCAGTGCCGCACGGCTGTGGCGCGGGAAATCCCCAGCACTTCCGCCGCCTGATCGATGCTCAGGCCCGCGAAATAGCGGAGTTTTACCAGATCAACCTTGGTCGGGTCTTCAGCAGCCAGTTTCTCCAGCGCTTCGTCCAAAGCAAGGAGGTCGTCAGGACGTGTCGATCCGGCAATCTCTGCCGGACCGCCCTCGAAGAATCGCGGGCAGGATGCCCGCGACACGGCGGCCGCGGCATCATCGAGGTCAATTCTTTGGTGATCGCCGCCATGTTTGAGGCTCTTCCTGCGGCGGGCGTTCTCGATAAGAATCCGGCGCATGGCTTCGGCGGCGGCCATGAAGAAGTGGTTCCGGCTGTTCCAATTCCGGCACTCGGCTTCCACCAGACGGATATATGCCTCATGCACCAACGCGGTGGCCTGAAGCGTCTGGCCGGGCGGCTCCTGTGATAGTTTCTGCGCAGCCAGAAGACGCAGTTCCTCATAGACTAAGGGGAGCAGGTCTTCTGCGGCTCGCGGGTCTCCGCGCTCAATCGCATTCAGAATCCGCGTCACATCGGTCATGCTTGGTCATTTCCTCGTAAAGACAGGAGGATTCTACCAAATATTCAGTAGGACTTCAAGCACTGGCGTGCAAGGACGCAAGGAATGAGCTGTCATCGGGGGTTCATGACCACTACGGCTACATCGGTGAGGCGGTCGATGTCGCAGGCGGGCGTGACGGTGATGTCCCAGAGCAGGGGATTTTCTTTGTTGCCCGTACACTCAGAGACAGTTCCCACAATCACAGGTGTCCCCAAGAACGCGGGCTTTTTCTGTGCATAGATAAGGGCGCCGGTTTGGACTTTCTGGGTGGTTGGAACCAGCAGGACCTTTGCAGAGCGGCGGCCATCGCCCTGCATGATTCTGTCGGCGTTCGATCCTTCTATTTTGACCGCCATTTTGGATTCGGTATCGGTGATCAGCCGGACACGGGCGGTGCGGGCATCCACGGCGCAGACGGTTCCGACGATGCTTTCATCCGATAAGACGTATTGGCCGAGCGTCAGGCCGTCTTCCAGGCCCCGGTTGATGACCAGCTCTCGGGCTGAGGCGTCCGTCGAAACGACAACAACGTCGGCCAGTACGAAATTCACGCCCTTCCAGACAGGTCTCGCCCGCAGGCCGGACAATCTCTCGACTTTCTCGCGTTCCTGCCTCAGCCATTCCGTGACGTTGGCAAGCCGGTTATGGAGCGTGTCGTATTTTTCGCGGCTCACGACCTCACCCGGCGAACCTTGCGCCGAAGCCATCAAGCCGGACACCGAGAGCGAAGCATCCGTGCCCAGACTCAACGGCCAGCCGAAAATACGAACAAAAGTAAACTGGAATTTGCTTGTCAGGCTCTGGGGAGCAAACAGGACAATCAACCCGGCCAACAGAAGCGACGTGAATAGAACTCGGTCAGGAACTATGGTCTGCCTGTTTGCCATAATTAGAGTTTTGCAAAATTGAAGTTAGGCATACTTTTGGAAAGAAAAAATCTTCTCCTTCGATTTTTTCTTTCTAAAACACGATGCGTACCGTTTGACTCGATAACAGCTTATGATACGGTCCCCAATTATTTTCAGAAAATCGTGAAACCGATTTTCTGAAATAATATATGCCTAACTCCAATTTTTCAAAAGTTCAGTCATAATCATATTGCGTTATACTCGATGGAGGGCATACTGGTCCCATCTGGATTCGCTACGGTCCATCGTGTCCTTCCACAGCTCCAGGTTCTCCAGATAGATACAGGTTCCCCTGGCTACTGCGGTCAAAGGGTCCTCGACTAGCTGGACCTTCAGGCCGGTTGCGTTGGCCAGCGCAACGTCCATTCCTCGCAGGAGGGAGCCGCCGCCGCAGATGTGTATGCCGTTGTCGATCAGGTCGGCCGCCAATTCGGGCGCGGCCCTCTCCAACGTGGATGCCACCGTCTCGATGATGGCGGCGACGGGCTCTCGAAGGGCCTCACGAATTTCCTCGCTGGTGATGATAATTTTTCTGGGCATGCCGGAGATGGTGTCCCTGCCGGCCACTTCCATCGTCAATTCCTCCTGGAGCGGAACGGCCGAGCCGATTTGTATCTTGACCTTTTCAGCTCTTGCCTCGCCGACGAGCAGGTTGTACGTCCTCTTGAGATGGGTGATCACGGCGTCATCCATATTGTCGCCGCCGACCCGGATGGACTGGCACGCGGCGATATCGGCTAGGCTCATGATCGCCACCTCGGTGGTTCCGCCGCCGATATCGACAATCATCGAGGCGGTAGGATCCGTGATAGGCAGCCCGGCCCCGATCCCGGCCGCCATCGGCTCTTCAACCAGATAGACCTTTCGCGCCCCGGCGCGTTCGGCGGTGCTCATCACCGCCTGGCGCTCGACGTCGGTTATCCCGCTGGGCACACCGATGACCACACGAGGCCGGACAAACCCGTTGCGCCCCTGCGCTTTGCGCATGAAATAGGCCAGCATGGCCTCGGTGACTTCGAAATCGCTGATGACCCCGCCTTTGAGAGGCCGGATGGCGCTGATCGAGCCCGGCGTCTTGCCAAGCATCTCGCGCGCCACCAGTCCGACGGCTTCGCCATTGTTCAGGACAATGTTGGTTCCTTTGCGGACGGCAACAACGGTCGGCTCATTGAGGACAATGCCCTTCTCGCGGACGCAAACCAACGTAGAGCAGGTTCCCAGGTCAATCCCCATGTCCATACTGAACAAGCCTAAGAGAATGTTCGGCACCATCTTTGATTCCCTTCATAGTTTTCACTTTTGCGGTGGGTGGCAGCCTCAAAGGCGAAGCCTTTGGGGATGGTTCAGCCAGCGGTGGCCATCCCCAAGCTGCGCTTGAGGCTGCCACACTCTGCTTGTAGTTCGGCTCTACCCCAAAACCACTTTACGTAGATTTGCGCATTGGTGCGCGCGCACGGCAGGCCCGCCCTTCCGGCGTTATTATAGGAGCAGGAATTTCTTAGGCCCGATATAAAGCAGCGATAGACGTGCAGAGACATCCCCGGCCGCCCATGGACAGGCGACCTCTTGTGCGTATCTGCTCTTACTACCAGGCATCGGGATAGTGAATGGACTCAGGCCAAATGTTGAACCTTCTGCACAACTCCTCGACAAGCGCTTCGGCCCTTTTGATCTGGAAGTCGCTGGCGCGATCTGTTTCACTGTCCGTTGCGAGGCAAACGAAAATAGTCAGGGCATCGGCCAGGGCGGGCTGCATATCCTTGTTCGCCTGACGATTCACCGACCATTGTCTCTTCCAATACTCGGTTGCCTCGATCTGGCCGTCATATCCTATACGGCCGTTATAAATGACAAAGTGACAATTGCTCCCGGCAGTGCCGTCCGGCAACTCAGCCGGTTCAGAGCCTGTCGGCGCAACGCCCGATGTTTGCTCCTCGACGCTGCCGCCCCTGCAGAATATCTCAATGCGTCTCCAGCGTCCGCGGTCCTGGGCGGCCTCACAGACAACGGCTTTTTCGACGGGGGCCAGACGGTAATAACGCGACAGGCAGAATGCGCCGGCCGAGGGAGGGTTGTAGCCCAGCGCATTGAGGATCAGAGCGCCGGTTATGATTGAAACCAGCAGAGCAACAAGGACCTTGGTTTGCCTCGATTGAACCGTCATCGTCCACCCTCTTCTTTGGCCATGATACCCCGCATTCTCTTGGGAGCGTTGAAGAACGACTTTTCTCTGTCACTGCCGCCTTCGACACGCAAGCTCATTGTCGGCGTTAGAGAGACGCAGCTTCACTTCCGTGAGCCCCCTGAAAACGGCACCGCCCATGCGTTCCCGGCCACGACGTTTTTATGGGAGCCGTCAACACAGTACGTCCTATATAGGCGCACAAATGAACAAGGGCTACAGTGCTTATGGCCTGTGGCCCAGGGACTTTCCGTGGAATGGCCGGTTTTCGACCTTGTATTGCTCTCGGTGCTCTTTACATTCGCTTGTAGCGCGGTCCGCCGCCCCCTTCGGGGACCGTCCACCTGATGTTATCGAACGGACACTTCCTCTGGCAGGTTTTGCAGTGCAGGCAATTGGACGGATTGGCTGGCTTGACCTCGTCGCGAATCGTTTCATAGACGCCCGCCGGGCAGAACGTAATGCAGGGACTGCTGAATACCGGTGTGCATTTGGTTTTGCAGGTCTTGGAGTCCAGGATCGTCAGATGCGAAGGCTGTTCTTCACGGTGATGGGTAGCCGCCATGGCGGTGAAAGTGTCCTTGTCGAAGTGCTGATTGGGCTTGAGGCGATATCGAGCAGCCGTCATGGCCTCGTAATCCTTTTCAATCCTAAACCTCGGCAGCACTCGCCCCAGAACCGACAGTGGCATTCCCCACAAAGGTCCGAGCTTGGCAACCGTCTGCCGGAAGTTCTTCGCCGACTTCATTTCCCTGGCAATGTTCGACTGGTCGATTAACTCCGTGTAAGCACACGCCGCTCTTTCAGGATGATCGAGGGACCGAACAATGGCTTTTGCCGCCTGCATCCCCGAGTCGATTGCATTATGCAGGCCCTTGATTTTGAGCATATTGACAAAGCCGGCGCTGTCACCCAGGATCATGACGTTGCCTTTGCCGATGCTGCCGGTTTCCGGGTCTCTGGGGACGGCATAGTATCCGCCCTCGGGGATCATTTTCGCGCCGGCCTCAACGACGGTTCCACCCTCGATGAACTGTTTCACGAAGCGGTGATTCTTAAAATTAGTCAGTGCGTCCTGCACGTTGAAGTCGCAGTATTTCCAGTCGGCACCGACAATCATGCCCACGGACAGATGGTCCTGGGCGCCGGCATATACAATACCCCCTCCGAACATTCCGGAGCCAATGACCGGCGTCCAGATCGGGTAACCCATGGCGTGAACTACCCGGCCCGAAGTAAACTTGCCGTACTGTTCAGGACTGACCTTGATAAGCTCTTTCACACCCACCGAATACAACTGCGGACTTTGCCGCCGCAGGTTTGCCTTTTCCACAAATTTTTCGGTCAAGAGTCCGTCGCATCCTTCAGCCAGCACTACAAAATCAGCGCCTATGAACTCGCCTTCGAGGTGGTTGGGCTGCTTGTGGCCTTCTTTGTCGAGGCCCTGGTCCACAAGCTTGACGCCCGCAGCCACAGAGCCGGAGGCATCGACAATAATATCCCGGGCCGCAAAGCCCGTCAGCACCTCAACGCCGAGGTTTTTCGCGATCCGGCCAAGCCAGTTGGTGAGCTTGCTGATCGACACCGAATAGTCCCCCTTGTGTATCATCTGGCCGAAGCCGAGGCCGAGCGCCTTGCTGAGCTTGATGGCAAAGAAAATATTGAACGCCATCTCTTTTCCCAGGAAGAACATGATATCGTCTTTGTCGATTTTGTTTGCAAAGACGTCTTTGGCAATGTCGCTATCCTGCCATCCCGGGACCGCTGAGTTCAGCAGCGTGTGCAACGGCTCGGCTTCCAGGACAGCGCCGGAAAGATTGTGATTGCCCAGGTCGGCGGACTTTTCCACGACACAAACATCCACGTCGGGCTTTGTGGCCTTGAGCTGTATCGCCGCCGCCAGACCGGCGGGTCCTGCACCGACGACCAAAACAGATGCTTTGCTGTAGTTCTTGTTGTTTGGCACTTTTTGTTCCACCTCTCATTTACACAGTGTCCAAGGCTTGCACCAACTGAGGTATCGCGTCTTCCACGCTTCCAACGATATAGTAATCACACTGCTTGAATATCGGCGCGTTTGGATCGCTGTTGATGGCGACGATCGTCTCGGTGTTGGCCACGCCGATCATGTGTTGAATGGCGCCGGAGATGCCCAGGGCAACGTAGAGTTTCGGCCCGACGGACGTGCCGGTTTGTCCGACCTGGTGCACACGTTCGATGAAGCCTTGCTCTACCGCCGCCCGCGAGGCGCCTCTCTCGACCTTTGTATCCAACGTCTTGGCCAAGCCCTCGCAAAGCGCCCCCACGAGGTGTTCGTAGTTATCCCTGCTCTGCATTCCCTTGCCGCCGCTGACGATCACACTGGCGCCGAAGTTCACATGCCCCGCGCCTAATTCCGTCTTTATCACTTCCAGACTGATATCGTCTTGGTAAAGATCAACTTTGTGCCTGATGATCTTCCCCTTCCTTGAGGGGTCGGCGGGGATTCTCTTCATCACACCGGGTCTGGCCGTGGCCATCTGCGATTTTGAATCTTTGGTGCGAATCGTGGCCATGACGTTGCCGCCCAGGGCCGGCCGCGTCTGCAAGAGCAGGCCGATATCTCCTTTTCGCGAGCTGTCCCTAATATCCAGCCCGGTGCAGTCGGCCGTCAGGCCACAGCCCACTCGGTACGAAACCATCGGAGCCAGCATCCGGCCCTGGGGAGTAGCAGCGTAGAGAACGATTTGCGGCCAGTATGTGCTGATCGCATCTGCAATCGCCTTGCGATACGCCGAGGCGTCGAATACGCGCAGCAGTCTGTCCTCGACGACATAGACATTGTCCGCCCCGGCGGCGATCAGCTCTTTCGCCATCGGCTCAATCGCGTAACCGGCCAAACATACCCCCACGTTAGTTTCAAGCGAATCCGCAAGGTCACGTGCCTTGCCGGTCAGCTCGAACGTCGCAGGGTGAACGACGCCGTCGCTATGCTCCGCAACGACCCAGACTTCACCCTTAAAGGCCGGCTCGGTGCGCTTTAGGCCGTCGATCATATCCTCCAGCGCTTTCTGATGGAATTGCCCGGCCGACGCGGCAAGAATCTTCTCTTTTACCGCACCATCAATTTGATCGGGCTTTTCTATCCCGAGTCCATCGGCCTTTTCAGCTAATATCTTATAATCGGCTTGCTCCTTCTGAGTTCCCTCGAAGCTTCTGTCGAACAGAGTCGTCCGTTTGTCAGGCAGGACATAACGGCTTGTCCGGGCGTCCCCCCCGTGGCTTGCATGGCCATCGCCGCTCTTGAAGCTGTCAACAAGCGCCTTGGCCAGTGATTTCACGTCGCTGAGCTGCTGACATTTTCTGGTGCTCTTGCCCGGCGGAAAGACCCGTATCACACTTGTCTTTGAGCCCTTCACGCCGATGTGCGTCGCTTTGATATCCTCGCTGCCCCAGGTAATCACTTCCGTTTCGTTCGCCCATCGGGTTTTTGCAAAAGCTGCAAACAGAGGGTACTCATACTTGGCAACGGTTATCACCGCCGGCAATTTCTTTGGTGCGACAACCTGGCTGCCGCCGCTGATAATGCGCGTGAACTCAAAGCGCTTGCCCTTGAACTCGGCATTGGTCACGTAGGCGATGCAGGGCAGAGAGAGTTCCTCGGCCATTTGGGGCGGCACCTGAGCGGTATCACCATCCACCGACTGCATCCCACAGACCACATAATAATCGTTATTGTTCTTCAGGAGGTCTTTAACTATCTTTCTGACGGCAAAGGCTAAAGGATTAGCCGTTGCGACAGTGTCCGCCCCACCAAGAGCTCTATCCGTAAGCAGCACAACTTTGTCGGCGCATCTGCTCAAGCTGTAGCGCAGGACCTCCACGGCCATCGGCGGGCCCATCGTCAGGGCAATGATCTTGCCGTTCTGATCGCCGCTGATTCGCTTCATGAAGCTCGCAAAAGCCAAAGCCTGGGCGTCCAGCTCATTGACGACACTGGCTAATCGGGTTCGGATGAGCGTGCCACTCTCCGGGTCGAACGCATTGTCGGTGATCTGTGAGACGTCAGGAACCTGTTTTACCAAGACTATGTAGTCACTCATCTTTTGTATCTCGTATTTCGCTTTACCGCGTTGGGTTTAATATGTTTTGGGACTCTTCACAAGAGCTTAACACACAATCGTCCTGCTGTCAACACGACGTATGCACAGCCGGCAATCACAGAGAATGCGAAACGGGTAGTCTATCACGCACTGAAATCCTCTGCAAATAATAAATGTCGGTTCTATCCATTTTCTGCTGCTACCGTTGTCAAGAACAGCTTTTGCAGCTATAAAATTTCATTTTTAGGACTTGCCTCGAAAAGGGAAATGATGTCTAATCGTGATTCTAACTATTCGGGTAAAGAAATGTGAGCAGGATCGATAGTTTTTCTTGAGGTGAACTGGAATGGCAGATTTGAAGGCGTTGGCTGACGCAGTCATAAGGGGAGACCAGAAGAAAGCTGTAGAGATTACCAAAGCCGCTCTTGAAGAGGGCGCCGCACCCAAGAGCGTTCTCGACAGAGGCCTCATTGCAGGGATGGATGTCGTTGGCGCCCGTTTCAAGAAAAACGAGATTTACATCCCCGAAGTGCTTATCGCCGCGCGGGCGATGAAAATGGCGATGGAAATCCTTGAGCCCGAGCTGGTCAAGGCCGGCGTCGAGCCCGTCGGAAGATTGCTGATCGGCACCGTGCAGGGCGATTTGCACGACATTGGCAAGAACCTGGTCGCCATGATGCTCAAGGGCGCCGGTTTCGAGGTTATCGACCTGGGGGTGGACGTCGGGCCTGAGAAATTCATCGAGCAGGTCAAGACATCGAAAGCCCAGTTAATCGGGATGAGCGCGCTTTTGACGACGACGATGCCCGGTATGGAAAGAACGATTAAAGCCCTGAAGAAGGCCGGCGTCCCGGTCAAGGTGATGATCGGCGGAGCGCCGGTGACGCAGGACTACGCCGACAAAATCGGCGCAGACGGTTTTGCGCCCGACGCGGCCTCAGCCGTCGATATGGCCAAGAGCCTCGTGGCCTGAAAACAACGCGCGCAAGCATGAGCTCGTGGTTGGTAATTGGTGATTGGTAATCGTTTGTAGTGATGCCCGCCGTAAGGCGTCCATTAGGGAGTAAGGCGTTACCTTCAAATGCCCTTACGGGCACACTACGAACAGTTTGTGTTTACTAATGACTCTCGAACAGCCGTCTTTCACGGCTGTTTTTTTGCGCCCGGTTTTGGTAAGATGGCTGCACGACCATGCGGAAGATAAAGAGTCAAAATCTGGCGCAGTTGCTGATGCAGCTCCGATTCACGCCTCAGAAGAAGCGGCGAAAGCAGCTCGACGCCGCCGAGGAGCTCTGCACGATCATCGACAAGGACAAGCAGTACCCTTTCGAGTTCGTGTGCTTTCGCATCACGGGCTTTCACCCCAAGAGCGATGCCGCAGGCGAGCTCATCAAGGGCAACGAATTACTGGAGGATCTGCGGGTTTTCATCTCGAAGCTCAGCGACCGGCTCGCGCCTCCGGCCAACGAGCAAGGCCAGAGAATCTACACCATCGAAGAGATTGCAGGGACCCTGCACATTTCAACAAAGACGGTTTATCGTTGGCGCAAACGCGGGCTGATTGCGCGAAAGTACGTCTTCGGCGACGGCGTGAAACGTTTCGGTTTCCTGCAATCAACGGTCGATGAATTTCTCGATGCGCACCCGGACCTCGTCGGCCAGGCAAAGGAGTTCGCCCGGCTGACCAACGCACAAAAAAACCAGATCGCCAGGCAGGCCGCAAGGCTCAGTGCGACCACAAACCTCTCCCGGCATCAGATCATAAGCAGGATCAGCCGGCAGACCGGCAGAAGCCACGAGACCATCCGATACACCTTGCTCAACTATGAGAAGGCCAATCCCAACAAAGCGGCTTTTAGAAGATCCAGCGGCGTGATTGAACCCGCCCAGGCCGGTGAAATCTACAGATTATTCAAGCAGGGCTCTTCCGTCAAAGAGCTGATACAGCGCTTCAATCGGAACCGAAGCTCAATCTATCGTATTATCAACCGGCGCAGGGCAAAGGCGATTCAGGCCCGCAAGATCGACTTCATCCCGAGCAATGAGTTTTTCGAGCAAGACGCCGAAGACAAGATTCCGGCAAAGCCGCTTGAACACATGCAGGAGTCTTCAACGAAAGCGATCGAGCGGTTCGAGTCCGTAGGCGAGTACTTTGTGCCGGAGTACCTGCAGATATTGAAAGAGACACCCGTGCTGACCAGAGAACGCGAGATCGAGCTGTTCCGCAGGTACAATTATTTGAAATTTCTGGTCTGTCGAAAGCGTGCCGGCATCAAGCTAAGCCGCGTTTCAGGCGTCACGCTGGCGGAGATAGAAGGCCACTTGGCTGAGGCCGAAGAGATAAAACGGACGATAGTTGAAGCGAATCTGCGGCTCGTCGTCAGCATCGCGAGCAAGCACGCCGGAATGGGCACGGACTTCAGTGAGCTGGTGAGCAAGGGTAACTTTGCCTTGATCAACGCCGTCGAGGAATTCGACTATACCAAGGGCTTTCGATTCGGCAGGCGCGCCGCCTTGAATATAGCGAAAGAGTACGCCAGGCTGTCCGGCAAGCCTGCCAAAACGCCAATGACGCGAGCGGGCCAGATGGGCGATATCGAGCGGGATTTGCGAGCGCGATTGGTGCCTGACGTTGCGTCCATTGAGAAGACCCGTCGCAGTCTCGTCCAGGTCATTAGGAACGAGCTGATCGAGTCCGAGCAGTACGTTATTTTGCATCGTTACGGCCTGGTGGGTTCGCCCGTGAGAAAAGAGACAAAGACATTACAGCAAATCGGTGAAGAGCTGGGCCTGAGTAAAGAACGAATCCGCCAGATCGAGCTGACCGCCCTTCAGAAGCTCAGGCAATCGCTCAGCAGCGAGCAATTCGAGCTGCTAACCGGTTAACTCTCGGCAGGTGATTCCTTGCCGGCCAGGGCTGCAATTTGAAGCTCCAATTGCTTCATCTCTTTCAGGACGTTGTGCTTGGTATCGACGACCCAGTACCACAGCTTCATCAGGATGGTGGAATTGAAACCGATCATGAAAAAGATCACCCAGCAGAGCATCGTCTTGGTATTATCCGCCGAGCGCAGGCCGATATATCCTCCGGCCATCATTCCCAAACACAATACAAAGAATATCCAATAGACGACTTTCACCTTGAACATATCCGATTCGTACCTTTGAAAAATCATCTGCTCCATCTCCTTTCTGCGCGTTTCGATTTTGTCGGCGTCGAAACCGCCCTTCTTTTCCAAGACTTTTTTCAATTCTCTTTCCAGATCATTCATTTTGGTCGCACCCGACGATCAGCCTTAGCTGGCTCAGTGTTCGATGCAGTCTTGACTTGACCGTCCCCTCTGGAACACCCGTTATTTCTGCAATTTGTGCCACATCGAATCCCTCGTGATATCGCAATTCGAGCAAGGCCCGTCGATCCGGCGGAAGCTTTTCCACAGCGGTCCGAAGAGATTCGGTTTTACCGGCGCTATTTTTTTGCTTATTTTCGGGCTGGTTTTGTGCACGCATTTCAAGCTGTTCGTGTAATCGCAATTGCAGCCGGCCGTTCCGCAGCCAGTCGGTGCACTTGTTATTGACAATTCTGAAGGCCCATCCGGGAAAGACACTCACATCGTTGAGTCTTCTGATGCCTTTTATGATGGCGTACCAGGTTTCCTGAACAATGTCCCATGCGGCAGGCTCGGAGCCGGTTACCTTGAAGGCATAGTTCAACAAGCGTTCCTGCCACCTGCCAACAAGCTCGTCAAAGGCCGCTCTGTCGCCTTGCTGGCATTTTATGAGGAGCAACTCATCGTATATCTGGGTCCGGCTCTTTTGCATAATTCTGTAATAGAAGTCGGACGAGCCGGCCGGAACGTTCCATATTTTCAGCAGGCCGGACCCAGCTTGTGGCCGGGGCCGACGGTGTAGAGCCGCTTCTTCGGCTCGGTGTTGATATGGGAGCAGACGATTTCGCCGATGAACGTTACGTGGTCGCCGGTCGGCGCCTGCGATTGGAGCGTGCACTCGAAATTGGCGACGGCGTCCACCAGGAGCACCGAGTCAATTTCTGCGGCGGGCTCGGTCGCGCAGTCGAATTCGGCGAACTTGTCCGTGTTCCTGCCGGACCTGGAACCGAAGAACAAAGCCGCCTCGGCCATCTGCGCGGACGGAAATGCGATGGTGAAGCACTTCGAGTGTGTGATCGCTTCGATGGAATAATGCTTCTTCGCAACGCCTATAGCCATCATCGGCGGATTTCCCGAGACAATCATTGTCCAGCCTAACGTGACAGGGTTGGCTTTGCCGTTCTTGTCTTTTGCGATGGCAATGACAACCTGCTCGGGGTACTTGGTCTTGATAGCCTCTTCATATTCGACCTGCTTTTGCATTGCTTTTCTCCATGATTGATCTTATAGTGGCCGCACAAGTTACCGGCAAGATTTTATGCTCGCAAACGAGTTCTAACAAGGAGAAAAACGTGGGCACGATTGGCTTTGTCGGCAGTGGGAATATGGCCGAGGCCCTGGTAAAGGGCATCATCGCAGCCAAGATGTACGCTCCTGAGAACGTCTTGGTAAGTGATGTCCGGGCGGAGAGGCTCGAGTTCCTTTCCGCGAGCTACGGCGCCGTTCCTGTACAGGGTAATGCGGAACTGGCGGCCAAAGTTGATACGGTCGTCCTGAGCATCAAGCCGCAGAGCATGACCGACGCGCTGAACAGCATCAAGGATTCCATCGGCTCCGGAGCACTGGTCATATCCATTGCAGCGGGGATCAAGGTTGCAAAGATTGCCGCCGTACTGGGCGATATGGCGATAGTCCGCGTCATGCCGAATACGCCGGCACTGATCGGCGAAGGCGCCAGTGCCTTATTTGCCAACAAAAAAGCAAGATCCTTGCTGAAGAAGGCCATGTCCATTTTCACCTCGGTGGGCAAGGCCGTGGTCGTCGATAACGAGGATTTGATCGATGCCGTAACGGCGGTCAGCGGCAGCGGGCCTGCCTACTTCTTCCTTCTGATGGAGGAGATGATCAAGAGCGGCGTCGAGCTGGGCTTGCCCGAGGCCGTAGCGAAAGATCTGGTCCTGCAAACGGCCAAGGGGGCCGGGATGCTCGCCGCGGCGGCCGACAGGAATGGCGAAAGCCCCGCCCAGCTTCGTAAGAAAGTCGCCTCGCCCGGCGGAACCACCGAAGCAGCACTAAAGGTGTTCGCGGAAGGCAATATTGGCAAGCTGATATCGGCGGCTATCGCCAGAGCGAGGGACCGGGCAAGAGAACTGTCCAAATAGAAACCCCCGCAGCAAGCCATGAATTCTCGCGGCCTACCTGCTGAAGGCTATCGAACGGCACGAATCTTGCCGGGGCTCACTCGACGATGATAGCCTCGACGGGGCACTCGTCGGCGGCCTGCTGAACGGCGTCCTCGAACTCCGGCGGAACCTCATCGACAATGACCTGCGCCATATCGTCACCCATTTCGAAAACCTCGGGGCAGGTATCACAGCAAAGCCCGCAAGCTGTGCAGGTATCTTCAATTCTGACCACCATAGTGAAACTCCTTACTTGCACTTGAGATTCCGCACCCCCCACTGGGCAGCCCGGAATAACAAGCGGGTCGTCGTTGCAACAACTTTTTCCTGTTTTGACGCATTTTTCAACCGTCAGAATTCGTTGGCGCAGAAAATAGTGGGTACAACAAAATTTGTCAAATCAAAATCTTTTTGTGGAAAATTGTTTTTTTCGTGCTATACTCCGGGTGTATCGGCAGCGGTGTAAACAGTTGGCTGCGGAACATCAGAATCGAACGTCCGCTGAGGGCGGAACCAACGATTTTCGGCCGGGTCCCATGCAGACCGAGCCCGTGAACCTGGTCAGGCGGGGAACCGAGCAGCCATAAGCGTGTGCTTAGTTGTGCTGTGGGTAAACCCGGCCGCCTTTTTTGATTTACGATTTACTATTTTCTACTTACTATTGTGATGAGATGTTTTGAATCGCGAAGAGCTTAAACAGAGGACCAAGGAGTTTGCCCATCGGTGCGTGGGTGTGTGAAGTTGGCTCTGGCGCTGCCCAAAGGTTGGCTTGGTGATCATATCAGGGGGCAGTTGATCAGGTGCTCAACTTCTGTAGCATCGAATTATAGAGCAGCCTGCATCGCACAATCGAGAGCAAGTTTCGTCTCAAAACTGAGTATTGTCATCGAAGAAGTTGACGAGTCCTGTTTTTGGCTGGAATTCATTATTGATGAGAACTTACTGAATGAGAAGCGAGTCGTCCCGTTGCTTAACGAGGGAGAGGAATTGAGATCCATTTTTGTGTCAGCCAGAAAAACAATCAAAAATAGTAAATCGTAAATCATAAATCGACAATGTCTTATACGGTTCTTGCAAGAAAATACAGGTCGCAAACGTTCGATGACGTCATCGGGCAGGACCCCGTGGCACAGACGCTCAAGAACGCCATAAGAACGGGCAGAGTCGCTCACGCCTATCTGCTCACGGGCACTCGCGGCGTCGGCAAGACCACCATGGCGCGCATCCTGGCCAAGGCGCTCAACTGTCTTGCAGCCGACGGCCCGACGACGACGCCCTGCTGCAAGTGCGACAGTTGCATTTGCGTGAACGCCGGGGAAGATATCGACGTCATCGAAATCGACGGAGCAACGAATAACGGCGTCGAACAGGTCCGCGAGCTCCGTCAAAACGCCATCTACCGGCCCGCGCGGGCGCGGTTCAAAATCTATATCATCGACGAAGTCCACATGCTGACCGTCCCGGCGTTCAACGCCCTGCTGAAAATACTCGAAGAGCCGCCCGACCACGTCAAGTTCATCTTCGCCACCACTGAGCCGAACAAAGTCATCGCCACGATCCAGTCAAGGTGCCAGCGGTTCGACTTCAGCAACATCGGGCCGGCCGCCATCGCCGGGCAGCTCAAATCCGTACTCGATCAGGAGAAGATCAAGTACGACGAAGACCTGGTCCTGCCTTTGGCGCGGATGGCAAATGGCTCCATGCGAGACGGGCTCAGCCTGTTGGATAGACTCATAAGCACCGGCGCCGAGCCGCTGGACGCTTCACTGCTCGAACGGTTCCTGGGCTGCCCCAACAGCGAGAAGATATGGAATCTCATCGAGCGAATCGGCGGCAGCGACGCCGCCGGGACACTGGACGCTATAGAAGCCCTGATCGGGACCGGCGTGAGCGAGGTTCAGATTGTGGATTCCCTCATCGACTACATGCGGGACTTGATGGTCGTCAAATCCACGGGGATCGACAGCAACCTGCTGATCTTGACGGGCCCGCAGCGCAAACGTGCCGGCGAGCTGGCTGAGATATTCGATATCGCCGCACTAATCTATAACATCGCCACGCTCGAAAAGTTGAGGTGGGCCGTCAAGAACAGCGATACCAGCCGAGCCCTGCTGGAGGCGTCGCTGCTGCGGTTCGCTCTGAGCGAACACTTCTTGAACGTCGATGAGCTTCTTTCACAATCGAAAGGCGGGTCGTCGGCCGGCGTTAAAAAAAAAGTAGCCACAAGCCCCAGGACTGAGCCTGCCGCAACGGTTCGCAGCGGCGAAGAAGAGCCTGGAGGCGACGAGCTGCCCCTTATGGCTCAAGAGCCGCGCAGAGGCGCCACGTCGGGTGATATCCAGTCCATCATAGATACTTGGCCGGACATTCTGGGACTTATCAAGTCGAAACTCGGGCCGGGCACCGCCGGGTTGCTGAGCTCCGCTGTGCCGAGCCGATTCGAGAATGGAGTCCTGACGCTTGCATTCGGCCCGGCGGGTCAAATGCACAAAAGAATATGCGAGAGCAACGGACGAATAGAACAAATCGAGGCATTGTTGGCGGAGCGGCTCTCAGTGCCATTGAGACTGAAGTTTGAGACGGCCGCCCATGAACCGCCGCCGACAGAAACGCAACCAAGCCAGCCGACGACGCCCAGTCAGAAGCGGAACGATCTGGTCAACGATCCCGCTGTCAAGATGATCCTCATGGGCCTGGACGCAACCATCACCGGCATCGAAGAAGATAAGTAGAATGCACCTGACAGAAGATCCCGTTGGACACAAGCCATCCCCAAAGCCTTCGGCTTTGAGGCTGCCACCCGGTCGTCAGCAAGTTGGGCTATCTCCAAGACGGCCTGCTTGAGGCAGGGGCAAGCGTGTCCTCGCATAGGCGGAGAGCTTTGAGGCTGCCACCCTTTGCCGACCGGACTGTTAAGCGTCGGGTGGCAGCCTCAATCGCAGCTTGGGGATAGCATCAGACTGAGGAGTGATGCAGGATTCGGTTTGTACGACAATAGCAGGATGGATTATGACCAGCGCATATACAGAAAGTCTGAATAGGCTGATTGAAGAGTTTGGCAAGCTGCCAGGGGTTGGACCCAAGACAGCCGAGAGACTGGCTTTTCATATTCTCAAGGCCAAGCCCGACGAAGCCATGGCGCTTGCCCAGGCCATCAGCGATGTGAAAAGCAAAATCAAGCACTGCGAGGTTTGCTACAATTTTTCGGAACAGGCCGTTTGTCAAATCTGTTCGGACTCCAGGCGGGACCAGAGCCTGATCTGCGTCGTCGAGCAGCCTAAAGACGTGATTAGTCTTGAGAAAACGGGCACCTGCAAATGGGTCTATCACGTTCTCGGCGGCCATATCGCGCCGCTCGAAGGAATCGAGCCGGGCGATTTGACAATCACCGAGCTCATCGAGCGGGTTCGCCGGGGAAACGTCAAGGAACTGATCATGGCGACAAATCCCAATATTGCCGGCGACGGAACCTCGCTTTACATCAGCTCGCTGCTGAGAACGACCGGCGTAAAAATCACCCGGCTGGCGAGGGGCCTGCCCACCGGCACAACCATCGAATATGCAAGCGGCAGAATGCTGACCGATGCCATCATGGGCAGGCAGGAATTGGAATAGTTTTTTTCTCTGCGGCCCCGAAGTTCGTCAACCGCTTGGCGGATATTGACGACATCTCCCATTGCATTTATGGTATAATTGGAATAGCTCAAGTGATGAGCTGAAATGGGGACTCTCTTTTCGGGTATCGTTATGAAGCTGGAGATGAGAAATCAGATGCGGATGGAGCAGAGGATGAAGCTCGCTCCGCACATGATTCAGTCGATGGAGATACTCCAGCTTTCGATCCTCGCCCTTCAGGAGAGAATCGAACAAGAGCTTAACAGCAATCCCGTTCTGGAGATGGCCGAGTCTGAAAGCCCCGACGAAATTCAGCCTGCCGCCGATCAGCCCAAGGACGATACTGACGAAAAAGACATAGTCGTCGGCACGGACGCGGGCAAAACGGGAGATTTCGAGCGTCTTGAAAGCCGTGGCGACGGCTTCACGGACTACATGTACCAGGCCGGCTCCTTCCGGCCGCGTGTTTCAGCGGATGAGCCGGACAGGAAGCTGGAAGCACTGAAGAACACCGCCGCCCCCCCTCAATCCCTGCATGAATACCTGTCGGAGCAGTGGCGAATGGTCGATGCCGAGGAGCCAGTGAAGAAAGCCGGCGATATGATTATCGATTATATCGACAGCCGAGGCTACCTGACTGTACGGCTCGAGCAGTTATATAACAAGGACAGAGGCGATTTCACAGTCGATGACCTCAAGTGCGCGTTGGAGCTCGTGCAGAGACTGGAGCCGCCGGGCGTGGGCGCCCGCGACCTGAAGGAGTGCCTGCTGATCCAGATGGCCCAGAGCAGCGAAGATATGAGTTTTGAATCCCGCCTGATTTCCGAGCACATGGACGAGCTGCTTGAGAATCATTTGCCGGAGATCGCCAGGAAAATGAATTGCAGCATCGAGGCCATCAACCGGGCCATCGAGCGCATGAGCAAGCTCGATACTTCCCCCGGCCTGCAAGTCGGCCCAGACCAGAATCATCCGATCACCCCCGACGTGATCGTCGAGCCGGAGGAGGATTCGGGCGGGTATTCCGTCAGGCTGGCCGATACCGATTTGCCGCATCTGAGAGTCAACGACTACTACGCAGGTATGGTGAAAGACACCCGCGTCAGCGAGAAGACGAGAACATTCCTGCAGGGCAACCTGCGCTCCGCTCAATGGATTATCGAGGCCATCGAGCAGCGAAAGAATACGCTGCTGAAGGTCGCGCGGGCGGTGGTGAAATATCAGAAGGACTTCTTCGACAAGGGCCAGTTATATCTTCGCCCGCTGCCGATGTCGAAAGTCGCCGAGGAGGTCGGGGTGCACCTGGCCACGGTCTCGCGGGCCGTCTCCGGAAAGTACGTCCGCTGTCCCTGGGGGGTATTGCCGCTTCGCAAATTCTTCAGCGGCGGCAAGGAAGACACCGACGGCCTGGGGCATAGCTGGGAAGCCATACGGGCCAAGCTGCAGGAAGTCATCGACAGCGAGGACAAGGCCAAGCCCTTGAACGACGACCAGATACGCAAAATGCTGGAGAAGGGGGGCATCAACAACCTGGCCAGACGCACCGTTGCAAAATACCGCAAGCTCCTGAACATCCCCGCGGCGCGGTTCAGAAAGAAATACTGACCCGGACAACCGCCTATAATAATCGCATCCACGCTCGCGCGCCGCACGTCCAGCCACCAATTCAGAGAATGCCAAAAAAATCTTGGAAAAAAGCTTGATGGTGCTTGAACTTTCTGTGCTTGTGTGAGTATATTATCACATAGTAATTTATTCCGAGACCTGAAATGGAGAACAGAAACAAACAACTGTTATTCGAAAAGCAGGCGGAGATCGCAAAAGCGGTAGCCCATCCCCTGAGGATTGCCATCATAGATTTCCTCAAAGACGGTGAGCAGTGTGTCTGCGATATAGCCGCATACGTCGGCTCCGAACGGTCGAACGTCTCACGGCATCTCTCGGTCATGGTCAAAGCCGGCGTGCTGGAGTACCGAAAAGAAGGACTCAAAGTAATATACAGACTGAAGTGTGTCTGTATTCTCGATTTCTTCTCGTGTGTCACCGGCGTTTTGAGGCAGCAGGCCAAAGAAAATGAGAAGCTTCTAAAAGCTATTTAGGGAACGCGGCCAGCGTATGCGATTGTCGATCAGAATTTTTTTTGCGGAACTGTGTGATAAAATGGTCACATAGGCATACAGTCTTAGAAAGGTTATATGAAACGGGAGTTTAAGGTTCTTGCGGCGCTGGTCGGAATTTTTCTTGTCGCTTATTTTCTGCCGTTGGGTAATACCAAGATTCAGGATGCGATTATCGAGGCGTTCCGGCTGCTTCAATGGTACGCCCGCAATCATACGTTAGCCTGCGTCGTCCCGGCGCTGTTTATCGCGGGGGCGATTATCACGTTTCTATCGCAGAGCTCCGTCATGCGGTATCTGGGACCGCGATCCAATCCGATCCTCGCCTACGCTGTGGCGTCGGTGGCGGGTTGTGTTTTAGCCGTTTGCTCATGCAGCGTGCTGCCGATGTTTGCCGGCATATACAATCTCGGCGCCGGCCTGGGACCCGCAGCCGCTTTTCTCTACTCAGGCCCTGGGATAAACGTGCTTGCCATTTTCTTAAGCGCCCGTGTGCTGGGCTTCGACATTGGAGCAGGCAGGTTCATCGGTGCTGTGGTCTTCTCGGTGGTTGTTGGCCTCCTGATGGCGTGGATATTCCGAAAGGGCGAGCGAGCAAAGGCTGAAGCGGCTATGCAGATGCCGGAGCCGGAAAAACCTCGCCGTCACATCGGTAAGACCGCACTGTTTCTGGCCTCTATGATTCTGTTTCTTATATTTAGCGACTGGTACAACCCGGGCAACGTGGTCGTGAAAACAACCGATGGTCGGCAATTCAAGGCTGTGGTTATCCATGAAACGAAGGATATGATTCGGTTTCAGCTTGAAGAGAATCTCGGCGAAAACAAAACCGGGGACAAGATTGAGCTACAGAAAACCGAGATAGACAATATACAAGAGCAAGAGACGTGGATTATCGCGCTCCATCACATACGCTGGTATCTGGCGGGTTTGTGCGGCCTGGCGGTGCTTATAATGGCCTGGCAATGGTTTGAAAAGGATGAGCTTCGTGAATGGATGCACAACACATGGGAGTTCACCAAAATGCTCGTTCCACTGCTGTTCGGCGGGGTCTTCGTGGTCGGGTTCGTCAGCGTGCTGCTGCCCGAGAAACAAGTGGCCCAATGGGTCGGGGACAATAGCTTGAGGAGCAATCTCGTCGCCAGTGTCATCGGTGCATTTTGGTATTTCGCCACGCTGACCGAGATTCCCATCACGCAGGCTCTGATGAAGCTGGGCATGCACAAAGGCCCTGTGCTGGCGCTTCTGCTCGCAGGCCCTGCGCTATCCCTGCCGAGCATGATTGTTATCCTGAGAATTATGGGGACGAAGAAAACCGTTGTTTTCATTTTGCTCGTAATAATCATGGCGACAATCACCGGCATGTTCTTCGGCGCGATTTGGGGTTAGAGTGAAACAGTGATAGGAAACGCAGTCGGAACTCCTGGAGATTCCGCTGTGAAAGAACGGATAGCATAGTGGAGAGACAGTTATGAATCGCAGAGGATTTTTGAGCACGGGTTTGGCCGCCGCTGCGCTGGCATCGGCGGAGGCAGCGCCGGGTGGGCCTGCGAGTGGCAAGCAAGTGAGAATCGTGGGAGTCTCGTGCAGTCCCCGAAAGGGCAAAACGACCGCCACGAGTGTCAAAGTAGCCCTCGACGAAGCCAAGAAGGTCGGTCCCCGCATCCAAACAGAGTTAGTGGACCTGGGCGGTCTGGAAATTGCCGGGTCGCTGGGCGGGGCGACCTCCGCTGATGCCCAACAGCCAAAAGACGATTTCGACCTGATGGTTCTGCCGAGGCTTCGCGATCCCGTTCCGGACGGCCTGATTATCGGCTCGCCGAGCTATTTCCGCACGATGAGCGCCTTGTGCAAGGCGTTCTTGGAGCGTCTGGCCGTTCTGCGCTCGCCGAAGCTACTGCTCGCGGACAAACCGGTGGGCGTGTTGGCAGTCGGGGCGTACCGCAATGGAGGCCAGGAATTGGTTATCGAGCAGATACAAGCAGCGTTGCTCTGCCACGAAGTCATGGTCGTTGGCGGTAAGCCCCCGGCACACCAGGGCGCCACGCTCTGGAACGCCTACAAGGACGACATAACCAAAGACGAATTCGGAATCGAAAGTGCGAAGAAGCTGGGCATCAGAGTGGCTGAGGCCGCTCTGCGTCTCGCTCAAATATAACGGCTGGACGAAATATGACTGACGTTAAGAAGGCGGAACCAGCGCCAGGTTATCCGCCGGAAGAAGGTTGTTACCTTCGCGGCAATGATTATTCGCCCGTGGCAGTCGTGGTGATTTTGCGATGGATGCGGGAGGAAACGCCGACGGACATCGAGCGACTGGTCAGAGTGGCCGTTGAAAGTGGAGCGGCGCTGGCTGGGACGCTTCAGACGGAGAACATCGGACTGGAAAAAGTCGTTTGTAATATCGTCTCGAATCCCAATACCCGATACCTGGTCGTATGCGGCCCGGAGTCTCCGGGGCATTGGGTGGGCGATGCGATCCTGGCGCTGGCGAAGAACGGAACGGACGGCCGCAAACGCATCATCGGAACCGAAGCGCCGACCCCATACCTTTTCAACATTCCACCGGAATTTGTGAAACGCTTTCGGGAACAGGTTACCATCATAGACCTTGTCAACGAAGGCGCGCCTGAAGTCCTGCGGCAGGCGGTTTGGTCTTGTTACCAGGAGGAACCAACGCCGTTCAGACAGTACAAACTCTGCGATCCGGGCGCTTACCAAGCGGCGCCGCTAAGCGGCACTATCACCTGGAAGGTGACCCAGCCCTCTCTGGAGCCGCAAAGTGATGAGGAAAGCGTTCAACGAAAGAAGATACAGGACTTGATGGAGCGTATCAGGAAAGCGGCTGAGAAGAAGAAACATCCGGCTTCCGAAAGCCACATGGACCCTTTACAATCAGACGAAGCATCAGGCGTTCTTTAATAAGGAATAGAACGATGAAAAAGATTCAGATACTTGGTACCGGATGCCCGAAGTGCAAGAAGCTGGCGGAAAATGCCCAAGCTGCTGCTAAAGAATTGGGCGTAGAATGCTCGCTGGAAAAGGTAACGGAGATCAATGAGATAATGAAGTTCGGCGTGATGATGACCCCGGCTCTGGCAATCGACGGGCAAGTTAAAACCGTTGGCAAGGTCGCTTCGCCGGACGAAATTAAAAAAATGCTTGTGTAAGGGGAAAAGTATGTCTGCTGAGGAATCAGGGGCTTGCTGCGGCGGCCCCAAGCTTATCTTTGCCTGCTCGGGCGCCGCCGACGTCGGAGAGATTGCCGATCGCGCGGCACGCAGGTTGACCAGGAACGGCAGCGGCAGCATGTTCTGCCTGGCGGGAATCGGCGGCGGAATACGCGGTATTGTAGAAAGGACTGAAGCTGCTTCCATGATACTCGCCATCGATGGCTGCGAACTGGACTGCGTCAAAAACTGCCTGCACCACGCCGGGTTTGAAGCGTTCAAGCACCTTCGCGTCACCGACCTCGGGATGAGGAAGGGACAGGCCGCCGTCAACGATGAGAATATCGCAACAGTGGTGCAACACGCCACTGCCTTGCTGGCTTAGCGCGTGAGGCTGAGAAAGTGGGCAAGCAATGCCCTTCGAAAGGAAGGTGTTTCGTTTATGAACAAGATGGGGAAAATAGGAATTGTTATCGTCCTTATCGTTGCGGTCGTTGTCGCGATTGCTGTCAGGCAGAATAAGTCTGACCAGAACGCAACAGGACCAAGTGGTCAGGTTGCCGCTCAGCAGTTACCGGCCGAGTACAAGCCGGAACAAATCACCGCAAAGGGCTTGCCAGCGCTAATCGACATAGGAGCAGGCACATGTATTCCATGTAAGCTGATGGCTCCGATTCTCGAAGGGCTTAAAGAAGAGCTTGAAGGCAGATTAGTGGTGCAGTTTCTCGACCTGAATAAGTTTCCTGGCGTGGCTCGGGTATATCGGATCAGCGTCATGCCCACACAGATCTTTTACGATGCTTCAGGCAAAGAGCGATTCCGCCATGAAGGCTTCTACGCCAAAGAGGATATCCTTGCAAAGTGGAGGGAGTTGGGGGTTGACCTTTCAGGACCCAGCTCCGCCACACCGGCATTCGAGCGGCTCGCACCTGCCAAGCCCGATGAGCGCCCCAAGGAAAGCATTTGCTACATGTGTGACGGCGACGTCAACGCGAAAACCCTTGTGACGGTGCAGACGGACAAGGGCCCCGTCAGACTGTGCAGCCCCCATTGCTACTTCATCATGTATTCATGTCTGACAGAAAACAAGGCCGGTTTTGAGAAGAGAGTCACCGTCACCGACTGGGCGGCAGGCACGCCGGTCCCAATCTCCGAGGCCGCATTTCTCTGTGGCGAGAACGAGACCACAAGCAAACCGTGGGTCAAGGCCTTTGCCGACAGGGACACCGCCCTCAAGGAACGAGCCGCCAGCGGAGGAAGTGTCCTTATGCTTGAATCGCTCATGCAAAAGGAGATGTCGCATCGCTGCGGGTTCTGCGACCGTGCATGTTATCCCCAGGACGCATCTGAGGTGGTTGTCGAAGGCGGTGTGCGCACGTGGGGTTGCTGTTCGCATTGTGCATTGGGCGTAGCCGCAAGGACTGGCAAGAACATCGAGGTGCACGAGAAAGACCGTCTGACAAGACAGGAGATCTTTGTCAAGACGCTCGACGGGAAGATCGCCTCGCTGGAGCCATCCACGGCCGTCGCATGGTTCGGCCAGCGACAGAAGCCCGACGGCACGTGGGGCTCAGCCGGCTGTTTCCACCAGGGTTTCTTCGCCAACGCCGAGAACCTCAAGACGTGGGTGTCGCAGCACCCCCATGAGACGGGCAGGTTGATCAGCATCGCGCAAGCCCTGGCCGACAAGATGAAGCTCTCACCCGAGCAAATCCAGAAAGCCTGCAAAATCGGCGAATGTACACCCAAATGACCGTGTATGGATTCGCATGTCAAAGGTACTACTACTATGGTGGCAAAGAACGTTCTCCCAGGGATCGTTGTCTTGTTAGTGTTATCCGCTCTGTACGTTCGGGCAAGCGAACCAGCGGCACCCAAGGGCGAAGGGGAAAGAAGCCCCACGCTGGTGCGTGATGTCTATCCCGGCTTAGCCTCGAATAGCCTGACTTATGCACGGCTGTCCGATCTGCCGTCGGGCGTGATCCTGAAAACAGACAGTCTCACCATCAAGGACACGGATATCGCCGGTGAAATCGCCAAGGTGCCCCCGGAGATGCAGGCCCAAGTCAAGAAGAACGCCGGCTTTTTCATGCTGGAGAACCTGGCCACGCGTCAACTCATGGTCGTACTGGCCAGGGCAAAGACACCAGAGCAGAAGGATGCGCCCCCGCCGGACGAGCGAGAATTGATCCAGAAGTACCTGAAAGGGCTGATCGCAGACGTGGAGGTCAGCGACGCGGAAGTGGCCAAGTTCTACGAAGAGAACAAGGACGCCTTCGGCGGAGCGACCCTGGACCAGGTGAAAGACCAACTTAAACAACTCGTGCTCCAGCAAAAGCAACAAAAACTGGTTGACGAGCACGTCCGCACACTGGGTCAGCGCATATCCATCGAGGTTTCCGCATCCTGGACGAAGGAACAAGCCGTACTGGCCAAGGACAATCCTGTGGACAAGGCCAGGTCCAGCGGCAAACCTTCATTGGTGGATTTCGGCTCCACCGGTTGCCAGCCCTGTGACATGCTTGCCCCAATTCTTGAGACGTTGAAGAAGAAATACGCCAGCAAGTTGAACGTGCTGTTCGTTCACGTCGGTCAGGAACAGATCCTCGCCGCGAGGTACGGCATTCAAAGCATTCCCATCCAGTTCTTCTTCGACAAGGAGGGCAAAGAGGTATTCCGTCACCTTGGGTTCTGGCCGCAGGTGGAATTCGAGAAGAAACTGGCCGAAATGGGGGTTGCACAATAGATGGAACAGCTCTTCACGACACTGACGAAAGCTGTGGAGGCTACGCCGGCGATTGCCATCGTCGCATCTTTTACATGGGGCATCTTGAGTATTCTGTTGAGCCCCTGTCACCTGGCGAGCATCCCTCTGATTGTCGGATTTATCGGCCAGCAGGGCCAGATGCCGACCAGAAAAGCCTTTGCCATATCGACCGTTTTTGCCGTCGGTATTCTGGTTACAATAGGTGCTATCGGCGTCGTGACTGCCGCCGTCGGCAGAATGATGGGGGATGTCGGTCAATACGGCAACTACTTCGTCGCTGTCATTTTTTTCATCTTCGGGCTGGTTCTTTTGGATATCATTCCAATGCCCTTCTCCGGCCGGGGACCGACCGGAATGAAACGCAAAGGCATGCTGGCGGCCCTGCTCCTCGGTCTGGTTTTCGGGATTGCGATCGGCCCTTGCACTTTCGCCTTTATGGCCCCCGTGCTCGGCGTGACCTTTAGAGTTGCTTCAACAAGCCCAGCCTACGGCGTCGGCCTGCTTCTGGCATACGGGCTGGGGCATTGTTCCGTGATTGTCCTGGCCGGTACGTGCACGCAGCTCGTTCAGCGTTATATGGACTGGAACGAAAAGTCCCGGGGAGCCGCTATCCTGAAGAAGGTCTGCGGCGTTCTGGTTCTGCTGGGGGGCGTGTATCTAATCTATACAGCCCCTTAGCGGGGTCACTCACTTTATTATCCTCAAAAAAATCCGGACTTTTGCAAATTATACTTGAGAACAAAGAACAAGACGGATATATTCAAGTATATGTAAGTTACATATAGATGTATCTTGTCGAAAGGCAGCTAATATGTTTGAAGGCAGCAGGCTTGCACAAAAATACAAAATAAAGAAATGCGAATGCCCGAGCGGAAAGATGACCCGCTTCGTGGAACCTTGCTTGTTGTTCTTTTTGTCGCAACAGAATTCTTACGGATACGAGTTAATGGCAAGATTAGATAGTTTCGGGTTCCCTAAAGCCACCCCCGATCCGGCAATGGTGTACAGGACGCTTCGGTACCTGGAGAAAGAGGGATTTGTGGTATCGAAGTGGGACACAAAAGGAACAGGACCGGCGAAAAGAAATTACGGTTTGACGCGTAAAGGGATCGGTCTGCTTCATCTTTGGGCAGAGAGTATTGAAGTACGAAAACAGGTTTTAGAGAAATTCCTGAAAGAATATAGACAGCGTTTCAAAAGCATCGGGGAAAAACGATGAACACAAAGAGACTTTTGAGTATTGGCTGGAAGATAGCACTGGTTTTATTGATAGCATTGATTATTGTTTATCGCATCCATTTTGCTCCTGTACCGGTTGAATCCTGTGCCGTCAAGACAGGTCTGATTTCTGCGGAAGCCATGGGGACCGGAACACTTGAAGCACGCGTGCATGCAACAATCAGTCCGAAAATTTCCGGGCGTATTGCACAAGTCCTGGTTGACCAGGGGGACAAGGTAATCAAGGGACAAGAGCTCATCCTTTTGGATGATGAGGATCTGCAGCAGCAAGTGGAAATGGCAAAAGCAGAACTGTCGGTTGCCCATGCCGGTGTGGAAAAGACCGTTTCAGGAATAAACAGTGCAGAAGCCACGGAAAAAGAAGCAAAGGCCTCCTATGCCAGAATCTCGCAATTAGCACCTTCGGGTGCTGTAAGTGTGGATGCACTTGAGAAATCCCAGCAACAAATGGAAGTTGCACAGGCAGAATTAAATCGGGCACAAACCACAAAAATCGAGGCTGAAAAACTTGTCATCAAAGCCGAAGCTTCTCTTCAATTTGCTCAGGCACAATTAGCATATACCGTAGTTTGTGCGCCTTTCGATGGATTAATTGTCAAGCGTAACCGTGACCCCGGCGATATAGCTGTCCCCGGCAGCATGGTTTTGGAAATGATTTCGCTTGACGAGCTTTGGATATCTGCATGGCTCGATGAGACGTTGCTGAATCGGTTGGAAGTCGGACAGGCTTCAAAAATAGTGTTTCGCTCCGACCCTGAAATAGAACTGCCGGGCAAAGTCATTCGGATTGCGCCGCAGGCGGACAGGGAAACAAGAGAGGTGCTTGTTGATGTGGGAATAGATCGCCTGCCGAAGTTATGGGCTATAGGGCAGAGAGCTGAAGTTTATATAGAAACCGCGCGCAAGGAAAATGTGTTGGTGATTCCTCAACGCGTCGTTATCTGGCGACAGCAACAAGCCGGCGTTTTCGTGATAGATAACGGGAGAACATACTGGCGTAAAATCATTTTGGGGATACAAGGAAAAGAGAATGCGGAAGTGGCTAAAGGATTGCAGCCGGACCAAGCTGTTTTAATTCCGGGTTCTAAACTGCCCAGAGATGGACGAGCGGTAAAGGTAATAACAAAATGAACCTTGCAACGAAAGACATTAAACACAACCTTGGGCGTTTTTCTCTGACTTCGGCAGGGATAGGGCTTTTATTGATGATAGTGATGGGAATGGGCGGCATCTACAGAGGCCTGGTTGAAGATGCCACGTTGTTAGTTGAACGTATAGGGGCTGATTTATGGGTGGCTCAAAAGAATACTCGCGGGCCATTCGCGGAAATGTCTCGCATTCCTCGCGATTTGGCGGACCGTGCATTGGTTGTTCCCGGCGTTGAAACATCATTCGGGTTTATCTCTTATACGATACAGCGCAGTTATAAGGGCAAACCTCTGCGACTGACTCTTCAGGGATTAGACTGGCCCGCGGACCGCGGACTTTGGCTTCCGATTGCCGCGGGCAGAAGTTTGGGACAGGCTCATTATGAGATGGTTGCGGATATAACATCAGGATTACAGGTGGCAGATAAGTTAAAGCTGGGAAAGAACTTTTTTACGGTAAAGGGCCTGACAAAAGGTATGACCTCGCCTTCCGGTGATTCGATGGTATTTATGACGTTAACCGACGCACAGGCTGTGCAATACGATATGTCTCCTGAGTCTATTCGTATTGAAAGGATAGCGCGTGTGAATCGTTTATTTAATATCGACCTCGGACAAATCCAGCCCCAATTGAGCGAAAGAGCCAGCGGTCTAAGCTCAGGGATACCTGCATTAGGCACTTCTATGATAAGCGCTGTTTTGGTCCGTGTTAAGCCCGGCTACAATATTGAGGCAGTCGCCAAACAAATTGAAGCCTGGCCGGACGTTTCGGTCTATACCGAGCAGGGGCAAAAACAGTTGTTGTTGAAAGGAATTGTTGAGCGTTCCCGGAGGCAATTGGGTTTATTTCGAAGGCTGCTGATTATGGTTTCAGCCATAATTATGGCCCTGATTCTTTATACCCTTACCCTCGATAAATTGCATGATATCGCCATGCTAAAGCTCATAGGCGCTAGAAACTCGGTTATACTCGGGCTTATTATGCAGCAGGCGATATTATTGGGATGTATCGGTTTTTGTATTGCGTATCTTTTAGGGCAATGGATATTCCCATATTTCCCCCGGCGAGTAGTATTGGTGCGTGGCGACTTATACTCTTTGGCGATAATTGTGTTCGTTATTTCGATTCTCGCCAGTTTGTTGGGGGTTTGGCGTGCAATGCGTGCCGACCCCGGTGAGGTGTTGGCATGAGCCGGTCTAATGATAACATAGCTCTGCAGGCCGCAGGGCTGACAAAGATATACGGCAGCGGCCACACAGAAGTTGTAGCTGTCCGAGATGTCAGTCTCAGCGTGTCGAGGGGCGAAATCGTTGCACTGCTGGGACCAAGTGGTGCCGGCAAAACAACCCTGCTGACTTTGTTGGGGCTTATTCGCCCCCCCAACACGGGGCGGATTTTGATTGACGGAACATTGGTTTTCGATAACCACCAGGCACAAGTCGATGTCCGTCGTTTTCGTCGCCAGAAATTCGGTTTTGTCTTTCAGAAGGCCAACCTTATTCCTTTCCTTACCGCTGTCGAAAATGTACGTCTTGCGATGGAGATCGATGACCAGCCGGCAAAGGTCTCAAGGCGGCGCTCAATGGAACTGCTGGATTATCTTGGCGTGGCAGAAAGAGCCGAATACCTGCCGAGCAAACTCTCCGGCGGCGAGCAGCAGAGAGTGGCAGTTGCTCGAGCTTTGGCAAATCACCCAAGCCTGATTCTTGCCGATGAGCCGACAGCCGCTCTTGACAGTGTTCGTGGTCGGCAGGTAATGGAATTATTTGTCAAAGTTGCTCACGAACAAAGTGCAGGAGTTATTGTTGTTACGCATGACCATCGGGCGTTAGATGTATTTGACAGAACGCTTGAAATGGAAGATGGACAATTGCGGAGAAGCGGCACATAAATGGACAAGCTGATATTTAGGATAGTGTTATTGTCTTGCATATATGTAATGGCCGGATGCGCCGTTGGGCCGGACTATCACCGTCAAGATGTAAACGTGCCTTTAGCTTGGGTCGGCAAAACAGAGCCGATAAAGGAGTCGTCAGATTATTCAGAGCTTGTTCACTGGTGGACAGGGTTTAACGACCCGAATCTTACATCTTTGGTGGAAAGGGCAATAAATACGAATCTGGATTTGCTCCGGGCGCAGGCCCAAATTCGACAGGCCAGGGCAGCCAGAGGTATTGCAGCGGGAGGTTTGTGGCCGATGGCTGCTGCAAGCGGCTCATATACGCGGGGCCGAATCCCGATCTTGGGCAATCCCGATGCCCCAACACGAAACTTATTTCAGACAGGCTTAGATGCAGCATGGGAACTGGACGTATTTGGCGGTGTCCGCCGAAGCGTCGAAGCCGCCGAGACTGATGTCCAGTTTGCCGTTGAAGACTATCGAGATATTCTGGTAACGCTTGTTTCCGAGGTTTCGCTCAATTATATTGAACTTCGCGGATTTCAGCAGGAAATCGTCATTGCCAGAAACAACCTTGAGGCCCAGCAGAAAACAGCCGACCTGACGCATAAAAAGTTTCAAGGCGGGCTTGTAGGCACGTTGGATGTCGCTAATGCCGATGCGCAAGTAGCGACGACTGCCTCTCAAGTACCGCTGTTGGAGGCGGCTACTCAACAGACGATTTATAATCTCAGTGTACTGCTCGGTCTTGAGCCGACGGCTCTGCTCAAAGAACTGTCGCCGACAAACTCGATTTCCTTGACGCCGCCTCAAGTGCCTGTAGGTATTCCGTCCCAGTTGCTTAGGCGTCGTCCTGATATCAGGCGTGCTGAGGCCGCAATACACGGCACTACTGCCCGTATAGGTGTAGCGACTGCCGAGCTATATCCGAAATTTAGTCTGACAGGTTCAATAAACTTTCAAGGCGACCAGCTTCACGGGCTAATCAATTCGAAGAACCGCTTTTGGACCGTCGGGCCCGCGGTGGACTGGCAGATATTCAGTGCTGGTCGCGTTCGTTCCAATATTGAGCTTCAGAAGGCTCTTCAGCAAGAGGCAATGCTTGCATATCAAGAAACGGTGTTAACCGCACTTGCGGATGTTGAACACGCCTTGGTGGCGTACGCCAAAGAACACGAGCGTCATAAGACATTGACTGATGCTGTGGCTTACAATCGCAAAGCCGTTGACAGTGCTACGCAGCTTTATAAGCAGGGTTTGACCGATTTCTTAAATGTTCTGATTGCGCAGCGTTCGCTGTTCGCTTCGGAAGATGCCTTGGTTCAGAGCACCCGCAACTTGTCAATCGATTTGGTAGCCCTTTACAAAGCCCTCGGCGGCGGCTGGGACTGTGAATCGGTGGAGCATTAATAGGCCTGTTGAGCACAACGTTTCGATGAAATCCATAAGATACAGTAATTCTAACGACAGTATGTGGCGTATTAGTCTTGCTCGGCGGAGTCTATTTGATCTATCGCGCCTGATAACTATCTGCTCCATCCACGGACGTATTCCACTCTTGCCGCAACCGATAAGAAAATTCCATAAATTAAGAAAATCCTGTTGAAGCCAACCAGACCGAACCTACAATAGTGGCATTTTAGTCTGTCAGGATTCGGTAATCGCATTACCCCCACAGAATGCAAAGAAAGCTATACATCAGTGATGGAAGACTCGTGGAGAGCGGCGAAGGCGAAGCGGCGGTTCTAGTCTATTTCGCCCCCGACGACGCTGAGCGACGGTACCTCGTCGAACAGCTCAAGATCGACGAGCACACTCTGAGTTCGGCTTTGGACCCGGACGAGCTCAGCCGGCTTGAGTTCGAGCCTGAGCACGTGGCCATGATCCTCAAAAGACCCAAGCGCCACGCCAGCGAGGACAGCTTCCTATTCAAGGTCCTTTCGACAGGTGTTTTTCTTTTTAAAGACCGCCTGGTCGTCGTGCTCGCCGATGACGCCACCCTCTTTGAGGGCAAACCATTCGTGAAGATACAATCCATTCAGGATATATTCCTGAAGCTTATCTCCGTCGCCATCCTGCACTTTGTCGGGCACATCAAGGGTATTACCCTCATAGCCAACGAGCTCGAGCAGCAAATCAATACCGCGATGGAAAACAAGTATTTGCTGAACCTCTTCTCCCTCGAAAAGAGTCTTGTCTATTATCTCAACGCCATCAACTCCAACGGTGTCCTCATAGAAAAGATCCGAAACAGTGCCGCCAAAATGGGACTGAGCCAGGAAAATCTTGAGTTTCTCGACGATATTGTGATTGAGAACAACCAGTGCCGCGGCCAGGCGGAAATATACTCGCAAGTCCTGGCCAGTCTGATGGATGCCCGCGCTTCGATTATCAGCAACAATCTCAACGTGCGAATTAAAGCACTCACCATAATAACGATAGCGATCATGCTGCCGACACTGGTTGTGAGCCTTTTCTCGATGAACGTCTCAATACCCCTGGAAGGGTTTCGCCACGCCTTCTGGATAATCGCAGTCATGGCCGCAGTCTCCTCCATGACTGTTGCCATCCTGTGGTGGAGGAGACACTGGTAAGCATTGACACATCGGGGACCATCTGTTTATATTGCCAAGCTGACTGTCTAACTCGAAATGGGTAAAAGGCCATCAGGATGTGCGTCCACACCACGAAGGGAGTACAGTGAATGGATCCGGCGATATTTAAGGCGTACGACATAAGAGGCATCTATCCTGACCAAATCAACGAACAAGACGCGTGGAAAATCGGCTGCGCGACGGCGAGGTTCCTGCGTTCGCCCGTTTGCGGTGACGAGCAGGAACAGGCCAATGCGAAATCGCTGTGTGTCGGCCGGGATATGAGAACGCACAGCGGGTCCATAGCCAAAACGCTGATCGAGGGCATGAACGCCGCAGGGGCGAACGTGATCGACATAGGGATGATTGACACGCCCCAGATGTATTTTGCCATCAACTATCTTGGCACGTGCGGCGGTGTACAGGTTACCGCTTCGCATAATCCCGCCCAGTACAATGGCCTTAAGATATCCGGCCCACAAGCCAAACCGGTCGGCGGCGATACCGGCTTAAAAGACATAGAGCATATCGCAACGGCCCTGCAGCATAGCGAGGACAAAACCACCGGCTCGGTGGAGAAACGCGACCTGACAGCCGAATACAAACACCACGTGCTCCAATTCCTCCGGCCAATTACAAAAAAGGTAAAGGTCGCCATCGACGCTTCCAATGGAATGGCGGGCAAGATGGTTCCGGCGATCTTCAGCGACTTGCCCATAGAAGTCATCGCACTTAACTTCGAGCATACCGGCACATTCAAACATGAGCCGAATCCGCTGGTCGAGAAGAACCTCACCGAAGTAAGAAAAGCAGTCAAGAAACACAAGTGCCATTTTGGGGTCTGCTTCGATGGCGACGCCGACCGGCTGATGATGGTCGATCAGAACAGCGATACTATCGGCTGCGACTTGATGACGGCTCTGATGGCGCCGTATTTCCTTGAGAAAGAGCCGGGATCGACCATTGTCTATGATTTGCGAAGCAGCAGAGTCGTTGCGGAGGAGATTATCAAATACGGCGGCACGCCACGCAGAGAAAGGGTGGGCCATGCCTTTATGAAAAAGACCATGCGCGATTCTCACGCTATCTTCGGCGGGGAACTTTCAGGCCATTTCTATTATCGTGACAATTTCTGTGCCGACTCGGGCATGATTACGCTCGTGCATGTATTGAATATCGTCGGTGAGGCAAGTGTCCCGGTCAGCGAGATCGTCAAGCCGTTGCGAAGATACTCCCACAGCGGCGAGATAAATTTCGAGGTAGAAAACAAGCAAGCCAGGATCGAGGAGCTTGCGGAAAGGTACCGTGACGGGCAGATCGACTATCTGGACGGTATCACAATCGGGTATAAGGACTGGTGGCTCAATTGCCGGCCGAGCAATACTGAGCCTCTGCTGCGACTCAACGTGGAAGCCAGGACCAGGCCACTGCTCGATGAGAAGCTTTCCGAAATCCAGACCCGCCTTGGTGAGCCGGTATGACCGAAAGAAACAATGAACCGATCATCAGCGTCTCGGGGCTGCGCGGCATCGTTGGGGAAAGCCTGACACCCGAGGTGGCCATCCGTTACGTGTGCGCCTTTGCCGATACCTTGGGGGAAGGTCCCATCATTGTAGCGAGGGACGGACGCACCACGGGACCGATGCTGGCCGCTGCCGTGCTAAGCGGCCTGTGCGCAGTTGGCCGCAAGGTCATTGATGCAGACATCGCCGCGACGCCGACCGTCGGGATACTGGTAAGGCAGTACGACGCCGCCGGCGGCATCCAGATATCGGCCAGCCATAACCCCCCGGCTTACAATGGCTTAAAGCTGTTTGGCAAGGAGGGCACCATTCTTAACGCGGCCGCGGGCGAGCCGGTAACGCAACGATACCAAGCCGGGCGGACCGCATGGGTCGGCCACGACCGAATCGGCGAAGTGGTCAGATGTGCGGACACCTTGACGCAGCACGCCGCCCTTGTCCTGGCTACCGTCAACGTTGAGCGAATCCGAAGCAATCGCTTCAGGGTTCTGCTGGATTCCAATCACTCCTCAAGCGCTCCGCTCGGCCGGCACCTGCTCACAGAGTTGGGTTGCGATCTGATCCACGTGGGTGCCGAGCCTGACGGGCGCTTTGCCCACCCCGCTGAGCCGACGCTGGAGAACCTGGCGGACGTGTGCAGTCAGGTAAGTGAGGCCGGGGCCAGCATCGGCTTCTTCCCGGACCCGGATGGAGATAGACTCGCCGTAGCGGATGAAACAGGCCGGTATGTCGGCGAGGAATGTACGCTTGCTCTCTGTCTGGACCACGTTTTGAGCCAGCGCTGCGGCCCTGTGGTTGCCAACGTGGCGACCAGCCGCATGGCCGAAGATGTCTCGCGGCGATACGGGGCGCCGTTCTCCCGCTCCCGAGTCGGGGAGGCGAACGTCGTGGACATGATGCGTGCCCACAATGCTCTGTTTGGAGGCGAAGGCAACGGCGGTGTGATCGATCGGCGGGTCGGATACGTGCGAGACAGCTTTGTCGGGATGGCGTTGATCCTGGACGCAATGGCGGCACGCGAAATGACCTTGAGCCGGCTGGTCGAAAGATTGCCGCGATACCATATCCAGAAGGGAAAATTGGCACTGGACCGGGAGAAGCTGCCGCAGGCGGTCGAGACCCTCAAGGAGCTTTTTGCGGATGCTCGATACGATGAGTCGGTGGGAATGCGATTCGATTGGGATGACAAGTGGCTGCTGCTGCACCCCAGCAACACCGAGCCAATCGTCCGAATCATCGCCGAAACGAAATCCCGCGACGCGACGGAAGCGTTGTGCCGTGAAGCCGCCGAGGCGCTGGCCGCGATACAGAAAGCATGATAGCCTGGACGCCGGCTTCATCAATCCGCCATCAACCCAATTGGCAGTTGACTTTCCAGACATAGTCCGTGTATAGTATCCCGCGAGCGTGGTTTTTTGCCGGCCGGATCGGCCAGGAATCCACAGAAGTCGTTTTTCTGCTGAGAAAATTTGGATATGGACCCTGCAATCTTCAACATGGATGACATCATAGGCGTCTATCCCGATCAAATCGGCGAAGAAGACGCCTGGAAGATCGGCTGCGCGGCCGCCCGGTTCCTGCGCTCTCTGCTTCGCGGCTACGAGCGCGGTCAGACCAATATGCAATCCCTCTGCGTCGGGCGGGATATGAGAACGCACAGCCCGCAAATGGCGGAGGCTCTCATTGAGGGAATGAGCACCACGGGGACAAACGTTATCGACATAGGAATGATCGATACGCCCCAGATGTATTTTGCGGTCAACCATCTCGGCACGTGCGGCGGTGTACAGATTACGGGTTCGCATCGCCCGGCCAAGTACACGGGTCTTAAAATGTGCGGGCTGGACGCCAAGCCGATCAGCACCGACACCGGCCTGAAAGATATAGAGCATATCGCAATGGCACTGCTTCACACCAAAGGTAAGGCAACCGGCTCGGTCACCGAGCGGGACCTGACCGCCGAATACAAGAACCACGTGCTAAAGTTTCTCGGGCCGAACCCAAAGAAGATGAAAATCGCCGTGGACGCCTCGAACGGCATGGCGGGCAAAATGGTGCCGGCGATTTTCAACGGGCTGCCCGTCGAGATCGCCTCCGTGAACTTCGATCACGCGGGAAAATTCAAGCATGAGCCCGACCCTTTTGTTGAGAAGAACCTTGCGGATCTGAGATCGGCGGTCACAAAGAAGAAGTGTGACTTTGGCGTTTGCTTCGATGGTGACGCCGGCCGGCTGGCGGTGGTCGATGAGAAAGCACATACCATCGGCTCCGACCTGGTCGCCACGCTGATGGTGCCTTATTTCCTGGAGAAGCAGGCGCGATCGACGATTGCTTACGATTTGCGGTGCAGCCGGGTTCTCGTCGAAGAAATTATCAAGCACGGCGGCACACCTCGCAGAGAAAGAGTCGGACAGGCGTATATGAAAAAGGCGTTGCGCGATTCGCACGCCGTGTTCGGCTGCGGACTTTCAGGGCATTTCTATTACCGCGATAACTATTGTGCCGAGTCCGCCATGATCACGCTGGTGCACCTGATCAACATCCTCAGCCAGACCGAGGTCCCGCTGAGCGAGCGAATCGCTCAACTGCGCAAATACCACGCCAGCGAGGAAATAAGCCTGGAGGTGGAAAACAAACAGGCAAGAATGGATGAATTTGCCAGGCGGTACAGCGACGGGCAAATCGACCACCTGGACGGCATGACCATCGGGTACAAGGACTGGTGGTTCAACTGCCGCCCAAGTAAGACCGAACCGCTGATGCACCTCAGAGTGGAGGCCAAGAGCAAGGAGCTGCTCGATGAGAAGCTACTGGAAATGACCCAACGACCCGGCAAGCCGGCATGATTCCGCCCGCGCACAGATTGCCGTCTCCGCGGGAACGATAAAGGAAACACAGACAATGGAAGTTCATACAAAGACATTTCAGACGCCAAGAGGCCCAGTTGAAGGCGTTCAGACAAAATGGCCGGGATTCAACATTTTGCTGGTTACGGGAACCAAAGGTTTCCTGGCCTGTCCGGCCGTCGATGTGGACGCATGTGAGCGGTACGGCGTTGCCGCAGCACTGGTGGAAAGCACGCCGGAGAACCCGATACGCACCCTGGACCGCTTTCCGGACCGCAAGATCACAAAGGCGAACGCCAAAGCCGAAGCCCTCGGCATCAAAGAAGGCATGAAGGTGACCGAAGCCTTCGCACTGATTGCATGAAGTGCCGAGAGCCAGGCCAGGCATTTTATAGCAAGAGTTCTGCAAAAGTTCAGTGACAAGAGCAGGAGATGATTATGAAAAGCAACTGTTTATCGCGCCGCCGATTTATCGCGGGGGCAGGGGCTGCCGTCGGCGCCGTCTTGATTTCGCGCAACGCAAGCACGGCATCACAAGCCGCGAATGCAGCCGGCTCGGAACCCAAAATACCATTCAGCTATTGTTTCAACACCAGTACGATTCGCGGACAGAAGCTGAGCCTGGACAAGGAAATCGAAATCACCGCCAAGGCCGGGTACAAGGGTATCGAGCCGTGGGTCGCCAAGATTCGCGAGTACGCTGCAAGCGGAGGCAATCTGAAGGATATACGCCGGCAAGTCGGCGATTCGGGCCTGACCGTCGAAAGCGCCATTTCCTTTGCTCGCTGGATTGTTGACGACGACGCCGAGCGAGCCAAAGCCCTGGAGGAAATCAAGCAGGAGATGGACCTCTTGGCCCAGATCGGGGGCAAGCGCATAGCGGCCCCTCCGGCGGGAGCAAATAAAGAACCACGACTTGACCTGCTGAAAGCGGCCGAACGCTATCGCGCGGTGCTGGAGCTGGGCGACAAGATGGGCATCGTGCCGCAGCTTGAAATCTGGGGTTCCTCAAGCAACCTGCACCTGTTGGGTGAGGCGATGTTCGTGGTGATTGAAACCGGACACCCCAAAGCATGCCTGCTGGCGGACGTCTATCATATCTACAAGGGCGGATCCGACTTCAACGGTCTCAAGAAGATAAGCGCCCAAGCAATCGACGTCTTTCACATGAACGACTACCTCGCCGAGCCGCCGCGTGAGACAATCACCGACCGCGACCGCATCTATCCGGGCGACGGAATCGCGCCGTTGACGCAGATTCTCCGCGACCTGCACGCCAACGGCAGCCGGGCCGTATTGTCGCTGGAGTTGTTCAATCCGACCTACTGGCAGCAGGACCCGTTGACGGTGGCCAAGACCGGCCTGGCCAAAATGCAGGACGCGGTCCACAAAGCGTTGGACGCAAGCTGATCTGCGCACAGCGCCGCTTACAGGAAATGCGAGGCTGTGCTGCTTTCGGCACAAGCGACGAAAGAGGGGATACACATGACAATCAGACCAGATACGGCTCGAATACCCTTTGTGGTGGTGTGCCTGTTGATGGTATTTGCCGCAGACTCTTATGCGAAGCTCGAGCCGAGGCAGGAATCTCTGCGGGGCGTGCAGGCGATGACCGTTGATATAAGCTGTTCGAAGGATGCTATTGACGCAGGCTTGACCGAAGATGGCGAGCGAAAGACGGTCGAAAAGCAAATCGAGGAGGCGGGCATCAAAGTCATGCCCAAGAACCTCTGGAGCAAGGTTCCCGGACGCTGTCAGCTCAAGGTTACCGTTCACGTTTACAAACCTTCCGACTTTGAGACCTTCATCTATAATCTGCGGCTGTGTTTCGTTCAAACGGTGGCGTTGGAGAGAAGCCCACAAACAACAGTTGATGCGACGACGTGGGAGCTCACATGGCTGGCTCACGCCCCAAAGAACAAGCTCGCCGAAACGGTGCGCGAGAGTCTTGAGACTATGGTCGATTCATTTGTCAAAGACTACCGTGCGGCCAATCCGCAGCCCGGCGGGCAGTCCGCCGGGACCGCCGGCGGCGATACGGGCGCACCGGCGACTGCCCCCTCTGTCCCCAACAGCAACTCCGAAACGGCCGAACAGAAATATGTTGCTTCGACAAGCAGCAGCGTTTTTCACAAGCCTGATTGTCGCTGGGCACAGAATATCGCCCCGACAAACCTTGTGACGTATAAGAGCCAAGACGAGGCAATAAAGGACGGCAAAAGACCCTGCAAATCGTGCAAACCATAAATGAGACTACAGTTCATAGTCTGTAAAGTAATGCAGAGAGAGGCGTATTTCTGCGCCGCCCGTTCAAGAAACGTCGTCGATGTGGTCCTGATGGAGCAGGGCTTGCACGACGAGCCGCAGAAGCTCCGTTCGGAAGTCCTCAAAGCTCTTGACAATATCTGCGATATTCAGGGGCGTCCTTACGATGCGTCGCTGCTGGGCTACGGTCTTTGCAGCAACGGTGTCGCGGGACTGTCGGCCAGGATTCCCATCGTCGTACCGCGAGGCCATGACTGCATCACGCTGCTGCTGGGCTCAAAGGATAGATACCAGGAATATTTCGACTCCCACCGCGGCGTTTACTGGTACAGCGCCGGCTGGATAGAATCCGGAAAGCAGCCCAGCCAGGAACGATATGATCAACTGTTGAGGCAGTACACGCAGAAATACGGCGAAGACAACGCCCGCTACCTGATGGAGGTCGAACAGGGCTGGATCGGCCAGTACAATTGGGCGACGTTTATAGATTGGGGGCTTGGCAGCTCGGATCAATGTAGAGATTATACGAAGCGATGCGCCGAGTTCCTTCACTGGAATTATGACGAGCTTAAAGGCAGCCCGGACCTCATGCAAAAGCTCGTTGACGGCCGCTGGGACGACGGGGAATTCCTCGTCGTCAAGCCGGGTCAGGCGATCAAGGAAGACCTGACCAGCGCCGGAATAATGAAAGCCGAATAGAAACAGGACTGTGCCGGGATTCACTTATGGCCTGGGCCATGATCATACTTATAGCCGTCGGATTGGCGATGGACACTTTTGCAGTTTCGATCGTCAGCGGCAGCGCCTACAAGCAGTTGCACGTCAAGCACGCCCTGCGAATGGCTGCTTTTTTCGGGGGCTTTCAGGCACTCATGCCATTGATCGGCTCTCTGGCAGGACTCAGTCTGAAAGAGTATATCACAAGCTGCGATCACTGGATCGCGTTCTGCCTTCTGAGCGCCGTAGGCGCCAGAATGATCTACGAGTCGTTCAAGATCAAGTCCGTCGAAAAGAACCTGGACCCGTCCAACATCTTCGTTCTGCTGGCTTTGTCCGTCGCGACAAGCATCGATGCCCTGGTGATCGGAATCACGTTGTCATTTGTCACCAGTTCCGTCGGGGTTGCAGTGACTATCATCGGGCTGATAACCTTCGTGTTGTCTTATCTCGGCGTTGTTATCGGCAAGAGGTTCGGCCATTTCTTCGAGAACAAGATTGAAATCTTCGGCGGCCTGATCCTGATCGCTATCGGCGTAAAGATTCTGATCGAGCACCTGCTTTTCTGAGCCACCCTTGCAGCACGCCGGGAACACAATATAATAAACGCGTCGCGCCGATGTTGATGACCACGGAGCAGCGGGCAGGTTTGCCGAGTCATAAGAGGTGTTTTGTATGCGTCCCAGGGTGTTCTGGATCAGAGCTTCCATTCGAGACGGGCAACAGGCGGTTTCCGATAAGGCCCGGCGTTTATTCAAGGCCGGCGGCTTTGCTGGAAACTTCAGGCAGAATGATCTTACGGCGGTCAAGGTCCACGTGGGCGAGGGCGGCAACAACACGTACATACCGGCCCCGTGTATCAAGGGCCTCATCGATGAGCTTATCGGACTCAAGACCAAACCATTCGTGACCGATACGACCACGCTATACGTAGGCAGAAGACACAACGCCATCGACCATACGATTCTGGCCGCCCAGCATGGTTTCAGCCTGGACGGGCTGGGAATACCGTTCATCGTGCCGGATGGGTTGTTCGGGACGGCCGAGACCGCCGTCGAGATCAACGGCGAAATCAATAAAGAGGTCTTTATCGCGTCCGAAATCGTAAGAAGCCAGTCGATCCTTTCCGTAGCGCACCTGACGGGCCACGTCGCGGCCGGTCTCGGGGCAACCATTAAAACGCTGGGGATGGGCTGCGCGAGCAAGCGAGGCAAGCTGACCCAGCACGCTGCTCTGACGCTCGTGATCGGCGACGACTGCACCCGTTGCGGCGTATGCGCCGACCACTGCCCCGCCGATGCAATTACGCTCGACGAGGTCAAAGCCCACATCGACCAGGACAAGTGCATCGGCTGCGCCGAGTGCATGGCCTTGTGCCGGTTCGGTGCGGTAGCCTGCAACTGGGGCCAGGAGACGGACGTTCTGCAAAAAAGCATGGCCGAGCACGCGTTGGGGACCCTTAAGGGTAAGAAAGACCGGGCAACATTTTTCAATTTTTTGTTGTCTATGACCAAAGATTGTGATTGTTTCGATACGCCGAACATGCGTAGAATGGTCGATGATATCGGTATCGTAGCCTCGGCGGACCCGGTGGCCGTTGACGCGGCATCGTTGGACCTGGTCGAAAGTAAGGTGGGACGAAAACTTGCGCAGTTGCTCAAGAACGATGATCTCGACCCGCGATGCCAAATCGAGCACGCCGAGCGCATCGGCCTGGGAAATAGCAGCTACGAATTGGTGGAAGTCGATTAGTCAAAGGAAGCTAAATTTAAGGATTCGGCATGTCTCTTGGACAAATATTGAGAGAAAAGCGTGAGCGGATGAATCTAACCCTCGATGATGTTAGCAGCCGGGTGGGGTTTTCCAAGCCATACCTGTCCACAATCGAAACCGGCAAGGTGAAGAATCCGCCCAGCGACGAGCTGCTGACCAAGTTGGAGAAGGTCCTGGAGTTCGAGCGCGGCCTGCTTCTGCACATCGCCCACATGGAGAAGCTCCCTTCCGACATTCGTCAGCAGTATGAATCGGCGGAATCGGAGAATCAGAAATGGCGGGAGTTCGCCCGGAATCTGATCGAAAAGAAGGTCAATCCGAATAAGCTCAAGGCGCTTCTGGCCAAGCGCAAACTTACCATCAAGCAAACCAAGCCATCCATAGCGGCGGGCCGGGCCGTTCCGGTGATCAACAAAGTCTCCGCCGGCTATCCGACCGATTTTGACGACCTGGACTACCCCGTCGGCATAGCGGACGACTACGTTCGATGCCCCGACCTGCACGACCCAAATGCCTTTGCCGTCCGGGTGGTCGGCGACTCAATGGAGCCGAAATTCCGCGAGGGCGACATCGTGGTCTTCTCGCCTGCGGCCGAAGTGCGAAACGGAGACGACTGCTTCATCCGTTTCGCGACGCCGCACGAGACGACCTTCAAGAGGGTGTTCTTCGAGTCGGACAACAAGGTTCGCCTCCAGCCGAGAAACGAGAAATATTCCCCCTCAATCGTTGAGGGCAAGCGCATCAATGGCCTCTATCGAGCCATCATAAGGCACGAACGGCTGTAGAATCGTGAAACCCCGATGGGGCTTTCCCGTTCACTGGAGGTTTCGGCCGGCAACGACGCTGCGTTGGAGGCGGCAAGTCCGGCTTTAACCATGATTTGTCTGTCTTTGTCCGCGTGGCTATTCCAATAGCAGAGTTAGCTCATACTCTGGCCCGCCACAGCCAAAACCAGCGAGAACACTTTCGAGGCCCCGGCCTGTTTGAGTATTCTCGCACACTCGTTCAGCGTTGAGCCGCTTGTCTTGATATCGTCCACGAGGCAAATCCTGCGGCCGGCGAAACCATGGCCCCGGCGAACAGCAAAAGCCCCTGCAACGTTCCTCGCGCGGGCAGCGGGACTCGCCACCGCCGGCTGCAACTTGGTGCGCCGGATTCGCACGAGGTTGGTGCTGATTCTCGCCGTGGGGTGCCTCAGTCCGGCGGCCAGCACGTATGACTGATTGTAACCCCGAGCCAGGCGCCTCGACCAGTGCAGGGGAACCGGGACAAAAAGCTCTATTTCGCCGGAAAAACCGCTTCCCTCTAACGCCGCATTTGCCAGGAAACCAAGAACTGAATCAAGTTCGGTCTTGCCATTCTTAAAACCAAGTATCATTGTTTGCATGCCGTGACCGTAGATTCCGCATCTGGCAATGGCGTCAAAACATATCTCACGACCCTGACAATCGGGACACATGCCCTGCAGCAACCCGAATTTGCTCGCGTTGCGACCGCAACGCCGGCAGTAGTCGGAGCCGGTACACGCCAAGAGCCGGTCCCAGCAGTCCCGGCACAGATCGTGGTCCGTTTCACAGATGCTCTTTCGGCAGTTGATGCAGACAGCAGGCCAAAGGAGCTGGTTAAGGCTTTGCCATGCAAAGACGCCAGCTTGCCTGATAGGGGCACGAGCTCGTTTTGCGTTAGCCGGATTCACGGCTGAGATTATACGAGGCCATATCAGCATTGCCAATATCAGTATTGAAAACAAGTCTGATCGGCAGAAAGGCCGAGGACCAAAAACCTCTCATAAGACAAAGAGCATTTCTCTTTAGCAGTACTGATAGTCCTGGGCCGTCATAAAGATAATGGCAAGAAGTAATTTTCTTCTAAATCTTGTGTTTGCAAGGTATTGTACCCGTTTCGCCTGCCTTGCCGGCCGGATTCTTGCTGATCGTTGTTGACTGACTGGGATCTTAACGCTATAATTCAATTGTTCATGGGTAAAGCAGTGAAAACGACCGGAAAGAAACGACAGAAAAAGTCCTCCGCCGAAACCGCGCCAGTCAAGACCAAGAAGGCCTTTCGGAGCTATCCGCAGGCTATCGAGTACCTCTTTGGCAAGACGGACTACGAGAAGCAGGAGCGCGTGCGCTACAATACCACTACGTTCGACTTGAGCCGGATGGAGAAGTTGTTGTCTCTGCTCGGCAATCCTCACCGCAAAGTCCATACAGTCCATATAGGCGGTACAAAAGGAAAAGGCTCAACAGCCACGATGCTGGCCCGGATGCTCGAGGCAAACAACTACAAGGTCGGTCTGTACACCTCTCCCCACGTGGTCCACTTGCATGAGCGGATCATGGTGAATTCACAGATGATCAGCGAATCGGAAATGTGCGGGCTGCTCAACCGCATCTACGCTCCCGTTGAGAAAATGTCGAAGAATCCCCCCACTTTCTTCGAGATCATGACCGCCCTGGCCTTTATGTACTTTGTTGACAAGGCGGTCGATATTGCAGTGATCGAAACCGGCCTGGGGGGCAGACTGGACAGTACGAATGTGATTCAGCCCCAGGTCGTCGGCATCACGAGCCTGAGTATCGACCACCAGCAGCAGCTTGGCAACACAATTGATCTTATTGCCGAGGAAAAAGCGGGGATTTTCAAGCGCGGTGTGCCGGCCGTCACCGTTCAACAAGAGCCGGCGGCCATGCAGGTTCTCAAGTCCCGGGCACTGGCGGTCAAGGCGCCTTTGAGCGTAACTGGCGCCGATATCGATTTTTCACATCGCTTCGAAACGTCCAAGGAGCACGGCCCTCACACGAGGATTTGCCTCACCACCCCGACGAGTAAATTCGAGCATCTTCGCGTACCGCTGCACGGCAACCATCAGGCGATCAACTGTGGTCTGGCGCTGGCCATGCTGGATAAGCTCAAGTCCGTCGGCTATAAGATAGATAACGATAAGGCCGCTGAAGGGCTCGGCAAGGTCTCGCTGGCGGGTCGAATGGAGATGATTTCGCAAGACCCGAGGATTTTGATCGACGGCGCCCACAATGCCGCGAGCATCCTGGCCCTGATTCAGGCCATAGGTCAGAACATTCCCTACGATTCCATGGTTGTAATCTTTGGCTGCAATAACGACAAGGATATCCGGGGGATGCTGGACAAGCTCCAGTACGGGGCCGACAAAGTCATTTTCACTCGCAGCAACTCGGCCAAAGCCGCCCCTCCGGAGGAGTTGGCCGACCTATATACAGAGATCTGCGGCAAGATGTGTCAGACCGCCCCCAGCCTGGGTCCGGCCATCCAGCTTGCCAAAAGCGCTATCAGCAAAGAAGACCTCATCTGCATCACCGGCAGCTTCTACCTCATCGGCGAGGCCAAAATGCGCTTCCAGCCGCCGAGCACGCCGGCGTAGCCGTGCGCGCGCAGGCGTCCCGAACGAAGTCGAGGAACCAAACCCAAACTGGCTCCAGTAACCTCCTGATCCTGTCCGGCCGTGGCGATTATACCCATCGCATGAGAAATTATCGGGAGATCTCCGGGTAAGCCCCCCGAATACTGCCTGAATGAAAGATCAGATTGTCTGCCGCAAAGTCCCGTCGCAGTTGTGCTGGATCACCTCGGTAGAGATCGCCCTGGCGATGGAGCACACACGTGCCTACTTGCCCTGCTGGCAGAACTGCAACCAGCTCGCGGGCCTCCCTGAGCATGGAGTGCCATTTGCCCAGCAAATTCCCAAGGACGGGGAGTGGGCCATCAAAGGAGAGCCCCTCCAATTCAGCGGTCGTGTACCGCCCGGAACGACCGGCCTCTTCCAGGATCGTCAAAGGGCTGAAGCCCGGATCTTTGCCACAAGCGGCCCACGCCAAATACCCCAGGGGCTGAATTTGCTCGTGACAGGTAATCACGTCGATCCAATCGCGAATTTCGAGCCGCCCGACCAATGCCAGAACCTTGTTGGTCGCCAGATCAAACGCGTGCAACACCAGTCCCAACTCTTCATGCTGGACCAGAGGGAAGAATCTAAAGGCACTGTCGCGCGTCCATTGCATCAGCACCGCATCCTGCCCCTTGCCCACCACGGCCTCCACGTAACCGGGGCGTTCGTGGATGGACCGCATCTCATAGCCGTGAGTCTGGAGCAACTGGCGGTCGGCCTGCCACGTGGCATCCAGGGCTTCGAGCGTGTCGTGAAAAAGATCGATATCGCGCGAGATCCGCCGGCCTCCGGTCAGAAGGTTCAGTGCGACCCCTCCCGCCACGTAGGCTTCGCCTTGTTCGAGGCGGTTGGCCGCTATGAGGCGGCAGAGGGTCTGCTGGAATCCAGTGAGAGCCATTGATACAACTCCCCAGCTTTGCGGAAGGCCTCCCGGTCGCCGTACCGGCGGATGTAATCGAGCGTACGCAGCACATCCTGCAGATCGGCCGGATAGTAGTCTGCCCGAAGAAACCACAGACACCGATCCCGGTACGCATCAACCAACTGGTTGATCTGCCGCCGAAGGTCTTCATCGATTGGGTTCATGATACGACTATGGTAACATGTTCCAAAGAAACCCGCAAGCCCGTCCTGCATTTGATATCGCCCGAAATCTAAGCTGAGCCTTGCAGAAACTGCTTTGCAGAAGTACACTGGTAGAAGATGGGCGAAGGAAAATGACAGCCCCGTGGATCAAGGAGACAACAACTATGGGAATGATTGAGGCAGACATCGAATTGTCGAATCCGAGCAAGCCCAAGCTCAAGGCATTGACGGTCCGCGCGATGGTGGACACGGGGGCGATGACCATCTGTATCCCGGAACATGTGGCCGTACAACTGCAACTGCCGGAAATCGAGAAACGTGAGGTCACAACGGCGGACGAACGGGCCCACGTGATCCCTTACGTCGGTCCTATCCAGATCAGGTTCGAGAACCGGACTTGCTTCACTGGCGCGTTGGTCATTGGCGAGTCGGTTCTCCTTGGCGCGGTCCCCATGGAGGATATGGATCTGGTGGTCTCCCCCTCGGGAAGGACGATCACGGTGAATCCCAAAAGCCCGAACATCCCTTCCGCAATAGTCAAATGACCCCTGGATGAATATGCTCCGAATTACAATCTGTCCGTCATGCGGTAGCAATAAGATCAGGAAGGTGCGGCGCAACTGGTCCGGCAAATTCCAGGGCCGGCCCCGTACGGTTCGACCCCTGGAGTTCCACGAATGTCCGGTTTGTGACGAAAAAATCTACGACCGGCAAGCGATGCGAAGAATTGAAAAACACTCGCCCGCCATCGCTAAAGCACACGCCGATTCATAGGACCAGCCCTTAACGACGAATCGTACGGTTCACGGAGCATAACCTGAAAAACTACTGCGTACCTCTTGTTCTCCCCAAGAACAGCATCTCTCGTGCGTCCGGCCAGATCATTGACGAATCGGAATCTGACTGGTATCATTGGGTTCAAGACGAAAGAATCTTCGGATGGCCGAACGCGACGCACGTTATGCGATGTTTCAGACGAAAACAGGTGGGCTTATGAGGTTGGAAGAGAAAACGGCTCTGGACGAGTTGAAACGGGTCCTGCAGGAGCGGTGGGGAGCGACTTCCGTGGTGGTGTACGGCTCCAAGGCCCGAGGAGACGATTCACCAGACTCGGACATCGACGTCATGGTCGTGCTGGAAGATTACACGCCCCAGATTGAAGCGGCCCTGGATGAAGCGGTCTATGAGATCAACCTGGCCCACGACTGTCTGATCTCGGTGGTGATCTTCGGCCGGCGGGAGCTGGACGAAGGGCCACTCGGGGAATCGCCGCTCTACAAGCGGATTCTGGCGGAAGGAGTGCCGGTTTGACGTGCTGGGAAAAACAGAAGGAGCTGGCAAGATATGAAGCCTCAGATTCCGCCCTTTTGCTTACCTGCGATCGAGGCGGAAATTAGTAAGCCGTCCCCGGAATTCGCCGTGGCACGGGCATTCCTTCGGCCGCGCTCGGGGCAAGCTTGCCGGTGAACCTTGATCATGGGCGGGACGCCCATGCTACGCGACTACGGTTTCACTGCTCGGTCGTAGATGCGCACGTCGTCGATTAAGCCGGACCAGAACGTGCCGGGTTCCATATTCTTGCCCGTGCCGATGTCCAGGCCGTTGCCTGAACTCGGCGGAGCACTCTGGGTGTCTTCGGCAGCCACGGTGCCATCGACATAAAGGCTTCGGCGAGAACCATCCCAGACAAGGGCGATCCGATGCCATTGGCCATCGGTGATGATCGTCTGCGACCGCAAGGGACCGGCCGAGCGGCCAGAACCTTGAAGCTGCGTCATCAGCTTGCCTTCGGCATTGGCCATCAGCCAATTCGCGCCGTCGGCTTGCGAGATGACGACCTGGCCTGGAGCGCCGCCCTTGATCCAGGCAAAGACACTGAACGGTCCGTCCGCCGGATTAAGGATGAATGGCGTCGTAACACAGTCATCGACCCCGTCCAACTCAAGTGCGCCGCCCAGTTGACCACCTTCCGGCTGCCAAGCCGGGCCGCGTGTTAAGATGCCATCAGAATCACCGGCGCTGTCATAGGCTATTTCGCCCTGTGCTTCGTCCAACGCCCAGTGGGCAATGAGTGTCGGATCATCCACCTTCTCAAACAAATGCTCAGCAAGAGCGACCAAGTCCTTGACATCCACGATACCATCGCCCCAGGGCATCAGGCCGATGTCACACAATGGATGATCCGTGTGCCAGTGCTCAATCATAATCCCCACGTCGGCAGCATCGACAATTCCGTCGGCGTTGAAGTCAACGATGCGGATGATCGGTGCCTCGAACAGGTCGCCCGCGCCTGACCGAAGCGACCCGAAGTAAAAAGTGGAACCATCGGCAGCTACGCTCGGCCCAAACTCGGCGGAGCTACTATTGACAACCGGCCCAAGATTCGTGGGAGGACCCCATGGGTCCTGTGTCGTTGCCCGCCTCGCCAGATACAGATCCCAACCACCGTACCCGACGGGCCGCGCGGAAGCAAAGAAAAGTTCCAGGCCGTCAGACGAAATGCTGGGATCGCCCTCATGAGCCGAGCTGTTTATAGTTGCCCCGGGGTTCACAGGCGCGGTCCAAGGATCGTCTTTCGTCTCCCGCGTCATCATCCATGTGTCATATCCACCGTAACCGCCCGGCCGGTCGGACTGCATGAATAGCGTCAGGCCACCGGCGGAGACGCTTGGGTATGCGTCATAGGATGGACCATTGACAAGCCGACCGAGATTCACTGGTGTGCCCCAGGGAGCCGACTCGACAGGGCGCGTCGTTACCCATAGGTCCGAACTACCTGAGCCGCCGGGACGGTCCGAGTCGAAAAACAGGGTCAAACCGTCGAACGAGATGCCCGGTCCGGAGTCTCGATAAGATGTGTTGACTGGTGGCCCAACATTCTCCAACATGGTCCAGCCCTCATTTGTCGTTGCACGTCTTGCCACCCATACGTCGCGATTACCGTAGCCGCCAGATCGCTCAGAGTAGAAGAACAGCGACAGTCCATCAGCAGAGATGCTTGGATGAGCCTCAAGGGCCGGACTGTTAATCACCGGCCCAAGGTTCGTTGGTTCTCCGAAGGTGAAATCGGCCTTTGCACTTCCGCCGCCAAGCACCATCGCGGCCACAAATCCAAATAACACTAACCTGATTCTGTAACCATCTAACCGTTTCATTTCACACCTGCCTTTCTGCTTTTTGAGCAAAACTGTTGCACTGTGGAATGATCTCGACTTTCTTGGATTTGATGCGACCGCCATTTCCCGATCCTCCTTCCCCCCATGTCTTTAGCAACTGCTCAAGACCCCGCGTCGCACACGTACGTCTTGCCCGCCACGCGGATCGGCGGGCTTGCCAAGAAGGCGTCAGATAAGAAAACCTCCCGCGGTTCTTACGAAAGTATATGACATATAGACCAGGTTGTCAATAGCGGTAACTACGTATTTTCAGTTTGCAACGACGGCGAGTCTGGGGTATATAATGAGCCACGAAGATGCAAAGTCACCAAGAATCTAAGATTGAAATTCGCCTTCGTGTCCTGGTGCCTTTGTGGCCATGCAAGGAGTTGACAATGGCGGAAGTGAAGAAGTATATCGCGGTCGATCTGGGCGCTGAGAGCGGTCGAGTCATGCTCGGCTCCGTTTCTGCCGAAAGACTCGTTCTTGAGGAGATTCACCGCTTCGGCAACGGCCCGGTTGAAGACAGAGGGGCGTTGCGATGGGATTTTGCGCGGCTGCTTTCGGAAATCAAGACCGGCATCGGCAAAGCGGCAAAAGCAGCCCGCGCTCAGGTCTGGGGCATCGGCATCGATAGCTGGGGCGTCGATTTCGGCCTGCTGGACGCCGACGGCAAGCTCATCGAAAACCCTTACCACTATCGCGACAGCCAAACCAACGGGATAATGGAGAAGGCGTTTAAGCTGATAAGTTCACCCCGTGAGATAGGCCACACGAACCAGAGTGGCAAAACCTCAGAGGAGAGTGATATCTCACGGGGTAAACGCGAAATCTACGAAAACACCGGCATTCAATTCATGCAGTTCAACAGCGTCTATCAACTGCTGGCGATGCGGCTCAATAATTCCGTCGCCCTGGCCAAGGCCAGGAATCTCGTCTTTATCGCCGATTTGTTCAGCTACTTCCTCTCTGGCAAGATCTTCGCCGAATACTCGCTGGCAAGCACCTCGCAGTTCATGGACATGAGAACCGGCCAGTGGTCGAGAGAAGTTCTGGATAAACTGTCTTTGCCGGTCGCTATCATGCCCAAGGTCGTGCCTCCCGGGACAGTCGTTGGCCAGTTGACCGCGCAGACCGGCAGAGAGCTCGGCTGCGGACCGGTTCCGGTGATTGCGATCGGCTCGCACGATACCGCTTCGGCGGTTGTCGCCGTACCGGCTTCGCCCGAGACCAATTGGGCGTATCTCTCGTCCGGCACCTGGAGCCTCATGGGCGTTGAGGTGCCGCAGGCGATTGTCAACGATAAGACGTTCGAGTACTCGTTCACGAACGAAGGAGGGGTGGAAAACACGATCCGGCTTCTCAAGAACATCATGGGCCTTTGGCTCATGCAGGAGTGCAGGAGGCAGTGGCAGCGCGAAGGAACGGAGTTGTCCTACGGCGAGCTGGCCGTCTTGGCGCAGGAAGCCAAGCCGTTTGCCCGTCATATCGATGTCGATCGCAGCGAATTTCTTGCACCGGGCGACATGCCCAAGAGAATCAACAGCCATCTCGTCAAAACGAAGCAAAAAGCAACACGAGACAAAGGGCAGATGGTCAGAGTGATCCTGGAGAGCCTTGCCCTGAAATATCGCTCGATCATGGAGGCGGTGGAGGACGTCGCCGGCCATAGGATCGACGTCCTGCACATCGTCGGCGGCGGCATACAGAATGAGCTGCTCTGCCAGTTCACCGCCAACGCGCTCGGCAAGAAGGTCGTGACCGGTCCCGTCGAGGCTACGGCCAGCGGCAATATCCTCATGCAGGCCATCGCCACGGGACAGATCAAAACGCTGGCCGAAGCACGGCAGATCGTCCGCAACACCTTTGAGCTCAAAGAATATCAACCCAGCGAAACGTCCCTCTGGCAAGAGCAATACGAGAAGTGCAAAACGTGAAAAACGCAAAAGGCAAGGACACCTCCATCGAAGAACTCGAACAGAAACTGGACAGTTTCAATCCGGCCCAGAGGAAAGAAGCTTTGTGGGCTCTGGCCGAAAAGGTCCGCAAAGGAGAGATTGAGCCGGCCCGTGTGGGGACCGACGTGAATCTGCATTGTCACACCTTCTTCTCCTACAACACGTACGGCTACTCGCCCAGCAAATTCGCCTGGCTGGCGCGCAAGGCCGGTTTAGCTGTCGCCGGCGTGGTCGATTTCGACGTGCTGGATGCGCTGGAGGAATTCCTGGATGCATGCCGGCTGCTGGGCGTCAAGGGATGCGCAGGGTTCGAGACGCGCGTGTTTGTTCCCGAATTTGCCACGAGAGTCACCAATTCGCCGGGCGAGCCAGGCATTTCGTATCACATGGGCGTGGGATTTCCCTTCGCGAAGGTTCCCAATGAGCAGCAGGCGTTCCTTGCGGGCCTTCGAGAAACCGCACAGCGGAGAAATCGAGATTTGGTGGGCCGGGTGAATAAGCACCTCAGCCCGGTGGAGCTTGACTACGAGCGCGACGTGCTTGTATTGACGCCTTCGGGCAATGTAACCGAACGCCATATATGTCTGGCTTACGCCCGCAAAGCAAAACAAGTCCTGGGCGGAAGCGCCACCTTGGCGCGTTTCTGGTCGGACAAGCTCGGCGTAGAGGCCGAATCGCTCGATCTTCCCGGGGGCAAGGTTCTGCTCAACACCATTCGGGCCAGGACGATGAAACGCGGCGGCGTCGGATACGTTCAACCGGACGAGGGCTCCTTTCCGTGTATGGCCGATACCAACAGATTCATCCTTGCCGCCGGCGGCATACCGGTGCAAACATGGCTTGACGGGACCAGTGATGGAGAACGAGCAATCGAAGAGCTTCTGGACGTGGCGATGAGTACGGGGGTGGCCGCGATTAACGTCATTCCCGACCGCAATTACACGCCCGGTTCGGGGGACGAGAAAACCAGGAATCTGTATCAGGTAATAGAATTGGCCGAGAAACTCAACCTGATTGTGGTCGAGGGCACGGAAATGAACAGCCCCGGCCAGAAATTCGTCGATAATTTCGCCAGTGCCGAGCTGGCCCCGCTGGTGCCGGTATTCCTCAAAGGGGCGTATATCGTGTACGCCCACTCCGTCCTCCAGAGAGAATGCGGGCTTGCCCGCCATACGTCTGGCGGGCTTGGATACACAAGCCACTGGGCCAACAAGAACTTCAGCAGCGCTGCCGAGAAAAATACGTTTTTTGAGCAGGTTGGACGTTTACTTCAACCGCAGCGGGAAGACAACCTTGCCGGGCTTGGGGATGACGCAAGTGCCGAAGAGATACTCGAAAAGGTGACTGGTGAATAGTGACTGGTGAATGTTTGTAGTGTGCCCTCCCGCAAGGGACGCCTTACGGTGGTAAGGGCATTTGAAGGCAACGCAAACAATCACCAATCACCGATTACGAAAGATGAATGATGGCCGGTCTTCCGGAAACACAATATGCGGTGCAGCTCGTCGGGCCGGATGAGCTTGTATTGAACAGGTCCAAGAAGGTTTTGCCGCCGGGCAGGCATCAGATTCTCTGCCGGGTGGAGGCTGTCGGGCTTTGTTTCTCCGACCTCAAGCTGCTCAAGCAGTTCTCATCTCACGTTCGCAAAAGCGAAATCGTTTCCGGCATCGATCTGAATGTGCTCAAAGAGATACCAAGTTACGTGCCCGGCAATGCGCCGACGGTGCCAGGCCACGAAACTGTCGTCCGAATCGAGGCTGTCGGCCCGGCGGTGAAAGGCGTCAAGCCGGGCGAGCGATTCCTCGTGCAAACCGACTACCGCTGGCTCCGCACCGCCACTTCCAACGCCGCCTTCGGATACAATTTCGAAGGAGCGCTTGCCGAATACGTGCTGATGGACCAGAGGATCACAACCTCGCCCGAAGGCGATTCGATGCTTCTGCCCGCCAGTGAGGAGCTCTCAGGTTCGGCCATCGCTCTGGCGGAGCCCTGGGCGTGCGTCGAAGACGCATACGTCTCTACCGAAAGAACCACCCTGAAGAAAGACGGGCAGATGCTTGTCGTAGCCGATACCGAGCCGGCGACCGGCGCCCTGCAAAACTTATTTAAGCGATATGGCAGGCCTGATTGGATTACATGGCTCTCAAAGTTCCCGCCGCCGCGAGAGGTCGGTCGGGCAGATATCAGAAGTATCAACGTATCGGCACTTCCTGACGCGAGCTACGACGATATCATCTATTTTGGTTCCGTGCCGGAAGTCATTGAAGCATTATTTGCGAAAGTCGCCGGCAACGGCATTCTCAACATCGTTCTATGCGGCGGCAGATTCAGCCGGAACGTCGTGACGATGGTGGGCCGCGTTCACTATGGCGGCATCCGGATCGTCGGCACGACCGGCTCGGACCCCGCTGAATCCATGGAGATTATCCCTGCGACCGATGAGATTCGTCCCGGCGACAAGATCAACATTATCGGCGCTGGAGGGCCTATGGGGATGATGCACGTAATCCGCAATATCTGCCAGGGAGTCGAAGGCGTCAGCGTTCATGGCAGCGATGTGGATGACAGCAGGCTGGCGGCCTTGACAAAAATCGCTGCGCCTTTGGCCGCAAAGAACGGCGTCGAGTATAAAGCGTTCAATCCGACCAAAGAGAAGCCGACCGAAGCGTTTGATTACACGGCCTTGATGGCGCCGGTCCCGGCCCTGGTCGCCGCCGCCGTCCACGGCGCTGCCGAACGAGGGTTGATAAACATCTTTGCCGGCATACCCGCGACGGTGACCGGAGAGATTGACCTCAACGCTTACATAGAAAAGAGACTGTATTTCATCGGAACCAGCGGCTCGACGCTGGACGACATGAAGCGGATGCTGGCAAAGGTCGAATCGGGCCAGCTTGATACAAACGTCAGCGTCGCCGCCATCTGTGGGCTCGAGGGCGCGACCGACGGAATCAGGGCCGTCGAGAATCGTACGATCGCAGGCAAGATTATTGTCTATCCGGCTTGCCGTGACCTGGGGCTGGTCCCGCTCGAAGAATTGAAAGTGAAGATGCCCGATGTCGCTGAGTGTCTCAACGAAGGGCTATGGACAAAACAAGCGGAAGAGAAATTGCTGGAGAATTACGCACGCTGAGTGGGTAGGGTGTGCAACTTGTTGCACACGCGGATTCCGGTCAGCGTGGGCAAAAACAGAATTTACCCACCCTACGATTCTCCAAGCCGAGGATGAGCAATGAGCAACCGCAAGAGTATTGAGAAAGCATATACGATAGCCAAAGAGCGTTACGCCGAGCTGGGCGTGGACTGCGATCAAGCCATGGACCGGCTGCGTAAGACCGCCATATCGCTGCACTGCTGGCAGGGTGACGACGTGGGGGGCTTCGAGACGGGCGAGGGACTTACCGGCGGCGGCATCATGGCCACCGGCGCGTATCCGGGCAAGGCAAGGACTCCCGGCGAGCTTCGCGCCGACCTGGACAAGGCCCTGAGCCTGATCCCGGGCAAGCACCGGCTGAACCTGCACGCGATGTACGCAGAGGCCGGACGCAGGATCGAGCGCGACGAGCTGGAGCCCAGGCATTTTGCCGCGTGGATCGACTGGGCAAAGGCAAATGGCCTGGGAATGGACTTCAACGGGACATTCTTCTCGCATCCGAAAGCTGACAGCGGCTTGACGCTCTCCAGCGCCGACGAGGGTATCCGCAAATTCTGGGTCGAGCACGCAATCGCGTGCCGCAAGATTGGGGCGGCCATGGGCAAGGAATTGGGCACTCCCTGTGTGACGAACTTGTGGATTCCGGACGGCTACAAAGACATCCCGGCCGACCGCAAGGCGCCCCGCGAGCGGCTGAAAAAATCACTCGACGAGATCTTCAAAGAGAAGATGGACCACCGGCGGCTCTTAGATGCCGTCGAGAGCAAGCTGTTCGGCATCGGCTCCGAAAGCTACGTAGTCGGCTCGCATGAATTCTATTTGGCTTACGCAATGGAGAAAAAGACGCTGCTTTGCTTAGACACGGGGCATTTCCACCCGACGGAGGTTGTCTCCGACAAGATATCGTCGGTGCTGACGTTCCTCGACGAGATACTGCTCCACGTCAGCCGGGGCGTGCGATGGGACAGCGACCACGTCGTGATACTCTGCGACGAGTTGTGCGCGATCGCCCAGGAAATAGTGCGAGGCGATTACCTTCAGCGCGTACACATCGGCCTTGACTTTTTCGATGCGAGCATCAACCGCATAGCTGCATGGGTCATCGGGGCCCGGTGTATGATCAAGGCGTTATTGATTGCCCTGCTGGAGCCGGCGGACAAACTGCGCCGGCCAGAGCTGGCAGGCGATTACACCACACGTTTGGCGATGCAGGAAGAGATCAAGACTCTGCCCTTCGGGGCGGTTTGGGATTATTATTGCCTCAAATCGAACGTGCCGGTCGCCGAAGGCTGGTTGGATGAGGTCAGGGCCTATGAGAAGAAGGTGCTGAGCAAACGTAAGTAGAACCGATACGAATCATGGGTCATCGTAAGGGAGACGGCATGGACACAGAACAGAAATCGCAACAGACGGACGCGGGAAGTGAATTCGAGCGCGAGCCGGTGCCGAAGAGTGCACTTTTGGGTTTCAAGAGTTTCATCGGAATGTACGCGGGCGAGCATTGCGCCGGGACCGAGCTGATGATCGGGCCGCTGTTCGTCGCGTCGGGCGTCAGCGCCTTTGACCTGATCGTGGGGCTGGTCGTCGGCAACGGCCTGGCGGTCCTGAGCTGGATGTTCCTCTGTGCGCCAATCGCCACACGCAGGCGCCTGACGCTCTACTACCAACTGGAAAAAATCTGCGGCCGCAAGCTTGTCACGCTGTACAACCTTGCCAATGGCGTGATGTTCTGCTTCCTGGCCGGGGCGATGGTCACCGTCTCGGCCACCGCCGTGGGGGTCTGGTTCAAATTTCCGATGCCCGCCCTCAACGATCTGTATCCCAACAGTGTTGGCTGGGTCGTAGCTGTGGCGGTTGTCGGCGGACTCATTGCCATCGTCGCCGCCTATGGCTACAAGACCGTCGCCAAGTTCGGCAACATCGCTTCACCCTGGATGGTCCTGGTCTTCCTCGCATTTGGGTTTGTCGGTTTGCGGCAGTTCATCGTCGCCACGAATGCCGAGATACACTCGTTGGGCGATGTATGGATGTTGGCCAAAACGCATATATGGAAAGGTGGTGAGCCGTTGCCGGGACAGGTCAAGTTCACCATCTGGCACGTGATGTTCTTTGCCTGGTTCTGCAACATGGCCATGCACATCGGCATGAGCGATCTGTCCGTATTCCGCTTCGCGCGAAAAAGCTGGTACGCTATCGCCACCAGCGCGGGCATGTACGTTGGACACTTCATGGCCTGGATCAGCGCCGCGATCCTTTACGCCTATCAATTGCATCTGAATCCCGCCGACACGGATGTCTTGCCGGGTCCGCTGTCAGATCGCGCCGCCGGAGTCGCCGGCCTGCTGTGTGTGATCATCGCCGGATGGACGACGGCCAATCCGACCATCTACCGGGCGGGTCTGGCCTTCCAGGCGCTGCGGCCGAAATCATCCCGCTTCAAAATCACGCTGATCACGGGCGCCATTGCTACGCTGGCTGGCATGTTCCCGGCCATCGCGATGAAGCTGCTCGATTTTGTCGCCCTCTATGGCATGATCCTCATGCCTATGGGCGCTGTGATCTTCGTGGACTTCTGGTTGATTCCCAGGCTGGGCCTGCGAAGCTCATACGCCGAGCTAAGCGGGCGAAGCTTCAACTGGGCCGCCGGCGCTGCATGGCTGCTTACCCTGGCCCTGTGCCTCGGAGCGGTGTTCACCATAGGCCGATGGTCGTTGTGGTTCGTTTCGCTGCCTGGCTGGTTCGTGGCCGCCATTTTGTATATTGTTTTGAGCAAATTCTACCAGAAACAAACCCCCGCTCCTGTCTTCCGACAGGAAGACGCGGGGGCGGCGTAACAGGAGAAATCGCCATGCGTCTTATCCTACAAATCGTCTCATTGCTTGCCCTGGTTGCTTTGATGCTGCCTTCAGTCATCTTCCTCGCAGGGGGTCGAATCGAGTTGAATACGATCAAGTGGCTCATGCTGCTGGCCACCATCGTCTGGTTTGTCGCCGCTACCCCATGGATGTGGAAGGACAATGGAGCCGACCAGAACGAGTGATTGGTAACTGGAGATTGGCAATCGGGCACCGCCGCTCATTTACCAGTCACTACTCACCAGTCACCACTAAGAAGAAAGGAAACAATCATGGCTGATACCGATGGGGCCAAGACGGCAAAACTTTTTTTTGAAGACGTTCCCATGAAGACGCCGGGCTTCTTCCTCAAGGGGGCGGGCTCGCTCGACTGGGGAATGAAGAACCGGCTCTCAAGAATATTCAATCCCGCGACGGGCCGAACGGTAATGTTTGCAATCGACCACGGCTATTTTCAGGGACCGACCACCGGACTCGAACGAATCGACCTGACGATCGTGCCGTTGATGTATTACGCCGACGCGATCATGCTTACCCGTGGAATTCTGCGAACGACGGTGCCGCCTACGCTGACCAAGCCTATCGTGATGCGCTGCAGCGGCGGCCCGAGCATATTGAAGGAGCTCTCGAACGAAGAATTAGCCGTGGACATCGAGGATGCAATTCGGATGAACGTGGCGGCAATTACACTGCAAGTCTTCATCGGCGGCGAGTTCGAGACCCGCTCCGTGCATAATATGACGCGGCTTGTCGATATGGGACTGCGCTATGGCATTCCGACGATGGCCGTCACGGCGGTGGGCAAGGATATGGTCAGGGATGCGAAATACTTCCGCCTGGCCTGCCGTATGTGTGCCGAGCTTGGGGCACAGATCATCAAAACATATTATGTTCCTGAAGGCTTTGAAACGGTAACAGCCTCTTGCCCGGTTCCGATTGTGATGGCCGGCGGCAAGAAGATTCCCGTGCTCGATGCCCTGACTATGGCATACAACGCCATCCAGCAAGGCGCATCGGGGGTGGACATGGGACGCAACATCTTCCAGGCTGACGCCCCCAAGGCGATGATGCAGGTGATCGGCAAAGTCGTTCACGAAAATATGAAACCGGCTGATGCCTATGAGCTCTATGAGAGTCTCAAGAACGAAGAAGGTTAACCGCGGAAAACACCGAGAGCGCAGAGATCAGCCACCAAGACACAAAGGCACAAAGAAGACGTAGATGTGGATGTAGGATGTAGCGTGCGATGAATCGCACCAATTCGGTTTACCCTGAGCGTATAATTTGACAAAACGACCAGAATGCGGTATAAATAAGAGTCAAGCTGCCGCAAGAACATTAAGAAATAACGAGGTTCGAACAATGCAAACTAACAATATCAAAAAACAAGCATACCATCTATTGGAGACGCTGCCCGACAACGCAACGTGGGACGATTTGATGTATGAAATATACGTTCGACAGACGATTGAAGCCGGCATTGAAGACAGTAAGGCCGGCCGAACTACAGATGTCAAGGAAGTTCGTGCCAGGTTTGGATTGACAGCATGAGAGTGCACTGGACGGATAACGCGATTGCGCACCTTCTTGATATTTACGAATATATAGCACGCGACTCGTCCATATATGCTAAACGGATGGTAGATCGAATAACGAGACGGTCAGAACAAATAGCAAGCTTCCCAATGTCAGGACGCAAGGTTCCAGAATATGAAGCGGATGACATACGCGAAATAATAGAAAAACCGTACAGAATTATTTATCGAATAAGACCGGATCAGGCGGATGTTTTGTCTGTGGTGCACTGCAGGCAATTGCTGCCAGAAGACATATAAGATGGATGCTCGATGCTGGACTCTCAGTTCTCGGCGACAGATACAAGACCCGCGATGCGATTTACGACACCTCCCCAGAGCACCGTCGAAAGATGCAACGTGTCCAAACCATTTTCGCTTTCCTTGCCTCGCGCAAGGCAACGGACGATGAACGATAGCTGGTAGGACATTTGGCATCGAGAATCGACCGCGTAGTCACTTTATCATGTATTTTTTCAGGGCTTCCTGTTATCCTGTCCGCAAGAATGAACCGATTAGCTCAAATAGCACCGATTGTTCGCGGTCTTCTGGCGGAGCCGACAGGAAATCCGGATATTCCCTATATACCCGTCATTTTGAGATCTTTAGCAGACAGAGAAGCTGTTGATTTCGCCGATTCTGCAAAGAATGCTGAGGCTCAGCAGTATCCGGCACCTCTGAGCAAATCCCGGAAGCCGCCGCTCTTCTTGGACACAAAGGAATGCGATACCGAGCCGGAGAAACTCCGCAAGCAATTGAGCGATTGGATTTCGGATTATTCACTAAAGTATAAGAGCAAGCCTGAAATCGTATGTCTTCGTGCGCTGGGAATACTATATGTTGACCGAGAGGATTACGCTTCTGATTTGCCTCTCAAGAACAAGGTTGCCCTGGTAACGGGCGCCGCGGGAGCCATCGGTTATGGCATTTGCTGCGGGCTGCTGGAAAAGGGCTGTCACCTCGCCGCCACGGATCTTCCGGGTGAAAAGCTTGATCGTTTTGCCGCCGACCTGAGAGAAATGGCCGGTGACCGCGTGATGGGAATCGCCATCGACGTCACGGACGAAGGTTCTATCACGCGCGGATTCGAACAGATCGTTCTGGCCTGGGGCGGTATTGACATAGTGGTTATTAACGCCGGCATCCCTTTGGTTGCCTACTTGAAAGACATCGACCTCGAAGCCTTTCGTAAGCTCGAAAGAGTGAACGTGGAAGGCACGCTCTTGACGCTCCGTGAAATCGCCCACCACTTCATCCGGCAAGGCACGGGAGGTGACGTCATCATTGTCTCGACCAAGAACGTGCCCAGCCCCGGCGCCGGGTTTGGCGCGTACAGTGCGACTAAAGCGGCGTGTCATCAGTTGGGGCGAATTGCAAGCATCGAGCTGGCGCAATACGGGGTACGAGTCAACATGGTCGCGCCGGACGGTGTTTTTGCCGAGGGCAAGTACAAATCCGGTCTGTGGGCCGAAGTAGGGCCCGACCGCATGCGGGCACGAGGGCTCGATGAAAAGGGTTTGCAGGAATATTACCAGAACAGGAATCTGCTGAAAGCCAGAATCACCGGCCGGCACGTTGCCAATGCCGTGCTGTTCCTTGCCACTCGCCAGACGCCCACGACGGGTATCACGATTCCCGTGGACGGGGGTCTGCCGGATGCCACACCGCGATAGGATCCCCGCTTTCGCGGGGACAGGCTTGCCCCTGCGGAAGCAGGGGGACGAAAGACGAGGGATGAAGTATGGATAAGGCTTTGTTGGAGCTTATTAGAATATCGAACGAAACAGGAGTAGATCCGACGCTCGTTCAAGGCGGAGGGGGCAACACGTCCGTCAAGACCGCAGATGGTAAATACATGTACATCAAGGCCAGCGGCACGGCTTTGAAAGATATGAATGCAAAACAGGGTTGGCGCCGACTGCGGCTCGATCTGGCCCAATCAGTTGTAAAAGACGAGTCACTGGCAAAGATGCCCCCCCAGACCAGGGAACCGGAGGTGGTAAACCGGCTTCTGCTTGCGTGTGATGATAATATCAAGACCGAAGCCAGACCATCGGTCGAGGCACATCTGCACGCATGGCTGGATAAATGCGTGATTCATCTGCACCCGAGCGCGGCGGGCGCCTACGTAAATGCCGGGAACGGAAAGGCACTGCTCGATAAGCTGTTCAAGGCCGAGCCTCTGCCGCCCCTTTGGGTACCTTATACGGACCCCGGCTACATGCTTGCCAAGAGAATCGCACGACTGGTTGACGGCTATCAGAGGCAATTCGGCAAAGGGCCTGCGATGCTCTTTCTGGAAAAGCATGGTCTGTTCATTACCGCAGGCAGCGCCGTCGGCGCTCTGCGGCTTGTCCGCCGCGTCATAAAACGCTGCAACAGCAAACTAAAGCAGCCAAAGGGTGGCAGCCTCAAAGCCGAAGGCTTTGGGGATGGATTAGGTCAAGCCACCCCCAAGCTGCGCTTGAGGGTGCCACCCAGCCGCCAAGACATTGATGACATCAAGCTTTGCATCGAGCGTGCTTATCTCGAAGGGACCGGCGAGCAGGCCATGATATGGTACTATAACAACAACGCTGTCGATGAGTTTTGTCGTCACAAAGATGCAAGAAAGATGCTTTCGGGTGCTCTGACGCCCGACGAGCTGGTTTACGCAAATGGACCCGCGATGTGGGTCGAGCTGCAGCATCGCAAGAGGTCAATCTCCAGGGCCGTGGAGAGGTACGATTGGCGGCGAGTTGCGAATCGCCTCAGACAGCAGATCGAGAGGGGAAGAAAACCCTCCGTCGCATTTCTTGTTAAGGACATCGGCCTTTTTGTCGCCGGAACGGAAAAGATGGCCCCGACGGTTCGAGACATTGTGCTGTACTCGATTTTCATCCGGACGAACGCACACCGGATGGGCGGAATTGTCACTTTGAACAAGCACCAGCAGGACTTCATCAACAACTGGGAATCCGAAGCCTTCCGCAAGAAATTGGCCAGCGAAAAAAAGTGAAGCCCATTCACTCGAAATCCGGCACACCGGCACCGATAGGACAGAACTGAGGCCCGCTGGCGGTGATGAGCCAGATGAAAATCGACAAAGACCAGCGCGAAAGTGCGAGCTCTTAATCCGGCAACGTGGCCTGCGCATCGGATGGCCTGAGCTTCACTCAGATTGGGCTTTATCCGGCTTTTATGTCGTAGGCGATGAGGGCTTCGCCGTGGCGGATGTAGAGCCGGCCGTCGGAGATGGCGGGGTGGGCCCAGTGGCTTCCGGAGCCTTGAGTGACACAAAAGGAGCTGACAATTTCAAAGCTCTTGGGCGAAGCCTTTACCAGAGCCACGTCACCGGTATTTTCATCGTAGCAATACAGCATCCCCTCGGCGTAGATAATCGAGCCCTTGTTGCCGTTCCATTTGGCTTTATACATCACTTGCCCATTGTCCCAGTCAAGGCAAACCCAGTCCCCCTTTGGAATACCGTCGAAGGTCGAGCCATACAGACACCCATCGACCAGCACGACCCCGCCGTGGCCGCAGTCGAGAGTCCGGTCATTCCATTTCTCGGCGACTGATGTCCCATCGGCTGAAAGCTCGAACATCACCCCGCCTCTCGTAAATTCCCGCTCGACCGCGCTGGTCACGTACACACATCCGTCTCTATAGACCGGTGTCACGCCGCCCGTATCGGAAGGTGTCACGTAGGGTTCCCGCCAGATCAGCTCGCCGTTATGCGCGTTTACGCAGATGACCGATTTTTGAATCATGTTTATGAGCAGATGATTGCCGCCGCTCTCGATCAGAATAGCAGAGCTGTAAGCTGACAGTTCATCCAAGCCTGTCGTAGCCCAGATAGTCCGACCCGTCATTTTATCCAGCGCAACAATCACACCCTTCTTGCCGCCGGGGGTGCAATAGACTTTGTCACCATCAATCAAAGGCGAGCCGCTCATACCCCAGCGAATGTTCTTGCCCTCGAATTTCTCTAATGTGTTCACTTCCCAGATCTTCCTGCCGCTGCCCGCTTCAAAGCACACCATTACTCCAGCGCCGCTGAAGACGTAGATGCGGTTGCCGTCAATCGTGGGCGTTGTCCGTGTCCCCTTGTACGATCCTGTCCATTCCGGACCGTAGGATTCCTTCCATTTGAGATTGCCTGCAAGGTCGTACGCAAAGAGGAAACCCTCGCCGTCAATCATGCCCGTTGTGTAGAGAAAGCCGTTCGAGATCGCTACAGACGAGAAACCAATGCCTAGGCCCTCGACGGACCACAAGAGTTTCGGGCCGCCTTGAGGCCATTCCTTCAAAAGGCCGGTCTCGGCCGATTTGCCATCACGATTGGACCCTCGAAACTGAGGCCAATCATCGGCAAAACAAACATTGCCAACGAGCAAAATGCCAAGTAACAGTGATATTGCGCTCTTGATGTCATTCATGGTGTAGAATCCTTTGTACTATTCAAGCCAAGATCAACCAGGCAAGTTCTTCCTCAAGCACCCCGGCCAAAAACGCGAGTAGCCCCTGAAAGCACCATTTTATGTTCGTAGCCCCCTGCACTCAAGCCCAAATACATGCCCTGCGACTTCTTCTCATTTCTGCAAAAAAAGGCAGCAAAATAGCGCCCCGCCGTTGCTTTTTCCCAGCCAAATGTGCTATACTACCGCTTTCTTAGTAGTAACTGGTAACTGGTGATTGGTAATCGCGCACCGCCGCTCATTTACCAGTCACTAATCACCCATTACCAATATAGTGAATGGAGATTTGTGGCATGCATTTTGGTATCGAGGATACCCGAAAGAAACCGGCGCCAAAGGTCGGCGATATTGTCAAAGACGGGCTCGCGAGCCTTGCCGATGTAACCGATTGGCTCAGAACGATTTACGAGATTCGGTTCTTTGAGGAGAAAGTTTACGACCTTCTGGGCCAGAACATCATCAAAGGCGCTTCGCACCTTTATGCCGGCGAAGAGGCGGTCGCTGTCGGCGCCATCGCGGCTATTGAACGAGGCGACGTGATCGGCTCGACGCATCGCGGTCACGGCCACTGCGGCGCTGTCGGCAATAAATACGCCAACAGCGAACAAGACCGCCAGCATCACTGGAACCAGATGATGGCCGAGCTGATGGGCAAGGAAACCGGCTACTGCAAAGGCCGAGGCGGCTCGATGCACATCGCCGACGTCGAGAAATGCAACAATCTCGGCTCGACCGGCATCGTCGGCGGCAACCAGGCGCCGGCGGTCGGGGCAGCCCTGGCGGAGAAGTATCAAAAGACCGGAAAGGTCGTGCTGTCGTTCTTCGGGGACGGCTCGACCAACACCGGCAGCTTTCATGAAGCCATGAACATGGCATCGACACTGGCCGTGCCGCTGGTGGCGATTATCGAGAACAATCTTTACGGAATGAGCGTTCCCTTCTCCGGCAGCGAGGTTGACGGCACACTCAAGGCCAGCAATATTGTGGATATCGCCCAGAGGGCCACAGCCTACGATGTCCCCGGCATGATTGTCGATGGTCAGGACGTAGTGGCCGTCTTCTTGGCGGTCCGCGCTGCCGTCGAGAAGGCCAGGAAAGACTGCCAGATGACGATGATCGAGGCCAAAACCTATCGCTGGTATGGACACAGCAGAAGCGACCCTCGCGCCTATCGAACCAAGGCCGAGGAGAAAGCCTGGCACCAGCGTGACCCGATCACCGTTCTGAGGGAAAAACTGCTCACCGAAAACCTTTGTACGCAAACGCAGTTGGACGAAATAAAGGACAGGGCGTTCGCGACCATCGAGGCGGCAACGCAGTTCGGCCTGGACAGCCCCTGGCCAAGTGCCGCCGATGTGGCCAAAGATGTCTATGTCGAAGAAACCTACCCTGCCGAGCTGGTCGAAAAAGACAAAGTCGTTTCAGCCAAGGTCACGGAGGCAACGGCTGCCTTCGAGGCCGCAGTTGCCTCATCCGGCGCCAAGACCAAGAAGGAGGCTACCGAGCAGGCCAAAGGTCATATCAAGACCAAATACGGCATGGAGATTATGAACATAGCCCAGGCCGTTTCGGCGGCTCAAGCCGAGGAGCTTCGGCGGGACCCCGATGTGTTCGTCTTCGGCGAGGACGTAGGTCTCTATGGCGGAGCGTACCAGGCAACCCGCGGGCTGCTGACCGAGTTCGGCACCGGCAGGGTCATCGACACGGCCATATCCGAGGCCGCGATTGCCGGGGCGGCGGTCGGCGCGGCACTTCGCGGCATGCGCCCGGTCGCTGAGATCATGTACGTGGATTTCATGACGATAGCCATGGACCAGCTTGTCCACGTCGGCGCCTACAACCGCTACATGTTCGGCGGCAAAGCGAAGGTGCCCATGGTTCTGCGAACCGAAGGCGGCGTTGGCCGGTGTATCGCCGCACACCATTCCGAATCGCTCGAAGCCTGGCTGATGCATACGCCGGGGCTTTACGTCGTGATGCCCTCGACGCCTTACGACGCCAAAGGACTGCTTAAAGCCGCTATACGCAGCGACAACCCCGTCGTCTTCATAGAGCACAAGGCGACGTACGGCCAATTAGGCCCCGTCCCGGAAGGTGACTACATCATTCCGCTGGGCCTGGCCGATATCAAGAGGCCCGGCAGCGATGTCACCATCGTCAGCTATAGCAGAATGGCGATGTGGTCGCTGGAAGCTGCCAAGCTGCTGGCCGAGCGAGATGGGATTGAAGCCGAAGTCATCGACCTGCGGACCCTCAAGCCGATGGATATCGAGACGGTCGCCGAGTCGGTTCGCAAGACGGGACGCCTCATCACGGTCAGCGAAGGCTTCTGCACGTGCGGCGCGGGCCGGGAGATAACAGGCCGGTACATGGAACACGAATTCAGCGACGGCTCGCACGGCTTCGACTACCTCGACGCCGCACCCGTCAACCTGGCGGCCGCCGATGTCCCGCCGCCCATGAGTGAGCCGCTGGAGATAGCGAGCATTCCAAGCGTCGAAAGAATCGTGGAAGCTGTGAAACAGGCTGTTGGCCAGTGAAGAGAGCATAAATGAATCCTGGTATGAGTGTCATTACCAAACTGGGCTGTTGCCTGCTCGTGAGTTTGATCTACTGCGCTCGCGCCAGCGCCGAAGGCCTGCATCACTACGTGTTCTTCAACAGGGACAGGGAGAGGATTTCCGACGCCGCGTTCCTCAACACGAAGGCGTTTGAAGGAGCGCAATTGAAATACACCTGGCGCGAGTTGGAGCAAGGGAAAGATGGTTATGACTTCAGCGCCATTGAGCACGATCTGATGCTTCTGAATTCAAAGGGCAAAAGGTTGTTCATTCAACTTCAGGATGCCTCGTTCGATCCAAACATCATCAACGTGCCTCGGTATCTGCTCAACGACGCTCGATACAATGGAGGAGCTGACAAGCAATACAGTATTCCAGACGATGACGAAACGCGCGCCGTGCCAGAGGGTTGGGTAGCAAGGCGATGGGATCCGGCAGTGCAGGAGAGATTTCACAAACTGCTTTTAATACTCGGCAAGGAATTTGATGGCAAGGTCGAGGGAATCAACCTTGCGGAGACCGCGGTGTCTTTTGGCGAAAGCGGACGGCTGTTTCCCAAAGGCTTCACCCCTGCGGCGTATCGCGACGCGATCATTACGAACATGAAGGTTTTGAAGAGCGCGTTTCCCAAGTCAGTAGCCATGCAGTACGCCAACTTCATGCCCGGCGAATGGCTTCCGGACAACGATCAACTCTATCTCCGCAGCGTGTATCAGTGGGCCAGAGAATTGAAGGTCGGCGTCGGGGGTCCTGACCTCCTGCCTCATAAACCCGGACAGATGAGCCATTGCTACCCCCTTATCAGGGAATGCGCCGGGAAGGTCCCGACGGGAATAGCCGTTCAAGACGGCGACTATCAACACAAGAATCCGAAATCCGGGCAGCCGGTTACGATCTCAGAGTCGGTCGGATTTGCCAGGGAGTATCTTAAGGCCGATTACATCTTCTGGTGTACCCAAGAGCCGTTTTATTCCAAGAACCTGATACCGTTTCTTCAGGCGCAAGGGCGAGGACAAGAATTCAATTAATGATGTATGATTGAGGATTCGAGAAATCCAAAATCATAAATCATAGATCATCAATCCAGAAAGGGATGGGGACGACGTAGATGGCGAAAGAAGTAAGATTACCTCAGCTCGGCCAGACCATGGAGGAAGGGACGGTTGTCAACTGTCTGGTCAAGGTCGGCGACGAGGTCAAGAAAGGTGATATAGTCTTTGAGATAGAGACGGATAAGGCAACGCTTGAAATGGAATCGCCCGCCGGGGGGTTCGTCAAGCAGATTCTTGTTGCCGTCGATGAGACGCTGCCGGTCGGAGCGCCTATGCTGGTCCTGGGCGACAAAGATGAACACGTGCCCCAGAGCTTCGTCGATTCCCTTAAGGCAGGCGCACCGGCTGTGCCCGCCGTTGAAACCGAACCCGGCAAACCCGCCGGCAGAGTCATGGCCTCACCAAGGGCCAAGAAACTTGCTTCGGATCTGGGTGTGGACTTGTCAACGGTGACCGGCACAGGGCCCGGAGGGAAGATCACCGAGCGGGACGTCCAAAACGCAGCCGGAGCGAAAACCTCCAGACCCGCGGCACCGCCAGCCCCCCCCGTAGCAACACAACTCGGAAAGACGATACCGCTGAACAGGCTGCAAAAAATCACCGGCGAGCGGATGCTCAAATCGAAACGCGAGATCCCCTGCTTCTACCTGACTGTGCGAGCTGATGTGACCGACCTTGTCCGGCTGCGAACCGAGCTTAACGCGGCAGGCGGCCTGAAGCTTTCCTACAATGATTTCATCATGAAGGCCGTGGCAACGGGGTTGGAGAAGTTCCCCATCATGACAGGTCAACTCGAAGGTGAATTTATCAGGTTGGCAGAGACCGTCAACGTCGGCCTGGCCATTTCCGTGCCTGACGGCCTGGTCGCGCCGATTGTCAAAGACGTCAACAAAAAGGACATCCGTCAGATCGCTCGTGACAGCCAGGCCCTCATCGAGCGGGCGCGCAGCAACAAGCTGGCTCCGACCGATTTGGAGGGCGGCTGCATCACCGTCAGCAATCTCGGCGCGTTCGGCATAGACAACTTCATCCCGATTGTCGTGCCGGGCCAGTGCAGCATACTGGGCGTCGGCCAGATCGCCGACACATGCGTGCCCGACAATGGCAACATCCTCGTCCGAAAGCGGATGAACATGACCCTCTCGGTGGACCACAAAGTCGCCAACGGCGCCTACGCGGCCCAGTTCCTCGACTTGGTGAAGAAACTGCTGGAGGACCCGAAAGGAATTTACGATTTGAGTTGAAGTGACTGGTGAATGGTGGCTGGTAACTGGTGAATAGTGACTGATCGCCGGTGCGCCATTACCAATCACCGATTACCAATCACCAGTTACCAACATAAATCGAAAGGAGTATCTGCATGGCCAAACGAGCAGAAGCGACCAGATTGCCGTCGATCCGCAAGGCGGCGCCGAAGGTTCCGGTGATTGGCGTCTTTGCCACCGGCGATCCGCGGATTGACCCGGCCAGCCGGACTCGCTGTCAGAATATAGTGAAGATGGCAGCCGATACAATCAGCGGCTCGGTGGTTCTGCCGGATAAGACGCCGGTGCCGGTGGTTTATTCATCCGTGCTGGTCGATGGCGAGGCCCAGGCCGACATTGTCGCTCAGCAGTTCCGCAGGGCGGGCGTGGATATATTAGTCTGCGTGCCGGATACGTGGGCCTTCCCCCAACTGACGGCCATTTCACTGCTTCAGCAATTTCCACCCAACACGCCTTTCAATATCACCTGCGGCAACAGCGGCCCCAAGCCCGGTGTCGTTTATGCCCACGCGCTCAACGGCGCGATAAGCCAGTTTGGGCGCCTGTGCGCTTTGAACGTCGGCACGTGGCCCGACGCCGGAACGAATCCTGTGATGACCGAGAGCACCGCGAGGAATCTCATCGACTGGTGCTACGCCGCCGTGACGGCTGTCGGCCTGCGAGGCCGCAGAGTGGTCATACTGGGCCACGATTCGATGGGCATGGAAACGGCTCTGACACATATCATCCCAACGAGAAACACCTTCGGCGTCGAAATCACGCGCCTCGACATGAAGCTCCTGGCCGACATGCTGGGCAAAAAAGCCTACGACGCAAAGGAGCTCACGAAGCTGCGAGGCTGGATCGATAAGCATATCGGCAAGCGCCTCGAGCTTCGCGACCAGGCCGATAGTGAACGATTCAATCAATCCCTGGCAATGTACCTGATCGTGCGCAACCTGATGGCAGACTTGAATGCCGTCGGCGGCGGGTTCATGAGCCAGTTGGAATGGGGCAGCGACCTGCGCGGCATCCCGCTGCCGGTGGCGGACGTGATGGAGAGCCTGTTCAATTCGACCTTCGACCACAACGGCCCCAAGGCCCCCCTGCCTTACGCAACGGAGGCCGACGCCCAGGGCCTTCTAACAATGCTGTTCATGACGCACCTGTCCGGCGGCAATCCGCCACTGTTCATGGACTTCCGCAAAGTCTGGGAGGCGTGGGAAATCAAGGAGTTGGCCGAGAAGGTCGGCGTAGAGTCGCTCGATAAGAAAGCAGACTGGTACACCAAGGGCCTCGTGGACGGTGACAATTCCGGCAGCGCCTCCTTCGACTGGGCGGCAAAGCCCGGCACGTCGATCAAGAATATTATGAGCGGCGTGAGTATGCCTTTGGCCGACGCGGATTATTTCCCCGGCGGCGGCAACTCCGTAACGTTCATGACGCCAGGCGGGATCGAAGGCATCGCCGCTCGAATGGCCTACAGCAGCACAACGGGGCTATTCAGCATGATCTGGGACCAGGCCCATACGACGGAAGTGCCGCCTGAGCTCGGACGGGCTATGTGTAACTTGACCACACCCACGTGGCCACATACGTTTGTCGTGCCCAAGTACGCCAGCATGGTTGAGTACAAGCAATACCCGCCGGCTAATCACTTGCACATGACCTGGGACTTGCCGGTGGCCCGGCTCCAGCACTGGATGGACCTGACCGGCGTGCTGAGCGTCACACCTTGGGCCGCCAGACCAAAATTCATCGAAGGCGTGGACAGACCTCAACCGCTGCTTCATCTGATAAACGGCGTATGAACGAAGTGACACGCATTCTGAACGCCGTCGAGCAGGGGGACAAAGGGGCCATAGACCAGCTTGTCCCCGCTCTTTATCAGGAGCTGCGTCAACTGGCCGCTTTCAAGCTCTCTCGGGAGAAGCCCGGCCAGACGCTCCAGCCCACCGCCCTGGTCCATGAAGCCTATCTGCGCCTGGCCGGGCAGCACCGTCAGGCGTCCCTTAGGGGAGAAGGTGCCAACTGGAAAAGTCGCACGCATTTCTTTGCCGCCGCCGCCGAAGCCATGCGCCGCATCCTCATCGAAAACGCCCGCCGAAAGCATCGCCTCAAACGCGGCGCGGGTCTGCAACGGGTGGACCTAAGCGAGGGCGAAGCCGCGAGCGGCCAATCCCCACAAGACCTCATCGCGGTGGACGAGGCATTGAGCAAACTGGCCGAAATCGATAAGACCAAAGCCGAGCTGGTCAAGCTGCGCTATTTTGCCGGGCTGACTCTGGACCAGGCGGCCGATGTCCTCGGAATCTCTCCAACCACAGCCAAACGGCACTGGACCTACGCCCGGGCATGGCTGTACAAGACGATCACTTCCGGCCAATAGGTGTCGCCGTTTATTCCGTGGCTTTCTGCAATTTTTGCGATTTTTTTAAAAATCCTGGCCCGAAATGAGTCCGGATGGCGCATTATTTCCTGGAGGCAGAGGCCGGACCAGTACGCCATAGGTGTGGCGGACCAGATAGAACACGGGAGGTAAACGTATGAACGCAGAAGAGATTTTCCACAAGGCAATGGAGATTGCGGATGCCGCAGAGCGTGCGGCCTATCTGGGGCGGACCTGCGGAGCAGACGGCAAGCTAAAGACGGAAGTCGAGGCCCTTCTGAAGGCCCACGAGCGGGCGGGCGACTTTCTGGAATCTCCGGCGATGGACGCGGCTGCGACTTTGGAGGGCGCTGCCATGATCGACGGACCGGGCACGAGAATCAGTCACTATGAGCTATTGAATCTGATCGGCGAAGGGGGGATGGGCCTGGTTTATTTAGCCGAGCAGAAAGAGCCGGTCCGCCGCAAAGTGGCCCTTAAGATCATTAAGCCCGGCATGGATTCCAGGCAGGTCGTCGCCCGCTTCGAGGCCGAACGCCAGGCGTTGGCCCTGCTGGACCATCCGAATATCGCCCACGTCTTCGACGCCGGCTGCACCGAGACGGGCCGGCCATACTTTGTCATGGAGTACGTTAAGGGCCTGCCAATCACAAGCTACTGCGACCATAACAAGGTCACGATTGAGCAGCGGCTGCGGCTGTTCGAGCAGGTCTGCGAGGCGGTCCAGCACGCCCACCAGAAAGGCATCATCCACAGAGACCTGAAGCCCTCGAACATCCTGGTCTCCGTGCACGGCGACCGGGCGGTGCCCAAGATCATCGACTTCGGCATCGCCAAGGCCATCACGCAACCTCTGACGGACAAGACCTTCGTCACGTTCCAGGGCCAGTTGTTGGGCACGCCGGAGTATATGAGTCCCGAGCAGGTGGACTTGGCCACGCAGGACATCGACACGCGTTCCGACATTTACTCGTTAGGCGTAGTCCTGTATGAGCTTTTAGCCGGCGTATTGCCGTTTGAGAGCGAATCCTTTGCCCGTGCCGGCTTAGCCGAAATCCAGCAGACGATTCGCGAGCTTGAGCCCACATCCCCCAGCATCCGCCTGACGAGCTTAGGCGAAAAAGCCAAGACAATCGCTGCCAGCCGGGGTACGCAGGTCGTCCCCTTGGCCCGCCGCCTGCACCGAGAGCTCGAATGGATTCCCTTGAAAGCCATGCGAAAGGACCGCTGCCGGCGCTACCGTTCGGCCTCCGAGATGGCCGACGACGTCCGAAACTACCTGACCGGCCTGCCCCTGCTCGCCGGCCCCGAAACCACCATCTACCGCGTCCAGAAATTCGTCCACAAACACGCCGGCTCAGTCGCCACTGTGGCCCTCGTTGCCGTGGCTGTTGTGCTGGGTCTGGCAGTTAGTACAGCCATGTACTGGCGCTCGGAACGTGCGCTCCAAAGAGAGACCGCGGCTCGCGCAGAGGCCGAGCAAGCCCGGGTTCACGCTGAAAACGCTCGTGCGAAAGAAAGCATCGCTCGCACCCAGGCCGAACAGGCAGAACAGGCCACAAAACAGAAGGCAGAAGAACTCCGGCGTACCCTTTACGTGAACAGCATTCAGTTAGCTGATGCAAAACACCGCGAGGGAAACGCAAAGCAAGTCCGAAGCCTGTTGGACTCGTGCCCCCAAGACCTTCGCGGCTGGGAGTGGAGACGTCTGGACTACGTCTCAGATCAGTCCGTAATGACCCTGCGTGGACATGACTGCATTTATGCAGCCGTATTCAGTCGCGATGGCAAGCACGTTATCTCCGGTGGGACAGACGGGACCATCAAGATTTGGGATCTATCAACTGGACAAGCGATCAAGACCCTCACGGGTCATACGGATGCCGTTGATTCGTTAGCAGCCACTGCCGATGGCCGGTACATAGTCTCCGCCAGTTGGGATAAGACGGTCAGGATCTGGGACTTCACAACCGGCAGTGAAGTGAAGACCATACGCGGGCACAAAGATGGTGTGGAGACGCTGGCTGTCAGTCCAGACGGGAAGCTCATTGCATCCGGTGCTTGGCATGAGGGAACGCTGCGAGTGTGGGATGCACTCACAGGTTCCGAGGTGATGGCTTTGGGTGACCGAAAGGGCGACGTTGAATGTGTTACCTTCAGCCCCGACGGCAAGCGCATCATCTCGGGCGATGTTCTGGGGTACCTCAAGTGCTGGGATTCCACCGGTGGAAAGGAATTGATGTCTGTGCTTGCAGAATCACCGGTTCTTTACCGACTTGCCGTCAACTCAGATGGCTCACAGATTGCATCGGCGGGAGTGGCCGATGCCGCGATCAAAATCTGGGATGCGGAGACAGGGGCCAAGATCGCGGTCATTCGCGGGCTCTATCAGCGGGTAGAATCGCTTGCATTCAGCCCAGATGGCAAGCTCGTCGCGTGCGGAGATCGCGCTAATCTGGTCAAAATCTGGGACGTAGAGAGTGGGAGAGAAGTGTTGACCCTTCGAGGACATGAAGGTGGAGTCAGCGCTCTTGCGTTCAGTCCAGATGGCAGATCGATCATGTCAGGAAGCTATGATGGCACGATCAAGCTGTGGGACCTGCCCACAGAGCGCGAGTGGACCAAGCTGATGGGGCATCCGGGCGTCCTTTATTCAATCTCTATAGCTTTCAGTCCCGACGGCAAACGTCTTGTGTCGCATAGTGACGATGGTATGGTCAAGCTCTGGGATGTAGACACGTGCGCTGAGCTGATGATTCTTCGCAAGCCGGACGGTCCTCCACGGCCCGCATGCGTTGCCTTCAGTCCCGATGGCAGACTTATTGCTTCCTCCGGCATGAGAGGGAAAATTGACCTCTGGAACGCTTCCACGGGCGCTCAAGCCATGACACTCCGGGCAACCGGGCAACGCATTTGGGACATAGCATTTAGTCCAGACAATGGACGTATCATTGTTGCGAGCGACAGCAAGACTCGGAGCGTAGGGGAAGGCACGGTTGAAATCTGGAGTGTCGCAAAGGGTGACAAAGTGATGAGTTTGCCCCTACGCAAGCCTATGGTGCAGTCGGTTGCGTTCAGCCCAGATGGAAAGCGCATTGCTTCGGGCGATAGGGATGGTGGAATAAGAATCTGGGACGCAGCCGACGGCACCCAAATCAAGGCTTGGAGTGGACACGAAAGAGCCGTCTCCGGCCTCACGTTTAGTCCCGATGGTAGTAGAATCGCTTCGGGTGGTAGAGATGTGAGAGTCTGGGATGCTGTGACGGGCGAAAAACTCCTCGTTCTTACTGGGCATAATGATATCATCCAAGCGGTTGCCTTTAGTGCTGATGCCACACGCATCATATCCGGCAGCCGGGACAGAACTGTAAAGGTGTGGGATGCAACAACGGGAGCTGAGTTGCTTTCTCTCTCGGACGGCTCCTACATTAAATCTGCGGCATTCAGCCCCGACGGAAAGACCATCGCGGCGGGTGCGACGATGCCCTTTACAGGAGGCATAGTGCTTTGGGAATCGGGCGTGCCCTCGAGTGGGTACGAGGCCAGGAGAGCTGGCAGAGCCGCGACTAGACTGGTGGACGAGCTATACCGGAAATGCGGCGTCTATCATGGTGTGATAGACGGTCTGGTGAACGATAGGATTCCTGGGGAGTCGGTGCGCAACTTGGCAATCCAGATTGCCAACTCTCGCAGGTGGGAGGATGCCGATAAGCTTAGAAAAGACGCACAGGAAACTGGGAGTTCCTCTGACAAGACCGTCGACGAATACCGAGCGTCTTTTGAAAAAGCCGAAAAGGCAAACGCCTGGGAACCCAATGACCCTGCCATCCTCAATACGTTGGGTGCGGCTCAGTACCGTTTAGGTTCTTATGAAGACGCACTAAAGACGCTGGCACAATCTGCGAAAATACTATCTGACGCAGGGGAAGAACCCGATCCAGTGAACATAGCCTTTACGGCGATGATTATGTACAGAATGGGCCGGGCAGAGGAAGCAAAGTCTGCTCTTGAGCAACTGCGGGAATTGTGTAAGGACGAGCAGTTTGCCGAGGACATGGAAGTCCAGGAGCTTCTGGCGGAGGCGGAGGGGCTGATCGAGGGCAAGAAGCCGTGATAACTGGAGCAACCGCAGATGAACGCCGATGAACGCGGATGAGAAGAACAGAGAACATCCGTGTGAATCAGCGAAATCCGTGGCCGTTTTCATTGACTATTTGCGATTGATTATTGACTATTGGCCCTGTTTTCATGGGCATCCAGAATCAAGAATCGGCGTTTATCCCCGTTCATCAGCGGTTTCAATTTCGTGTTTACCCGTGTTCATTCGTGGCTAAGTTTTGACAGGATAACAGGATGGACAAGCCTCGAATATCGAATATTGAACACCGAATGTCCAATGTCGAAGGTCAAAAAATCGGCGTTTATCCCCGTTCATCGGCGGTTTCAAATTCGTGTTTGTTCATGTTAATTCGTGGTTTCGGTTTCATAACGACAAAATTGTAATTCCTTGCACTGCGCCTACAATTTTGTTATCATTCCGGCAGGTCGAGCCACCAAGACACAAAGCATGCCCTGAGCGAAGTCGAACGGGGCACAAAGAAAACGTAGGGTGCGATGAATCGCACCAATTAGGCTTATGAAGGCAAAACACGCCAAAGAAGAAGTGGATATCCTGAGCGACATATCGAGAGACTTCTCGGAGTCGCTCGATCTCGAAGCGACGCTGAAGTCCATCCTCAAATCGTTCGATACCCACCTCAATCTGCGGCGTGGAACCATCGCGCTGCTGGATCCCGACACTGAGATGATCAACGTCAGAGTCGCTCACGGGCTCAGTGAGAAATCCACCCGCCAGGCCAGCTACAAAGTGGGCGAGGGTATTACCGGGCTGGTCGTCCAAAGCGGCAAAGAAATTGTCGTGCCGGATATTTCCAAGGATCCCCGTTTCCTGCACAAGACCGGGTCAAGGAAGGACCGAGGGGGCAAACGGTTGGCCTTCTTCTGCGTTCCGATAAAGCTGGAAGGCCAGACAATCGGCACGTTGAGTGTGGACAAGCAGGCCGATACGAACGACGATTTCGACGCCAGTGTCAGGCTGCTCAAAGTCATCGCCACGATGGTCGCCCAGGCCATCAAGCTCAATAAACTCATGGAATCCGACCGGCGGCAGCTTCGCGAAGAGAACGTACGCCTGCGTGAAGAGCTGAAAACCCACTTCAACATACACAACATGGTCGGAAGCAGCAACGCGATGAAGCAGGTGTACCGGCTCATCGAGCAGGTCTCCAACAGCAACGCCACGGTCCTGATCCGCGGCGAGAGCGGAACGGGCAAGGACCTGGTCGCGCACGCCATTCACTATAACAGCCTGCGAGCCGATAAGCCGTTTGTAAAGGTCAATTGCACCGCCCTGCCGGACACCCTGCTGGAAAGCGAGCTGTTCGGCCATGAGAAAGGAGCCTTCACCGGGGCCGTTGAAAGAAAAACGGGCCGGTTTGAAAGAGCGCACGGGGGGACCATCTTTCTCGATGAGATCGGCGATTTTTCCCTCAACCTCCAGGTCAAGCTGCTGCGCGTCATCCAATTCAAGGAATTCGAGCGGGTCGGGGGCACCGAGACCATAAAGACAAACGTCAGAATCGTCGTCGCAACCCACAAGAATCTCGAAGAGCAAATCAAAGAAGGACTTTTCCGCGAAGACCTTTATTATCGCGTCAACGTCTTTCCTATTTACATGCCACCCTTGCGGGAGCGCAAGGACGACATCATGCTTTTGGCGGACTATTTTCTCGAGCGAATCGCCGCCGAGAACAACAAGAATATCAGCCGCATCTCAACGCCGGCCATCGAGATGCTCACAAGGTACCACTGGCCGGGCAATATCAGGGAGCTGGAGAATTGCGTCGAACGGGCTGTCCTGCTCTGTGACGGTGAAGTCATTCGCTCCGAGCACCTGCCGCCGTCTCTTCAGATGATCAAGAAGACCGAAGCCGTGGCCAGCCGCTCTCTGACAGAGACCATTGAGAACAAGGAAAGGGAGCTTATTGTCGATGCTCTCAAGAAGTCTCGCGGGAGCCAGCGAAGAGCGGCAAAGGAATTAGGCATCACCGAACGCATACTGGGCTACAAGCTCAAGAAATTCGCCATCCATCCACGCTACTACATCTAAGAATAAGAGTTTTGCAAAAGCTCAGCAAGAACACAGGTAATCTACATATCTGTAGATACATAGCTTTTCGGCTACATTTTTGTACTTCCACTCTTGCCACCCCAATCTTTCCAATAAACCCGTATGTCCTTTTATATCAAGCATTTATAACATCTTGGCAAAGACAACTCGTCTCTGGCACGCATATTGCTCTCCTTGTCGGAGGTATTCTCCGGTCGATTCTGCCTCTGGGGCATTGTCGAAGAGTTGGAAGTCAAAAAGTAAAAAGAGAAAGGAAAGAAAAATGCAGAGGTATAAGACAGTTGGACTTTGGTTTGCAGTTTTGGCGTTTGGGTTGCTGTGTTCGGATCTCGCTGATGCCACGCCTTCCACCACCTATTGGACAACCTGCACGCCGGATGTGCAGCCTTATGGTAAATGGCACGTTACATACGACAGCTATTTCAGCGTAGGCAAGAAGGGGACAGAGCAAGGGGATTTTCCTACGGACGTGGGTTTGACCGTGGGAGTTTTGCCTTATGAAAAACTGAACATGGAAGTGGGGTTCGATTTGTTAGAGCCGACAGACGATCCCTTATTCTTCAACGCCAAACTGGGCACACCCGAGGGATCGCTATGTGAAGGTTCTCCGGCGATGAGTTTCGGCGTATGGAACGTGGGCACGCAAGACGGTATCACCGATTACGATATCTGGCATTTTGTTGTGGGCAAGACGCTGCCCGGGAACTTGGGAAGACTGCATGGAGGGGCTTACATGGGCTCCACCAATACACTGAAGTCTTCGGATGGGGACGTGGAAAATGAAGGCATTATGATCGGCTGGGACAAAGGGTTTTACCCGGTCAAAGAGGCAGACCGAGAATTCAATCGATTCCTGTTAGCTGCGGATTACGCCAGCGGCGACAACGCCACTGGCGGCGGAGGCGCAGGGCTTTACGTTTTCTTTACGCCCAACGTCAGTCTCCTTATGGGGCCTGTCTGGTTCAATGACGAAGACCTGAACGGCGACTATAAGTGGACTATGCAACTGGACATTAATTTTTGATTCCATCAAAAGGTGAGATCATTTGGAATATTGAGGGCTTGGAATTATGGAAACAAAAGTAATTGTAGATACGATGTGGGTTCTGATTACGGCGATGCTGGTCTTCTTCATGAACCTCGGTTTTGCAGCGGTTGAGTCCGGCTTTGCACGCGCGAAAAACTGCGTCAACATAATGTCGAAGAACTTCGTTGTGTTCGCCGTATCATCGCTCGGATTCCTAATCATAGGATGGGGACTGATGTTCGGCGACGGCAGCCCTTTGATTGGTCTTAAAGGATTGTTTTTCGCCAGCGGCGCGGACAATTCGCCTGCAACAGGTGAGGCGTACAAAGGCGTGTACTCAGCGATTTCCTGGACCGGTGTGCCTTTCTGGGCAAAATTCTTCTTCCAACTGGTATTTTGCGGCACCGCGGCGACCATCGTATCGGGAGCGGTGGCAGAACGCATCAAATACATCGCGTTCATCATCTTCTCGTTTGCGATGACGATGTTCATTTATCCTGTTGTTGGGCACTGGGTATGGGGCGGCGGCTGGCTTGCGAAAATGGGGATGTTCGACTTTGCCGGCTCGACGGCGGTGCACAGCGTCGGCGGCTGGGCGGCATTGGCGGGAGTAATAATGCTCGGGCCGCGAATCGGCAAGTTCGACAATGGCCATATCAAGGCCATCCCGGGGCACAGTTTATCCCTGGCGACCATCGGGACGTTCGTGCTCTGGTTTGGCTGGTTCGGGTTTAATCCCGGCTCCACAATGGCGGCAGACCCCAATGCCATCGCTCACGTCGCAGTTACTACCAATACCGCAGCGGCGGCGGCAATTATGAGCGCAACTCTCGCATCCTGGCTTCTGTTAGGCAAACCTGACTTGGGAATGACCCTGAACGGATGCCTGGCGGGACTTGTCGCGATCACAGCACCCTGCGCTTTCGTTAGTGTGAGCAGCTCCTTGATAATCGGTTTGATTGCGGGTGCGCTTGTCGTGCTGGCGGTAATGATGTTCGACCGTCTGCGATTAGATGATCCGGTCGGCGCACTATCCGTGCACCTGGTGAACGGCGTATTCGGAACTCTATGCGTGGGACTCTTCGCTCAGGACAAGATCACAGGGACGGCAACAGGAAACGGCCTGTTCTTCGGCGGCGGCTCTAAGCTGCTCGGCGCACAACTCGCTGCAGTGGTCTCAGTGGCAATTTTCGTATTTGTCGCGGCTGCGATAACCTGGGCCGTCCTCAAAGCGGTTATTGGTATCAGGGTCTCACGTGAGGAGGAGTTGCGCGGTCTTGATATCGGCGAGCACGGCAACGAAGCATACGCCGGCTTCCAGGTATTTACAACCGAGTAATCAACGGCAAATTGCCGCAAGGAGATAAAACTATGAAACTGATAATCGCATACATTCAGCCACATAAGCTCAACGACGTGAAGCAATCGCTATACAAAGAAGAGGTCTTCAAGATGTCCGTGACGAACTCGCTGGGCTGTGGCCAGCAAAAAGGCTACCACGAGTCATATCGGGGCGTTGGAATCGAAGTGAACCTGCTCAAGAAAGTCCGGCTGGAAATAGCCGTCAATGAGAACTTCGTGGAGCGAACGATAAACGCGATCATTGCCGGCGCAAAGACAGGGCAAATCGGCGACGGCAAAATCTTCATCGTGGATTTGGTTGACTGTATTCGCATTCGAACCGGTGAAAAAGGCGGTGAAGCGATAGGATAACATCTGTCTTTGGCCAGACCCGATGTCAGGGGCGGATCATCCCGTCGCGCCATCTTTTTCTGTGCCCACCCCGTGGGCATAAGCTGACGGGCCCCGTCCCTGGTGGCGAGGCTCGTCCATTGCAGATTGTCAAAATATACACAATTGTATGCTGATTCGGGTGTATTCTACAAAAATGTAGATGATCGCCGTTTTCGCACAAACGGACAGCCAATTCATAACCTGTTATACACAACGGACTTATCTTCTATTTGAGCCGGCTTCACGGTTTTGGCACAGCTATTGCACATTGAACCTTTTGTTGAATTGTTGTGGTGTGGCCTACAGGCTAGGCAACAGGAAAGATGGAGTACAGAACAATGGGAGTAACGAAGAAGGGACCCTTGAATACAAAGGCGCTTGTTGCAACATCCGTCGCGTTCGGGACGCTGGTTCTCTGCACGGATGTGCACGCTGCGGCCGATGCCCCTGCGGTTGACTCGGGGGCGACGGCGTGGATGCTCACCTCAACCGCCTTAGTCCTTCTGATGGTGCCGGGGCTAGCGATGTTTTATGGCGGGCTGGTCCGGACTAAGAACGTCCTTGGAACGATGATGCACAGCTTCATAGCGATGAGCATTATGACCGTCCTGTGGGTGGCTTGTGGTTATTGCATGTGCTTTGGGAAGAACGTGCTGGGAGGCTGGTTCGGATGGGACTGGTCGTACCTGTTTCTGCGGGGGATTGACGAGAAGATCCTCAAAGCGGGAGTTCCCGAGTACGTCTTCGCCATGTTTCAGGGCAAGTTCGCGATCATCACTCCGGCGCTCATCGCAGGCGCCTTTGCCGAGCGTGTTTCGTTCAAGGGCTACTGCGTCTTTATCGCTCTGTGGGGCTTGCTGGTTTATAACCCTCTATGTCACTGGGTATGGGCGGGGGACGGATTCCTCTTCAACCTCGGGGCGGGCGGAGCGATTGACTTTGCCGGTGGGACCGTCGTCCACATTTCGGCGGGAACCAGCGGCCTGGTGGCGGCGATCATGCTGGGCGCCCGCCGAGGCCATCCCAAGCTGGCGATGAGTCCAAACAACCTTGTCATGACGATGATGGGCGTCGGGCTGTTATGGGTCGGCTGGTTCGGCTTCAACGCGGGCAGCAGCGTCGCCAGCGGCCTGCTCACGGCTCAGGCACTGACCGCGACTCAGGTTTCAGCGGCCTCCGGCGCTCTGACGTGGGTCCTCATCGAAGCCTGGCGTCAGGGAAAGGCCACGGCTCTGGGGCTTGCCAGCGGCATATTGGCCGGCCTGGTGGCGATCACTCCGGCCGCCGGCGTAGTCCGGCCGGCCGGGGCGATGATCCTGGGAGCCGTCGCAGCCCTCTGCTGCTATCGAGCCATTCTTCTGAAAGACCGCCTGGGCTACGACGACACACTCGACGCCTTTGGCGTGCATGGTATAGGAGGGATTGTCGGAGCCATCCTGCTGACGTTCTTCATTCGCAAGAGCTGGATGGCGGGTGCCGCGGCCGCCGCCGGCGGATCATGGACGGTCGTGCAGCAGTTGGGCGTTCAGGCTGCTGCGGTGGTCATTGCCGTGGTTTATGCGGCTGCTGGAACATTCTTGATAGTGCTGGCTGTTCAAAGACTCGTCGGCCTTCGCACACCGGAGGTGCATGAGATGGCCGGTCTGGATCATACCTGTCACGGTGAGCACGGTTACGGAATGCTGAATCCGGGCAGATAGGAAAGGAAAGCGAAACCATGAAAATGGTCACTGCGATAGTCCGTGAAGAGAGGCTGGATCAGGTCCGCGAGGCATTGATCGAGGCCGAGATTACCAGGATCACCGTGTGCCGTGTTTCCGGACACGGCCGTCAGATGCAGGCAGACCTCCACCGCGGACGAAAAGTCGTGCCGAATCTCGTTCCCAAGGTCCGCTTGACGATCGCGGTCAACGATTCGTTCGTCGAGCCTACGTGCAATGCCATCATTGGGGCTGCTCGAACCGGATCTATCGGCGACGGAAAGATCTTCATTACACCCCTTGAAGAGTGCATTCGCATCCGGACGGGGGAAACCGGGGGCACTGCAATCTGATGTGGAACAACCACAGACACATAACGGCAAGATATAAACTGTCGATTTCAGTGCGCGCATCCGCATTTGAACTGGAAAAAGGAGTAGTAAGGCTGTAGGATAGTTTTGAACAAGTCTCAATGCCAGTGAGAAGCAACACTTTTTGAAAGGAAAGCAGTAATGACGCCAAAACAATTTGTTGAATTCACCAAGGCGAACAATGCGAAGATGGCGGACCTGAAGTTCGTCGATCTTCTCGGTACTTGGCAGCATTGTACGTTCCCGGTGGAATTCCTGGACGAAAAAACCCTTAAAGAAGGCCTCGGTTTCGACGGCTCATCCATCCGCGGCTGGAAGCCCATTCACCAGTCCGACATGATGGCGGTCCCGGACCTCAGCACTGTCGTTATGGATCCGTTCTTCGAGAAGCCCACGGTGAGCGTACTTGCGGACGTCGTGGATCCCATGACGCGCGAAGAGTATAATCGCGACCCGCGCAATGTCGCCAGGAAGGCCGCCGACTTTTTGAAAAAGACCGGGCTTGCGGATGCTGCCTATTACGGCCCTGAGCCGGAATTCTTCATTTTCGACGAAGTCCGCTACGAGCAGAATCAGCATACGGGAATGTACTCGATCGATTCGTCGGAAGGGTCCTGGAACACCGCGCGTTTCGAGGAGCCGAACCTCGGATACAAGCCCAGTTACAAAGGCGGTTACTTCCCCGTGAGCCCGACCGATACCCAGCAGGATATCCGCACCGAAATGGTCGAGGAAATGCAAAAGGTCGGCATTGTGGTCGAAAAACATCATCATGAAGTCGCCACCGGCGGACAAGCCGAAATCGATATGCTGTTCGCGCCGTTAGTTGAGCAGGCCGACAAGCTCATGTGGTATAAGTACATCGTCAAGAACGTGGCCAAGCGTCACGGCAAAACGGCGACGTTTATGGCAAAGCCGATATTCCAGGACAACGGCTCCGGGATGCACACGCACTTCTCGCTCTGGAAGAATGGCAAGAACCTGTTCGCCGGCAAAGGTTATGCGGGCCTGTCAGATTTAGCTTTGCATGCTATCGCCGGGCTTATTCACCACGCCCCGGCCATTCTCGCTTTCGCAGCGCCGACGACAAACTCGTATCGCCGGCTTGTCCCGGGTTTCGAGGCGCCGGTGAACCTGTGCATGTCCGCTCGTAACCGGTCGGCCGCCTGTCGCATCCCGATGTACTCACCGAGTCCGAATTCCAAACGAGTTGAATTCCGTTGCCCGGACCCGAGCTGCAACGGCTACCTTACTTTCGCCGCGATGCTTATGGCCGCCGTCAACGGCATCAAGAAGAAACTCGACCCCGGCAAGCCGATGGACGTGGACGTGTATGGACTCTCAAAGGAAGAGCTTGCCGAGACCAAACAGGCGCCCGGATCGCTCGAAGAGGCCTTCGCGGCGCTCGAGAAGGACCATGAATTCCTCACAGAAGGGGATGTCTTCACTGATGACCTTATCGAAACCTGGGTCCAATGGAAACGGGAAAACGAAATCGATGAAATAGCTCTTCGGCCGCATCCTCACGAGTTCCATCTCTACTATGACAGTTAAGATCATAATGCCCTGCACATCACGGTGCAGTTGGCATTGGGTTGTGGGCGAGGCCTGTTCCCGACTGTTCGGCCCCGAACCAAGGGCTGAGCGGCGGATCAGGCCTCGCTCCTGTTTACCTGATGACCGGTCGATTGCTCCCCCTCAGTTTCTCACCACAGGGGAGCAGTTCTCGGCTGAAGCTCTCTATTAACAGCCAAGATTATGTTATTAAGTACGCTTATATACCCTATTACAAGATTGCGTGTGCCAAATCCGAACAGATAGCGTATTCTATACAGATGAGGCGTACTATCTACCCACTGTTGCTGCGCCGGTGGGAGTTCGGTAGCGGACAGCCCTTACTGTTACTATGAACTTTGAAGGATTTGATGCTTGTCCTGAAACAGGTGTTTGATGACTGTACGGTTAAGAGATTCCGGATTATACGAGGCCCGGCGTGAACACGATGCCTGTGGTATTGGCGCGGTTGTCAATATCTCCGGCAAACGGGAGCACTCTATAATTGAATATGGCAAGCAGATTTTGCTCAACCTGCACCATCGAGGAGCCGCCGGAGCGGATGAAACTACCGGGGATGGGGCCGGAATTCTCTTTCAGATTCCTCACGAATTCTTCATCTCCCAATGCGGGGAACTCGGGTTCTCGCTGCCTGCCGTCTCACAGTATGGTGTGGGGGTCGTTTTTGGCTCGAAGAACGCAGAAATCAGAGAGCAATGCGACAGGCTGCTCGACGCGGCAATCGGCTATTATGGAATGAAAGTGCTCGGATGGCGGGATGTGCCGACCCATGGCGAATGTCTCGGAAAAATCGCGCTCGAAGCTGAGCCGACCATCAAGCAGATTTTCGTCGATGGGATGAACTTTAGAAACGAGGCTCTGGAGAGGCGTTTGTACATGGCGCGCCGGCGGGCCGAACAGCTTGTGGCAGACAAATTCGGCGACCAAGCCGAGGATTTCTATGTAACTTCGCTTTCATGCAGGACAATCTGCTACAAGGGCATGTTCATGGCCTGGCAATTGTTTGACTATTATCCGGATCTTGCAGACGAACGCGTTCTCTCGGCCCTGGCCATCGTCCACCAGCGATACAGTACAAACACGTTTCCTAATTGGCGTCTCGCCCAGCCGTTTCACTGCATTGCCCACAACGGTGAAATCAACACGCTCAGCGGCAATCGCAACTGGATGCGCGCCCGCGAGACCATCATGTCCAGTGAAGTCTTCGGCGAAGACATCCGCGACCTGCTGCCCGTTTTGAAGCCCGAGATGAGTGACTCAGCCTGCTTCGACAGCGTGCTCGAGCTTCTGGTCCGCTCGGGCAGAAGCATGCCTCATTCAATGATGATGATGATTCCGGAGGCGTTCGGGGCCAAATATCATATCAGCACGGACAAACGCGCCTTCTACGAGTATCACTCCTCGATTATGGAGCCGTGGGATGGCCCCGCCGCGATGGTCTTTACCGACGGGCGTCTCATCGGCGGCACGCTCGACCGCAATGGGCTAAGGCCATGCCGCTATCTTGTAACCACCGACGGTCTGGCGGTGATTGCCAGCGAAGCCGGCGTGGTGGACTTTCCGCCCCAGAAGATTCGCAAGAAAGGACGGCTGCGCCCGGGGCACATGTTTCTGGTCGATGCCGCCGAAGGGCGGGAAGTCTCGGACAACGAGATGAAAGGCAAGATCGTAAGGCAGAAACCTTATCGCCGATGGCTGGATGAAAACAGGATCGAGCTGCGCGGCTTGTTCGACGCACCCAAACTCGTCAAAAGCGACCCGCAAACTATAGCCCAGCGGATGCGGGTGTTCGGCTATACGCGCGAGGAGCTCAAGATGATCCTGACGCCTATGGCGGTCAATGGCCAGGAGCCGGTAGGCTCGATGGGCAACGACGCGCCCCTGGCGGTTCTCTCCGAAAGACCGAAATTATTGTTCAACTACTTCAAGCAGCTCTTTGCCCAGGTGACTAACCCCGCAATTGATCCGCTTCGCGAAGGGCTGGTGATGAGCCTGATGGTCTTCACCGGCAAGAAACGGAACATATTAAGCGAGACTCCCCGGCATTGCCGGCAGCTCAAGCTTCCGCATCCGGTGCTGAGCAACGAAGACATCGAGCGCCTGCGTTGCGTCACGCGAGAGGATTTCCACGTTGCCACGGTATCGGCCCTCTTTGAGCGCGATAAGTCCGATGCGGCCGGCAGCCTTCATCGTGCCCTCGAATCGCTGATCGGCGCCGCCGAAAAGGCCGTCAGGGACGGCGCTTCGCTGATAATCATCAGTGACCGCGGCGTGAATGAGACGAAGGTGCCGATCCCTTCGCTGCTGGCCGCCGCAGCCGTCCATCATGGGCTGCTCGACCGGGGACTCCGCGGCGAAACGGGGCTGATCGTCGAAAGCGGCGAACCGAGAGAAGTGATGCACTTTTGCCTTTTGTGCGGCTATGGAGCCAACGCGGTCAATCCTTACATGGCGTTTGAGACCCTGGATGAGCTGCACCGCGAGCGAGAGCTGCCCGCGAAGATGGAGCCGACGCAGATTGCGGACAACTACATCGCCGCCGTAAAAAAAGGCATCCTCAAAACGATGAGCAAAATGGGCATTTCGACGCTGCGCAGCTACGCCGGTGCACAGCTTTTCGAGGCGATAGGACTCAACCGGTCGGTCGTGGACAAATACTTTACGGGGACCAGCTCGCGGATCGCTGGCATCGGGCTTGCGGAGATCGCACGGGAGGCAATCCAGCGTCACGAATCCGCATTTGGGCAGCGCCCCGCCGAGGCGCTCGACCTGGACTTCGGAGGTGAATATCATTACAGACGTACGGGGGAGCGGCACTTGTGGAACCCGACGACGGTTTCGCGATTGCAACATGCGGTCAGAGCCGAGGACCCAGAGGCATACGCCGACTACGCAAGAGCGGTCAACGAGCAGGCCCGGTACTTGTGCACGCTGCGAGGGCTGTTCGACTTCGTCCCGGGCGAGCCGGTGGACATCGACGAAGTGGAACCTGCCGGCGAGATCGTAAAGCGGTTCTGCACAGGCGCGATGAGTCACGGCTCCATCAGCAGGGAGGCGCACGAGTGCATGGCCGTCGCGATGAATCGTCTGGGCGGCATGAGCAACACGGGCGAAGGGGGCGAAGACCCTGCAAGATACGAGCCTGAGCCTAACGGCGACTCGAAAAACTGCGCCATCAAGCAGGTGGCCAGCGCCCGATTCGGCGTGACGGCGAACTATCTCGCCCACGCGAAGGAATTGCAGATCAAGATAGCCCAGGGGGCCAAGCCGGGTGAAGGCGGCCAGTTGCCCGGGCACAAAGTCACCGAGGAAATCGCCAGGCTGCGGCACTCGACGCCCGGGGTGACGCTGATCTCGCCGCCGCCCCACCACGATATTTACTCCATCGAGGACCTGGCGCAGCTTATCTACGACCTCAAGTGCAGCAACCCGGGCGTCAAGGTATCGGTCAAGCTCGTCGCCGAGGTTGGCGTGGGGACCATTGCCGCCGGCGTGGCCAAGGGCAACGCCGATGAGGTCCTGATCAGCGGCCACGACGGCGGAACGGGTGCAAGCCCTCTGTCCTCGATCAAGCACGCAGGCTGCCCCTGGGAGCTTGGCCTGGCGGAAACCCAGCAGGTCCTCGTGATGAACGGACTGCGCAACCGCATACGGGTCCAGGTTGACGGCCAGTTGCGAACCGGCCGGGACGTCGTCGTCGCCGCGCTGCTCGGAGCAGAGCAGTTCGGCTTCGGCACCGCGGCGCTGGTGACATTGGGATGCACGTTGCTGCGAAAGTGCCACGAAGGGGCCTGCGCTTTTGGGATTGCGACCCAGGACCCGCAGCTCCGGGAGCGATTTGCCGGTAAACCGGAATACATAGAGCGATTCATGGTCTTTGTCGCCGAGGAGGTCCGGCGGATCATGGCGCAGCTCGGCTTTAGAAAATTCGAAGAGATGATCGGCAACGTCACGAGGCTCAACGTCTCCAAAGCCGTTGACCATTGGAAAGCGAAAGGGCTGGATTTCTCGGCGATCTTCCAACCGCCCGCCGTGTCCGACCCGAAAGCGCTGCGATTGAGCTCCACGCAACCCGTAAAAATCGATGACCATATCGATTGGCAGATTCTGGAGAAGGCCAGGCCCGCGATTGAGAATCAGGAGAGGACCCTGATCGAGATGCCGATCCGCAATACGAATCGAACCGTAGGCGCGATCCTCAGCAATCGGATCGTGAAGAAATACGGCCCGAAGGGATTGCCCGACGGCACGCTGGAAATCGTTTTCCACGGCTCCGCCGGACAAAGCTTCGGGGCTTTTCTGGTGCCGGGAGTGACACTGAGACTCATCGGCGACAGTAACGACTACCTGGGCAAAGGCCTTTCCGGCGGCCGCATCGTTGTCAAAACGCCCGACGAGTCGTCCTTCGCCGCTCACGAGAATATCATCGTGGGTAACACGCTGCTCTACGGCGCCACCGCCGGCGAGGTTTTCATCAACGGCATGGCCGGCGAGCGATTCGCCGTTCGCAACAGCGGAGGGGTGGCCGTCGTCGAAGGCGTCGGCGATCACGGCTGCGAGTACATGACCGGCGGCACCGTCGTCGTGCTCGGCCAGACCGGCTGCAACTTCGGCGCCGGCATGAGCGGCGGCATTGCCTACGTTCTTGACGAGATGCAGCTTTTCGATACGCTCTGCAACCTCGACATGGTGGAGCTGGAAAGCGTCTGGAAGCAGGACGACAAGGACCTGCTGTACGATTTGATCCAGCGCCATTTGAAGTGGACTGGAAGCCTCCAGGCGCATCGCCTCCTGGACACCTGGCAGGACGCGGTCGGTAGATTCGTCAAAGTGGTCCCGATTGACTATCGCAAGGCCCTCGAAAAGATGCGCGCCGCCGAACAGCGTGACACCGAAACAACGCCGGCCACAGAGGAGGTGTTCTATGGCTGAGCCGAAAGCCTTCCTGAAATATGGGCGCCAGGCCGTCGAACATCGGCCGGTCGAGGAACGGATCCGGGACTTCCGCGAGCTGGATTTACCTCTGACGCCGGACCAGCTCGTTGAACAGGCGACCCGCTGCATGGACTGCGGCATACCGTTTTGCCACGGCGCGGGGTGTCCCCTCGGAAACTATATTCCCGATTTGAACGAGCTGATATTCAAGAGACGCTGGGAGGAAGCGTGCAGGCTGCTCCATTCGACGAACAACTTTCCGGAGATCACGGGGCGTTTGTGCCCGGCGCCGTGCGAGACGGCGTGCACACTCGGAATCAGCGATGAGCCCGTGCTGATCAGGCACATCGAATACCAGATTGTCGAGCGGGGATTCGAGGAAGGCTGGATCAAACCGATGCCGCCCGCTCAGAAGACGGGCAAACGTATCGCCGTCATCGGGTCGGGTCCCGCCGGCCTGGCGGCTGCACAACAACTGGCCAGGGCCGGGCACAACGTCGTCGTTTTCGAGAAGGATGATCGCGTCGGCGGGCTGCTGCGATACGGCGTCCCGGACTTCAAGCTTGAAAAACGCATTATCGACCGCAGACTCGAACAACTCAAGGCTGAGGGCGTTCAGTTTCAGACCGGCGTCCGCGTGGGAGACGATATTTCCGCACACTATCTGCGAAAGATGTTCGACTGTATATGCCTGACAATGGGGGCGGGCCAGCCGCGAGATCTCAACATCCCCGGAAGGGGCTATGAGAACATCGTGTTCGCGACGGAGTACCTGACCGCCCAGAATAAGCGCAACGCTTCTGAGCCGGTGAATGAACGCGAAACCGTCACGGCCAAAGACAAGGTCGTCGCCGTCATAGGCGGCGGGGACACGGGCAGCGATTGTGTGGGCACCGCGCGCCGCCAGAACGCGAAGAAAATATACCAGTTCGAGATACTACCCAAGCCGCCCGAGAGCCGGCCCGTTGACACGCCCTGGCCCTTATGGCCGCGAATGATGCGAACATCGTCCTCCCACGAAGAAGGCTGTGAGAGACGGTGGGCCATATCCACGAAGGAATTCCTGGGCGGCGCCGGAGTCAGGGTGGAGAAACTGCACGGCTGCGAAGTCGAATGGATAAAGGACGACGGCAACTGGAAGGTCAGGGAGCTGCCGGATACGGATTTCGTTCTCGAGGTGGACCTGGTCATTCTGGCGACGGGATTCGTTCACGTCGTCCATGAGGGCCTGATCAAGGACACGCAACTCAAGCTGGATCAGCGGGGCAACGTCGCGGCGAACGATGGCCAGACGAGCGATCCCCAGATTTTTGCCGCGGGCGATGCGGTCAGCGGACCCTCGCTGGTCGTGCACGCGATCAACAGTGGCCGTCAGGCCGCCGCCGCAATCAATCGGTGGCTCAGAGAAAGGGCATAGTGAATCATGGCCGTGCGCATCGGATTGGCCCAAATCAATTCTACGGTTGGCGATATCTCCGGCAACGTCGAGAAGATCATGGCTTTCTGTGCCGAAGCAGCCAGGCTCGCCGTTGACGTCGTGGTTTTTCCCGAGATGGCCGTTTGCGGGTACCCACCCGAGGACTTGCTGCTCAAGAAGCATTTCCTGACCGACAATCGTACGGCCATTGACGCCATAGCCAAAGACTGCCCCGATGTTGCTGTTATAGTGGGCTTTGCCGAGGCGGCCGACGACGGGTACTTCAATTCCCTGGCCATTATAGAAAAAGCGAGCATAAAGAAAATCTACCGCAAGATCATTCTGCCCAACTACGGCGTATTCGATGAAAGACGGTATTTTCGACCGGGGCGGCGATCCACAACGGTCGCCCTGCACGGCCACGTCGTGGTCCCCACGATCTGCGAGGATATATGGCACGTCGAGTGGATTGACAAGTTCATCGGCGAAATACTTCGTAAGGACGTGATTATCAATATCTCCGCCTCGCCGTTCCACGTCGGAAAGTTCGGCGAGCGAAAGGAAATGCTTCGCCGCTGCGCGACGCATTTCAATTGTCCCGTGGCCTACTGCAACCTTGTTGGGGGCCAGGACGAGCTCGTCTTTGACGGGCGCAGCATGTTCGCCGACGCACAAGGCGTCATCATCTGCCAGGCAAAAGCCTTCGAAGAGGATCTGCTGGTGGCGGATGTCGATCCCGCCCCCGGCAAAATCCGCCCGGTCAACGCCGATAGTGCCCTGATGAAGCCCGCGAGCAAGAGCGACCGCGTCGGCGAGGTCTATCGGGCTCTGGTGCTCGGAACACGGGACTACGTGCGAAAGAACGGCTTTAGCAAAGTCGTGATTGGAATGAGCGGCGGGATTGATTCGGCCCTCACCGCCGTAATCGCCGCCGACGCCCTCGGACCGCAAAACGTCGCCGGTGTGACCATGCCCACGAAGTTCAACAGCGCCGGCACGATCCGCGACGCAGGCAAGGTGGCGGAGAATCTCGGAATACAGTTTCACACCGTTGCGATTGGGAGCGTTCTCGACCAGTTCGCCGGCGTGCTCAAACCCGTCGCAAGCTCGTCGCAAACAGGGATAGCCTACGAGAACCTCCAGGCCAGAATCCGCGGCACGATAATGATGTACTTGAGCAACGACTGGTCGGCTATGGTGCTGACCACGAGCAACAAGAGCGAAACGGCGGTCGGCTACGCGACACTCTACGGCGACACCGCCGGCGGCTTTGCGGTCATAAAGGACGTGCCCAAGACGATGGTTTACGACTTGGCCAAGTTCGCCAACAAGATGCACGGGCGCACCGTCATCCCGGCCAGCGTATTTAATCGCGCGCCCAGCGCCGAGCTGCGTGAAGGGCAAAGGGACTCCGATTCCCTGCCGGAATACGACCTGCTCGACCGCATATTGAAGGGCTACATCGAAGATGACAAATCCGCCAAAGAGCTCGAAGAGGATGGCTTGCCGGCGGACGTCGTCAGGAAGGTGACGCGCCTGGTGGATTCCAACGAATATAAGAGAAGACAATCGCCGCCGGGCGTGAAAATCACTCCACGGGCATTTGGCAAAGATAGACGCATGCCCATCACGAACCGCTATGTGCCCAAATAAGTCCACCCAGCCGCAATCGTCCGCGCAATCTCAGCGGAGAAACATGCATGGTGCCCCCAATGGCACTAAGTTAAGGGAATTGGGGCGCAAAGAGCAGCTTGTTTACCAGCGAAATCACTGAGATTTCCGATCAAACGGTCCTCTTGGCCGGCCTCGAACTCGCTCAAATATGCTTAACTTAGTGCCATTATATGGTGTCACCAGATCTCCCCCCTCCCCACGTGAACCCATTAAGGAACCGCCATTCGTGGCTGTTCCTGGTTCTCCAATTTCTGGGCTGAATTGAACGGTTAGCTGCAATAATTATGAGAAATTTGGCAGCAACCCAGAGAAACAAGCAACTGCAAATGCAAGATGCATCAAGGTCACCACCAAAGGTATTAGCCATTTGTTTTTAGAAATATAAAGGCCGAAACCAATAATTGTGCCATAACTTGGGAACTGGATTAGACCTAAAACGATTAGGGGCAATGAAATGGTGTTGTCTTGCGCTAACGTCAAGAGCATTGTGTAAGGAAAGAAGAGACGCGCATAAAGATAGTCTCCATGCCCTGCGCCAGCAGAAGCCCAAGCCAGTATGATTGCTGGGAAAGTAACCGCTATGCCGATTGCCAACCCAACTAATGTGCCTTTTGAATACATGGAATACATCGTAAAACCTCACAATATTAGCAGTGTCGTACGCCAATTAAAGGTGTCAGGTACTTTTATTTGGCCTACCTCTGGGCCGTAGTGTGGACTGGAGCTTGAGACGCGCGGCGGTCGCCGCCGTCCAGCGGATATCACCAAACGGAACTCCGCGCCGGATACTGTTTGCTATGTCGCTCACTTCCGGCGGACACAAAGCCGCATGGACCAATCTGGCCCAGTTCGATGGCAACTCCACCGGCCCGTCATTGAGCACAACGGCGGATTCTCGCCCCTGACGCACAGCGAAGCTCGACCAAGCCCACAGGCCGGCATCCCTCACCAGCCCGGCTCGCACGGGATTAGCCTCAACGTACCGCAACACGTTCAGATAGTGCGGATCACTCTGCACCGGAAAACTCTTATATCGCCCCTGATACAAGTGCCCGATTCCGACGGTTCCGTGGGAGCTGTGGTATCTCTGCGTTTGCGTGAGAGTCACCCAACGCATAAAACTCGACAGGTCGCCATCCCGCTGCGGCCACAGGAGCAAATGCCAGTGGTTACCCATAATGCAGTAGCCACATAGACGCATCGCGAACAGCGCCGCTCCATCAGCTATGATCTTCTCGAAGGCCAGAAAATCGCCTTCCTTGCGAAAAATACGCAGACGCCCATTCGCCCGATTGAGCACATGATATACATATCCGCCTAAAGCTATCCGTTGAGGTCTCGGCATAGCGATGATTCTACTTGCCGCCCCGATGCCGTAAAGCAAAAACGGGCCTAAAAAAGTACCTGACACCTTTAATTCTGTCATCATAAACATTTCCCCCGCGTGTGCAAAATGAATTTTGCACACCCTACAAGCTACAGAACCAGCGTGAGCAGCCGGATGCCGACAAAGCCCAGAGCAATGGCCAAGCCGCGAATAATCCAACTGCCTTTTACGCGGCTGGAAAGCAGCGCTCCGACTTGCGCTCCTAAAAGCGCACCGACGGCCAGAGCAATCGTGCGATGAACGCCGTGAGAGAATGAGCCTCTTGCCACGTGAACCAGCGTCCCCGTCAAAGCCATAATCGCCAGCATAAAGTGTGAAGTGGCGGTGGCAATGTGCACGGGAAAGTTCAGCAGACGAACCAGGATGGGCACATGGACAATACCGCCCCCGATACCAAGGGCGCTGGAAATATACCCGACAAAGAAGCTCAGTCCTACTCCGACCTTTGGGTTGAAAGAAAAGTTATGAACAACGCCGTTCTTCTCCACAAGAGTTTTTACAACGTGGTTATTACGTTCGCGGCCTGCGGTTTCTTTCTGCCTGCCCGGATGTAAAAATAGAAAAATTGAGCCTGCCACCATCAAAAGGCCGAAGAGGATATCGAACAGTTGGCGGGGGATGCAGGCCGTGCTCAAGGCCCCCACGATGGCCCCGGGGATAGCAGCGGTCGCAAAGAGCAGGCCGGACCTGTAGTCAATGCGCCCCATCCACGCATACGCCCACGAGCCGGACAAGGCATTGAAGAAGACCACTGCCAGCGAAATGCTCGTGATGACCTCCGGGCTCTCGTCAGGATAGAGCAGCAGCAGTGCAGGCATCAGAATAAACCCGCCGCCAGCTCCGATCAATGTTCCACAGGTACCAAGCACAAACCCGAAGGGGATAAGCCACGCGTATTGCTCTATATGTGCAATCATTGTCATCTTTGTCGCTTCTCGTAACGTCGGCGGAGAAGAGACCCCCAATCCGCACAAAGAGACTTGCCCACATCGTGAGATACTCTCAGATGTCATCGGCTTCGTCGCTCGCCGATGAGAAATCTACAGCTTTGAACGGGGAGGGTCAAGAAGAAAGCTGCGGAATCGCGGCGGGTTGGCAAAGACAATCGGCGATTTCTTCTTGTCTTAGAGCCTTGGCGGCAATCTGAGACGTGCGTCTATTGACACCGCCTTCCGGGCCCGATAGAATCCGGCGATTTGGAAGCAGCCACAGGACGCCGTCCCGAAGAATCTGGACGAGAACTCTCGAACGTCGAGTCCCGCGGCTCATGGAAGTCTATCGCTCTTAGAGGAAAATCGAATGCCGAAACGCAGTGATATCCACAAGGTCTTGATTATCGGCTCAGGCCCGATCATCATAGGCCAGGCCTGTGAGTTTGACTATTCGGGCACGCAGGCGTGCAAGGCCCTTCGAAAACTCGGATACAAAATCGTCTTGGTCAACTCCAACCCGGCCACGATCATGACCGATCCCGGCATGGCCGACGCAACGTACATTGAGCCGCTCAACGTCAAGACCGTCGAGCAGATTATTGCCAAGGAAAGACCCGACGCCCTGCTGCCCAACCTCGGCGGCCAAACGGGCCTTAACCTTTCTTCAGAACTATCGCGACGAGGCATTCTGGACAAATACGGCGTCCAAATCATCGGCGTCAAGGCCGACGCCATCGAACGGGGGGAAGACCGCCAGGCGTTCAAAAACACCATGAATCAACTGGGCATCGCTATGCCCAGAAGCGATATTGCCAACAGCCCCGAGGAGGCCGAAAGAGTGCTCGAAAAGATCGGCTTGCCGTGCGTTATCCGCCCCGCCTATACCATGGGCGGCACCGGCGGCGGGCTGGTCTATAACATCGAAGAGTTTCGCACGATCGTCAGCAGAGGGCTCTCTGCAAGTCTCGTGGGGCAGGTCCTCGTCGAGGAATCCGTGCTTGGATGGGAAGAGCTGGAGCTTGAGGTTGTGCGCGACGCCAAGAACCAGATGATCACCGTGTGCTTCATAGAGAACGTCGATGCCATGGGCGTCCATACGGGAGACTCGTACTGCACCGCCCCCATGCTGACCATAGACCCCGAGCTGCAGAAGCGCCTCCAGAAACATTCATACGACATCGTTGAAGCTATCGGCGTCATCGGGGGAACCAACATTCAGTTTGCCCACGACCCGAAAACCGGCCGGGTCGTCGTCATTGAAATCAACCCGCGAACGTCACGCTCATCGGCGCTGGCCTCGAAAGCCACGGGTTTTCCCATCGCAATGGTCTCCTCCATGCTGGCCGGCGGCCTGACCATGGACGAGATCCCCTACTGGCGCGACGGGACGCTTGAGAAATACACCCCGTCCGGAGACTATGTGGTCGTAAAATTTGCGCGATGGGCCTTTGAAAAATTCAAGGGTATCGAAGACAAGTTAGGCACGCAGATGCGCGCCGTCGGCGAGGTCATGAGCATCGGCAAGACTTACAAGGAGGCGTTTCAGAAATCCATCCGCTCTCTTGAAATCAACCGTTATGGGCTGGGCTTTGCCAAGGATTTCAACAAGAAGTCTGCGGACGAGCTGATGGAGCTGCTTAGAGAACCTACGAGCGAACGACAGTTCATCATGTACGAGGCCCTGCGCAAAGGCGTCAGCGTCGAGGCGCTTTACGAAAAGACCTATATCAAGTCCTGGTTCATTCAGCAGATGAAAGAGCTGGTAGAACTGGAAGAGAGAATTCTGACTTACAAAGGCAAGAATCTGCCGGACAATGTTCTAATCCAGGCAAAGAAAGATGGATTCGCGGACAAGTACCTGGCCCAGCTCTTGAACATTCCGGAAAAGCAGATAAGGGAACGACGGATCACCCTCAACGTCGTCGAGGCGTGGGACGCTGTCCCGGTGAGCGGCGTGGAAAACGCCGCATACTATTACTCTACCTACAACGCGCCCGATAAGGTCCGGGTGAGCAACAGACGAAAAGTGATGGTTCTCGGCGGCGGTCCCAATCGCATCGGCCAGGGTATCGAGTTTGACTATTGCTGCGTTCACGCCGCGTTTGCGCTTCGCGATGAAGGCTACGAGACCATCATGGTCAACTGCAACCCCGAAACCGTTTCGACGGATTACGATACCTCCGACAAGCTGTACTTTGAGCCGCTCACAGTTGAAGACGTGCTGAACATTTACAATAAGGAAAAGCCCGAGGGCGTGATCGTCCAGTTCGGCGGTCAAACGCCGTTGAACCTCGCCGCGGAGCTGGAAGAGGCGGGTGTGAAAATTCTGGGGACCTCGCCGGAGAAGATCGACCTGGCTGAAGACAGGGACCGTTTCCGTAAGGTCATGAAGAAGCTCGGCATCCCGCAGCCGGAGTCCGGCATGGCCAGCACCCTCGATGAGGCCCTTAAGATCGCAGAAAGAATCGGCTATCCGCTGATGGTCAGGCCCTCGTACGTCCTCGGCGGCCGCGCCATGGAAGTCGTGCACGATGAAGAGATGCTCAAGTATTACGTCGCGAGGGCGACCGACGTCTCGCCTGAACGACCCATCCTGATCGACAAATTTCTGGAAAACGCCCTCGAGGTGGAAGCGGATGCCATTGCCGACGGCACGGATGCGTTCGTGCCCGCGATCATGGAACATATCGAGCTGGCGGGCATCCACTCGGGCGACTCGGCGTGTGTGCTGCCGCCGGTCAGCATTCCTGAGAAACACCTCAAGACCATTTACGAATACAACCGAAGGATTGCAATCGAGTTCGGAGTCGTCGGATTGATGAACATCCAGTACGCCATCTGCCGCGACGTGGTCTATATTCTCGAAGCCAACCCCCGGGCGTCGCGAACCGTCCCGCTGGTTTCCAAGGTGTGCAGCATTCAAATGGTTCGTATCGCCACACAGCTTATGCTTGGCAAGCGTCTGTCCGATATGCGGCTGAGGAAGTTGTCCATTCCGCATTTCGGCGTCAAGGAAGCCGTGTTTCCCTTCAACATGTTCCCCGAGGTGGATCCTCTGCTCGGCCCCGAGATGCGCTCCACGGGAGAAGTCCTGGGCATGGCGGATTCATTCGGGCTGGCCTTCTACAAATCGCAGGAAGCGACACAGTTGTCTTTGCCTTTGGAGGGGACCGTTCTGATTACCATCTCAGACGAAGACAAAGCCCAAGCCGTCCCGGTGGCCAAGGAGTTGAAGAACCTCGGCTTCAGAATCAAGGCCACGGAGGGCACGCACCGGGTTCTGTCCAAACACGGGATAGAAGCGGAGCGTATTTTCAAGATGCACGAGGGCCGGCCGAATATTCTCGACAGCATTAAGAACAAGGAAATACAGCTTCTGATCAATACGCCCGGCGGCAAACAGAGCAAGCATGATGATTCCTATATCCGCAAAGCCGCCATCAAGTATAAGATACCTTATGTCACAACGATTGCGGCAGCCGCAGCGGCGGCAAAGGGCATAGCCGCGTTCCGCAAAAAACCGGGCCAAATCAAGTCTCTCCAGGAGTATCATGCGGAGATAAAGTAGAAACAGATTCAAATTGCCGATCCATTCGACCTTGCTCAGGACAGGTTTGCGATTGTCGATTGTCGATTGAAACAAATGGCAGATTGAAATCCAAGCCATTGGACCTCGGGCATTCGACATCCGACCCTCAGTCTCGTAACCTCCTACCAGACGACAATTTAGAACACGTGGCTTAAGAATTTCTCCTCCGTCGGGCCAATTCCCGTCTCTGCGCTGTTACCTTTCTGCAAAGCGATCCACTATCCGCGTAGATGGGCTGTTTGTAGTGACGCCCGCCGTAAGGCGTCCCTTGCGGGAGGGCACACTATGAACGGTTAGAAGAACTGTTCTTCTAAACATTCTTTAGGCGTCTTTTCAAAACGAAAGGAGATTAGCAATGTTGGCAAGAAAAACGATATGGGGCGTCGCAGTTGCATCAATCATGGGGCTGCTATTGGCGGGTCAGTCGCTATCCCAGCCGGCCCAGCAAGGACAAAGAGCAGGTGCACAGGGTCCTGGTGGACCTATGCAGGGCAGGCCGCCTCAAGGTCCCGGCGGGCCGCAGTTTGACCCGGCGCAGATGCGACAGATGATGGAGCAGCGCATGCGGGAAATGCTCGGAGCCACTGCGGAGGAGTGGAAGGTCCTCGGACCTCGCGTAATGAAGGTTCAGGAACTCTCTCGGCAGTCGGCAGGCGGCGGTCCCGGAATGATGTTCGGACCTATGGGACGGCGTGGCACCGGTGGCCCGGGGATGGGCGGTCCAGGCAGCGACCGGCCCGGCGGCAGAGGCATGGGTATGAACCGGGAGCTGACGGAAGTGGAGAAGATTCAGGAGGAGCTGCAAACCTTGCTCGAAAACACCGCCGCGACGCCCGAGCAGATCAAGCAGCAAGTTACGAAACTGCGCGCCGCCAGAGAAAAGGCCAAACAGGAGTTGGCAAAAGCACAACAGGATTTGCGGCAGGTACTCACCGTACGTCAGGAAGCCCAACTGATTCTGATGGGCATGTTGGACTAAGACACGCAAAGCATAAGGATTGTCGATTGCCGGTTTCCGATTGCCGATTTCAAATCGACAATCGTAAGTCGCAAATCGCAAATGCCTATGAACGCACTTGTGGACAAAATGGGCTGATCGACGAGCCCGCCGCCCGGGGGATCCAGGTATCGCTGTCGAAAGGCGAGCGTCCCGCCCGAGCCCTTGCTGCATCGGGGTTGGCCGAGGAGGAGCTGCTGCGATTCCTGGCGAGCGAGTTCCAGTGCCCATACGTCGAGCTTGAGAAGTGTCATTTTCAAAGACGTTTCTCACTCAGTTTCCCGCGCGTGTTCTGCTGGACAAGCACGTGATCCCGCTCGATGCGGGTAACGGCGATCTGCTGACAGTCACGAGCGACCTCTTTGATACGTCTGCCGTCGATGAGCTGCGTCTGGCCACCGGAAGAGATTTCCAAATCGCTCTGGCGCCACTGGCCGACATTGACCGATGCATCAAGCAGTACCTGGGCGTCGGCGCCGATACGGTCCAGTCGATGATCTCCGAAGCGGGAGAAAACGGTTTGCAAGTCATCGACACGGATGCCGACGAGGATATGAACCTGACCGAGGCGGCTGAAGGGGCCTCCATCGTCCGCTTCGTCAATCAGATCCTCACTGAGGCCATCGAGCTGCGCGCCACCGACCTGCACATTGAGCCCTTCGAGAATACGCTGCGCGTTCGATACCGCATCGACGGGGTCCTGCAGGAAGCGTCGGTGGCCTCCGAGGTTAAGCAGTTCCAGGCGGCCATTGTTTCGCGACTCAAGATACTGAGCAAGCTTGATATCGCCGAGAAACGCATCCCCCAGGACGGGCGCATCAAGATTCGTATCGCCGACCATGAGATTGACGTCCGCGTCTCGGTGATCCCGATGCTTTATGGAGAAGCGGTCGTGCTGCGCTTGCTCGACCGCTCCTCCATCCTGTTGGGTCTGGACAAGCTCGGCATGTCGGAAGAAAACCTCGCCTTGACAAAGATAATTCTACGGGATCATTCTGGTCACCGGCCCGACGGGAAGCGGCAAGACAACGTCGCTGTATGCGGCGCTGGCCCAAATCAACGACGTGCAGCGTAAGATCATCACGATCGAGGACCCTATTGAGTACCAGCTTCACGGGATCAATCAAATTCAGATCTCGCGCAAGGCCGGCTTGACCTTTGCGAGTGGATTACGCTCGATCCTGCGTCACGACCCCGACGTCGTCCTCGTTGGCGAGATTCGCGACGCCGAGACGGCCGACATTGCAATACAGGCATCCCTGACGGGACATCTGGTCTTTTCGACGCTCCACACCAATGATGCACCAACCGCCTTGACCCGCCTTGTGGATATGGGGATCGAGCCGTATCTGGTTGCATCATCGCTGGAAGCGATTATCGCCCAGCGGCTGGTCCGGGTGATTTGCCCACACTGCAAGGAGCAGCTCTCGATGAGCGAAGTCAAGCCCCTTCGGCAGCGGTTCGGCGACGTGCTGCCCGGCTCGCTCTACAAAGGACAAGGCTGCACGCACTGCAAGGGAACCGGTTACCGGGGCCGTATAGGGATATTTGAGATGATGATTGTTACTGACGACGTCCGCTCGCTCATCCTTGAAAACGCCTCAGCCCGCGACCTTCGCCGCGCGGCGGCCAGGCATGGCACCACGAGCCTCCGCGAGGACGGATTCCGCCATCTGCGGGAAGGCCGGACCACCATCGAAGAAATTCTCAGGGTCACCAAGGACGACACGTTCTCCGTAGGGAGTCCCCAGGACGACGAAAAACCCCTTACGGACGCAGCGCGCGAAGGGTAAGGACGCGAAATGGCAACATTTGCATACAAGGCGATAGACGTCAGCGGACAGCAGATAGCCGATAGAATTGTGGCCCCGGACAGAACTGCCGCCATCGAAGAGCTTTTCGGGAAGAACCTTAATCCCGTCTTGGTGGAGAGGCTGGAAGAAGGGCGGCCTGAAGGGCTATTCGCCCGGATCGGTGGTGTTTCAAGACGCGAGATTGACGCCTTTACGCGTCAATTGGCGAATCTGCTCGCGGCGGGCGTGCCGATGAGCCGGGCGCTGGGCATCCTCAGCCGCGAGGCGGCCCGGACGGCGCCCAAGAAGCTCTGGGCTCTCGTGCACGACCAGGTGGCTGGCGGCATGGCCCTGGCCGATGCCTTGAGCCTGCACCCCCAGGCCTTCTCACCGATCTATGTAGCAATGGTTCGTGCCGGCGAGACGGGCGGATTCCTTGACGTTGTGCTCGAACAGATTGCGACGTTCCGTGCCCGCGAAGCAGACCTCAAGGGCCGAGTCAAAGGGGCCCTGGTCTATCCAGCCATTCTGGCCGTGCTTGCCGCCGGAATTTTGGTGTTCCTGCTGATTTTCTTCATACCGCGTTTTTCTCAGATGTTCGCCGAGTTTGGCGGTTCGCTTCCGGCACTGACGCGGTACATCGTTGAAAGCAGCGATACTGAGCCAAAAACAGGGTGTTTACAGTCAGGTTTGCAGTTGTACCGTGAGTTTGACACCACGTCAATAACTGTCAGTATTCTATCTGACTGGCGGGGTGTCCGAAAGATAGGGTGAGAGCGTAAACAGAGAAGATTCAAGACATGAAGGGCTGTGAGCATCCGCTTGCAGCCCTTTTTTTATGGCCGGAGTTTCTATTGGACTGAGGCGGGGAATTGTTAGAATGGCGGCGTGAGGTTTCACCTTTGAAAGCGGCAACGGTCTTCTGTGCGGTCCTTGGTTGGATCAAGAACCTGGGGGGATTCTTTGAAGGGAGAAAGAAATGAAGACGAGATTGTTGGTGTTCTTGACCTTATTGGCCATCTGTCCGGGCTGTGCCAGTCTTTCTGAGCAGGCACGGAGAAATAACATTCGCGTCGTAACGCATCCGAATCTCGTCAACGGGATGGATTTTGTCACAGGTTATACCACCCAGGCTGGTTACATGTGGGGGCCGGCCGAAATTGGCAACATGGCTGCGAATAGTGCAGCTGAGGCAGGATACAGAGATGTATTTGTTCTCGTTGAACTTGTAGACCCTGGAGAAGCAGGGGGCCAGTATTCATATGGACGGCTGGCTATGTGGCGTATATCAATTTATCGCTAGGCGATGGAAAGCCGGGATATGTCTTCACAATCACCAACTGAAACGCAAGTGGATGGTTCCGGGAGAAAGATTGTCGGCTATCGAGCAGTCAGAGGTAAGACGGATGCCAAAGGCAATCCCGTGCTGGTTCCCGTTTTCGAGGACAAGCCGAAGAAGTAGATTGTTCAGGACGACGTGACGCCAGCAATGACTGTGGAAACTAAACATCCGAGGCAAATGTGAGGTGACTATGACAACTGACGAAAGAATGGAAAAGATGGAAGGGCAATTGGTCCGTGTGAGGTGGTTTAACCGCTGTCTTATAGGCTGCATAGTCCTGTCTTTGGGAGTCTGGTTCATCTTGAAGACCTTTGGTCCAGAGACGGCATGGGCACAGTCGGGCACAAAAGAAATTCGAGCCAACAAGTTCGTCCTTGAGGACGAGAACGGCAAAGAACGTGCCTCGCTGTCGGTGCACCAGGACGGGCCGCGCTTGACGCTGATGGACGACAACGGCAAGCCCCGCGTCTCGCTGTTGGTGCTCAAGGGTGCGCCGGGGCTGATGCTGTATGACGAGAACGGCCAGACCTGCGCCGCGCTGTCGGTGCTCGGGCGTGCGCCGGGGCTGAGGCTGTATGACGAGAGCGGCAAGCCCCGTGTTCAACTGGAGTTGGTCGAGGACAAGCCGGGCTTGCTGCTGAAGGACGAGAACGGCAAGACGATTTGGGGAACGCCATAAGGCGGCTGCCGTGATTCTCGCTGATTTGGGGCAGCCACCAGGGCGATCCACAGGTGCCAACCTCTTCCGTCCTGGAGCTGTCCCCAATAAGAGGTTGGCTATGGCAGACATCAAAATTCTTCAAGGGCAATTCGAGGAAGCGGCCAAGAAATACCCCGGCTTAGAACATACTATAGTACAGCGTTCAAAGGAAGGCTGGGACCCAGTATTTACCTACCAGTGGGACAGAAACCTTATTTACCTGTGGGCAGCAGATCGGCCCAGAGAAGCAAACGAAAAAGGTTATCCTTCCTGGCATTTTCTGAGCAGGTCATGTTTACAGAAGTGGGATATGGGCGCAGCCTGTGATGTGTTCTGGACACTGGCTAAAGAAGCCGGGGAGCTGCTTATCGACTTACCAGAACTCAAAGGGCTGTGGGTCGAGGGCAAGGATGAGTATTGGCTCCTGGCCCTGCATCAGATATATCCACAACCGCACATAAAAACAGTTATTCCACACTTATTCCTAAGCGCGACTAAGCCTGAAGAAGACGTTATCCCTACAGATACCAGCATCAAAGATATTCCTCGCAGCCAGTCCCGCCCTGCCAAGGAAGGCGAGAGTTATACTGAAGACCTGGATAACGTCTTTCTGAAATCGGCGATGCTTTGCGCGAAGCTATCTACCAGCAACAATCAACGCCACAAGGAAGATGAAGAGTCTGAACGGAATGAGTCATATATCAAGAAGGGTCCGAAGAAGTGGGAGTTTGCCTTTGCCGGCAAGACGGTCTCTGTCGATGCAAAATTGAAGGGCCTCGTCCTTATCGAACAGCTACTCCTGCATGAGAACAAAGAGTACACACCACTTGAGCTATTGAAGGAAGTGGATCAACGCGAGAAGGGCGAAACCGAACCCGAGCTAATCTACACAAGGGCTGACATTGATAGAATCAAGAAAGCAATCAAAGGACTGAGAGATAGAGCAGCGTTAAGCACTAATTTAGAAGAAAAAGAAAGATTAGAGCAGGAAGCTGACAAGGCAGACAAGAGATTGTATAAGGCAAGAAATTACAAAGGTAATTCACGGAAAACATCCGACAGCCCCAGAATATCAGTAATCACCAAGATTGATGTGGTTCTCAAGAAGATCGCACCTGAGCATCTCAAACTCTACAATCACCTGGACACATTTCTAAAGCGGGGGGTAATATGTTCGTACAAACCAGATAGCAAAGTTATCTGGGACATTTCCAAAAAAACTTCCTGACCCTACGAATGTAGGGTGTCGAAGCTTCGCAATTACCTGTGAGTTGGCAGAGAAGAATCTGCCACGGAAACAGACTCGTAAGGTGTTTGCGAAATGACAGAATTTCTTTCCACGCGGCAAGTTGCAGCAGTCCTGGACATCAACCCCGGCAACTTGCAAAAAAACATCTGGCTTGGGAACGTCAATTCACCCTCCAAAGGCCCGTCCGGCCAATATCTCTGGACGATTCAGGATATTGAGGGTGCGGCCTGGGCCTTACACTGCTACGAGCGGTTCACGCAATGGCAGTCAAAACTCGATTCTTGGGATGCCGAACAGGCAGCCAAACGAGGAAAGCAAACAATCATCGGGGGCAGGCAATGAGCGATCTTCACGGGCGTGAAAGAGACAGGTTTGGAGTCAATCCGGTGCCGAACGGCAAATCAGGGCCTGTTCACATTTCTACGGCGTTGCCGGGGGTGATGCGGACTATTAGGAATCGAATAAGCCGGCAAAGGCGAAGAGATGATCGCAAACACAGATAGCGAAATGGGACCGAGAGTCACAATACGCTGGTTCAAAACAGCCGCACCGATCATCGGCGTTAAGGGACTGAGCCTCCACGCACGAAACCTGCTGGCCCTGGGCACGGAGTTCTCCGTGTGGAACCTGCGAGGCTCCGGCGACAGCAACAACGTGGAACTCTCGACGCGGTTCCCGCCGACGCCGACCAGCGGCATGACGGCAACGGTGCTGGACAGGACGCTGGACGTGACCATTCGCGCGCTGCAGGAGACCGGTAAGCTCAATATCCTGTCCCGGCCCTACATCCTGGCCAGCAACAATCAGACGGCCACGATCACCGTCGGACAGCAGGTGCCCTATGCCACCGGCGAGAGCCTGACAACCGGTCAGTCCCAGACCACCACCGAGTACCGGGACGTCGGCATCATCCTGGAGGTCACTCCGTCGATCAATCCGGATGGGCTGGTCAATATGACCGTCCGGCCCGAAATCTCCTCGACAACGGGCGAGAACGTTCAGATCTCGGAGAATCTGAGCCTGCCCGTCTTTGCAACGCGAACGTCCGAGACGAAGGTTGCCATCCGCGACGGCCAGACCATCGTCATCGGCGGGCTCATGCAGGACGAGGTCAGGGACACCGTCAGCAAGGTGCCGCTGCTGGGTGACATCCCTCTGCTGGGTCATTTGTTCAAGCGGACCATCAAAGAAAAGGACAAGACCGAGCTGCTCATCTTCCTGACCCCGCACGTGGCGCCGGATGCCCTCGCGCTGACGCCCATCTCTGAGAGAGAACGCGGGCGAAGCAACCTGCTCGACGACGAGAGCATCAGCGAGATCTTCAAGAAACACATCGACGCCATGGAGGGTACGGACGCACCAGACGACGGAAGACAGAAGACGGAGGACGGATTTGGCCACGAAGACACAAAGCCACAAAGCAAAAACACATCGCAGCCTTAGCGTCTTGGTGTCTTTGTGGCAAAAGGGCTATTACCCGCGGCCCCCATAAAAAAGCTGCCGTCAGGGGGGGATAGTACGTTAGTCCCTGACGGCAGTTTCAAAACTCACAGATTAAGAAGGCTTCGCCCGACTGTTATGAACCTCCCAAGGCGGCCAATCTGGCTGCGACGTAGGCGGCCAGGCCGGCGTTCTGACTCTCGCCCAGCGGCGCCACGTATTTGTCCGTGACCAATTGAATCGCCTCATCTGCGGAGAAGCCCATTTCGCTATTCAGGATAGCGACATAGTTTGCCAGAGCATCGATATACTCTCCGGCGGCAGCATACTGGTTGTCGGCTCCCACGTTCTGCGCTATGGCGTTCGCAATGGACGTCATCTGCTCCTCGCTCGGCGGGGCCGTACTCGAAGCGAACTCATTGATGACCTGTCCCAGGGCCGCCATGTGCGTCCCTTCGGCATCCTGCAGGATTGTTGCGGCCTGCTTGAGCCCCGCGCACGCATCGCACGCCTGTATGGTCATGCCGGAAGCCAGGGTGTTCGCTATGCCAATCTGAATTCTGCTCTGGTCGGTTCCAAGCTCCGCGGCCGTCCAGGCCATCAAAGCCGGGCAGCCGGACGTTACAATTTCCACTCTTTCGAGACCCGGCGCAGCCGACACAAAGGGCGCCACGGGGGCCGTACCGACCAGCATCGTCACCAGAACGGGCTGCGAATTGCCGTAGCCATCGGTTACATAGTACGTAAAGCTATCGGTGCCCTCCCAGCCTTCGGCCGGGGTATAAGTGAAGGAACCGTCGGTGTTCAATGTCACCGTGCCGCTCTGAGCGGTCGGCCCTGTGGTCACGCCGCCGGCCAGGTACGGAGTCAGCAGATCACCGGGGTCGGGATCGTAATCACCGTTGATCGCCGGGACAACGCCTGTGATAATTCCCTGATCGGCCGTTGGAGACAGCGTCGTATCGAACCCCACGTTGTAGCTGTCGGGCTGGGCGACCGGAAACAGGTTGTAAAGGTCAATGTCCACTATACCATCAACTGTTGAGGTATTGTAACCATCGGTAACATCATAGCTGATCTGTGCATAATCTGTAGTCTCACCGGTCGTCTGGTCAAACGACGCCACACTAAGGTCCGGTCGATAATTAAACCCTATGACCT
>Ga0214473_10000128_pt1 | contig 108864 bp, 102 predicted proteins | sample RVTome_7_FD_203509 | JGI IMG/M metagenome (GOLD analysis project Ga0214473, IMG submission 203509) | Soil microbial communities from uranium-contaminated site in the Upper Colorado River Basin, Wyoming, United States - RVT98D197 | ecosystem: Environmental > Terrestrial > Soil > Contaminated >... | reverse complement strand
CCCCTGCCTTCAGCTCCGTTATCCTGTCCCTTTCCTCCAGACTCAGTTGCTTATATCGTCTCTCCATAAACACTTAGGGTAACTCCTGTGTAGCCCCAAGTGTTGCACTTGCTCATTGAACTGGCGCCCCTAATTTGCTGCCCGATTTTTTAAAAGGAGAATAGTCAGGAGCTTGGATATCAGGGCAGGTCCGCCAACGGGTAATTTTGATAGCATCTGTATCAAGATAAACGGTTCCGTGCCGAAGTTTAGCAGTTCCAGTACCAGTTGTGACATATGTTTCTGTTCGTTGGCTGCCCGTAGTTTCATTTACTTTGCTGCCAACATATTTCCAGTCAGCTCCTGGCTTGTCATGTCCAATCAGATCAGCAAACATGATATGGATAAACCTGATATCGCCGGAATCTTTATCGAGAGAAAAACAAGCAACAACATGCCAGCCGGAATGGCCATTGTGACTTTCACCGCCTTTACCTGGGCGTACGGTACTCTTTACTTCAAGACCCGCTATCAATTGATTTTTTTCCGACTTGCACACCAGATCAGGATAACGTTGATCGTGATTATGTTTATAGGGCGTTAGGCGTGAAAACGAATCACATAGAATATTAGAAACGATTCCGCTGAAATTATTACCTTGAATATAAGCCGACAACGGGCGACCTGAAACACGCTTTAGTGTTGTATTTATGAGACGCACGACTCTATGCGTATCATTTAGCGCCGATTCAATATGTTCGATTGAAAGGCATGGTGGCAACAAAGCTTTTTTAATGAAAAATTTTGGATTCACTGTAGGAACAGGTCGGGAATCTGCATATGCCTGTTCGATTAAAATAGGGACCTCATTGCCAAGCGCCTTTGCTACTGTTTCGAGAATACCAACAGTGAAGTTTTCTTTGCCGTTTTCGATGGCAGACAAGTATTGATAAGTGATCCCCGCTCTTTCAGCGAGCTTTTCTTGCGAAAGTCCGCTTGATTCTCGTAATTGACGAATGGCCTTTCCTATAACTGTCTTGGCATCTAAGCGCATAACTTGTTATGATAATAGTTGACAAAAAATAATTCTTTCAACTATAGTTGAAAATATGGCCAAGAACACCCTCATAAAAGGCGATTGCCTACAAGAAATGGGGAGGTTGGAGCCAAATTCGGTGCATGCTGTTTGTACTGATCCTCCATACGGCCTGTTCGAGTTTTCTACTGAACAGGTTGCTAAACTTCGAGCAGGGCGCGGGGGTGTTTGGCGCCTGCCTCCGAAATGGGGTGGATGCGAACGGAAACCATTACCGCGATTCACCACATTATCACCTAAGCAAAAGAAGGAAATTGAGATTTTTTTCCGTTTATGGGCCGATGTTGTCTTCCCAAAGATATGCCCTGGCGGGCATGTCTTAATTGCCGGCAACTCTATACTTCAAATGTATGTGCAAAATGCGATGGTAGATGCCGGTTTCGAAAATCGGGCGATAATAGTGCGGCTATATCATGGCTTTCGCGGTGGAGATCGACCTAAGAATGCAGAACATGAGTTCTCGGATATCTGCGTAACACCGCGAGGAAACTACGAACCTTGGATGCTGTTCCGTAAGCCAATTTCTGAAAAAACGGTTGCAGACAACCTGCGCAAATGGGCAACGGGTGGCTTACGAATGTTGGCTGGAGGAAAACCTTTCCCGGATGCAATACCCAGTTTCAAGACCCCTGCGAGAGAGCGCGGCATTGCCGACCACCCATCACTAAAACCGCAACACCTACTCAGGATATTTATCCGGGCTTTGCTTCCACTGGGACAGGGCGTCATACTTGATCCATTTATGGGTGCAGGCTCTACAATCGCTGCAGCATCAAGTATAGGAATTGATGCTATAGGAATTGAAATTGATCCAATTTTTTATTTTCTTGCGAAACGTGCGATTCCTGAACTTGCCGCCCTATATCCAGGAATGAAGGGTGACACTCTTGATCACCCTGAAATAAATGGTGCGCACCAAGAATATCAGGAGCAATTAATGCTCATGGAAGCGCGTTCGCCATATAAAAAGGGAATTTAACCATACTGAAAAGTACGTAAAAATCAGAATTAAGTATACTCTGTCGAATTGCATATGAGTCGCATCTTGAATTTTAATGTCTTTCGCATTTAACCTGATTGTCAGTTAATTATATTTCACATTCGAATTTCCTTAATTCCGGGGCCATTTTACTTAATTAGTGCCTCTGCGCCTTCTAATGGTACTACTTGTGGGTGTAGGTTCTATGGAGTACTAAGCATCTGTTTCCGTTGCCCCATTTTACAGATAAGTAGGTGTAACTCTCATGTCAGATATCATCATTCCGCCTTCCAAGTCAAATTCATAAATCTGTTATAATCCTACATCTAATTTCTTATGAATAAATTCAACTCCCCTCTCGACATCTATAAAATCCTTCCAAAAACCAATTGCAGAAAATGCGATTTATCCACCTGCATGGCGTTTGCCATGGCGGTATTCAAAGAGCAAAAGCGGCTTGCCGATTGCCCGCACCTGGATGAGAAGGTGATTGCTCAATTCGGCGGGACGGCAAGTAAACGGCCAGGCATGGAAAAATTCCAGGAAAAGGCTCTGGAAGAGTTAAGAAATAAAATTCGGGGAGCGGACCTTTCTTCGAGGGCGGAGTTATTGGGGGGGAGAAGCAACGGCAAGGGCTTGATAATCAAGTGCCTCGGCAAGGACTTTGAGATCGACCGGGAAGGCAATATTATTTCGGAATGTCATACGCACGCCTGGTTCGCCATACCGTTCCTGAACTATATTCTTTTTGCGAAGGGGAAGGACGTCAGGGGCGAATGGGTCCCGTTCAGGGAACTGAAGAGCGGCGCGACGTGGAACCCCCTTTTCGAGCAAAGGTGCGAAAAGCCGATTAAAGAAATAGCGGACAGGCATCCGGAGCTGTTTGAGTACCTGGTAGGAATGTTCAGCGGCGCGTCCTCACCCGCGGGGAAGATCAATTCCGATATATCGGTGGTCTTGTTTCCGTTTCCCAAAGTGCCGGTCCTCGTCTGCTATTGGAGGCCGGAAGACGACCTCGAATCCCAACTGCACATCTTTTTCGACGGCACGGCCGACGAGAACCTTGGTATAGAGGCGCTCTTTTCTCTTGGGGCGGGCCTCGCGGGCATGCTGGAAAAAATCATGCTGAAGCACTGTTAGTGCAACAGGGCGGAGCAAGCGGCGCCCTTTAATCTTTTCACATCTTCCTCAGAACCGCCGTCATCCAGTGGTCTTCGGTGCGGAAATCAATCAGGGCAAAGGACTCTGGATTCCCGCTGGAGTTTACCCCGGCGTAGGCCGGGGCCGGGGAATGACGAAAAGAATTTACGTCAAGGAACTCATGGGACTTAACCGCTACTTTAGAAAGGATGCCCCTGAACTCCTTTTCCGAATAGGCGGCATCGAGGGCCATGCGGATGCGCTCCAGGTGCTCGGGCTCGTTCAAGGCCCTTCTCATAAGGGAGGAAAAGACTTCGCTCGGGGCGCTCCTGTTCCAGTCCGAGATGTAGAGAATGCCCTCCGGCCTGAGGATGCGAGATATTTCCTTAAGTGATGAGCCGGGGTCCTGCCAGCCCGAAAAGCTCGCATGCGAGAGGACGCAATCGAATGAGTGAGAGGGGAAGACCTGCAATTCTTCCGCCGAACCCTTTAGAAGAGAGGTCCTTTCCGAAACGCCCTCCTTCCGCGCGTTCCCCCGCGCAAGCGAGAGCATTTCTTCGGAAATGTCAATTCCGGCAGCGGAGGCTTGAGGCATTTCCCTTAAAAGGAGAAAGAGGAGGCGTCCCGTGCCGCAGCCGATATCGAGGAGTTTTCCCTTTATGAGAAATCTTTTAAGGTCTTCCGCAACCGCCCTGTACCGGGCCATGCTCATGGGGCTTTTTGAGCGGGCGTCGAACCGGGCGGCGCGCCCGGCGGAAAGGTAATACGCCCGTTCTTTTTCCCTCAGGAGGTCTCCTCTATTTTCAGGCGGAGTTTCTTGAGGTACTCGATGTGCTTTTCCTCAAGGCGCACCATCTCCTTCAAGAAGACCTTGGCGCTCGGGTCCTCGGCTTCTTCGGAAAGGCCCCTGTAAAAGGAAGCTGATTTGGCCTCCATTTCGAGCGCGGTGATCATCGCCCCGAGTTCGTCGGTCAGGTTTATGTCTTCGAGCTTTTCCTCCATCTTTCTCACCGGGATGCCGCCTTCCACCATCTCGGGCCTCAACTTTTCCTTGAACTCCTCGAAGGAAAGGAATTCCCTGTCTTCCGTAATGGCCTGATACAGGAACTGGAGATAGCGCATGTGCTCACGCTCCCAGTCGGCAAGCTCCCGGAAGGCATTTTTTGCCGCTTCTTCGTGGGCCGCTTCGGAGGCCTTGAGATAGAACTCATGCGTCCCTTTTTCCATCTCGTATGCCTCGATCATGTCCTCTAAAAGCCCTTCTTTGCCCGTTATCATGAGCCCTCCTTCAAATACAATCGCTTTTTAAAAATTATAGCACCTGTAAGTTATAGCAACTGGGGGAGCGGGAAAAATTGCTGCTTACCGGACATTGCTGATGTGGCACTTCTGGCAGTCCTGAAGGGGGAAGGCCACCTTGCCGTGGCAGACGCCGCAGTACTTGTCCTCGTAGATCTCGAACATCGTATAGCGGCTGGCGCCCTTCTTCACACCGGTGAAGATATCGGGATGGCAGAGTTCGCACCCGTTCCAAACGACGTGTTTTTTATGGGAAAAGACAATGTCGGGCATCCACGAGCCCCTCGATTTTATTCCAAAGTCCTCCTGGGGCTTCATCGGCTTCCGCTCGATCGAGACCCCTTCAAGGAAGTCCGATGGGGTGATGAGCTTTTCGTCCTCTGCCTTCTCCCAGTTTATGCCGCTATCCAGGGGGGCCTTGGGGAGCTTCTCCGCGAACTTGCGAAAAGCTTTTTTCGGGACCGCCTTCCCCTTGGAGTGGCACCGGTCGCATCTTATGGCCTCCTCGGGGGCCACTTCCGGGAGGGGCTCTTCGGAGCAAGCCGCAAAGAGCTTTTTCCCGTTTACCTCGATCCTGCCGTGGCAGGCCCCGCAGTAGTAGCCCTGGGCGTTGTCCGCGGCCCTTATCCCCGTTTCGCCCGCTTCCATCGCGAACCCCACGTCCACGTGGCAGACCCGGCAAGTGAAGCGCGCCCTGTGTACCCAGTGGTCGAAGACAACGGCCGAGAGGCCCGCCCGCCCGGAATAATTATCGAGGACGACCCTGCCGTATCTTTCGGGGTTCCTTTGCCCCTCCGCCCGGGTGAAAGAGAGCAGAAGGAGGCCCAAAACCAATATTTTCGTCAAATTTTTCATTTTAAGCATTTTAATGGGGCCGCATACCAGATTAAAAAAAGTGCGAAAGATTAATCAAGAAATAAACGCATTTGTCCCCGGATATTCCCATTTGTTATATTAGAATACTCAGGGCCCGTATATATGTCCGCAAGCGAAAAAGGAACAGGACCCGGCGAGAGCGGCAAGTTGTCTCCCCAACTCTCGATAGTCGTCCCGGTCTATAACGAGCAGGAAATCCTTCCCGCTTTTCATGGGCGCTTGACGGGTGTGCTGAGCACTATTGCCCTGCGCTCCGAGATAATATACGTGAACGACGGGAGCACGGACGCGAGCCTTGCTTTTCTTATGCGGCTCCGGGAGGACGACCCCCGGATAGCGGTCCTCGACCTTAGCCGGAACTTCGGGAAGGAGATAGCTTTGAGCGCCGGCCTGGACCATGCGGCAGGAAATGCCGTGGTGGTGATCGATGCGGACCTCCAGGACCCGCCGGAGCTCATACCCGAATTGCTGGAGGGGTTGAGAGAGGGCTATGACATGGTCTTCGGAAAGCGCATGGGGCGCAGGGGAGAGCCCCTCTTGAAGCGCGTGACCGCGAGCCTTTTTTACCGTCTTATGAGAAGGCTCGGCACGGTGGCCATCCCCGAGGACACGGGCGATTTCAGGGCCCTCTCGCGCCGGGCCGTTGAGGCCTTGAAGGAGCTCGAGGAGCAGCACAGGTTCATGAAGGGCCTTTTCGCCTGGATCGGATACCCGCAGAAGGCGGTCCCCTACGAGCGCCTCCCCCGCCCCGCCGGGAGGACAAAATGGAACTACTGGAAGCTCTGGAACTTCGCCCTTGAGGGCATAACCTCCTTCTCGAGCGCGCCGCTCAGGGTGTCCACGTATATGGGGCTTGCGACCGCCCTCGGCGCCTTCTTCTATGCCCTCTATGTGATACTCAAGACCCTCCTCTTCGGCGATCCGGTCAAGGGGTATCCCTCGCTCATGGTGGTGATGCTTTTCCTGGGGGGCATACAGCTCATGTCGCTGGGCATCATAGGCGAATACCTGGGACGGATGTATATAGAGACAAAGCGGAGGCCCCTGTATTTCCTTAACGCCCATCATCCGACGAGAAGTCTTCCAGGTGGCGGGCCTTTAGTCCGCGTGCAAAAGGACCTCGGCCCGGCTGAATGAACCCGAGAGGTCTCCTGAAAACCGCGCCCGTGATTTTGGTCGCGCTCGTCTCGTTCGGGGTCTATTTCAATGCCCTCCCCAACGGGTTCGTTTACGATGACGAGTTGCAGATTGTAGATAATTATCTTTTGCGGGACGCGAAATATATACCCGAAATATTTTCCACAAGCCTCTGGGAGCACGTGGGACGGGGTTCGAGCTATTACAGGCCCTTCCTGAACCTGATCTTGATGGCCAATTATCACGTCTTCGGTTTGGCGCCCTGGGGATACCATTTCGTAAATGTCCTTTTCCATGCATTGGCCGCTATTGCGGTCTATTTTCTTGCCGCGGAACTTCTAAAAAATAATGGGCGGGGCGGATTTTTTTCGCCTCCCCTGATTGCGGCCCTCCTTTTCGCGGTCCATCCCATCCATACGGAAGCGGTTGCCTGGGCATCCGGCCTCATGGACCTCTCTTTCGCGCTTTTTTATATGCTCTCGTTCTATTTCTATCTCCGCTCCGATATGCGTTTTGACGCGAAGTATGCCCTTTCGGTGTTCTTTTTTCTCCTGGCCGCGCTCTCGAAGGAGCCGGCCCTCACGCTTCCCCTTCTTCTTCTGGCCTATGACCTTTCATTCCGGAAAGAGGGGGCGGGGCTTTCAGGATACCTCAAAAGATATATCCCTTATGGAATCGCGGCGGGGCTCTATTTTATTCTCAGAGTGAACGCGCTGGGGGGGCTCGCCCCGGTAAAGTCCACCGTAGAGCTCAGCCTGTATGGATATTTTCTTAATATCCTGTTTCTTTTCAGCCTTTATCTGAAGAAACTCCTCCTCCCCGTGGACCTGAATTTTTTTTATCTCTTCAAGCCTCTCCACTCCTTTTTCAGCCTGAGAGGGGCCCTGTCGTCCCTTGCGGCGGCGGGGTTTGCCGGCCTGATTTTTTTCTCTTTCCGGAGGGCGCGTCCCGTTTTTCTCGCGCTTATGTTTATTCTTATTCCGCTCCTCCCCGTGCTTTACATACCGGCCCTCACCCAGGGCCTTGAGCAGGCCCTTACGGAACGCTACCTTTACCTGCCCTCGTTCGGGTTCGTCCTGCTCATCGCCTATTTTGCATCGAAATTCCCGGAGAGGGTTGCACATGGAAAGGCGCTCGCTATCTCTCTTGCCCTTCTTTTTTTAATTTATTCCGCGGGCACCATAAAGAGGAATTTTGTCTGGAAAGACAGCCTTACTCTTGCCGGCGACACCCTTTTAAAATCCCCCGATAGCGCCGTAGCGCATCAAACCCTGGGGTATGCCCTCCTCCATGAGGGACAAAGGGATAAGGGGATAAGCCACATGAGGACCGCCTTCAGGCTGAAGCCCGATCTCGTACACAAAAGCATAGATTTGGGCATTGCTTACGCACAAAGAGGGCTCTTGAAAAAAGCAATTCTTGAGTTCCACGTGGCCCTCATGCTCGATCCCGATTCCGTCCCCGCCCATTACAACCTGGGGCTCGCTTATGAGAAAAAAGGGTGGACCAAAGAGGCAGTTGCCGAGTTTGAAACACTCTTGAAGCTCGCCCCCTCATTCGCGGATGCCCATTCGGCCTTAGGCGTGCTCTATGCCGAAAAAGGCATGTTGGGTCCCGCCATAGAGCATTTCGAGGACGCCCTCAAGTGGAATCCCAATGACGCCTATACAAAGCTTAATCTTGAACATGCCCGTAAACTTAAACGGGCGGAACCCACCCCTTAATCCCCTCCTGGGAGGGGACTGGGGTGGGTGATTCCCTCCCAACCTGGTAAAGGGCAGACTAACCCCTCTTAATCTCCCCTTGGTAAGGGGAGAATTTGAAAACAAAAAGAAAAGACAGGGCAGAGCAAGCCCTGCCCCTACTGCAAGCTGGAAAAATTCTTGAATCATTGGATGTAGGGGCGGGCCTTGGTCCGCCCTGCTTTGTTCAACCTGGACATAGGTTACATTTTAATTTATGGACATGGGTAACACTTTTTTTTCTGATTTCATTGCTCCCCAAGTCAAGGAGGTCGTATTTTTCGTTGTAGCCGCAAGCTTTAGCTTGCGTATCTCTGAAAAGAGTCCCAGGACAGGTGTGTGTAAAGACCTACATTGCGTGAAATCCCCCGCCCGCTCAGTCCCAAAATGGACTTGTATGCTCCTTAATATGTTAGATTATAGCGCTTCGGGGAAAAAACCATGCAGGTACGGCAATTGCTATGATTGCCATATAAGTTCCATAGCTGGGGAGAGGTCCAAAATAATGTTACTTTTTGCAATACAGCTCGAAGCGAGAGAGCGTGCCGGAACCCCGCAATATAACCTCTCTGTTCACCCGGGGCCCTTTCAGCCGGGACTATGATGTCCGGCTTTCTTATCGGGCTCGTGTACCTGATGTTCTTTCTTTCCGGCGCCGCGGCGCTGATGTATCAGGTTACATGGGTGCGCTCTTTAAGCCTCATCTTCGGCGGTTCCCATCTTGCGGTCGCCACGGTGCTGTCGGTCTTCATGGCCGGACTTGCCGCCGGGGGGTATCTTGTAGGCAAGCGTGTGGACAGGATGGAGAAACCCTTGAGGTTTTACGGCATCCTGGAGCTTGGGATAGCGCTCTCCGCACTGGCCTTTCTTCTCTTCATCGAAATATACCCCTCCATTTACGTCCCCCTCGCCCGGGGCAGGGACGGTTCTTACCTGTACCTCTCGACAATAAGGGTGCTCTTTGCGTTTATTGCCCTGATCGTGCCCACGATATTAATGGGCGGCACGCTCCCGGTGCTCTCAAGGTTCGTTTCGGGCCGTTCCGAAAGACTCGTAAGCCGGCTCTCTTTCCTTTACGGGTTCAATACGCTGGGAGCGGTCACGGGGACGCTGGCGGCGGGCTTTCTCTTTCTACCCTCCTTTTCGGCAACGGCTACGATGATCATAGCGGTCGCCATGAACGCCTCGATAGGGGTCGCGAGCATATTGCTGGAGAGAAAGGGGGAATCCGTTTTTGGCCGGGGGAAGGAATTTGCCGGGGAAGGACCCCCCGATATTTCTTCTTCGTCCATTTATAAGGGCGCCGAAGAGAGCGCCTTCCCGTACAGGCTCGTCCTCTGGGGCATAGGGGTGAGCGGCTTTTGCGCCTTGGGATATGAAGTCCTCTGGACAAGGGTCCTCACCATGGTGGTCGGGGCAAGCGTGTACGGGTTTACGACGATGCTGGCGGCCTTTCTCACCGGCATCGCGCTCGGCAGCCAGCTCTTCGGCCTCCTCAGAAAGATTTTTTCAAAGAGGCTAAGCCGGGCCAAAAACCTCGTATTTTCATTCGGAATTGTACAGATCGCCATAGGCGTTCTCGCTCTTTTAGTTAGCATTTACATGCGGGACCTGCCCGCCAATTCTTACAATATGCACGACTTTTTCCAGAAATTCACAAAAGACCATTTCGAAGCGAAGCAATGGGCCAATATCGTGCTCGCTTTCCTCTACATGGTCATGCCCGCCCTCTTCATGGGGGCGGCCTTTCCGATAGCGGGGGCGGTGCACGCGGCCGCCAAAAAAAAGGTTGGCAGCGCGGTGGGGGAAGTCCTCGCCTATAACACGGTGGGCGCCATCCTCGGCGCGGCCGCAAGCGGTTATCTCTTCATCTATTTTTTCGGCATCGAGCGCTCTCTGGAGATGCTGGTCATAGTGAACGCGGGGCTCGGGGCCATGGTGATATCGAGCCTCGGCCGGTGGAGGCCGGCCCCCTGGCTCGTCTCGGCCATCTCGGCCGCCCTGCTTGTCTTTCTCGCGGCAAACCCCGGAGCTTTCCGCATGTGGGACGCGCAGTACTTTGCCACTTACAAAGCCAACCAGGGCAGGGCCTTCCGCGACCCCCGGGCATTGAAAGAGGCCCTGGAGAACACGGACGTGCTTTATTACGAGGAGGGGATCGAGGCCACCGTAAGCTCCATAAAAGTGAAGGGCGGCGACCAGTCCTTTCTCACAAACGGCAGGGTGGAGGCCTCGACCAACTCGCGGGACCGGCAGGTCCAGTACACGCTCGGCCATCTCCCCATGCTCCTTGCCAAAGACCCGAAAAGGGCCCTCGTTGTCGGGCTTGGGAGCGGAATGACAACCGGGGCCGTTGCGGCCCATCCCGGCCTCGAAAAAGTCACCCTCGTCGAGCTTGAGCGGGCGATGCTCGGGGTGGCAAGGACCTTCGGAAAATATAACCATAATGTCCTCGATGACCCGAAACTGGAGATCGTGATAAACGACGGCCGGAATTATCTTCTTACCACGGATAAAAAATTCGACGTCATAACGGCCGACCCGGTACATCCCTGGTTCAGGGGGGCCGGATACCTCTATACGCGGAAGTACTTCAAGCTCGCTTCCGAGCACCTGGCCCCGGGGGGTGTCATCTGCCAGTGGCTGCCCATATACGAGCTCACGGTTGACGACATCAAATCGGTCGTGAGTACATTCCGGGAAGCCTTCAGCCATACGCTGGTCTGGCTCACCTATTATGACGCCGTTATCGTGGCAAGCAATTCCCCCCTCGTCCTCGACGAGGCCCAAATCGAAAGGCGCATCTCCGTGCCGGAGGTGAAAAAAGACCTGAAGGGCATCGAAATGGCTTCCGCCCGCGACTTCCTGAGCTATTTCATAATGGGCGAGGACGGGATGAGGGCCTTTGGCGAGGGCGGGGTCATAAACAGGGACCGTAACCTTTATCTCGAATTTTCGGCCCCCCGCTCCATAGGGAAGGGGCATCTTATGCGAAAGAACGCGGCCGCGCTGGCGGAATACCGGGAGAGCATTATTCCTTATCTCCTGCCCCCGGCCGATGAAAAGGCAAGGCTCGAGCAAAAAAGGACATGGGAGGAGATGGAAAAGGCCGCAAGGATTTACGACATGGCCCATCCGCTCTTCCTCGAAGGAAAGTATGAAGAGCCCCAATTCCGGGCGCTTCTGGGGGAGTTGGAGAAAAATTACCCCGCATACGCCCCCGCAAGGTTCCTGAAGGCCCGGTATGTGTCGGCCCTCAAAAGAGATCCCCGTCTGCTTAAAAATATCAGGCTCGGGCTCCTCGACGAAATGAGGCGGACAGGGGTCGAGGTATCGGCCGTAATATCCATGCCCGGCCCCGAGGCGGCCTATCTGGATTTTGTAGATAACGACCGCAGAATAATTCTCGGCGAGTCTTTGCTTATAGGCCCGGACGTGGAGGCCAGGGCGGCCCGGTTTACCGAAGAGGTCTTTCAGAGGCTCAAAATCGAATTTCCGGAAACGGCCCCTTCCCGGGAAGGATTTTACTCTCCCCTATCCGACCAATCGGTCCGGAAACTGCAGAATGTGGTCTCTCCCATGATGCGCAAAGAGGAATAAAGGCGCTCACCCTCCCCAACCCCTCCATTTTTTTAAAAGACAGGGCACAGCAAGCCGTGCCCCTACGTCAGAAAAAACCAATTTTATTTCGGCTGTAGGGCGTATTCGAAGACCGGGGCCGGGCCGCTCCCCGCCTACGTCAGAAAAAACCAATTTTATTTCGGGCTGTAGGGGCGGGGCTTGCTCCGCCCTATCCTCTCTTCTCCCCTTTATAAAGGGAGGTTAGGAGGGGTGTATGGGGGTGTGTGTAAAAACCTCCCCCTGCGCGATATCCCCCAACCAATCCTTTCGCGGGAACCTTTACAGATTCTAACACCCTGATTTATTTGGCAAATATATACCTGCCTAATCAGGTATGTACTTTGCATGAACATAGGCGGCACATATATATATGGGGGAGTATGGCTGTGGTAAAAGGCAGTAAAAAGGGGATCCCGATGGTCGGGAAGAGTTTAATGAGAGAGAACGTAGGGGCGGGGCCCAAGGGAGCATTTGTAGGGGCGCTGCTTGCTGCGCCCTTTAAGCCCTTTAGGCTTTTCGTAACAGTCTTCGCCCTTCTTCTTCTCGCCCTTGCCCCGGCAATCTCCCATGCCGTTATAAAACCTGTATACATTTACAAGCTCTCGGATTTCCAGGGCGTCATCCCCTATAGCGAGGTAATGCTCTCCGTTGACGAGACATTCAACGAGGTCTTCGCGGTCCATATCGGCGAAGGCACGGTAAGTATTTTCAACCATAAGGGGATGGAGACGTTCATTTTCGGGGAGGACGGCTCCCTCGGGCGCATCTACAGCCTGGCCGTCAGGAAAGACGGAAATATGGTCGCCCTTTCCTATAACAACCCTGAAAAACCCGAATTTCGTCTTTTGAACTACAGGGGGGAGCCGGTCTCAAAATTCAAACTGAAGGATCCCCCCCCGGAATTCGAAGGCTTTTGCCCGAACAGGATCATTTATAAGAACGAAAAAATCTACATGGTCTCACACGGCGCGATGAAGGTGGCCATTGCCGACGAGAACGGGAAATTCATCGAGGGCTTCGATTTTTACAAGCTGACGGGCATCGGGGAAGAGAACCCCGAGGACGCCGGTTTGGGCGGGTTCGCCGTGGACGGGAAGGGGACAATGTATTTTACGCTCCCTGTCCCCGCGAGGGCCTACACGGTATCTCCGGAAGGCGTTTTGCGGACCTTCGGCAAGCGCGGAGGGGCGCCCGGCCGCTTCGGGGTCCCGTTCGGGATAGAGGCGGATGAGGAGGGCAACATCTACATCGCCGACAAGCTTAAGTCCGTCGTGATGATCTTCGACAAGGATTTTAAATTCATCAGGCAGTTCGGGGGATGGGGCAGGAGAGAGCATAACCTGATATCCCCTTCCGGGCTGGTCATCCTGCGCGACCAGGTCCTTGTGAGCCAGATCGGCAGGATGGGCGTCAGCGTATTCAGGCTTTCCAACGAATAAAGGCGGGGTTTTTGCCTGATAAAAGGAGGTGGTGGAAAGGAAGAAGAAACGTAGGGGCGTTGCTTACTGCGCCCTCTGAGAAGCAAGGCCCGGCTATGAAAAGTCGGCCAAGGGTATGGGACTAAACGTATAAACAAAGGAATGAAGGAGAAAAGGAATGAAGGGATTAAAGATTCTTCTGGTCATCATGGCGGCGGCCCTGTTGACCATCGGCCTTAGTGGAGTGGCGAGCGCCTTCCATTCGGGCGGCGTGGCCGAGTGCGACGGCTGCCACACCATGCACAACTCCTGGGCGGAAGACGGCTCTTTTGAAGCCCCGATGACCGACCCCGTCCTACCGGTAGGCCAGACCTATGCCTATCTGCTCCAGGGGCCGACCCAGAGCGATACCTGCCTCATCTGCCATGAGCACGCGGGCGACACAGGGCCCTCCAGCTACCACATCAGCACGGCTAGTAGCGATCTGGGCGCCGGCGTACCTCCGAAACAGAGGCCTCCGGGCGGCGACTTCGCCTGGGTCAAAAAAGATTTCTCCTGGTACCTCAGGGGCAGTGTCACGGAGCATGGCGAGAGGCACGGGCATAACATCGTTGCCACAAGCCATGGCTATGTTGCGGACATCATCAACACCGCGGCCCCGGGCGCTTCCGGCTCAACCGCGTATTCCGGCGCCGACCTCCACTGCACAAGCTGCCACGACCCGCACGGCAGGTACAGAAGGAACGCCAACGGCACGATCACGACCACCGGCTTGCCGATCTATGCCTCCGGCTCCTACAACACCAGCATAGACCCGTCTGACGGCAGCGGCAGCGTAGCCGGCGACGCATATGCGGTGGGCGTGTACAGGTTCTTGGGCGGCGTGGACTATGCCCCCAGGTCCTATCAGAGCGTGCCCTTCTCAGCCGGTCCCCCGGCGGCCATTGCGCCTTCCACTTATAACAGGGTGGAGACGAACACCGATACCAGAGTGGCATACGGCTCCCATATGTCCGAGTGGTGCGGAAACTGCCACGGCAAGTTCGTAGAGAACAGCTATGCCACCGGCGCTACGGGTCATACTCACCCGGCCGGCGACAGCGCGCTCCTCTCGGCCACAGCCTGGCTTGGCCCCGGCAACACGATTTCCGACAACTACAACGCCTATCTCGGCAGCGGCTATCTCACCGGCGTCTCGGCGGGAGCTTTCACCTCGCTCGTTCCGTTTGAGACGGGCAGCACGGTCGGCGACACCAGCGGCCATACGGTGGCCATTTATGACAACCTGCAGTTATCGACAAAGTCCGGCATTGCCGGAATAGCTAACGCCGGCACCACCGGCTCTGACAGGGTTATGTGCCTCTCCTGCCACAGGGCGCATGCCAGCGGCTGGTTGAGCATGGTCAGGTGGCCGATGGAGTACGAGATAATGTTCGTCAACGCCACCTATCCGGGCACCGATGCGACGGCCCCTTCGAATGACGCGAAATACGCGAAGGGCCGTACGGTTGCGGAGACCAGCGCGGGCTTCCACAACAAGCCTGTCACCAGGTTCGGCGCTTCCGTAGTAGCTTCCGCGGACGGTGTGGCTTCACAGAGAAGCCTCTGCAACAAGTGTCACGCGAAAGACTAATCTGATGAACTCCGGGAAATTCCCGGGGCTCTTTGCGGAAAAGCAGGGGTTCGCCCCTGCTTTTCCCTTTTTAAAAGGGGCGCACCTCCCCTGACCCCTCCCTGGCAAGGAGGGGAATTTAAAGAAGCAGGGCGGACCAAGACTTGGGCGCAGCAAGCCGCGCCCCTGCGTCCAATGATTCAAGAATTTTTCCAGCTTGCAGTAGGGGCAGGGCTTGCTCTGCCCTGTCTTTTCTTTTTGTTTTCAAATTCTCCCCTTACCAAGGGGAGATCAGGAGGGGTGTAGGGCGGCTTAATGAGTCCCCCTCGCCTTGGAAAGGGAGAGGGGGTGAGGGAGTACTCATTTCCAATACTGCGCCGAGAACTGTTATCATATTGTGTTTAATGCTGTTCACTCATTATCTTAGAAGTGTGCCTAAGGCCATTCCTTTCGGGCGGCTCCGTTTCCAAAAGCCCGGAGCCTTGCCCATTACTTTCCTCCTCCTTATTGCCCTCCTTTTCCTTTTTGGCCGGGGGGGTGCGTATGCCTTTCATCAGGGCGGGGTTGGGGAGTGCGACGGCTGCCATTCGATGCACAACTCCTTTGGCGGAGACCCGATGACCACCGACGGGGGACTCCAGTCCAATGCCTACCTCCTGCAAGGGGCCACCCAGAGCGGGACCTGCCTCATCTGCCACGAGCGCTCCGGAGACGCCGGCCCGAACGGGTATAACGTGAGCACCCCCTTCGGAGAGCTTGGCCTGGGCTTTCCGCCGAAGCAGAGGACGCCGGGGGGGGATTTCGGCTGGCTCAGAAAGAACTATAACTGGCTCGACGAGGTGGGGCAAATCGCCTTCAGCCATGGCGAGAGGCACGGGCATAATATCATAGCCCCGGAAAACGATTACGTGGAGGATTCCGAAAACCCCGCGGCCCCGGGGGGCTCTTACGATTCCTCGAAACTCCACTGCACAAGCTGCCACGACCCGCACGGGCTTTATAGAAGGACCTCTTCGGGCCTGATCGTGCGCACCGGGGAGCCGATAGTCGACTCGGGCTCATTTAATACGAGCCCGGCCCCCTCCCCTAAAAGGGCGGTAAGCACATACATGCTCCTGGGCGGGATCGGATATGCCCCAAACTCCTATCAAATGTTGCCTTTTGCATACGATCCTCCAGCCGCCGTAGCCCCGGATCCCTACAATAGGTCGGAGGCGGGCGCCGATACGCGCGTGGCCTACGGCATGGGGATGTCCGAATGGTGCTCGAACTGCCATAACATGAGCCATAACCCACCCGATGCCTTCCAGCACGCGTGGGGTGAACTGGCAAGCATGAATGCCCAGCCCGAAGGATATCCCAGCCCTATCTTCGACATATATAATTCATATCTCGCCACGGGGCATCTGACCGGGGACGCCGACGGGGCATATGCCTCTCTTGTCCCCTTCGAGACCGGGGCGCTGGACCACAGCCTCAATACGTACAGTGGCCTGAAGGCGCTTGCCGCGGCGGGCATTGTAAACGGCACGGCGGCCGCATACGGGGCAAACGCCTATAGCAGGGTCATGTGCCTCTCATGCCACAGGGCGCATGCCTCCGGATGGGACAACAGCTTGAGATGGAACGAGAGTTCTACTTATCTTATTTACAACGGAGCATATCCGGGGACCGACAACGAGGCCCCGGGCCAGTACGCGCAGGGCCGCGCGGAACGGGAGACGAAGGCCGCCTATTATGACAAGCCCGTTACGCGCTTTGCGGCCGCGACAAGCCAGTCGGTCACGAACCAGCGCTCCCTTTGCAACAAGTGCCACGCGCAGGATTAAGCCCTCCTTCCCTCATCCCAAACCCTTCTCCCAATCCCCCTCAGTCCCCCTTTATAAAAGGGGGAGGCGAAAAGAAAGAGGGGAGTCTCACCCCCCTTCATAGACGAAAGGAGACGTGATTTTTTTAGGAATTCCCCCCTTTTTAAAGGGGGGGTGGGGGGATTACCGAAGAAATTTATCCGATTATTATTTCCCCCTCTCCTTGGAGAGGGAGAGGGGGGAGGGGGTGAGGGTGAAGCCCCCGTTGACAGCCCGCCCGTTCTCTGGTAAGTTGGAGTAAGGAACATACCTTTTAAACCGTAGAAACCTCTAATTCAATCTGTAGTGAATTCAATTTAGTCGTCATTCCCTTTTCTTTGTCTTACCGGTCTGTTTGCGGAGCGCTGTTTCGCCCGGAAAATTTATTAACCCCCAAAACCTCCGCTCAGGGCAAAGCCATCGCTTAGATGGCGTCGCAAAGCTTCGGGTCCCATGCGGGACGGCCGGGCTGGACGCCAGCGCCTGTACGGAGTTCACCTGGAGGCCATCCATGAAAAACCCATTCCCGGCAGTCCTCGCTTCCGTCCTCCTCTTCTTCTTTACGGGCGCCGCGTCCGCGTTCCATTCGGGCGGTGTCGCCGAATGCGATGGGTGCCATACGATGCACAACTCGTATGCGGGTCTTTCCGATGACGATGCTTACGGTTGGGATGCCGACATGACATTTCCCGACCGGACCGGCGGGGCCTATGCATACCTTCTGCAAGGCCCTACGCCAACCGATACCTGCCTCAACTGCCATGAGTTTCCGGGCGACCCCGGCCCGGTCGACTACCATGTGAGCACGCCCGCGACCGAGCTGGCCGGGGCGGCCGTTCCGAAGCAGAGGACGCCGGGGGGCGATTTCGGATGGCTGAGAAAAGATTATAGCTGGGCGGATGAGTTCGGGACCGCCCTTACAAGCCCGGGAGAGCGGCATGGGCATAATATAGTGGCCATAGCCCATGTCTATGATGCCGACCTCGTGCTTACAACTTCTCCGGGAGGGACGTATGCGGCCGCGAGCCTCCAATGCACAAGCTGCCACGACCCGCATGGCAGATACCGGAGGAATTCGGACGGGACAATAACGACCACCGGCCTGCCGATCGTAGCCTCCGGTTCTTATAATGACAGCCCGGACCCGGACGCGGCCAATGCCGTGGGCGTGTACAGGCTCCTGGGGGGGCTGGCATACGCGCCCAAGTCCAACCAGACCTCCCCATTCGCCGCCGACCCGCCCGCAGCCGTCGCGCCCAGGATTTATAACGTCTCGGAGGCCGCAAACGATGTGCGCGTGGCTTACGGCATGGGGATGTCCGAATGGTGCGCAAACTGCCACGGCCTCTTCCATCTGGACGCATACACAACAGGGACCGAGGGGTTGAGGCATCCCGCCGGGGACGACGCCACGCTGGCGGCCACGGCATGGCTCGGGGCGGGCACAATCGCGGACAATTACAACGCTTATATCGGCAGCGGCAGTATCGTGGCCCCTGCCACGGGCATAAGCTCCGCCTACACCTCGCTTGTCCCCTTCGAGGTAGGGATTGCGGACCATCTCGTGGCCTCCTATACGACCCTCAAGGGGGTCGCCGACACCGCCGCAAGTCCCGGAGAGCCCTCCGCGACCGGACCCACAACGAGCGCCAATGTCATGTGCCTCTCCTGCCACCGCGCGCATGCCTCGGGATGGGACAGCATGGTGAGGTGGAACATGCGCGGGACATTCCATATCGTGAACGGCGTATATCCCGGCACTGACGCGGGCGCCCCGGATGCCGCCTCCGAGCAGTTCCATCAGGGCCGCACGCAGGCCGAAACGATCGCGGCCTATAACGACAAGCCGGATTCCCGGTTCGGCTCAACGGCCCTTTATGACGTGAGTTATCAGAGAAACCTGTGCAACAAATGCCACCTGAAAGACTGACCAAAGACTGGCCCCCTTTAAATATGAAATGAGCTTCCCCGGAGTTCATCCGAAGGCGGGGGCCTTTTGTATACGGGTAGCTTCGCAGGCGAGGGGGGACTCGTTAACTTAATTAATTCCCTTTAAATGAGTTCTTTTTCTTTGAACCCTTCTCCCACTAAGTGGGAGAAGGGTCTGGGATGAGGGGGGCTTTTCATTTTGACAAACCGCAGGTTGTGTACTAATCTTTAACTATAAATGGCTTTGTCTTTCGAGTAAGGGTTTTAACTGTGTATGCATTGTTTTCCGGCACTGGTTAATGGAGAGGGGCCGAGAGCATGTCCATAATACCTTTCTAAGTATCCTCCCTTAAAAGATCAATTCAGGCGCGGGCCGGGCCGTTTTTCAGCGGCATCGTAACGGGAGCGCTCTCGGCTGGTCTCGAGGAGGTCCAATGAGATCCGCCTTGCTCTTTTTTCTACTCCTGATTGTGTGCCTTTCGGCGCTCATTCCGGTTGTGTCCGCCTTCCACGCGGGCGGCCCCGGGGATTGCAGCGGCTGCCATACGATGCACAATAATTATGAGGACGAGAGCGTTGCCGGCGGGGCCGGCCCCGGGGCTGGCCCCTTTCTCCTGAAATCGCCAAACCAGTCCGAGGCCTGCCTCATCTGCCATGAGGGCACGGGAGAGCAGCACTTCGTGAGCAGTCCTTATACGGAAGATATAGGGCCCGCCAATTTCACTCCGGGGGGCGATTTCGGGTGGCTCAAAAACTCGTTCAGATGGAGGCCGGCTCAAGGTGCTGCCGCGGACGAGTACAGCTACGGGGAAAGGCACGGGCATAACATAATGGCGCCGAATAACGGCTATGATGCCGATTCGACTTTGACGGCGGCCCCCGGCGGCGCATATGCCGCGGCAAGCCTGCATTGCTCCAGTTGCCACGACCCCCATGGCCGTTTCAGAAGGAACTCTGACGGGACAATCACGACGGACGGCGATATCATAAGCGCCTCGGGCTCTTACAGCGAGAGCCCGGACCCCACGCCCGGAAATGCGGTCGGCGTATACAGGCTCCTTGCGGGGGCCGGCTACCAGCCCGAATCATATACGGCCGTAACTTTCGTGAATGACCCTCCGGCCGCGGTCGCCCCATTGGGCTTTAACAAGTCCGAGGAAGGCGCGGATACGAGAGTGGCATACGGAATGGGGATGTCCGAGTGGTGCGCCAACTGCCATGGAGATTTCCATCAGGATACTTATATCTCCGGCCTTCCCGGGCAGAGGCATCCCTCCGGCAATGGCGCGAGCCTCGGGGTGGGGGGAGGCCCGGGGGGCGCGAGGACCGTTGCCGAGATTTATAATGCCTACCTGAGCAGTGGAAACCTGGGGGGGACCCTGACCAGCGCCTATACGTCGCTTGTCCCTTTTGAGGTCGGCATCGAAGACCATTCGGTCGGGTCATATGCAACTCTCAAATCGGTGGCCCTGGCCAATGTGGCGGGGGGCGGGCCCGGGGCGGCCGGGCCGACCGACACCGCCAATGTTATGTGCCTCTCCTGCCACCGGGCGCACGCAAGCGGCTGGAACAGCATCATGAGATGGAATACCCGCTCGGAGGTCCTGGCCATAAACGGCGTTTATCCCGGCACCGAGAACGCCCCGCCCGAAGCAGCCCAGGGACGCACCCTGCGGGAAGCGGAAACGGCCTATTACCGGAAGCCGGCAACCAGGTTCGGCTCCAGCCAGGTCGTAACCGTGAGCCTGCAGCGCTCCCTCTGCAACAAATGCCACGGCAAGGACTGAATATCCTCGCCTCTTTTTTACAAATGAGATTGCCGCGTCGGGCTTATAGCCCTCCTCGCAATGACTACGATTGTCATTGCGAGCGAAGCGAAGCAATCTCGGGACTAAAAAGGGCTGGCTTTTTGCCGGCCCTTTTTTTTAAATTATAAAGGTAAAAATTTAAGCCCGAAGGGACCCTTTAAATGAAATTTTCCCGGCGAAGAGCAGCCTTTTTCGCAATTATTCTGCTTCTGGGGGCCTGCACCGCGGCCCCAAGTGTTGTCAGGCCCGCCCTCGAAGAGGAGGGCGAGATATATATCTATCTCGATGCCTTCCCCCAGGAGGCCGACGCCTTGAAATTCAGAGTCGAGGAGATTAGCGCTCTCGGAGAGGACGGGAGTCGATATCCCCTCACGATGAAAATCGAGGACCTCTCGCTATCAGCCGTGGACAGGCAAAGGCTGCTTGCCTGGGGAGTCCTGCCCCCGGGGAAATACCTGGGGCTCTCGGTAAAAGTAAAGGAAGCCGTATTGGAGACCGGGGAGGCGGAAAGTATAGCCCTGGCCCTCCCCGAAGAGCCCGGCACCTCCGAATTCCCGTTCGAAATAGAAAGGAAGAAATCCCTCATGCTGTCCTTTCGGTTCCTTTATGCGGAATCGGTGGGAACGGATCTCAGCTTCACCCCCGTTTTTTCAGTCGAGAGCCCTGCCCTCCCCGTGCAGAGCCTTTTGGGATATGCCGTGAATTACGGCTCGAATACCATAACCATATTCAACAAAAGGGAGTTCAGGGTCACGGGGGTGCTGGCAACCGGGCGCGGCCCCAGAGGGATGGCGCTTGACCCGATAGGGAAGAGGGCCTATGTAAGCCTCTCCGACGAGGATGCCGTGGACGCGATAGACACGATCACGGGGGAGTTCGTGGGGAGGATAAATCTCCGGGCCGGCGACTTCCCCACGGAGCTTGCCCTCACGCCTAACGGGGATAGTCTCCTTATCGTAAATACCGGTTCCGATTCCGTCAGCGTGGCAGACCCGTTTTCCCTTGCCGAAATCGAGAGGATAACGGTCGGGGACGGCCCCAATTCGATCCTGCTTGAGCCTGTTACAGGGCAGAAGGCCTATGTTTTCAATACCCTTTCGAACACCATATCCATTCTGGACATACCCAACAGGGCCCTTTCAGGGACCCTGTCCACCGAGACCGGTCCTTTAAGGGGCCAGTTGAACAGGGACCAAGACAGGCTCTATGTGATACACCAGGACTCGCCCTATCTGAACGTCTTCGATGCCGCGAGCCTTCAGCTCCTCAAGAGAGAGCTTGTGGGTCTGGGCGTTATCTCCATCAAGGTGGATACGGACACGGATTTCATTTACCTTGGGAGAAGGCCCGATCCCGCCATGTACTTGCTGGACCCCTTTTCGTTCGTATCCATGGGCATGGTCCGGACCGGCGGGAGCGTGGCCTATATGACGATCGACGGGGAGGAGAATAACCTTTATCTCCTCATCCCGGAGCAGAACGAACTCCTTATAATGGAACTTGTAAGCCGCAGGATCATAGCCCGAATGGATATGGGCGAGGAACCCGCCTGGGTCACCCTCATCGGAGAAAGGTAAAGCTCATTGAGGGGAGTCGGGAAAAGGCATTTCCATGCGGCCTGGGGCTCCTCCCTTTTCTTCCTGCTTTTTCTCCAGGCGCTCTTGGCCGGTGAGGCCCAGGCCAGGTTCGGCCTCATCGAATATTCCTACACAAGCTCCAGCACCGAAACCGAAACCGCCCGCGGCACGACCGAGACCGATTCGGATATCTTCACCCAGAGATACCACCTGAACCTGTCCAAGCGCCTTTATTTATACCCGAACATCTCTTTTGGCCTGGGGGGCACCTTGGAGCTCGTCCGTTCCGGCGGGGAAGAAGAAAGGAAATACCGCTTCAGCCCGTCCACGGACATGAACATAAAGGCGCCTCCTTTTTTCATAAACCTGGGCTATGACCGGCTGCAGGATAAAAGGGTGCAGAATGAGACCTCTTTCCCCGTGCTTATAAGGGACACTTACAACCTCTTTGTCCGCTGGACCCCGGAGGGCATCCCCCCGGTCCTCCTCACTGTCTCGAGGAGCAAAACCCATGACAAGGAGAGGGAGGTCCAGGACAGCGTTTCAACCTTCGTTTCGGCCTCGACCGCGTATAAGCCCCTGCCCGAATTGGATTTAAGGTACCAGACCGGCATTAGCTGGAACGACGACGAACTGAACAACTTTACATCGAGGACGATATCACAGAGCGCCAGGGTCTCATACTCCCGGGTTTTTATGAACCGCTATGCTTTTGCCGCAAGCTATGGAGTGAACCGCCAGCAGGCCGAAGCCGAGGCGGGCGGGGAAAATATCTTTTTCCAGGTCTTCCCTTTCGCGGGGCTCGCTTCGATTGACGACTCCCCGCTGCAGGGTGCGCTCCCGCAGAACCAGGCCCTTATAGACGGGAACGTGGATGCGGCGGCCGGAGTGAACCTCGGCCACGGCGGGGGTGTAAATGTAGATAAAGTGAACATGGGTTTCGATTTCCTGAGCCCGGCAAGGGTGAGCAGGATTCAGGTCTGGGTGGAAGGGGACCTTGACGCCGATGTTGCGAGTACCTTCCGTTGGGACATATATGTAAGCAATAATAATTTCGACTGGGAATTATTGGCCTCCGATCTTTCAGCCGGGTTCGACTCTTTTGATGACTTTTTCGAGCTGAATTTTCCCACCTCGGAGAGGAGATATTTGAAGGTGGTTACGACCCCCGTTTCAATCGGGGTGCCGGGGGCCCCTCAGGTCATCCAGGTGACGGAGCTCAAGGCATTCGTCCCGAGCACTGTGGGCGCGACCGCACAGGAGGCGGAAACAACTTCTCACAGCTTTAATACCTCTTTCAGGGCAAGGCTCAGGGACGTCCCGCTGGTCAATTACGACACGAATTTCTTTTATAGAAAAACGGAAGATGAGGACTTCTGGACCGTTTCCAACGGGGTTGACATAACCCATTCTTTCAGCAGGGCGCTTTCCGGGACGGCCAGGCTTTCGAGGGATGATGCCGAGGGAGGAAGTGTAGCGTACAATTATACCGCCGGGTTGTCATATACGCATCTTCGCCTCCGGAGCCTTACGCACAGTTTGGGCTTTAACGGGCGGATAGAGGAAACGAGAGGAAAGACGAGGACATCAAATTCCCTGTTCGCGGGCACTTCCGCCAATATCTATACCGGTGTGAGCGCAAATGCATCGGGCGGCATTACCGTAAGCGATGAAGAGGAAGGGTCAAAGACGGAGAATATTACTTTCAGGGCCGGGCTTAATCTGCGCCCGCGCCGGAACCTGGGCATGAACCTGAGCCATGCGGCTTCCCTGTCCAGGAGTTCGGGGGGCCCCCTCGAAGAGGATGAAACCGTGCACATCACGAGTATCGGCGTGTCTTATACGCCCTACCCGAGGCTTTCCCTCGCCTACGGCGTAAGTATTGAATACGGCCAGGAAACAACCCAGAGGTTCAATTTCGGCTGGTCGCCCTCCCAGTTGGGCGGGGACATCCAGTTCGGCTTTGCTTATAACGAGGCAGTCCTCCCGGACCGGAACGGGAAGACCCGGAACATGACGAGTTCCATAAGGTGGAAAATAATCCCGAGGGCCATTCTGGACGTCTCCTATGTGATATTCACAAACGAGACCGATGCCCAGGATTCGATTACCCGCAACCTGAACTGGCTCTTGAGGATAACCGTATAGGTGGAGGCCTCCTCCGGGGCCCTTCCGGTTGACACCCTGAAGGAAAATACAATAGAATATTGTACCCGAATGAAGAAGGTTTCCTGGCATATCTCTCTCGTAATGGGCCTTTTCCTACTGGGAAGTTGCTCGACTACGTCCGATAATTATCACGACGGCAACATGGATTTCGGCTCCCTCAAATCCGTAGCGATCATGCCGATGGCCAATTTTTCGAGAGAGCAGATATCGTCCGAGAGGGTAAGGGACATCCTCATCCACAAGCTACTCGCCACGGAAGCGGTTTACGTCATCCCCTACGGGGAGGTGACCCGCGGGATTGCCAGGGCCGGCATAGCCAACCCGGCGATGCCCTCCCCGGAGGACGTTGTAAAATTCTCCGGAATAGTGCGGGTGGACTGCGTAATTACGGGTGTCATCAGGGAATATGGCGAGCTCAGGTCGGGGACGGCCTCGGGGAACATGCTCTCCTTGAGCCTCCAGATGATGGAGGCCCAGACCGGCAAGGTCGTATGGTCGGCATCGGCCACAATGGGGGGGGTCACCATGAAAAATCGCCTCCTTGGGACGACCGGGAAGTCCATGAACGCTGTGACTGAAAAGATAGTTGATGACCTTATCGATAAACTCTTCGACTAAAAAGCTGGTTGCGGCATTTGCCTTTCTCGCTCTCGTCGGGTGCTCCTCCGCACCGAAGATCGAAACGGTGGAGCCGCCGGCGGCGCCGCCCGGCATGCGCATTGCCGTATTCCCCATGCACAACCTGACCGGACGCGGCGCCCCGTTCAAAAAAGTAAGGCTTGCAATTATCGCCCTCCTGAAGAAACGGGGGTTCGAGGTGCTTCCGGAGAACCGGCTCGAGGCTTTCATGGCGAGGCACCGCATCCGCTACATAGGGGGCGTGGACGAGGCCACCGCGGGGGCCCTCAGGGACGAAGAGAATGTCCGGGCCGTGCTCGTACTGGGACTCGAATCCTATATGGGGGGTAATCCGCCGAAGATCGCGCTCATGGCGAGGCTCGTCTCGGCGGAAACACCCCCGAAAGTGCTCTGGTCCGAGGGGGTCGGGATTTCGGGCAACGACGCCCCCGGGTTTTTCGGGGTGGGCCTTGTCACGAATGCCAATGTCCTCACGGCCAGGGCGACCACGCAGGTCGCGGATTCCCTGGCCCGTTTCGCGGCCGGGATAGACGCCTCAGGGGAGGTTAACGGCGGTTTGAAGGGCAAGTTCGAGAGACGCCAGTTCCAGCCGAGGACAACCTACCGCTCGGAAGCCGGGCACCCCGAGCCGTACAAGGTCGCCATTGTCCCCTTTTTTAACAGGAGCGCGCGGAAGAATGCCGGAGAAATCATGGCCCTCCATTTCATGAATGAGCTGAAGAATATGGGTTATGAGGTGGTCGAGCCCGGCGCCGTAAGGGACCAGCTTCTCAAGTTCAGGATAATCATGGACCAGGGCATAAACCTGCCCCAGACGGACATCCTGCTGGAGATGGTGGATGCGGACATGGTGATCACGGGACGGGTGATCGAGTACTCCGAGGGGGGCATTCCGAAGGTGGATTTCTCGGCGATGGGGATAGAGAGAAAGTCCCGGGAGATCGCATGGGCCCTGTTGAGCCAGAACAAGGGAGACGATGCGGAAACCCTGTTCCAAATGGGAAAAATCAATACCGCCCACGCCCTTGCCTCAAAGATGATACAAGTGGGCCGGGTCTGGTAAAAAAATAGGAGGTTCGGGAGATTTGCTGAAAGTAACGGGAAGAAGAAAATCAACGGTTTTTTTGGGGAGCCTGCCGGCCCTGCTTTTTTTTATCGTTATGGCCTGCTTTCAGGCGGCCCCCCTGGCCGCCTCGGATGATGCGCCCGGCCGGGAGATGATTTCCCTGAAGGTGCCCCTCGGGGCCGAGCGGTTCATGGATTTCCCGATCGCCATGATAGGGGATGATCCGGTCACCTTCAGGGATTTTGAAAATAATTTGAAGGCCAGCAGAAAGGAAATGGAGGACGAGGAGGGCAATAAGATAAAAAAAGAGCCCCCAACGGAGAAAGAAGTCCTCGAGCGCATGCTGACCATAAAATTGATAGTCAAGGAGGCCAGGGAAATAGGCCTCCTTGAGGTCCCGGAGCTGAAAATGATGTTCGAGGTGAACCGGAAGGCCGCCCTGCGGGAGCAGTTCATGCAGGACCTTGAAAAAGGATATAGGGCCGGTGCCGCCGAAGTGGAAAAGATATACAAGGAGGCCGTAAAGGAATACAAGCTCAAAGCCATTCATTTCAGAAAGGAAGAGGACGCCTCGAATATGGCCGGCGAGCTCAAGGAGGGTAAAAACTTCGATGAGCTCGTGAATAAATATTTAGCCGAGGAGATCGGCAGCTTGAAAGAAGAGACAATCCCGGCCGATCAGCTGCAGCCCGAGGTGGCAAAAGCGCTCACGGGCATGAACCCCGGAGAGGTAAGCTCGATTGTCAAGCTGGATTCCGGGTTTGTCCTGGTCAAGCTTGTCGAGGTCCTTTATCCCGAGATCGCGGAGGCGAGGGAATGGGCGTCACGCGAGGCCGCGAGGCTCCATCAAACCGGGAGCGTTTCCGATCTATATTCCGATCTCGTAAAGAAATACGCGAAATTCCATACAAAAACCATGAACAAGCTCGACTTTGAGGCAAAAAAACCCGGGTTCAACAGCCTTCTCAAGGACAAGAGGGTGCTCGTGGAGATAAAGGGCGAGGAGCCTATCACGGTGGGCGACCTTGCCTACGCGATGAAGCAGGAACATTTCCACGGAATAGATCTGGCAATAGAGAGAAAGCGCCTGAACAAGTCAAAAGTCGAGTTGCTCGAACAGATCCTGTTCAAAAGGCTCATGCGGAAGGAGGCCCTGAGGCGGGGCGTGGATAAATCGGAACCTTACATGGCAAGAGTCAGGGCCTATGAGGACTCAATTCTCTTCGGAGCGTATGTGGAGAAGTTCGTCAGGCCCGAGGTGAGGCTGACCGAAGAAGAGCTCAAGGCCTACTATGAAAAGTACGCGGACGAATACCCCAAGTCGGCCCGGGCCGCTATCGCCAGCATCCCCTTCGTGAACGAGTCGGCGGCAAATCAGGCCCTTGAGAAGCTCGGGGCCGGCACGGATTTTATCTGGATAAGCGAGCATGCAGAGGGACTGGTTGACAAAAACGAGCCCGATCTCTTAATCTTTCGGGGCGATTTTTTCTCCCTGCAGAAGTTTCCTCCAAAACTGCAGAAAGTCCTGGAGGGCATAAAGCCCGGGGATTACAGGATCTATGGAGACGATAAAGGGCGCTTCCATGTGCTCCATGTCAGGGAAATGGTCCAGCCCGAAAAAAGCTCATATGAAGAGTTGAGGGACAAGCTTCTGAAGAGGCTTTATGAGGAAAAACTCGGGGACGAACTTACCCGGGTCGCTGATAAGATAAAAGAAAATTTCGAGGTCGTTGTCTATGCGGATCTTTAGAAAACCGAAACCACTCGGGATATACTTGGTGCTTATCCTCCTCCTGGCCGGCCTGGCAGCCCTGGCCGGGACGCGGCAGGGCTGGGCCGAAAGAAAATTCAAGCCAAAGACCTGTATCGACTGCCATAAGAAGTTTTCCGAAAAATACTCGGGCCTCCCCAGGCTCCATTCGGCCGTGAAGCAGGGCAAATGCGAGGATTGCCACGTCAGGCACGGCATCATCCCCAAGAATATCCTCAAAAAGGAGGGGAACGGCCTCTGTGTGGAGTGCCATGACGAGGAGCAACTGGGAGTCAAAAAGGCGCATGTGCATACGGCCCTGAAGAAAGGGGAATGCATACTCTGCCATGACCCGCACGGCTCCAGTGCCCCTTATTTCCTGAAGACCGGGGAGGGCAATATCTGCTATAACTGCCACGACAAGGAGCGCTATGAGAAGAAGGTGCTCCACCCCGTGCTCAAGAAGGAAGGCTGCCGGGCCTGCCACGTCGCGCACGGCTCGGACGAGCCTCTGCTCCTCATTAAAAAAGAGGCCCAGCTCTGTGCCGGATGCCATGACCAGAAAGGGGCGGCTTTAAGGAAAGCCCACGAGAATTATCCGGTGGAGAAATCGGGGTGCAGCGCCTGCCATAACCCCCATTCCTCGCTTCAGCCCGGCCTTTTAAAGGCAAGCGCGCATAACCCCGTGGCCTCATCCCTGTGTTCCTCATGCCACAATGCTCCGAACTCCGAGAAGCCTTTCGAGACGGCCCGGAGCGGGGGTGAACTCTGTCTCGGGTGCCACAGCCAGGATGCCCTGAAAAAGGGCGGCTCCGCCCAGCATGCGCCTTTCGAGACGGGGATGTGCCTGTCCTGCCATAACCCGCACAGCTCGGAAAATAATACCCTGCTTGTGAAGGACGGCAATGGCCTCTGTTTTGAATGCCATCCCAAATTCAAGTCGAAGAAAGTGGCCGAGCATAAGCCCGTGGGCGAGGGGAAAGGTTGCCTCACATGCCACGGGGCGCATGCGGCCCCGGAGAAGAAACTCCTTTTGGCCAAAGACGGCGATCTCTGTTTCCAATGCCATACGAAGACCAGGGAAGCCCTGAACTCGAAGAAGACCCACATGCCCTTTGCCGGCCAGATGTGCAGCTCCTGCCATAACCCGCACGGCTCCGGCGTGGCCAAGATCATGAGGGACAGGGTGGATAACGTCTGCTATAGCTGTCACGCGGATTCGGAGACCAAATTCCTGCGCACCTATATACATTCTCCTGTGCAGTGGGCCCGGTGCGAGTCCTGCCACGAGCCGCACGGCTCCTCGGAGGACAAGCTCCTGAAAGCGTCGGGCGCCGCGCTTTGCGCCAAATGCCACGGCAACTTCATGCAGGAGGCCGGGTTCAACCATATGCCGTTTAAGGATGGCATGTGCCTTACCTGCCATGACCCCCACGGGAGCGACAAGAAAGGTGTGCTCGTTGACTCGGAGAAGAACCTCTGCGGCTCCTGTCATCAGGGCGTGCAGGGGGGAGAAAAGGACATGAGCCGGCATCAGCCTGTATTAGATGGGCGATGTTCCGAATGCCATAACCCGCACAAGGCCAATATCGAGAAACTCCTGCTTGCCAGGAGCCCCGACCTGTGCTTTACCTGTCATGAGAAGATCAAGGAGAGAGTGGGGACGGAGACCCCCCACAAGCCGGCCAAGGCCGAATGCCAGTTCTGCCATAAGCCCCATTTCTCGGCGGAACCGAAGCTGGCCTCCAAACCCGCAGGGGAACTCTGCATGACCTGCCATGATGTCCAGACGGGTCCCTTCAAGAAGGCCCACCTGGATATAGATCCCGTAGGGATGGAGTGCGTGAGCTGCCATGACCCTCACGCTTCCAAGGACCCCAAATTGTTTAAACAGCTTGTACATCCTCCATTTGCGGCCCGGATGTGCGAGGAATGCCATATTGTGGAGAAAAGGTGAGGGCATGAGTCCAAAAGTAAAATCAATAATTCCTGTTCTGGCCATCTCGCTCGTGTTTCTGGCTGTGGCCGCCCATTCTCAGCAGGAAAAATTCAAGCTGAAGCCGGGGGCGGCGGGAAAGCTTTGCCTGAACTGCCATCCCGGGTTCGGGGAAAAGCTGAAAAAAGCGCATGTGCATACGCCCGTAAAGACAGGGGACTGCTCGGGGTGCCATAACCCCCATGCCTCCGGCCACGGGAAGCTCCTTTTGGCCGGTCCCGGGAAGGTCTGCGCGACCTGCCATTCCTCTATCCTCCCCGCCGGGGCAAAGAGCGCACATAATATGGTTGCGGCGGGGGAGTGCGTTAAATGCCACGACCCCCATGCTTCAAACAACAAATATAATCTGCTCTCGGCGGGAAATGAGCTCTGCTTCGGGTGCCATAAGGGGATGAAGGAGACCCTCTCCGGGCTCAAGTTCAAGCACAAACCGGTCGAGGCGGCCTGCCTGAATTGTCACAACCCGCACGCCTCTCTTTCGGCCTCGCTTTTGAAAGAGGAAGCGCCCGGCCTTTGCGTAGGGTGCCATAAAACGGAATCCCCGGTCTTCGCCCAGATCCATCTGAACTATCCGGTGGCCAAATCCGACTGCACAAGCTGCCATAACCCGCACGGTTCCAACAATACGGGGATATTTTATGACAGCGTGCACCAGCCCGTCACGAAGAAGATGTGCAACAACTGCCATGAAGAGTCCACTTCAGCCAGTCCCCTCAATCTGAAGCGGGCGGGAAGCGAAATCTGCAAGGGGTGCCATTTCGAGATGATGAACGGGATGTTTGCGAAAAACAGAATACACTGGCCCGTTCTGGGCAAAGACGGGTGCCTCACATGCCACAGGCCCCATGCCTCGAGCCAGGGCAAGCTCCTTGCGAGCCCCACTCTCAAGCTATGCGGTACCTGCCATCAGGATACAATAAAACGGCAGGCGGCCTCCCAGACGAAGCACCCTCCCGTACAGGAGGGCAATTGCGGGGCCTGCCATTCCCCGCATTCCTCGGACAACAACATGCTTCTCTTACAGCCGTCCATGATCGACCTGTGCGCGACCTGCCATGAATGGCAGAAGCACGCGAGCCACCCGTTGGGCGAGAAGGTCGTGGACCCCAGGAACGCGAACGCCAGGCTCCAGTGCCTCTCCTGCCATCGCACACACGGGACGGAATACAAGAGCATGATACCTTTCCCGCGCGTAACGGACCTCTGTGTCCAATGCCATACGGAATATAAGAGGTAATGAGAATGAAAAAATATATATGGCTCTTCCTTATAGCGGTATTTTTCGCCCCGCTTGCGCTCAAACAAGCAACGGCCGAGGCCGTCGAGGTCTTGAAGATCAAGCATGTGATTTCAGTGTATTCGGACGAGAAGGGGGCCGGTCTCGCCCGGCCCGACGGGGTAGGCTGCGGGGGGGGCAGCCTCGTGGTCTCGGATACCGGAAACGGCAGGCTCCTTTTGTATACCCTTCAGGAAGGAAAAATAAGCGGCGGGACGGAGATGAAGTCCGACCAGCTTGAAGAGCCTTTGAGGGCCCGCATCAATTCGAAAAAACAGATATTTGTCCTGGACGGCAAAAAGCGAAGGATATCGTTGTTTGCAGAGGACGGCTCCTTCAGGGGCCTCCTCGAGCCCTCGGGCCTGCCCGGGACAACACCCGTCCCGAGGAGTTTTTTCATTGACAGGGAGGATAACCTCTATCTGCTCGACCTCTCCTCGGGGAGCGTTCTTATCCTGGACCCCGAAGGCAAGTACGTAAGGCATATTGCGCTCCCGGAAGACGGCGGCTTCTTCTCCGATGTTGCAGTGGATTTCAGGGGGAACATACTCCTTCTGGACAGCTTGAAAGGGCAGGTCTATGCGGCCCAGAAAGATGCCGAGGGTTTCAGCCCCCTCACCAATTCCAGGCCGGAAGGGCTCAAGTTCCCTACCTCAATCTCCTCCGATTCCTCGGGCAGGCTATATATTCTGGACCAGAACGGAGGGGAGATATTCATCCTCGGGCCGGACGGGACGCTCAAGGCGCATTTATCAAAGCTGGGGTGGAAAGAGGGGGAACTCTATTATCCGTCCGACCTGTGCCTCGACCCGGCCGCAAGCGACCTCTTCATAGCGGACAGGAACAATAACAGGGTCCAATATTTCAAGCTGGAACTCCAGTAACCATTTTCCTATATAAGCGGCCGGGTCCGGGACGGGCCCGGCCTTTTTATTCCCTCAGATTTGACACCTCGGGGCATTCCTATAGAATTTAAATGGATAGCGAGCGGACTCCTTATAAAATGTTCAATTTTTCATTCAGCTCCAATGCGTTTCGGTATTTCAGCCTCACGGACGCCATGCGGGCCCTTTCCGCAATGGGCTACAAGGGAATAGAAATAATGGCGGACATCCCCCATGCCTACCCGCCCTATCTGGAAGGGAAGGACATCCTGAGAATTAAAGCAGATCTCTCCGCGCACGGGATGGAGGCGGCCAATATAAACGCCTTTACCCTCTGCGCCCTCGGCGACACCTATCACCCCTCATGGATAGAAAAGAGGGCGGATAAGCGCGATGCCCGCATAAATCATACCCTGAACTCGATAGAGCTTGCGGCAAAGCTCGGGGCCGGCACGGTCTCGACCGAGCCCGGAGGTCCCTTGGCCGGCATGGGGAAAGAGGAAGGTATCCTGCTCTTCCGGGCGGGGCTTAAAGAGGTGGAGGACCTGGCGAGAGACAGGAACATAAAGGTCCTGATAGAGCCCGAGCCCGGCCTTCTCATCGAGACAAGCGGAGACTTTATAGACCTCTTCTCCACTCTTCCGGAGGATGTATTCGGGCTTAATTTCGACATCGGACACTTCTTTTGCGTGGGGGAGGACATACCGGCCCTCATACGGGAGCTTAAGCCCATAATCCACCACTTCCACATAGAGGACATGCCCGCCACAAGGGAGCATTTGCACCTCCTGCCCGGCGAGGGCGCGATAAATTTCGAAAGCGTCTTTGAGGCCATCTTCGATTCCGGTTACAGCGGGTATCTCACCGTGGAGATCTATACCTACGAGGACTCGCCCCTCGAAGCCGCCCGGACCGCACTTCTCCGGCTTACGAAAATAGCCGAGGACGTCCTCGGGAAAAAAGTGCTGCACGGCTGAGCCCCGTCTCCTTGCCAACCTGCCGGAAATTCGAGTAAAATTAATATTGGCTTGCGTAGAGGGAGTGTATAGGGCTCTGGTGTCCCTCCCGGACTTCAAATCCGGTGTTGCCGCCCAAAAGGTGGCAGGGTGGGTTCGATTCCCACACGCTCCCGCCAAAAAAGCCTTTTTAACATTATTTTATGGCTAAAAACTCTTCAGGGGTCAAAACAGGCACGCTTTTATCTGTGAAGTCTTTCCTGTTGCGGGATATCAGGCATGAGGCCCCGGCCTCCATCGCGGAATAATATTGGACCGCGTCTTCAAAGTCCTTGAAATCCGAGGCGAGGGACAGGTCTATGACTTTCTGGTCGACAGGGGCCACTTCAAAAACAATCCTTATCTTCTCAAGGGTCTTCGCGGCCTTTACCCTGCCCATTTCTTTTGAGAGCAGGTAAAACAATATGGGGAAAGTGAGCGAGCAAATATACCCCCTTACCTGTCTTTTTTCGACCCTGGCAAAGAGCTTGGCGGCAGGGGAGTAAAAGGGCTCGCGTTCAAGAAAGATATCGAGGAAAAAGTTGACGTCGCACAGGGCGGATTTCAACTATATTTTTCCTCAATATGCCGCTTGTAAGCGCTGGTCAATGCCTTCCGGTCCTTGCCGGCCAGAATTCCCGATATCTCATCCAACACGGGAGATGAAATTTCCTCCTGGCCTCCGCTTGTTATGGACTTGAAGAATTCGGCGACCATTTCCGACAAGCTCACATTCCGGGTCTTGGCGATTTTCTTTGTTTTTTCAATCAACCTGTCGTCCAGGCGCAGGGTAAGTTTTGTAAACATCGGCTGCCTCCTTATACGTATTAAAATACAATTATTATACGTCTATGTCAAGAGGAAAAGGGAAAGAGGCAAAATCGATTCCCACACGCTCCCGCCAAAACCCCTCCATTTTTGGCTTGTTCAATTCGGGGGAGAATTTCGCTTAAATTTCAATTAGTTGGAGCCCCCGATTGAACATTTGTTCAGTACGGGCCATTTCCCAAATCTTATTTCTCTTGCCCGCCAGAAAGCCCATCTGTTAAAATTCTCCAAATGTGCCCAGAAAAAGATACCCGCATTCAACATCGAAGTGCAACACATGAAGATGCGAACAGTACATAAAATTTTTTTAGGAGTTTTGGATGAATAAAAAAAGAATTATCCAGATTTGTAAGGACATATGGAAAAAGAGAACAAAACCAAATATTTGGATTGATAAAGAAGTGGAAAAAGACGATCCAGGATTCCTAGTCTATAAACGGCTAGATGGACTGCGTTCAATTCTTACTCCTTTCTCGTTTGGAATAATCGATGCTACTGATTTGCCATTATTAAATCAGAATGATTTCAAGAGTGAAGTACGTTCGTTGACAGATTATTTATTAAAAATCGAACATTTCTTTCCATCTCCCCATACATATACGCCAACCCCTCAGCCTGATGATTATATTGATATGGTCTCTCATAGTCTCTCTTTTGCGCTCTATGCCAAGTATTTAAAATTGGAAAAAAATGATAAAAATAAATTGTCCGACTTGGCTAAAAAAACATTGAATTTTTTATTTGACAAAAATAATTTTTATGAAGATAAAAATTTTGTTGCATGGGCAGGCACAAACAATTTTGCTGAAATAGGAGAAATTAACTTTAAAAGTGTTTACTTCACATCTCAAGCAATTAGCGCTCTCGGTGATTATTTAAAGCATTCACAAAAAATAGATTTGCACTGTATCCCCGCAGAAGATGTAAAAACAATTATTAAAAAAGCTATGCATTGGATTCTTAGCCAAATTGATAAAAGTAGTGGATTAATTTCGGTTTCTAAAAGAGAAAATGTTGATGAAGTAGTCACAATCAATATGGCTGCATTAAGCGAATGTTTTTCGCAATGGGAACTGTTGGATTTGGCTGAGCAGAACGTTTGTAAAAAAATTGCAGATACATTTCTTAATTACTTAAAAACAAATAAACCAGAAAACAAAACGTGGCATCATTATGTCTCAACCAGTACAGGTCCCGGCTTTTATACTGATCGACAGGATAATTATGGTATTATCACTTTTTTTGGAACCGCATTGGGAAAAATCAGCGACCAATCACTCGCAGAAGAATTGACAGAAGATTTTTTGAGAGACTATCTATATGCTAAAGTAGATGATTTATTTATCGGTTGCCTACCTTGGTACATAAAAGATCATATAACGGTACTCAAACATTTTTCCCTTTTACAGTCAGATCTTACCTTTAGCAGCAATACTCTGAAAAAGGCGATTCAAAGAGCATTAGATGATTCTAATTTTGTTGATAATCTAACCCGCATTATTATTAAAAATCTAAATGAAATCGAAAGAAAATCAGAATATGAAAAAATGGAAAAGAATATTTACAGAAAGAGGCTTTAAAGAATGAAAAAAATATTGTTCTTCAGTTATAAAGGGGGAGTTGGGAGGAGTCTTGCAGTTTGCAATGTTGCAGCCTCACTGTGTCGGAAAGGATTTCGAGTTGGTATTGTAGATTTTGATGTTGAAGCACCAAGTATTCATATTCATTTAAAATCAATACTGCCGTCCGGTTGGATTTATGATGAAATGGCACCAGATATTTTGACTCTCTTAAAAAGCGATTTTGAACCAAGCCCAAAAGATATTAAGGATGCAGCTATCCAGTTAACTATACCAATAAAAAAAGGTTCGTGCATTCTTTTGCCCTGTTTCGGTAGAGAAAATGATTTGGAGGATTTAGAGCTCAATTGGAGAGAAAAAGTCGGCAGCATGGAAAAAATATTTGAAATGTTTGCTGATGTGTTTAAATTAGATTTTATTTTGGTAGATTCTCGTACGGGCTATTCACAGCAGGCTATTTTGGCAGCTTTTAATGTAGATCAAGTAATTGCAATCAGCAGAGCGGATGAAGTAAGCCTGCTGGGTATGAAATTAATGATAGACATATTTCGTGATCGCCCCATGGAGAAAATTCATCTAATAATCACTGGAATGCCAAATGATATAAGTCCAAATGATCCAAGAATAAAGAAGTTTGCAAAAGCTTTGGAAATGTCTGGCAAGGAGATATGTATTCCTTATGTTTCAGATTGGTATTTTGGAGGGAGCGTGCTTTGGAAAAATAAAGATAATTTTCTCATTCTCAAACTATTTGACCGACTCACATCTAAAATTTTAAAAGAAAGCGAATGAAAAGGGCAGATTTGCATTTTTATGATCCTTTGTACGAAATTCTTCTTTTCGGAGATATGCCGAGCATGCCGGGTGGGTTGCGGTCCAGAATACGCGCGGGCTCTGATCAGATTGAATTAAAAAAACATATTATGCCTTTTATCAGATGCCCAGAAGTTGCGAGGCTTCATTGGTTAAACCAAGCAGGATTCATTCATCTTGTATATCCTTCGGGCAGTCATTCGCGTTTTGCTCATGCTTTGGGGACCTTGCACCTGGGCAGTATTGCCCTACATTCAATTTCTATTACTCATAAGAATATAACCAGAAATTTGAATGGGTGGCTGAAAATAAGTGACTGGATTGAAGAATTTATAATTGCTCTTTTTCTGCATGATTTAGGTCATTATCCATTTTCTCACACTCTTGAAAATAATTATGGATTAAAAAAAATTTTAGGAAATGAGTTTGTAAAGCATGAAGAAGCTGCCTGCCAATTAATTAAAGGTGAGGGCATTATATATGAGGCTTATAAAAAGAGATATAAAGATGAACAGGAACAATTAGTATCTTCTATTTTTAAAGAATTGTCTGGTTATCAAAAAGAAATAGTTTGTCATCTAATCTCAGGGGAAAAGCATTCACGAAGTGCTAATCACAATTGGTTATTAGAAATGATACATGATTTAGTAAGCGGCACATACGATTTGGATAGAATTGATCATTACAGACGTGATAGTTTCTTCACCGGATTAGGGCATACATTTAAACCATATGTTTTATTATATGGGTTGCATTATAAGTTTAACTCGGCCAGTAATCGAATAGAAGAATATCCAGATAAAGATGCTGAAAGCCAAATCTCGACTCTTTTATTCATTAGAGATCAATTACATAAATATTGTTTTGGAAATATTTTAAATATTTCCTTTAATGCTATGCTTAATAATGCTCTCAGCTTACATTTAATAGGTTTACTTAAACGAGGGGCTAGAGAGAAAGCACTCAGCATTTTGACAATGACGGATGGTGAGCTATTAGCTTATTTACTTGAGGATAGAAGAAGCTATGAAATCATCAAAGATCTTCGGAGTGCAAGAGCATATCCCTGTATAGCAACTTTTCCAAAAGAAGGAAATTTAGATAGCTCCGAAATATTGGAAAAGGTTTTTGAGCAGGATAATAGTATTATTCTTGGATTCTCGAAATATTTTGATACACCTGAAAAACCGTGGTTAGGAAAAACAGATAAAGTCCCCGATACAGGAAAAGGTTATGTATTTTCAAAAAATCAGAATTCAGATAAGATAATAAAAAAGCTCGCTAAAATAGGGATAAATGGCCTGGCTTTTCCGACTAAAGATGAAATTAATTCTTTTAATTACATTTCTAAATGAATTATAATAAAAACTACTTATGATAATTAATCAAGATTTTGCTTTAGAAAAGTTTCTTAAAAAAGTTATTAAATGCGAGTCCTGTTTTAATTGTTGTAAAAACAGCTCAGCTTTCATTTTAAAAAACGAAATTCAAAGGCTTTCTGAATTGAAAGTGCCTATGTATATAAAAAATGATATCTATTTCATTAAACCGAATTCAGATGGGCGGTGCCCAAATCTCAATCAAGAGAATAAATGTAATATTTACGAATATAGACCCGTCGCATGTCGTTTATTTCCCTTTTATCTTATGAATCGGCCAAATTACGAAAAGACTTGGGTCTTATATAAATTTTGCCCTAAGGAAAATTTTTTATTGCATAAAAATTATACTAAACAGATATTAAGGTTCATTGCTTATGATTTAGAAAAGTTATTTACAAATGAAGAAATAAATGAAATGCTTCATGCTGATTTTGTAATTTCAAAGTATGACAGGCTGGAAACTGGCTTCAATAATTTAATTAAAATTTTACCTGTTCAAAATAATAAGATTAGCTAATGTAAGAAAATTGAATTGCCTTGGTTTAGAAAAGTGTTGACAGTTTTAGACTCCTGAAGTTCAAGAGCCATGGCCTTCCGGTTAAGAGGGCGGGTTGGATTTGCGCCTGAGGGGTAAAACCCTTATTATAGAGAGGTAAAAATCCGCCATAGGGAGGACAAGATGGAATACATTGATGTCCCCTGTGCCAACGGCTCCACATTTAAAATAAAGATAAAATCCGTCCTTTTCAGCAATGCGTCCCCCTTCCAGAAGATCGCGGTCTACGATACGGAGCTTTTCGGCAGGTGCCTCTTCCTGGACGGCGTGATACAGATATGCGAGGGGGACCACGAGGTTTACGACAGGGCCCTCCTCAGGAAATTAAGGAGGGAAGACAGGCGCATCCTCGTGCTTGGCGGAGGGGACGGCTATACGGCCGAGACCGCGCTCCGGATGAACCTCGCATTGGAGGTAATAGTCGTTGAAATAGACCCCGCCGTCCTCGATGCCTCTAAGAGGCACATGGCCAGGAATGTCTTTTACGATCCAAGGTTAAAGGTAAATACGGGAGAGGCCCTTAACTTTTTAAGAGAAGATTTGAGCACATGGGACGGGATAGTCTGCGATTTCACCGAGTTGCCGGTGGGAGGCGGCGGCAAAGGGCTCGAATTTTTCTCCGCGATATTTTCCCTTTCCAGAGCCCGCCTGAACGAAAAAGGCTGGATAGGAGTGTACGCCGGGATGGCCCCGGCGCCGGTTGAAAGACTTCTGCGGGAGCACATGGGCGCGGTCGAGCTTGCGGAAGTATTCGTGCCGAGCTTCGGGGAGCCGGTGTATTTTTTATTTGGAGAGAAAAGATAGAGAGGCTTGGGGCGCCCCATCCACCCCCATCTTCTTTGCAGTTGTTGCAAAAGGAAGGAAGAAATGAAAATAGGGAGCGAGCGGCGCGGCAACACCCTGCCCCTCTCCCCCTTCTTAAAAAGACATTCTCAGGTCTTTAAGTCCCGCCACTTCGACAAGCTTCTGTTTGGACGACTGCCCCTGGAGGATTTTGATAGAGGATTTTTTTACGCCCAAGAGATCGGAGAGGAATTCGATAAGCTCCTCGTTGGCCTTCCCCTCCACGGGCGCGGAGGTGAGCTTTATCTTGAGGGCGTCCCCGTGGAGCCCGGCAACCATGCGGCGCGAGGAGCGGGGCTCCACCTTTACCTTGAAGACAACTCCCTTTTCGGTTTTCTCGAAAGGGAGCCTTGGCCGACTCAAGCCCTTATTTTCTCCTCGTCCCCTCGACGAGGACCGTGTCCCCGAGGATTTTGCTCTTTATCTTCTTAAAGCCCGCCTGCTTGAGAAAACCTTTAAGCTCCTTCTCCGTGTAGCAGCGGCCTCCGGGGGTATTGACGAGCATGTTGATGGAGAAAAGGGCGCCGGGCAGGGGCTCCGTCCTGTTCTCCTTCATATAGAATTCATGGATTACGGCCCTCCCGCCTTTGTTCAGGGCCTCATATGCTTTTTTCGTAAGGAGCCTTGCGCCCTCCATATCGTTTGCGTGGTGGATGTTGCTCATGAAGACGAGGTCGTAACCCTTGCCGAGCCCGTCCTTCAGGAAATCCCCGGCCAGAAAGTCTATGCCCTTCACACGCAGTTTTTTAATGTGGCGCTTTGCGATCTCGACCGTATCGGGGAGGTCGAAGAGGGTCACGCGCTCTGCGCCCTGTTTTCTCATCTCCATGGCATATGTGCCGGGTCCTCCCCCGACATCGGCGGCACTCTTCACGTTCTTCATTCCAATCGCGTTTATTACGGACCTGGCCTTAAAGACGGCAAGGTTGTGCATGCCCAAGATAAATGCTTCAAGATTGAAAGCGGCCTTATTGTCCCTTGGGACGGGTTTGCCCGTGAGGACGACTTCGTCCAGTCTGCCCCAGGACTTCCAGAGGTTGTCCGCGTGCCGGATTATATCCCCCTGGTAATAGGGGGAGCTTTTAACGAGGAAGAGGTTTGCCTCTTTCGTGTTCCTGTAGGATTTTCCCCATTTCTTCACATACCCCAGGCCCGAGAGGGCGTCAAGCAGTATCTCGGTAGCCCGGGGGTCGGCCTTGATCTTTTTGGCTGCTGCCGGGGCCGTCTTTTTGGTTTTAAGGTGCTCGAAGATCTCCAGGTTCGCGCCTGTTATTAGGGGCCTTGCGGTCCAGTACGCGCTCCAGAGCTTCCTTATGTCCTTGGCCTTTTCAATTACCTTTTCTCTCATTAGGTTCCCTTTCAGAAAAAAAGATATTTTTTATTTTACTGGTTTTCTTCGTCTAAAAGGGACAAGGGTGATTCTTGCGCCGGGGCGGGGAGTTCCTGTACCTTTCTGAGCTTGGCCTGGATTTGCCTTGTCCTTACCCCCACAAGCTTATCGAGGTCTTCGCTTGCCTGGGATATCCTCTTCTGGGCCGATTCAAGTATTTCGCCGAATTTCTGGAACTCGGTTTTCACTTCGCCCAGGACCTTCCAGACCTCATTGGATTGTTTCTGAATGGCCAGTGTCCTGAAACCGAGTTGGAGGCTATTCAAGAAAGCGGCAAGGGTGGTGGGCCCCGCGATGTTTATTTTGAAGTCTCTCTGAAGACACTCGAAAAGGCCTGTCCTCCTCAGGGCCTCGGCGTAAAGCCCCTCGATGGGGAAGAACATTATACCGAAATCGGTCGTATTGGGCGGGTCTATATATTTGTCCCTTATGTCTTTGGCGCATTTTTTAATGGCGGCCTCAAGCGCCTTGGCGGCATCTTCTATCTTTACGGGGTCCGCGTGCTCGTACGCGTCCATCAGGGCATTGTAGTTCTCCAGGGGGAACTTGGAATCTATGGGCAGATAGACGAATCCCCCGTCATCCATTCCGGGGAGCCTTACGGCAAACTCCACGTTCTCTCTCGTGCCCTTTTTAGTGGCCACATTCCGCTCATACTGCTCGGGGCCCAATATCTGCTCAAGAATATTCCCTAATAGGACCTCCCCGTGTATGCCCCGCGTTTTAACATTCATAAGGACTTTTTTCAGGTCGCCAACGCCGCTGGCAATGCTTTGCATCTCACCCAATCCCTTATGCACCTGCTCCAGCCGCTCGCTCACCAGTTTGAAGGACTCGCCGAGCCTCTGCTCAAGCGTCTTATGGAGCTTTTCGTCCACGGTCTCGCGCATTTTTTCAAGCTTCATGCCGGTCTCGTCCTGTATGGATTTGAGCTTGGCCTCCACGGTCTCGCGCACCTTTTCGAGCTTCTGCTCTATGCTCTGGATAAGCTCCCCCTGTTTTCCCGTGAGTCTTTCAAGCTGGTCGGAAGTGGTCCTTGTGAGGTGAACGAGCTGGCTTGAGAATGACTCAAGCTGGTTCTTTTCGAGCTGGGCAATGTCGGCCATCTGCCTGATTATGGAATCATTGAGGCCGCGAAACCCATTCCCAAGCTCTTCCCGCCCGTCCCTTGCGCTCCTCGCCGCCTCCTCTCGGCCCCGCTGGAGCTCGTCTCTCATATCTCGGGCAAATCCGGCAAGCACCTCGTTTGACCCCTCGCCGGACTCCTTCCGAGCCTTTAAAGAAAGGAATATATTTATACCTGCCAAGACGGCTATGAGGGCCAAAAGCGCGGTTGTCATTTTTTCCTCCCGGACGGGAAATTTTATCAGTTATGGAGCGGGCAAATCAAATTCCGGGGTCCCATATATAATTGAGGTGTGAGGAGGCTTGGCGTCCATACGTCCATCTCCGGCGGGCTCTCGCTTTCGCTAAGGAGGGCGAGTGAGCTTGGCTGCAATACGGTGCAGATATTTTCCCATAACCCGCGGGGCTGGCAGTTGGCCCAGGTGGACCCGAAAGAGGCCCGCCTTTTCAGGGATTTGAAAAAAGAGCTCGATATCAGCCCCGTCTTCGTCCACGCTTCCTATCTTATTAATGTCGCAAGCGCAAACCTCGCCATCAGAGAAAAATCCGTCTGGATGCTTGAGGAGGAGATGCTCCGGGCCGATGCGATCGGCGCGGATTATGTGGTCATGCACACGGGCGTCTTCGATTCCGGACGGCTGGAGAGCATCGCGATAACCGTAGAGTCTGTAAGAAAGGTCTTGAAGGGCGGCAAGTTCAAGGCGGGGCTCCTCCTCGAAAACACCGCGGGCGGGGAGGGCGGGAGCGGCTCATACATTGATATGCTGGGGTTCATTCTTAAAGAGACCGGGGCCGTGGGCGTCTGCTTCGATACCTGCCATGCGTTTGTGGCAGGGATGGAGATAAGGACCCCGGAAGGGCTCAGGAGTCTTGCCCGCGAACTCCGCGCGCATATCGGGCTGGGCAGGGTAAAAGGGATACACCTGAACGACTCCAAAGGAGGCTTCGGGAGCCGCTTCGACCGCCACGAGCATATCGGGCAAGGGAAGATAGGGACGGATGGGATGCGCCTCTTTCTCAATTTCAAAGCCTTTAAGGACATACCTCTCATACTCGAAACCCCGAGGGACAACCCGGAGGACGACCCGAGGAACCTCGCTGTGGTGAGGGAATTCATTCAGTAATCCCCCCTCGCGCGGCAATCTCCGATTCCTTTCCTTTAAATGAAAAGTTCTCTTCCGGCTACGACTGTTCCCTTAAAAGCATCGTTCACAATAAGGCACTTGATGTTCCAAAAAGTGATTTTTTTGTTGACTTTTGAAAAACTCATTGTTTTAATATACGTGGATGCTAAAGATGCTTTTTTCATCGGCGGTGAGAGCGGAGATACTCTCACTCCTGCTGAGGAGCCCTGAAGAGAGGTTCTATGTCAGGGAAATAGCAAAGCTCCTCCAGAAAAACCCCTCGGCCGTAAAACGCGAACTCGACAACCTCGAAAAGATGGGGCTCGTCCGGAGCGAAAAGGTTGCAAACCTGAAATACTTCCAGGCCGACACAGACTCTCCCCTGCACGCCGAGCTTACAAACCTCATCACAAAGTCCCTTGGCCTTACCGGGAACCTGAAGGGCCTGTTGCGCTCCTTCGGCGTCAAGACCGCGTTCATTTACGGGCCGTTCGCGGAAGGCAAGGACGTCAAGAGCCTGAACCTCTTTCTCGTGACCACGAACTCGGTTGATGAAAAGGCGTTAAGGCAGACGGCCAGAAGCTTTGGCCAGAGGCTTGTAATAACCAAAATGGACGAGGAGGAGTATCGGGAAAAACGGAGAAGGCGTGAGAGGGCGCTTATGAGGATCCTCGAAGAGAGAAGGATCCCGCTCTTGGGGAGAGTGTAAACGTTGCATTTTGCTTACCCGCATCGCGGGCTCGAAAGGAGGTGATTTAATGGCCACAAAGAAGGCCACAAAGAAGGCCGCTCCGGCGAAGAAGGCCCCGGCCAAGAAGAAGGCTGCGGCTAAGAAGACCGCAAAGAAGGCTCCTGCGAAAAAGAAATAAGACTTCACAGTGAAGTTGTGGGCCGGAAGAGTCCGCTCTTCCGGCCCTTTCTTTTTTAGGGGGAAAATAAAAGGGAAAACAAGGGGCGGGGTGTTGCCGCGCCGCTCGCTCAGGAACCGCGCCGGGTAATCTTATTCAGTTGAGTAACTCTCCGTGCCCATTTCACCTGATGTCTTCTTTGCTTTCGTGTTGCTGTCCGGCCGCTTTCTGCCTTCCCTCGCTCTCGGCAAGCACCCCGCCCCTACGTACAAAAAGAACACTTTAAACTACAAAGGATTGTTATTGTATGTAGGGGCGCGGCTTGCTGCGCCCTTTCTTTAGAAGAAGCTACGCGTACTTAACCGAGCTTGTGCGGAGGGACTCTTCGCCCTCGGCGACGATCTCCCAGCAGGAGGTCGCGGCATAAAGCGCGCGGGCGAACCTCAAGTTCGTTGTGTGGCCGGTCCTCCTCGCGATCAGGTAGCCCAGGACGGGAAAACCTATCAGGGACATGTCTCCTATGAAGTCGAGGAGCTTGTGGCGGAGGAACTCGTCCTTGTACCTGAGCGCGGTCTGGTTTATCATCCCGGAGTCGCTGAGTATTATCGCGTTTTCGAGGGAGCCGCCTTTTGCCAGGCCGCTGTCCCTGAGCTTCTGGACGTCTTTCAAGAACCCGAAGGTGCGGGCCGGGGCTATCTCGCTTGCGAAGCTTTCCTCCTCGCACTCGAAGGTCATCTGCTGGTTGCCGAGGAGCTTGTGAGGATAGTTTATCTGGTATGTGATGCTCTTCCCGTCATATGGAAGGGCATGTATCTCAGCGTCCCCTTCCTTGAAGGAAAAAGGCTTCGTTATCTTCATGTGGGGCCTCTTCGAGGACTGGTCCTCGATGCCGGCCTCCATAATGTAACCGACAAAGGTCTTCGAGCTTCCGTCGAAGATGGGCACCTCGGGGCCTACCATCTCTATGACCAGATTATCGATCCCAAGCCCCGCAAGCGCGGCAAGGAGATGCTCCACCGTCCTTACACTGGTCCCGTTGGTGCCCAGTGTTGTTGCATAGGCCGTATCGGAGACGCTGTTCAGGTTTGCGTAAATATAGTCTTCCCTGTCCTTCCTGTGGAAGATGAGCCCGTTGTCCTTGGGGGCGGGAAGGAGGCGAAGGGCGCACTTTTGCCCCGTATGGAGTCCTATCCCCTCCGCTTTGACCTCTTTTTTTAAAGTACGCTGCATTCTCACAGAGTCCTTTATCTGCAATGAGTATGCCAGATTAAAATACTTATAAAACAAGCACTTGGAATTCATTATATGTTGATTTTATTCCTCAGGTGTTGAAAAAAAGCTACAGTTCGCCCCCTACGACTATCTCGGGTATCCTGATCGTGGGCTGTGCGTCGGAGACGGGGACCCCCTGGGCGTCTTTCCCGCAGGTGCCTATGGCGAAACCCAGGTCGGAGCCGACCATATCTATTTCCATGAGGATTTGAGGGCCGTTTCCGGCGAGCGTGCCGCCCCGGACCGGCTCCCCCTCCCGGCCGTTCTCGATCATATGGCCTTCCTGCACATCGAAGACGAAATCCCCGGTTATGGTATTCACCTGCCCGCCCCCCATTTTCTTCACAAGCAGCCCCTTTGGGGTGCTTTTTAAAATCTCCTCCGGCGGGGTATTCCCGGGGGCGATCAAGGTATTCGTCATTCGCGGGATGGGCCTGTGCCTGTAGGACTGTCTCCTGCCGTTTCCGGTGGAGGTCACGCCGTCTCTCATGGCCGAGAGCCTGTCGTACATGAAATTTTTGAGCACGCCTTTTTCCACGAGGACAGTGCGCCGGGAGGGCATGCCTTCGTCATCGAACCTGAAGGAGCCGCGCCTGCCGGGCAGGGTGGCGTCGTCAATAACGGTTACGAAATCGGAGGCTATTTTTTGGCCGCGCTTCCCGGCATAGACGGAGAGGCCCTGGCCGGAGAGGTCGGCCTCCAGTCCGTGCCCTATGGCCTCGTGTATCATTGTGCCGCCCGCTTCCGAAGATATTACGACGGGCATCCTGCCGCCGGGGGCCTTCCTTGCCGCAAGCATCATAACCGCCTTCCTGGCCGCCTCGAGCGCGACCTCTACGGGCGGGTTCTCATCAAAGAGCTCAAAACCCACAAATCCGCCCACGGGCCTGTATCCGGTCTGGATAACCCCGTCCTTTTCCGCGATAACATTCACTAAAAAGACCGTCTGGAGGCGCTCGTCTTCGGCTATATAGCCGTCCGAGGACGCAATACGCACCTTCTGGAGGGTTTCCCTGTATGTGACAGTGACCTGTCTTATGCAGGGGCTGTAATCCCTTGCCGCCTTCTCCGCCTCTTTGAAAAGGCCCACCTTCTTCTCGAGGGGGACGCTTCCGGGCTCGATCTTGATCGCGAAATCCGTTTCGGGGTATCTATTCGTAAGGTCTATCTGGATACCGCCCCGGCCCTCTTTAACGGCCTCGTTCAATATGCCTGCCATTTCCATGAAGGAATCCCTTGAGAGGGAGTTCGTGAAGGCATACGCCGTCTTTCCGCCGAAGAGGACCCGGAGCCCCGCGCCCGAATCCGTACCCTGGAGGAGCTTTTCTACCTTCCTGTCCTCGATGTGGATTGTGCTTGTGCTTGTGCTCTCTATGAAGATATCCCCGTACTCGCTTCCCCTTGAGAGCATCTTGTTCAGGGTGTCGCCGAGGAGGGCGGCCTCGATTTTCAAGTTTACTCCGTATTTTCCCGTTTTGTATTATTATATCATGCCGAAAATCGGTGTTATAGGCGGAAGCGGCCTTTACGATATCCCGGGGGTCCGCTTTGTGGGAGAGGAAATTGTAGAGACCCCGTACGGGACGCCTTCCGATAAGTTCAAGATGGGGGAGCTTAACGGCAAGACCGTTATCTTCCTTCCAAGGCACGGCGCCGGACACGCCCTCCCCCCTCATAAGATCAACTACAGGGCAAATATATGGGGCATGAAAAGCCTGGGCGTGAACCATATCTTTGCCGTAAACGCCACGGGCGCAATAGACCCGGAGCTCGGCCCGGGGACGGTCCTCCTTCCGGACCAGATAATAGATTTCACGGCGGGCGCAAGGCCCTCCACCTTTTACGAAGCCGGCGATGTGGTGCACGTGGACTTTACCCGTCCCTATTGCCCCGAGCTCAGGCGCGTCTTGAAAGAGGCCGCCGGGAAGGCCGGGGTACCTGTCGCGGGAAGCGGGACCTATGTTGCCGTTAATGGTCCCCGCCTCGAGACGGCCGCCGAGATAAAATTTTTCGGCCGGATAGGGGGGCACATATTGGGAATGACCGGGATGCCCGAGGCCGTGCTCGCCAGAGAGCTGGAGATGTGCTACGCGGCAATTGCCGTTGTCACAAATTATGCGGCGGGCGTGCGGGAGGAGAGGAAGCTAACTACAACCGAGGTGTTGCAGGTAATGGGCAAAAGCACCGAGGCCGTGAAGATGGTCCTTAAAGAGGCCCTGCCCCTTGTCCCCGAAAGGCGCATCTGCCCCTGCCCCGAGGCGCTGAAAGACGCGAGATTGTAAAAATTATATCCCAAGTTCCTTTTTAATCCACCCCTCCACCCCGGGGCAGATGGCGTACATTCCGGTCGTCTCTTTTGCCTCGGGGGAGCGGACGCATTCCCACAGGAGGGCTTCGGGGGCGTTCGTGATCTCCGCTATGGTCTTTGAATTCAGGCAGTAGGTCTTCATGACCATGAGGACGGGTTTCTCCATCCCCTCCATGAAATCGATGTAAAAGGAAAACCCCTGGACCTCGCTTATCAGCTTCTCCCTGTTTTGGGCGGTTATGAAGCGGGGCTTTAAAAGTATTTCGGGCGTAACGTCGAGGCGGAGATGCCTTATGAAGATGCCGTTCTTTTTAAGGCTCGCGAGTTTGAGTTCCAGCATTCCGGCTCTCAGGCGTTTCCGACGGGGCCCGCCCCCCCGGATTCCTTCCTGAACTTTTCTATCGCGGCCTCTTCCACGTCTTCGAGCATTTCCTGTCTTGCCTGGAGGAGGCGCTGTTCGGGCACTTTCAGCTTTTTAGCCAGCGCTTTAAGGCTTTTCTTCTTCCCGAAATGGAGTTCCGCGAGGATGACCTTCAGGGCGTCGGAGATAATAGTGTCCTTAAGGGCCTGGTCTTTTACGTCAACCGTGGCCGCGGCCTCGTCAAACGCGAGGCCCTGCTCGACCGCGCCCTTTATCTTCTCTATGGATCCCCTGTAGAGCTTGTCTTCCTCGGACTCGGGAAGGTCAGCGTACCATGCTTCCGACATGCATTAATGATAACATAAGGAGGGAAAGGGATTTCTCTCCTTATCCCTTTTATTTTTTGGTCCCTCTTTTTCAGCCTCTCGGTTTGAAAGTGAAACAGTCTGCATGCCCCTCGTGCATTCCCACATTGATGCCCTGGGCATTGCATTCGAGATTGTTGTTGAAGACGCAATTGTCCACCTTGCAAGCGCCTACTTCCCCTATATCCGGGACACCGCCCTTCGATGCCGCGGTCTTATTGTAAGTGTCGCAATAAGGGTGATGGGCCCCGACTGTTATGGCCGCCGCATGGCACATGCGGTCCTTGTTGTAGGCGCAATCAGTGGCCTCGCATTCTTTGATCTTCGGCATTTCTACCATCTTTCTTACCTCCTTGAGAAAAGAAGCAGCTTAATCCCTTTCCCAGCTTATATCTAAAGTTTATCTCTAAAGCACTTTCAGTCAACTTATTATCGGCTGAAATCGCCTTCAGTTTCCGATATTATTAGGGGAACAGGGATGGCCTCGGAAGAAAGACTATATGACTGCGCGATAATCGGGGCGGGGCCGGGCGGGCTCCAGGCCGCCATATACCTTTGCCGGTACAACCGGAGCGTTCTCCTCATCGACAGGGGAGGGGGAAGGACCCGCCACGCAAAGCACATCGAGAACTTCCTCACCCAGAAGGCCATTTCGGGGGACGAGATTATAAGGCTCGGGATGGAGCAGGCCCGCGCTTTCGGGGCCCAGGTCGAAAAAGGGACCGTAACAAGAGCAGATAAAAATGAAGGCATATTCGATATAGCTACAAAAGAGAAAAGGGCCTTCCGTGCCCGTTTTCTCATAGCCTCCACAGGGGGGACGGAGAACCTCCCGAAACTTGAAAACCTCTATAAGTTTTTCGGGAAGAGCTTCTACACTTGCATAGACTGCGACGGGTATAGATGCAGAGGCACAAAGCATGTTGTAATCGGGAAGGGGGAGAAGGCATGCAGGCTTGCGCTCGCCATGAGGCAGATGTTCACGGAAGATGCGACCCTGGTCCTCCTCGAAGGCGATATCCCGCCCGGGTATGAGGAAGAGTTAAGTGCCCGGAATATAGAGGTCATATCCGAAGAGCCGGTGAGGCTCCTCGGGGAGGAGGGCCTGGAAGGCATAGAGCTCAAAAGCGGACGGGTTGTGCCCTGTGAGACCATACTCAGCGCACTCGGCTATGCATTAAATGACGAGTACCTCTCCCATTTGCCTATTAAAAGGAGTGAAAGCGGGAAAATAGGCACCACAAAGCATTACGAGTCCTCGCTTTCCGGCCTGTACGTTGTGGGGCCCCTCACCGGGAGCGACCAGGCCGTGGTGGCCGCGGGCGAAGGGGCCCTCGCCGCCATGGATATAAACGGGAGATTATTCGAATTTTATCTGGGAGGATGAAAAGTTTCGTTTTTTATTGACAATAGTAAATATTTAGGTTTAAATAATCTTAAGTTATATCTTTAGGAGGTTGTATGAAAAGGAAGTTTTTAAGCGCGGCGGTGCTTCTTCTGGGAATTCTTTCGGCCACTTTCCTCCAGGCCGGGGAGAAGCCCACGATAGCCGCTCCGTGCACGTCCTGCCATGAGGCCCAGCCCAATGTCCTGCGGGGCACTTTCCAGAGCGCGTCCGGAAAGGCCCTGGCCATCCAGATGCAGATAGGCCCGGCCACCTGGCTCGTCAAATTCGACGAGGACACGTCCTTGGAGGGGGCCGAAAGTATCGGAAAAATCCCCAAAGAGAAAGAGATCGCGATAACATACGAGCTGAAAAACGGCCAGCCCGTTGCCAAATCCATAACCTTAAAGCCCCCGGCCAAGATCCCGCCGGAAAAGCTCATGGGGGCGGAAGAGGTTTTGAGGCTCGTGGAGGCCGATAAAGGCGATTACGTCCTCGTGGACTCGCGCCCCGCGCCCCGTTATCACGAGGGCCATATCCCGACGGCCCTTTCAATGCCGCTCCCCGCATTCGAGAAGATGAAGGACAAGGTCCTGCCCCAGGAAAAAAATAAGCTCGTCATCTTCTACTGCGGCGGGGTCACCTGAAGGCTCTCACCCAACTCCGCCAAGATGGCGGAGCAGGCCGGCTACTCGAACGTAAAGGTATTCCATGACGGCATGCCCGTCTGGAAGCAGAAGAACTATCCCATCCTCTCCTCCCCCGAGTTCGTCAAAGAGAGCATGGAAAAGGATATCCCGTTTGTGCTCATAGACCTCCGAATGAAAGAGGCCGCTAAAGAGCACATCCCTGGGGCGGTCTCCATACCCGGGGACGAGCTTTCCGGGGCCAGGGAAAGATTCCCCGCGGACAAGAACGCGCCCATAGTGCTCTATGCAGATGACGAGGCCGGGGCACTCGATAAATATAAAACCCTGAGGGAATGGGGCTATAAGAACGCCACCGTCCTTAAGGGCGGCTTTAATGCATGGAAGGGCGCGGGCAATCCCGTTCAAGCCGGAAAGCTCAAAACGGAAATAGTTTACGTGCCGAAGCCCCGTCCGGGCGAGGTCGGCCTTGAGGAGTTCAAGAGGGCCGCAGAAACGCTTCCCGCCGATAAGCTCATCTTGGACGTGCGGGACGAAGACGAGGCGATGCAGGGGATGCTCAAAGGCGCGATAAATATCCCCGCCCAGGACATCTCCTCCCGTCTCGCCGACATCCCCAAGGACAAAGAAATTATCGCGCACTGTGTCACGGGCGTGCGGGCCGAGATGGCTTATCACACGCTTAAAGAGGCGGGCTATAACGCGAAATTCCTGAACGCGAAGATAACCATAGACGCCTCCGGGAAGTACGAGATCACCAAAGAGTAGAACCAACTCCTATTCCTATTAGGGGGGCGGGGCCTTTCGGCCCCGCCACCCCCATCTTCCCTTTTTTTCAATGCTATAATGGAAAAATGTCAATCAAGCTCATCATCTTCGACCTGGACGGCACGCTCGCCGATACCCTTCCCGATATTACGGATTCCCTGAATTACGCCCTCGCCGCCTTCGGCCTGAAACCCCTCCAGAAAAATTACGTAAGGGGGATTGTGGGCGAAGGTGTTGCGGTTCTTGTGGAAAAGGCGCTTGGCGAGGGCAGGCTTGAATACAGGGACGGGGTCATAGAACAATTTATCAGGCGCTACTCGGAGCACCCCGTGGACAACACTGTCCTTTATCCCGGTGTGGCGGAAACCCTTGCCCGGCTCACCGGATTTAAAAAGGCCATAATCTCCAACAAGACATTTTCTCTAACCGATCAAATCCTTAAAGAACTGGGCATAGCCGGATATTTTGATATTGTGGTGGGGCCGGAGACCGTAAAGGAGAAAAAGCCCTCCCCCGTGCCGGTGAATTATGTCCTGAAGGAGCTCGGGATAATGGCCGGGGAAGCCGCCATTGTGGGCGACAGCGTTTATGACGTCGAGGCCGGAAAAAATGCCCGTTTGCGCCGGAGCATAGCCGTTGCCTACGGCTACGGGGACAGGGAGGCACTACGGGGGGCGGATTATCTCATTGACAATATTGGTGAACTATTACATATTCTTTACGGGAAGGAAATGGCCGAGCGAAGAAAAGAAGAGCGGTATCCCCTGCCCGTCCTCGGCAGGGAATACCTGGCGCTTTCCATAAAATCGGACAGCGAATTCGAGATGCTGCCCGTGCGGATAATGGGCTTCAGCCTCCACGGCCTTTCCTTCGAGACCATAAAACCCTTGGAGCGGGGCATGTATCTAACCTGCCGGCTTTCGGCCCCCAAGTCCCTCTCCCGGGCCGTGGACTTCAAGTTCGAGGTCATGCACTCCGAGGAGAAGAACGCCGGTTTCCTCATCGGCGGCACGGTGAGCGAGGTCTCGAGCGAACTCTGGTTCCGGGTGCTGAAGAAGGTGTACGACTTTATAGAGGAGAGAAAGGGGGAGGTGTTTTAGCCTCTCTCTTTCTCTGCCGTACTCGTAGGTTACTCTTTGCACGCCACGCGGTAAGGCTGCGCACGCCGGCCAAAACTCGTTGCGATGTTTTTTTATTCTCGGTGCTCGCCCCTTCTGCTTGGCTCTCAAGGACATGCACGAGGAGCCCCGCCGTGTTTCCCTTAAGCCCGGGATCCCGGGGAGTGCGATAAGTTCTTTACCCCCTAACTTCCAGTTTTTTCATTATATCCGAAACAGGATGGAAGACAAACTTTTTGCCCTCTTTGCGCATATCCAGAAGCCCCATGTCTTTCAAGCTCAGCAAATCTGTGCGGGCGGTCTGATATGTGACTCCGTGCACATTGGCGTGTGTCTCTATGGTAAAGATCTCATCAGGTTTTTCAATCGCGCTTGCAAGAAGAGTGCGCTGCCTCAGGTTCAATCCCGGATATTTTGTTGCAAAACGGTAAGCATGTCTCTTCTCTTTCTGTTTTCGCTGGATATATTCATTCAGTCTCTCTATGGCCTTGTGTATCGCCTTCAAGTTATATACCAGAAAATATGTCGCATCATTATCATCCATTTCGGAATAGAGAAACGATCTGTAATATTGCGTCTTCGCGCTCAGGATGGCAGTTGAGACCGAGAGGTATTCAAATAACCAATATCCGTGCTTAAGCATATACCAGTAAAAAAGCGCCCTGGCTGTCCGTCCGTTTCCGTCCATGAAGGGATGGACATAGGCGACCCAGAAATGAAGCAGTATCCCCTTAATAAGAGGGTTCACGAATTCATCTTCCCTTTGTGTGTTCACATATTCGCAGAGTGCGTCCATCATGGAGGGCACCTGGTCCGCCTTGGGCGGCTCATGGAGGATCCTCTGGCCGTCGACATCAAAAACCTGAATGGCATCATCGGCGGGAGTCCTGAACCTGCCTTCCCAAGATGGGTCCTCGAGAGTTTCCCTGGTCATAGAGGAGTGGATATTCCGGATCAGTTCAAGGGAGAGCGGCTCTCCCAAGTGCTTCTTTATTACCTGCATGGATATATAATTATTGAATATCATTTGCTCCGACCGGTCCTTCGGTTTTCTTCCCGTTCTGAGCATTTCTTTTGCGACAACCCTCGTCGTGGCAGCGCCCTCGATTTGGCTTGAAGATATGGCCTCTTCCAGCAACGACCTGATCATGTATCTGCGTTTCTCTTCGAAATGTATGGAAGGGTCCTCGACCAGAATGGAACCGCCCGCCTGCTGGTCAATGAAATGGAGATGCCTGAGTACCGAATCCGGCAACCAGTACCAAAACCGCCGGCCTTCTAAATCACTGAGAGGTATATACCTTGCTTGAATGAGCCTTGACATTTTAAGTATAGCCCAGACTTTCTCTGGCCGTACTCCATCCGGCATTGGCTCGTATTTCAGGTCATCCCAGTACAAATATTCGCTATTTGCTTTCCTGACCATCTCTCTTGTCCGAGTTATGAGGTCCGGAGTAATAGAACTTAGCATTTGTTCTGAATCTGGTGCTTTTTCTGGTATTTTCAACTACTTGCCTCCAAATACTAATTTGATATTAATTAGTAGAAAATTAGTATTTCTCCTTTTATTAGGAAAAATTAAAGTTTTTACATATGCACACAAGCAATCTTGGATTGCAGATTATCAGTACGAATTAATATATCCCACATTCAACATCGAAGTGCAACACATGAAGAAGCGACTTCAAGTGGTGTTTTAAACCCCAGGCATTTTCTGGGGCGGTTATTGATCAGCGATTCTATCTGAGCAATCTGCTCGTCCGAGATTTTACTGAAATCGGTGCCTTTAGGTAAATACCACCGGATAAGGCCATTGATGTGCTCATTAGTACCCCGTTGCCAGGAGGCATATGGATGGGCAAAGTAGCACTTGATGCCGATCTCCGCCGTAATCCCTTCGTGCTGGGCGTTCTCGGTTCCGTTGTCGAGAGTAAGTGTTCTCCTCATATGGGCGGGAAGGGCATGTAATCGTCCGATAACGGCCAGCTTTGTTTCCTCAGAACCCTTGCGCAGGAGCCTGGTAAGGAGCAGGAGCCTGCTCTTTCTCTCCGTGAGGCTATTCAGGGCGGCAAGGCTCTTGCGGGATACGAGGCTGTCGCCCTCCCAATGCCCATAAGTGCGCCTGGATTCGACCGATTTCGGCCTGGCCTCGATAGGAACCCGGTTGGGAATCTTTGTCTTGCGCTCTTTTCTGCCAATGCCCTTCTGCTTGCGCTTCCGGTGAGCCCGCCTGAGACAGGCAACCAGATGTTCACGGCCTGCTGTTTTGGGATGGTAAATATACTGGTAGATCGCCTCATGGCTGATGGAGAGTCCGGGATGCTCCAGGGGAAGCCTCCCGGCTATCAGCTCCGGCGACCAGCCAATGGCAAGTTTCTCCTGCACATACTTTCGGAGGCACTCATCATTGAGCCGGGGCCGCCTGCTTGCCGCCTTCCTGCGCTCATCAGAGCGGTGTTGGGCACGGCAGGGTGTATAACATTGATATCCCGCAGAGGAGTTTCGCTTGAGTTCCCGTGAGATCGTCCCTTTGTTCCGGTCAACGGCCCTGGCAATCTCGCCAAGACCTTTGCCCTCCCAGTGCATCTTCGCTATAAGCTCCCGTTCAGCCATGCTTAAATGATTGTATTTCCCCATAAGCACTTAGGATAGCATCTGCCTTTCTGCTCTCCCAAGTGTTGCACTTCACTATTGAACCGGCGTATGTTAAATTTTCCTCCTGCAGAATTAATTAAATACTAATTTAATTTATATTAATATTTCCAGTTTTGTCAAATATCTACTAATTTTAGGGTAATTAGTAGAAAATTTAAATTTAAATCTCTTCTCGGAAAAAAACAGGGTTCAAGGTTAACATATTAACCCGTTTTCGGCTCCTCTAAATTCCCCCTCTAAAAAGGTGACACCGTTTCTATTGACAGCGTCACCCGTTTTCCGTTTATAATGCCCTCCCCGGATAATTGGGGAGATTGTACAGGAGGACCGGATGCAAGCAATGCCATATTCCAGGCGGAATCTATTTCCCCTCGCCTATGGGAGAGGGGATAAAGGGGTGAGGGAGTTTGAACAGCGCAAAAGAAAAAAGAAGGATTTTTTATTGTATTTACAGGTACTTGCGAGATTCAGGTATGATTGTTTCAAACTTTCTTGAACGCGAAAATGCTCCCAAGTCTTTGAAATCCAAGCAAGGAAAATCGAGACCGGGGTTGAACGCCAAAAAAAAAGATATAACCCCCCATTCCCCCCTTAACTTAAGGGGGGGAGAAGGTAAGATTCCGAGATAATTAGATCGCAATGAAAAGGGCCTCCGAGTGGAGGCCCCCTGAAATATTCTTTGTAAATTGTCTTTAAGCCGCTGTGGCGGCCTGCCTGGCCGCTTTCTTTGCCGCGGCCGCGGCCATGATCTCCGGCGCGTTGAAGGTGCCGTCTATGGACTGGGTGGGGCACTTGGAGGCGCAGATGCCGCAGCCGATGCACTTCTGCTGGTCCACGGCGTGCTTCTTCTTGTGCTCGCCGCTTGCCGCCTCCACGGGGCAGACCTTCTGGCAGATGCCGCACCCGATACAGCTATCCAGCACGAATGCCCTGGGCCTCTGCGGTATGTAGTCCCTGATGGCCCCGGTCGGGCATTTCATGGCGCAAAGCCCGCAGGAGCGGCATTTGTCCACGTCTATCTTCGAGAGGTTATTCGCCACCGAGGGGGCGTCATACGGGCAGACCTTGGCGCACATATTGCAGCCGATACAGCCCACCTGGCAGTTTTTCCGGGTCTCGACGCCTTTGTCCTTTGAGTGGCAGGCCACAAGGACCTGCTTCGAGGCGGGGAGGACCTCTATGACCTTGACCGGGCAGGCCTGTTCGCACTTGCGGCAGCCCGTACACTTTGTGATGTCCACGACCGGGAGGTGGTCTTCGCTCATCGTGATGGCCCCGAAGGGGCAGACCTTGGAGCATGTCCCGTAGCCCAGGCAGCCGTACTTGCAGGCCTTGTCGCCGCCTCCGGCGAGGATCGCCGCACGGCAGTCCGGCACGCCTTCGTATATATATCTCCTGGCCGATTTGGACCGGCCGCCCTGGCACATGATGCGCGCGAACTCCGGTTCCCTGTCATCGGCCGCTTTCCCTGTTATGGCGGCCAGTGCCGCCGCCACCCCGGCCTTTCCGGGGGCGCAGAGGTTCGGGGGGACATCCGGGTTGGTGGCCACGGCCTCGGCATAGCCCTGGCAGCCGGCAAAGCCGCAGGCCCCGCAGTTTGCGCCGGGCAGGACGTTTCTCGCCTGCTCCACCTTGGGGTCCACCTTTACGGCGAATTTCTGTGCGGCTATGGCGAGCCCCAGGCCGAATACGGCCCCCAGGCCGGCAAGGAAGATGGCGGAAAATTTAAGGATTTCAAGAAGATCCACGGGGCCGGAGACATCGATGTCCCCGCCCACGCCCACCATCGGGACGAGCCCGTTCGAGACCGTCCTTATGAGTTCCAGAAGAAAATTTACTATATTGAGAGCGTCAAAATGCATTCTTGCACCCCTCTTTTTAACGCTTTTTTAAACATTTTACTTTCAAATCCATTTTACCATATTAGATTGTAATGATTACATATTAAAATTACAGTGTTATGAGCCCGGAAAATCCTATGAACGCAAGCGCTATAAGGCCCGTAAGTATGAAGGAGATCGGGAGCCCCTTGAAAGGCTTGGGGACGTCCGCGAGCTCCAGCTTCTCCCTTATGCTTGCCATGATGATGAGGGCCAGGCTGAACCCGAGGCCCGAGCCCAACCCGAAGACGAGGGACTCAAGAAACGTATATCCCTCGCCGGCGTTTATGAGCGGCACGGCAAGGATGATGCAGTTCGTGACTATAAGGGCAAGGTAGATGCCGAGCTTGTAGTAGAGGCCGGGAGAGACTTTCCTCATTATGGTGTCCGCTGCCTGCACGAACCCGGCCACGATGCCGATAAAGACCATGATCTCCAAAAACTGCAAATGTAGCGGCACCATAATGGTGTTGTAGACGACCCAGCTCAAGGCTGCGCTTATTACCATGACGGAGGTGAAGGTCATGCTCATGCCTATCGAGGTGTCCATCTTCTTAGTCACGCCAAAGAATATGCAAAGCCCAAGGTAGCGCGTGAAGACGAAATTGTTTATGAGCGAAGCGGCTACGACAAGTTCAAAGAGCCTTTCCATGTCAATGTCCTCCGCCCGAGGCGCCGCCGCCCCCGAAAAATTTTATGTCTATCCAGTTGAAGAGGCCCATGAGGAGCCCCACCACGAAAAAACCGCCCGCAGGCATTATGAATATCAGCACGGGCTTTGTGCTCACTATCGCATGCCCGAAAAGCGACCCTTTTCCGACAAGCTCGCGGAAGAAGCTTATGACGGTGAGGGCCAGGAGGAAGCCTATCCCCATCCCGAGCCCGTCGAAGAACGAGGGCACCACCTTGTTCTTGCTCGCGAAGAGCTCCGCCCTCGAAAGTATAATGGCGAAGGCCACGATGAGCTTTATATAGAGCCCTATCATCTTATAGGCGTCATGCGCGAATGCGTTAAGCGAAAGGTCCGTAACGGTGACCCACGTTGCGATTATCAGTATGTAGGCCGGAATTCTCACCCTCGGGTGGATGAATTTCCTGAATATCGAGACCGTGAGGTTCACCATCGTCTGTACGAAGAGGACCCCGACGCCCATGAGGACCCCGCCTCTAACCGTGCTTGTGACGGCAACCGCGGGGCAGAGCGAGAGGGCGACCCTGAAAATGGGGTTTTCGCCGAAGATGCCGTTCTTTATGAGACCGCCGTAGCTTATTTTCTCCGCGTGCGCGCTCATTTATTTTACCCCCTGATATTTTTCCGTAAGCATCTCGACCCCCATTTTGACCCCTTTTGTGACGGCGCGGCTCGATATCGTTGCGCCCGAGATGGCCTCTATCTTATTGGGGTCGGGCTGTTTTATCAATTCGAGCTGGCCGAGCGATTTCCCTTTGAACCGGTCCTGGAAATAGGCCTGCTCGATCTCGTCCCCCAAGCCGGGGGTCTCGGCATGGTCCAGGACTCTTATCTGCTTTATTGCCATATCCTTATTGAGGGCCACAAGCATCTTTATGTAGCTGGAATAACCCTTCCCGAAGGTGGAGGCAATAAAACCCACATCCTTGCCTTGGGCGTCCTTGGCCGTGAAGAACTCGGCGTGCTTGCCGTCAGGCGTTGTCCAATCGCCCGCCTTGGGTATGCTTGCGGCCTCCGGGACGAGGAGCTTAAGGGCCTTCTCCTGCTCTTCCGCTTTTATTTTGGCTATTCTGGGGGCGGTATTGGCGAAGACCACGGCAAGGACGGCCCCGCTTGCCACGAATATGATCACAAGGTTCAGGGTTATTTTAATTATGTCTCTCATCTATTTCTTCGCCTCCTGTTTTTTCGGGGGCTTAACGAAGCCAAATGGCTTCGATTTGAATCCCCTGTCTATGAGGGGCGCGAAGCAGTTCATGAGGAGTATGGCGAACATGACGCCCTCGGGGAATCCGCCCTTGAGCCTGATAAGCGCGGTTATGGCGCCGCAGCCGATGCCATATACGATTTGCGCCTTTCTCAGGGAAGGCCCGGTGACGTAGTCCGTGGCCATGAAGAAGGCGCCGAGCATAAGGCCGCCGGAGAGGATATGGATAAGGGGGTCCCCCGCGAAGAGGACGAGCCCTCCATCGGCCCCCTTGCCTCCGAACATCCATGTAAGGAGGGCAAGCGATCCGATGAAAGAGAAAGGTATGTGCCAGGTTATGTATTTCTTGTAAAGGAGGTAAAGGCCTCCGATAAGGAGCGCCAGCGCCGAGGTCTCGCCTATGGAGCCCGCGGTCTGCCCGACGAGCTTCTGGATATAAAGATTGCCCTTCGAGCCGAATACCTCTATGAGCCTGCCCATGCCCTCTTCCTTGAGTATCCCCAAGGGGGTGGCCGTGGTCTGGGCGTCAAAGCCCACGAACGCCGCCGTTGGCGCGTACCATGTAGTCATGGCCCGGGGCCAGGAGACGAGGAGAAAGGCCCTGCCTATCAGGGCCGGGTTGAAGATGTTATACCCGAGCCCGCCGAAGAGCATCTTTGTTACGGTTATGGCCACGAGGGAGCCGATTATCGGCACATGGACGAGGAACGGGTCAAAGGACCAGAGGGACGCGGGCAGGTTCATGCCGAGCAGGAGGCCCGTAAGGAATGCGCTCCCGTCGGAAACCGTTGCCGGCCTCGCCATCATCTTCGCCGTGGCCCATTCGAAGAACACCGCCGAGACTACCGAGAGCGCCGTGACAAACAGGGCCCTCGGCCCGAAAAAGTACGCGCCCATAACAAGCGCCGGCAGAAGCGACACGTTCACCGTCCACATGATGCGGGCGACCGAGACGTCGCTCCTTATGTGCGGGCTTACGGATACGATAAATTTCGCTTCTTCTTTCGTCACTGCCATCTTATATCCTCAGGCATCTTCTCTCCTCAGGGTTTCACCATTGATTTTCCAAGCCTTACAAGCTGAACGATGGGCCTCTTCGAGGGGCATACATATGCGCACGAGCCGCACTCGAAGCAGTCGAAGAGGTTATTGGCCTTGGCGTCCTCGTAATGGCCTTTTTCCACGAGCACGCTCAGAAGCCCCGGCTGAAGCTGCATGGGGCAGACGTCCACACAGCGGCTGCACCTTATGCAGGGCTTGTAATCGTCGGCGTGGAATATGCCCTCTTCGGGGAGGACCAGTATGCCTGAGGTCCCTTTGGTCACGGGCACGTCCAAAGAGCTTATCGCAAACCCCATCATGGGGCCGCCCGAGATGACCTTGCCCGTTCCGTTTCTCATGCCTCCGGAGGCCGCGATAAGCTCCGAAACCAGGGTGCCAATTCTCACCAGATAGTTATTGGGCTCCCTTATGCCCTCGCCGGTCACGGTGGTGACCCTTTCGATAACGGGCTTGCCAAAGCGCACGGCCTCGTATATGGCGTATGTAGTGCCGATATTCTGGACCACGACCCCCACGTCCATGGGGAGGGCGCGCGGGGGCACTTCCCGGCCCGTTGCGGCCTTTATGAGCATCTTCTCGGCCCCCTGGGGGTATTTCACATGGGGCACGCAGACCTCTATTTCGGGGTACCGGGCGGAGGCCTTCTTCATCGCCTCCACGGCATCGGGCTTATTGTCCTCGATCCCGATCATCCCTTTTTTCACGCCGAGGGCCTTCATTATGAGCAGGAGGCCGGTCACGATCTCGGCGGGCTTTTCCACCATAAGCCTGTGGTCGGCCGTGAGATAAGGCTCGCATTCCGCGCCGTTTAAGATGATTACGTCTATGGGCTTTTCTTTGGGAGGGGAGAGCTTTACGAATGTGGGGAAGGCCGCCCCGCCCATTCCGACAATGCCCGCCGCCTTTATCTTTTCCTTAATCTCTTCGGGCGTGAGGCCCATCGGGTCGGGGGCTTCCTTGAGGGGCTCCCATTCCTCTTTGCCGTCATTCTCTATTACGATAGCCTCGGTCGGGCGGCCCATCGCCGTGGGGAACTCGCCCAGGGCGATTACCTTGCCCGATACGGATGCATGGACCGGCGCCGAGACGAACCCCTCCGGCGTTCCGATAAGGGTCCCGATCTTTACTTCGTCCCCTATGGCCACCGCGGCCTTCGCGGGGGCCCCCAGGTGCTGTCTTAAGGGGATTACGACCCTTGCAGGGGCTTTAAGCGGGGTGATCTTCCTCTCTTGGGAAAGCTCTTTTTTTTCAGGCGGATGTATGCCGCCTACAAAAGTCGGCAAAGCAGTCTCCTCCTAGGAAAAGTAAATTTAGAGCCAAAAAAAGAGACATTATGAAATACCACAGAGTTCTCCTATAAGTCAAGTTACGATTTGACCGATATTTTAGGATAACATGCCGAAAGTGATTTTTTAAACATTAATGTATGAAAAATAACTTCTTTTCATATCCCGTGCGATGTTTCCTTTGTACCCGGTGGCGGAGATATTTTCCCTCTCCCGATGTAACTTTTGGAACCAATTTTTCCGGCCAACTCCCGCCCCGAAATTGCCTGTAAAGACCTGTTCCGGGGAATTTAGCTTTTAAAAAAAGGCACTCTGAATGGATTTCAGGGCGGCAGGATGGATTCAATGCCATCCGGCAGAATCAGGCACGGGAATTGCATTTTCAATCCAGGTAACAGAGGAGGCTTTTAAAAGGACCATTTTGAGAAAAAGCCTGATCCCCTTTACATTCATATTTTTTATTTTGCCCTATGATGCCTGGAACCTCCCGGCTCCCCGGCAAGGGGTCTCCCCCAGCCTGTATTCCCCGACCCATCTGATATGCAGCGCTCAGGGCCTTCCCTTTCCGATCAAGGATATGGAAGAGAAAAAACGCCGGCTCTCTTTCTATAAAAAGGCCTTTGACGAGATTTTGGAAAAGGGGGCGCGAGTCGGGGAGGAGGCATTCAGCGGGGACGGGAAATCATATTATTACTTCTCGCAAGTGCTTGACGGCACTACATGCATGTACGAGGCGACCGGGGACATTGCTTATCTCGAGAGGGCCCTAAAGTGGGCCGAGATAATGGCTTCAAAAGCCACGGTAATAGATAAAGACGGAAGGAAAAACTGGAAGGGGGAGCATGTTTACGGTTCGGTTTCCGTCTCGCATATGCACCACGAGCTTGTTGCCGGAATGGAGATGCTGCGGCTGGCGCGCGTCATCATGACCGATCCCGATCTCAATGGGCCCTATGGCGCGCGGGCACGGAATGTGCATCGCTTCGTGAGGGACCATATAGTTGACAAATGGCTTTACAAGAGAGGGAATCTCTCCTGGTTCATGGAGGACGTTTCCGACTACAAGGACACCTTTAATCTGAAGACGGCAAACCTGACCCGGTTGTGCCTTGATCTGTATTTAATAGGAGGGGACACGAAATACCGGGAGCTGGCAAGGGGCTTCGGCCAGAGCTTTAAGGACCGTCTCAGGCCTTACAAAGGAGGGCTGATATGGGACTGCGGGATTGGCTGGGAAGGGTATGGTTCCGTCGATACCGCCCATGCCAACCGTTATCCCTATATGGCGGTCGAGCTCTACAGGGCGGGCATTGTGATGACGCTTGAAGACTTGAAGGGACTTGCCGAATTGTTCTCGAACGTGATCTGGAATAAGTCCTATTCCAACCCGCGTTTCACGAATTTCATCAATGGCTCGAATGGGATTTACCGTTCGAGGGGCCCCTGGGCAAACGGCTATATAGTCTCCGGGTGGATGAACCTGGGAGAGGTCGCCCCGGAGGTGCAGGCCATAGGAGACGCCGTCCTTCTGGCCATCCTGTCGGGCAAACGCAACCCCTCGCTTGATTATATGGATACGGAGAGGGCAAGAGTTCAGCTTATAGGGCGACTGGCCAGGAATCTCGTACCCACCCCAAAAAACCGCGGGTGATAAAATGGACCAGAAGAATTCTTTTCCGGGCGTTGCCGAATATGGTTTAGGGGTCCCTTCCCTCAAGGCCTTCGATAACGGGCATATCGTTTTAGGAAAAAAAGTCCCCTCTTCGAGTCTTGATGAGGACGGCTACAGCCTTTACTGGGAGGGGCTCCTGTTTGTGGGCGGAGTCCCGTGCGGGACCGAATCCGCAAGGGCCTTTGTCCGGGAGGTAAAAAAGTCCGGAATTCAAAGGGCCTGCGGGGTCCTGAAGGGCGTCTTCTTTCTTCTTGTAAGGGAGAATATCTCGGGGGCGAGCTTTGCCCTGGTGGATAATTCCGGCCTCTATCACGCCTTTTGCTCGGACCGGATGATCTCCAATTCCTTCCTGAGCCTCGTAAAAAAGGAAGGCCTGAGGTCGGAGGACCTGGATATCGATTCGGTCATCGAGTTCCTCCATTTCGGGTATATCTATTTCAACAGGACATTCTTCGGTCCCATAAGGAAACTCGAATCGGACAGGATCTATCATGTCCCGGACGGCTCGGACAAGGTCCGCGTGCTGAAGAAGTCCATACCCTCAATAGACGAACCGATCGCTAATGAAAACGGCGGATTTCTCGGGTATATGGAATCCGTTTCGGGGTCCCTCAAAGGCTCGAGGGTCAGCATTGACCTCACAGGAGGCATTGATTCGAGGCTCCTTGGAGTGGTTTTGAACTATTTCGGGCTTGAATTCGAGGCCTGTATTTCCGGAATAGATGCCTGCGAGGATATCGGCATCTCGGAGAAAGTGGCCCGGACCATCCGGTCGCCGTGGCATTGGCTCCGCCATTGGCCGGAGGGCCTGGAATCCGATTTGCAGGATATCTTCCTCGCAACGGAAGGACTGCAGGATTTCCTGACATACCACCGCCTGTTCCAGATGAACCAGTCACGGCTTGGCAGGGGGATCGAGGTCATGCTCTCCGGAGCGGGCGGGGAGCTTTACAAGGATTTCTGGTGGCTGCAGGACTTCCCCTTCTATTCGAGAAAATCTCCGGACCTGGAGAAGCTTATCTCATACAGGATCATGCCGGTGGAACCGGACCATAAGCTCCTCGCCCCCGGGCCGGCGGAAAGAAGCAGGGCCCTCAGAAGAGAATTGGCGTCCAGTCTCGGGAAATTCGTCCTGGGGACAAATACCCAAACCTACGACAACATCTATTTCCATTACAAGGTGAAAGAAGTTGCGGGAAGGTTCCTTACTTCCCACAGCTCCTTCCTGAAATGCTTTGCTCCCTATCTGGACCCGGAGGCGGTGCGCATAGGGTTCAATCTGCCGAGAAGGAAACGGTTTTTCAGTTATTTCCACAGGACGCTTATAACGGGGCTGAACCCATCGGCAGCCGCCCTGCCCACAACTGAGGGCGGCATCTCGGTCTCGTCCAAACCCGCCTGCATGGCGGGAGATATTTACAAGTATGCGAAGGACAAACTGAAACGCCTTTCAATAAAAATAGCCCAACATTCAAACAGGGCGGCAGTGCAGCGGGGCCCCGACCATCCTGAATTATTCGGCTTGGCCAGAAGGGCGGACAGGACGAGGGTATCTCTTGAGCTCCTGAAGGAGAAAGGCATTTTGAATAAAAGCCTCGCTCTCGAAGAGGTCAAGGACAGGTATCTCGGCAGGATGCTCTCGTTGCATTTTCTTATGCAATATGCCGATTCGGACGTGAAAGCCGTTTCAGCCCCGCGCAAATCCCTGCCGGTCCGCCTCGCGTGAAGATAGAGGAAGCCCGGCAAAGACGATTCCCCTTGCCGGGCTGAGCCAGCCCGTATTTGAATCCCCGCAGGCCGTCCCCCTTCCCTCCGGATTTCATTTCCCATCGCTTTTTCTGTGACAAACATTACAGCATCTTTATTCCTCCCGTCCCTATACTAAGTAAGTACCTGATCGTTCTTTCAAAAACGCGGAAGATTTTTTCAAGGTAGGTTTTCCGAAAGGGTAAACTCCGGGTGACCGGAGGGCACAAAGCCGCGGGTCCCGCAGCTTCCGGCGCGGGACAGCCGGGCCGCCGAAGAAGCCGGCATCCGGGTTTTGCCCTTTCATAGGGCGGCAACTCACAGGGCCTGTTTCCATCCCACACGGAAACAGGCCTTTTTTGTCTTTGAGAGAGGAGGCGGCAAAGGTGAAGACAAATCGGCCCAAGTGGGCAGGGGAAAGCGGGCAAAAACGGCTCAGGCTGTTTCTGCTTGCATTAAGCACGGCATTTGTTCTCGGGACGGGACCGGTGTCCGATGCCGCTCAGAGCACCGCTTATTATCAAAGCTATTTTGATAAAGAGTATGGCGCAAATTCCAGCAGGTTCAATTCCATGGTCAATTCCGGCGACAGTGTGGATTATTATTATTTTGCGCAAGTGCTTGACGGCACTACATGCATGTACGAGGCGACCGGGGACCTTGCTTATCTCGAGAGGGCCCTCAAGTGGGCCGAGACAATGGTTTCAAAAGCCGCCATAATAGACAGGGACGGAAAGAAAAACTGGAAGGGGGACTATGTCTACGGTTCGGTTTCCGTCTCATATTTGCACCATGAGTTTGTCGCCGGGATGGAAATGCTCCGCCTGGCGCGCCTTATCATAACCGATGCCGGTCTTAACGGCGGCTATGGCCCGCGCGCCCAAACAGTGTATCAATTTGTAAAAACCCATATAGTGGATAAACAGATTTATACGAGAGGCAATCTCTACTGGTTCGAGAACGACGCGGCTGATTACGGGAGCGCCCTAAGCGCCAAAACAGCAAACCTGGCCAGGCTTTGCCTTTACATTTACCAGATAGGCGGAGATGCCAAATACCGGGATTTGGGAGACACATTCGCTCAAAGCTTCAAGGAACGACTCCAACCCTATGGAGGAGGTCTGGTCTGGGATTTAGGTTATAATGAGGATGACGACAGCTATCCTGCCCCGGACACCGCCCATGCCAATCGACACCCGTATATGGCAGTTGAATTCTACAGGGCGGGCAGAGCGATAACCCTTAATGACCTGAACGGACTTGCCGCGCTGTTGTCAAACAAGATATGGAACCAATCCTATTCAGACCCCCGCTTTACGAATTTCATCGACGGTTCGAATACAACTTACCTTTCGAGGGGTGCTTGGGCAAACGGCTATATTGTCTCCGGATGGATGAACCTGGGAGAGGTCGCCCCGGAGGTGCAGGCCATAGGAGACGCCGTTCTTGAGGGGATAATAGCAGGCGTGAGAAACCCCTCGCTCGATTATATGAACCATGATAGGGGGCGAACTCAACTGGTGGGCCATCTTGCAAAGAATCTGGCCTTGAATACGTCTCCTCCGCCGACCCCTGAGCCGACCCCAACACCTGAGCCATCGCCGACACCGGACCCCATTCCAACCGATCCGGGCATAACCGATCCTGTCCCCATAGAGGAGCCCATTGCCACTCTGCCTGCTCCTCCAGCCGAGCCGGAACTTATTTTCCCGGGCAATGGGGAAAAGGTGCCCACTTCTGTTAGTTTTAAATGGAAGAAATCGAAGGACCCCAATGGAGATCCCGTTACATACGGACTGAAGCTGTGCAAGGACAGTTCCCTTACCGACTGCACCACACACAATATATTTGCCCGCGGGAATCCGCTCTATTATGCGGGCCTGGGCGGGTCTCTCTCCGGGCTCCTGTTCCTTACAATCTTCATTGCCGGGGGCATGAGGAAGAAAAGGATGCTCCTCGTCTCCATCCTCCTCCTCTCCGTGCTCCTGATTTCCTGTGGAGGAGGAGGGGCCGCGGACGATTCCCCGGCTGTCCCGGGGGAGGTCAGTTATTTTGTCTCCGGCCTGAGCAGCAGTACAACATATTATTGGCAGGTCACGGCGGACGACGGAAACCAGGGGATAAGCACGAGCGAAGTACGGGGCTTCGTGACCGAGTAAAATCAAATCAGGAAGGAAAGTGCCCTTTTTTCGGGGCCCTTTCTTTCACCTTAATCTCATAGGCAGTTTAGAAATTTTTTTGAGCTCCTTGAGGCGGTCTAAATGTAAGATTGGTGCCGAAGGGGGGATTTGAACCCCCACGGAGTTGCCCCCACCAGACCCTGAACCTGGCGTGTCTGCCAGTTCCACCACTTCGGCTCCTGTTTATTATCGAATGAATGGCATGTTCAGGTCAATATCGGGGGGGAAAGCCAGAAGGGTAAGACCTTCAGGCCGCCTTTGCCTTGTGCAGGTTTTCAAGGACCCACATCCTGACCAACTGGAGATAGCCGATGCCTTTCTTTTCGGCTATTTTCTTCAACTCCTCGATTGTATTTTCATCGAGCCTCAAAGAGACGAGTTTTTTCTTCGGGCGGGTAAACTTGACCCTGACCTCCTTTGTTTCCGCCAGATAGTCGGCGGTGTCGTGTGTTGCCCAAAAATCCGCCTCTTCTTTTTCCGATTTAAATTTAGGTATCTTTTTCATGCCCTTATCTCCTTCTATAGAAAGACTTTTCTCTTTCGGTCATGTCTCTTGCGGTTATTGTCCTGAAGACGCCTTTGCCTTTGTTTGTCCCTACGACCAGAAGGTATCTTCCTGCATCCGTAATTCCATAAATCAGATAACGTTTATCCGCGGTTTTCCTGACATACGGCTTGTTGACGCACGCTTCCTCGACTTCATCCGGGACCACATTGTGTCCCAATATGTGCTCGATATTGCCTTCGTCCCATTCAAATTCCCTAAATATCAATAAATGGCCGCCAATATATCTATTAGATGTCTATAAGATAGCGCTGAGATGATGGACTTGTCAAGGGGGAAACATAGGATTCAAGAATACTCACTGAGCTTAAATCCAGTAGAAAATTAGAATCTTATTTAATGACCTCGATACCCCATTTTGTACGGCCCCAGACAAGCTCACCCACTACTGGGCTCGCTGCTCCAAAAACATCAAATGATATTTTTCTCGGCCTCTGCGTATTTCGTTTCCTCGGATAGGGGTCTCTAATATAAATTGAATTGTTATCAATCCAAACGACGACTGCAAAATGCGGATATGGTTTTTCTTGTTTTTCCGGCCTAATAAGGCAATAAACTATAACCGGGTGCTTCCGAGAAATCGCTTGACGAACTGATAGGAGCTTGGCCTTGTAATCGGCACCTTTTATTATCTGTGTGACAAAATCAAGTTTCGTCAATGCACGAATGATATTTTCTTTTTTGGTTCCCGATTTTCTCCTAATATTATTATTCATTGTAATTTCAAGAGTTGATAGCCATTCCGTTGCAGTCATCTCTTTTTTTTCTTTTTTGTAGTAATAGTCGGCAACCATTCTGATGGACATTGGACCGCATGAATAATCGTTTTCTGCTTGGTAATGCTGTGGGAGATCGAGAATCACTGCCAGTTCCCTACGAATGCCTGCCGATTTCAAATAACACACCGCACCTTAGACAAAAATAGGTCCTTTCCCATTGATCGAAGGCACGCTTATACTCTTCTTCCTGTCGGGCTTGCTTTTGCTTTCAGGAGGGAAACCATTTGAAATAACCCTGATATATACAAAAGACAAGAAAGCCGAGTGCTACAAATCCGCCGGTGATCTTGCCGTACGAAAAGATAAGAAAGACACAAGTCGAAATAAACAGAAGGACAGAGGGATAGGCGCAATATTTCCATTGATCAATAATTTTGGCTGGCGTAGGCTTAATTGGCGGACTAAGCTTAGCGGCCAATTCTGAAATTATTGAACCCCCACTTAAACCAATGCCCGCATTAATACCACTGCTCCCCCCGCCAAGACCTACTGTCGTTGCTTTTAGCTTTGTTACTCCCGAAGATACCAATATGGAGGCTTTCTGAATATTCTCTGAATTACAGGAAGGACATTGAAAAGATTTGCAAACAGAGATGTTTTCCATTATTTCTTCTCCATCTCAATATAGTTCAATTTAGTGCAGAAAAAACCAACAAAATTTCTGGTTGTAATTTACCCCTTTAGAGGAACTCTTTTCAAGCAGAAATTTCAGGAAGCAAGCATCTGTCCGGTTTGATTTTAAAAGTCGTGAGGTTCGGGGCCGCAGGCCCCGTTAAGAAAATAAGGGTGGGCGGGTGGGAATAAGGATTTAAAGTCGCTGGATTCCGGCTTTCGCCGGAATGACAAAGAAAAAAGAAGAGCGCAAAGGAAAAAAGAATGACAGGAATCAATTTAGAAGAAAATCGGGGGATTGGGGCAGAGCCCCAAAAGATTAAAGATTCTCAGTCATCTCCCAGATGCCGCAGGGGCAGATGCCGGCGCAGAAGCCGCACCCGATGCACTTCTCGTCGTTCACCACGTACTCGAACCCGCCGCCCGGCAATTCCTTGCGCCCTATGGCGCCCCAGTAGCAGATGTTTTCGCACATATGGCAGTCGCGGCACGTGGCGCAGGAGAGGCAACGATTGGCTTCGTTTTCGGGGGTCGGGGGCAGGGCTTCCCCCCTGCAAAGGTCGTAGTAGAGGGTCTTTATGCGCTCATAGGGGATAACGTGGCGTTTTTCGGGCATGTAGTCGTAGCGCATGAGATCGGCGTGTATAAGGTTTGCCGCCTCGCGCCCGTGCCCGATGGCATGGGTCACAAGGCCCGGCCTCGTAGCGTCACCAATGGCATAGACCTTGGGGTCGGAGGTCTTTCCGAGTTCGTCAACCGTTATCCAGCCGTTTTTGTCCCTGTGTATGTCTTCGGGTAAAAAGTCCACGATCGGGGTCTCGCCCACAGCCACGACGAGGAGGTCGGCCTTAAGGGATTCCCCGTCTTTAAAATGGATTGTCCTTGTCCTCCAGTCGTATTTATCGGTGAATTTGGGCCAGAGGATTTTAGTGCCCTTTTCGAGGGCCATCTCCATCTCTTTTCCGAAGGCCGCGGGTTTCTGGATATCCACGGCCGTCACAGTTGCCGCGCCGCAGTTATATGCCTGTGTGGCCACGTCCATGCCCACGTTCCCGGCCCCGATAATGACGACCGCTTTCCCTTTAAGGGCGGGCATCTTCTCCGTGTTTATCCCCCTCAGGAACTCATAGGCGCTTACGGCTTTATCGGAGCCCTCGAAGGATATCATTCTCGGCCTGTGCGCCCCGCATGCTATCACGACCATTTCATTGGCGTCATAGATCTTCTTGAATTCTTTCTTATTTACCTTATTGTTCAGGTGTATTTTCACGCCCATCTCGCCGAAGCGCTCAAGCTCTTTCCGGAGGACCTCCTGGGGGAGCCTTTCACGGGGGATGCAGATCTCGAGCTTTCCGCCAAGCTTGTCTTCGGCCTCGTAGAGGTCAACCGTATGCCCCTTTAAGGCAAGCTGCCATGCCGCCGACAGGCCCCCGGGGCCTCCGCCGATCACGGCCACCTTCCTGCCGGTCTTTTTGGCCTTTTTCGGGGCCTTTAGCTCCATCGAGGCCCTGCCAAGCTCCTTTACGTCTATAGGCTTATCGATAAAGAGCCCCCTCGTGCAGGACTGCATGCAGAGGTTGGGGCATATCTGGCCGCATACCGTGGCCGGAAGCGGGCTGTATTCGAGGACGAGGCCGAGGGCCTCCTTGTATTTTCCTTCCCTCAAGAGGGCGGTCCTTTTATGCGTGGGTATGTGCGTGGGGCAGTTATAGGCGCACGGCGGCTGGTATTTCTCCTGGTTCCAGACCGGCTTGTTCCTTCTCTCTTCCCCTGTTGTTATATAGGGCAAAAGGGTCCTTTCGTGAGTCAAATAGGCCCCGAAGATTCCGCCCGCGCCAACTTCTTTCTCCCAGACGTTTTCCATGAACTGGACGGTGTTGGCGGCCTTCTTGCGTTTTAAGGCGGCCTTTTCCGCCGGGGTGAAGGCGATGAATTTCTTCCAGTCGTTTATGTCTCTTGTAAGCTCTTCGTAGTACTCGGTCCGATGAATGGCCTCGAGGAAAGGCTTCATATTCGCCGTGAGCCACTCCCAGTCCTCGGGGGTGAGTTCGAGGAGTTTTACGTCTTTTTCCGAATAGCCCTGTATGGGGCCGCGGAAATAGATCGTCCCGCCCACCATCCCAACGCAGGGGCGATAGCCAAGAATGTTTTTGGGGTTCCGGGGGTTCACGCCGCAGACTACGGCCTTGCCCCCCGCCTTAAACTCGGCAAAAGAGTCTCCCACGTCCCTGAAATACCAGGACTGCGGGGGCTCGAAGCGGGGATTATGCTTTGTGAGGGTATCGGAGCGGGCCCCGGCGCTCCCCTGCACATATAGGACGCCCTGGGCCGCCGCATTGAAGGCGCCGTTTGTGACGTCCCCGAGGACGGTAATTTTGGCCCCGCAGTTTATCCAGCCTATGTCGTCCGAGGCGCTCCCGTTCACGGTTATCTCCGTGCCGGGCATGCCCATGCTCCCGCAGCGCTGGCCCACGGGTCCCTCGATGGTTATACGGACAGGCTCGGGCTTTTCGGACGGACGGTTATTATCCGGATATTGCGGCCAGATGCGCCCTCCTATCCCGTGCTGGCCGTCCGCCACGATCCGGAGCTCGCGCGCCCCCTTCTTCACGGCCTCCTGTATGCGCTCCTCAAGGACCTTCGAAGAGACCCGCTGGCCTTCTATGTTCCCCAGGATGGTGACTTTTCCGTTAGCAGACATAACTAATCTTGAGCCTCTCGGCTATCCCCTGGTCGTCGGTGCTCAAGCCGTCCGACATCCCTATCGGAAGCTCGGTGCTCCGGCCCATGGGGGCGAATATCTTTTTAAGCTCCGTATCTGCGGCCCTGAATACGTCCACAAGCCTCTCGGCCACCTTTGCCGAATCCAGCCGCCTGTACAGTTTCGGGTCCTGCGTTGTGATGCCCCTCGGGCACCTGCCCGTGTTGCAGAGATTGCAGCGGTTGTTCTCGTCGCCGAGGCAGTCCGCCGTGGCCTGCATCAGGTATTTCCCTATGGAAACCGCGGATGCGCCAAGCATTATCAAGGCCGCGGCATTGGCCGCCAGGTTTCCTTTTTTCCCGATGCCCCCGGCCCCTATGAGCGGGAGCTCGTTCTGCTTGCCCTGGGCCACGAGGTCCAGGTAGCATTCCCTGATATTGGATGCGATGGGGTGCCCCATTTTGTCCATCGAGACGTTATAGGCCGCCCCGGTCCCGCCGTCCTCTCCATCAATCGAGAGGGCCGCCGCGTAAGGATTGCGGGCCAGGTTGTTCAACACGGCCTTTGCCGTCCTCGTGCCGGATATCTTGGGATAAACGGGCACGCGGAAGCCCCAGGCCATGGACATGGACTGTATCATCTTGGCAACCGCCTCTTCGATGGAATACTTCGTCTGGTGCGTGGGCGGGCTTGCAAGGTCCACAAAGCGGGGCACACCCCTGATGCTCGCGATAAGGTTCAGCACTTTATATGACATTAGAAGGCCGCCGTCGCCGGGCTTTGCCCCCTGCCCGTACTTTATCTCTATCCCCGCCGGGTCCTCCTTCATGTGCGGAAGGGCATGGATTATCTCGTCCCAGCCGAAATAACCGCTGGCTATCTGCAAGATGAAATACTTGAGGAACCGGGATTTTAAGAGCCTTGGCGGCATGCCGCCCTCGCCCGAGCACATGACCACGGGCATCCCCAAGACCTCGTTCAGGTACGCGATGCCCATCGCAAGCCCTTCCCACATGGGCGGGGAAAGCGCCCCTACGGACATGCTGCCTATCATTATGGGATATATCTCCCGCACGGGCGGCACAAAGATGTCTTTGCCTTTGTCCACAACGAGTTTTCCGTTTTCCGCTTTAATGGGGAGGTCTTCCGGGGGAAGGATCCTACCCAGGAAGGTCCTCAGGTGGAACTCGTGCCTTCCCGCGTCCAGGGCCGGATCCGTGAGCATCGAAATCCTCGTGAACTTGAGCCTGTCCAGGGTCCCCGGCATGGGGTCGTTTCGCCTCCCGCCACGCCTTACCGGCTCTCCGCCGCGGTTTTTCATTGTGAGGAACTTGTTATGCGGGTTGAACTCGGGTTTTATGGCGTCATTGGGGCAAACGAGATAGCACATGGCGCACCCCACGCAATAGCGGTCGATATCAGTAACCTGCTTAACGACCTGTTTAATCCTCCGCACGGGCTTGGGGGTGGGGGTGGGCCCTTCGGAATAGACGACGCGCTCCAGTTCCACCTCGGGCACGATGGCCTTCACCGGGCAGACCGCCGTGCACTGCCCGCATCGCTTGCAGCGGTCGTCGCTCCAGCGCACTATGTACGGGAACTCTTTTAAAGTGAGTTCGTGGTTATGGTCTAAGCGCCTCTCTAAACGCCTTCCAGTTGGTTCCATACCTGCGCCTCTTCCGCCCTGGGAGGGATTATCACCATGTCGTATTTCATCGGGAAGATGTCTTTGGATTTTTCCCTCTGCGGTATCGCCTTATCCAGGCCGCACTCCTCGCTCATAAGCGCGTATTTCCCGTTTACGCCGCCCACCGCGCCGGGGCGAAGTTTTTTCGAGTCCTGCACCATGAAGCATGTCCCGTCAGGAGTAAAGCCTATCACGCAATTGGGGCCGTCTATCACAAGCATCCTCAGCGAGGAGCGTATAAGGAAAAGGGCCTCGCGGTCGGGTCTTCGCTCCATATCGGGCCGCTTAAGGGGGGTGATAACGTCCTTGTAGTAAGTGAGCGGATATCCTAATTCGTGATGCACATAGTGGAGTATATGAGTGAAGACCTCGCTGTCGCTCTGGTAGCCGATATAGCCGGGGTTTCCCCTGCTCATCAGGTACTCTCTTATCGGCACGAAGGCCGTGTTCTCGCCGTTTGTCATGGAGCCGTAGCCCTGGATGAAAAACGGGTGGCAGGCATAAAGGTTTATGCCGTAGTTCGTGTTCTGCCTCCCTTGGGCGAGGATGATCCTGGCCTTAAGGTCTTCTTTCTCCAGGCCGAAATATTCCGCGAGGGCAAGCGGGTCCCCCACCTCTTTAAGCGTTATCACGTCCGGATAGAACGAGAATACGACTATGGACTCGTCTATCTTGCCGTTTGAGGGCGGGCTCACCATATGGCGAAGGGCGAGCCTCGTCTTCATAAGGAGGTCTTCCTTATCTTTCCAGGGCTTGTCCTTGTACTGGGCGGGGTAGTTGTAAAAATTCGAGAAATAAGAGTCCCTGAGCGTTACACCGGGGACGGGGCGCACCTTGGGTTTCCATGAGTGGACGAGAGTAAAACCCCTCTCGCTCATCGCCCGGTCTATCTTTTTATAGCCCTCGTGGGTGCAGGTGCCCGAAAGCGCGGGATACCCCTTAAGGGGCTCCGCCCAGCCCCCCAGGTCCTTCAGGATAAGGCCCATCCCGGAGCCGTCGTGGCCCTCTTTCATCGTCTCCAGGGCATAGATGTTCTCGAGGGGCGAAAAATACTCCGCAGATGTTATTGCTGCTAAACGGCACATCCGTTCTTTTATCTCCTATATTAGATGGCATATGATTGCCGTCTTTTAATATAAGATGTGAAAAACAATTTTGTCAAATAAGAAAGGAAGGCGTGTTCTAATTGCGGGAGAGGGCCTTTTTAGTATAAAAAAACCTTTGTAAAACAGTGAAATGCGTGAGGATGAACATTATCCAGAGGGCGGGTATTATAAGGCCGGTAACGGCCCCGATTGACAGGAGTATTATCCTTTCCGGGCGCTCCATGATGCCGATTTTGCACTCCACGCCGAGCCCCTCGGCGCGGGCCCGCGCATAGCTGACTAAAAAGGCCCCGAGGAGGGTCCCCAGCGAGAGTAAAAGGGCCGTATGGTTTTCCCTCAGGTTATAGGCCAGGGCCAGGAAAAGGAACCCGTCCGAATAACGGTCCAGAAAGGAATCCAGATACGCCCCGAAAGAGGTCGTCCATCCGTTCACGCGCGCCACTATACCGTCCAGCACGTCGAGAAGGCTCCCGAGAAGGACCAGTATCCCTCCCCAGAACAGGTCGTATGAGAGGACCAGAGCGGCAAGGCTTGTGGAGGCAAACCCGATCAGGGTGATGGCGTTTGGGCCAAGCGGGCTGTTTTTGAAAAACCGCGCTAAATGCCGGTCAAGGAAATGCCCGTATTTTTCGCCTATCATTGATTAATTGGGGCGTTTCCCGGAGATGAACTCCTCAACCATTTCGCGCGCCACGTTATCCGGGAACTGCTTTGGCGGGTGCTTCATGAAATAGGCGGAGGGAGACAAGAGGGCCCCGCGATGGCCCCTGTCCAGCGCCAGTTTCATGCACCTTACGGCGTCTATCACCACCCCGGCGCTGTTGGGGGAATCCTCGACCGATAGCCTCAGCTCAAGCTCTATCGGGATGTTGCCGAATATGCGGGCCTCCATGCGTATGAAGCATACTTTATTGTCGTTTAACCAGGGTATATAATCCGAGGGGCCGATATGGATTTTATCGTTCTCGAGGGGGTTTTCCATCTGGCTCTGGACGGCCGCCGTCTTCGATATCTTCTTGGATTTAAGGCGGGCCCTGTCCAGCATATTCAGAAAATCCGTGTTCCCGCCCACATTAAGCTGATAGGTCTTGTCGATTTTGACGCCCCTGTCCCTGAAGAGCTTTGTAAGCGCCCGGTGCACTATCGTGGCCCCGACCTGGCTCTTTATGTCGTCGCCGATTATGGGGAGCCCCCGTTCCTCGAACCTCCTGGCCCAGGACTTCTCCGAGGCGATGAAGACCGGGACGCAGTTTATGAAGCCAAGGCCGGACTTAAGGGCCTCCTCGGCATAGAAGCGGGTGGCCTGTTCGCTCCCTACCGGCAGATAGGAGAGGAGCATCCGGGCCCCGCTCTCCTTCAGGGTCTTCGCCACGTCAGCCGGTTTCTTTTTGGCAAGGAGGAACACCCTGTCATCGGAATATCCGTTCATGTGGTTGGCTATGCCGTCCAGGGGGTTGCCCATCCGGACGAGCGTCCTGCTCCGCACTTTCCCGTTAATGTTCTTTGTGCAATTGGGGCAGGCGAAAACGGCCTGGGAGAGCGGCTTCCCGACTTTTCTTTTGTCCACGTCGAAGGCGGCCACGACCTGGATGTCGCCCGCCCCGTAGGGGCCCACTTTCTCGTGCATGAGGCCAAGCGTCCTGTCCGGGTTTTTCCCGTCGAGGCCGCGATAATATTCGATCCCCTGTATAAGGGAGCTTGCGCAGTTGCCGATGCCCACTACCGCTATCCTGATCTTGCCCATCAAACCCCACCTTGTCTTAAATCGTATTTTTGCGGGCCGGAGAACCCGGTCTCCCGGTGCGGCGCGCCGGGACACAACACTCTGTATGGACCCGTGTCCATAACCCGCCCCGCCCCCGAATCATGTCAAAAAAGGCCCGTTTACTTCATTTGAGGCTCATTTCGTTCTGCGCCGCTTGTAAAGAAGCGCGATAACGTCCTCGAGGCTCAGGTTGTACTCGGTCGCCAGGGCGTCCAAGGACTCCTCGCAATAGCTGACGAATTTCTTCCAGATGCGGTTGACCGTGTCTTTGTCTATCCCGGCCGTGGCCGCGGCCTCCCTGAAGCTCATCCCCTCAAGGAGATACCGGATCACCTCGCCCACCTTGGTCTCTTCCGTGTGAAGACCGAAGGAGACCTTGAAGCGGCGCTCCGAGAAGCGGCTGGAGCATGTCTTGCACTTGAGGAGCCGCACCTGTCCTTTGCCGTAATGGTTCCTGAGCACGATATTGCCCCGGCCCCTCTTGCCGTAATCCGTGCAATATCTGTTGATGCAGAAAAATTCGCCCAGTAGGCTTGCGCGAGGCATGTAAAATTTATACCCGAAAGGCGGCAGGGAGTCAAGGAAAATTTTTAAATAAAGTGGGGACAAGAGGAGAGGCGGGGCGGGCGGGCCGCCTGCCCGCCCTCTCTATTCAGGAGCAGTTTCTGTTCCTGTTTTTGATTCCGCTCTGTCCCTTACAAGGCTCCTTGCCGCTATCCCCACAATCCCCAGCGCAAGCACTATCAAGGCTATCGAGAACCCTATAAGGAGAGGGTTATGGGAGGGGATGTATTCTTTTTTCAGAAGATAGAGAAGAGAGGCTATCGTGGTTGCCACCATGAAGGCCGCGGGGAGGATCGTGAAGACCGCGCTTTTCCCCCTCTTTAAAAGCCATGCGGATACCGTTATGAGCGTCAGCGCCGAAAGGAGCTGGTTAGCCGAGCCGAAGACGGGCCAGATGGCAAGGAACGCCTGCTTGTACCCCAGAAGGAACATGAGCGCGGCGGAAAGGCCGGCATTAAAATGGTATGAAGCGAGTAGCTTATTGGGCTTTTTGAATACGGCAAGCCATAATTCCTCGAAGAGATACCGGTTGAGCCTCACGGCGGTATCGAGCGTGGTTATGAGGAACCCCTCTATGAGGAGGATGCCGAATATCGTGCCCGCGTAGACCGGGAGCCCAAGGGCCTTGTTTATCATCGTGCCCATGCCCAGAGAGAAAGCGAGGATCGGGTTGGACTTCCCCGCTTCCGGAAAAACTATCTTCATGTAAAGGCCGGAGTCGAGGACGGAGGCTATTGTAATAAGCACGACTACGGCCAGGAGCCCTTCAAGGAGCATGCCCCCGTAGGCCACCTTTCTGGCCTCCGATTCGCGCGAGAGCTGTTTAGAGGTGGTGCCGCTTGCCACAAGGCTGTGGAAACCCGAGATTGCCCCGCAGGCAATTGTAATAAATAGCACGGGCCAGATGAGCCCGAGCTTTTCCGTGCCCAACCCGATGCTGAAGGCCGGGAAGGCGATTTTCATCCCGCCGAGCCCGCCCGCAAATATGCCAATAATAAGGGCCGCGATGCCGCCGTAGAGGATGAAGGCGTTCACGAAATCCCTCGGCTGAAGTACTACCCACATCGGAAACCCCGCCGCGAAAAAAACGTAAACGGTTATAAGGAGCATCCAGATTGTGGCGTTTATGTTTACCGGGAATTGAAGGCCCATGTAAATGGAAAAGACTGCCACAAGGACCGCAAGGGGGGAAAGGACAGCCATGCGCGCTCGTTTCTTGTAAATCAGATAGCCAAGGAGAGGCGAGAAGAGGGTTATGATGATAACGGATGTTGAGGCCACCCCCCCGATCCTCCCTTTAAGCTCCCCGGTGGCCGCGTCTTTCACCGTCTGGAGGATATGGCTCCCCTCGGGGATGCCGAGGCTCTTCAAAGGCGCAACCGATGAGAGAGCCGTGGCCGTGAGCCCCAGGAATGCCGCCGTCACGAGGAGGATCATGGTAAGAGTGAAGAGAATGAAAAGTATGTAACCCGCCCTCCCGAGCGTCCGGTCCGTGATCTCGGCTATCGAGCGCCCCTTGTTCCGGAGACTCACGAAGAGGGCCGTGAAATCATGGACCGCGCCGAAGAAGACGGCCCCGATTATGAGCCAGAGCCACGCGGGATAAAACCCGTATATAAGGGCCACCGTTGGCCCCACTATGGGGCCCCCTCCCGCTATCGCCGAGAAATGGTGCGCGAAAACAACGGGCCATCTGACCGGGACGTAATCGCGGGCGTCCTCTATCTCTTTTGCGGGCGTGGGATTGGAGTCATTGGACTCGAAGACGCGGCTTATATAGCCGCCGTAAATGCGGTAGGCGAGGAGAAAGGCGGCGAGGCTTATAAAGAGGATGAAAAGAACATTCATGCGTTTATTTTAAGACCGGGGTTCTATTATTGGCAAGAAAGACAGGGCACAGCAAGCCGTGCCCCTACGTCATACAGTAATGCACATCATTCCTGCTGTAGGGGCGGGGCTTGCTCCGCCCTGTGTTATATGACCAATTCTCCCTTTCCAACCATTTGCACCTTACCGCCCACGTAAATAATCATCTTGCCTCTCTCGTATTCCCCTTTAATGTAGAGTTTTGACGGGCGGGAGACCTCGTACCCCTGTTCTATCGAGAGGCATATCTTATCCGTGCCGAAGTACCTGTGCTTTAAAAGATAACCCGCGAGGCAGCCGGCGGCGCTCCCCGTGGCCGGGTCTTCCTCTATCCCGTAATAGGGGGCGAACATCCGGGCCGAAAGGTCCCCGGAGCCCGTATAAGCCTGGGGAGAGAAGATGTAAACCGCCTTTGCCCGGCTCTCTCTTATGAGAGAAAAATATTTGTCCGCGTCTATTTTTGCTTTTTTAAGAGGGTCTAACCCTTTTAGCGGGACGAGTATCATGGGCAACCCCGTTGAGACTTCCTCTATAGGGAAACGCGTGTCTAAATCCGAAAGATCGAGGCCCAGAAGACCGGCCAGTTCTTCCCCTTTAAATGTCTTCCCGAAATCCGCCTCCCTCTGGCGCATCCAGATGATATCGGGCTCATCCTCGATATGTTTGAAGAGGACCGTAACGGGGCCGGCCTTGAGGTTCAGAGTCAGCCGCCGTATCTCTTCACTTATAAGGGTCTTTTGAAGTACATATGCCGTGCCGAGGACGGGGTGCCCCGCGAAGGGGATTTCCTCATTGGGGGTGAAGATGCGGACGTTGTAAGTATCCGAAACGCCCTCGGAAAGGATAAAGGTCGTCTCGGAGAAATTCATCTCGCGGGCGATCTTCTGCATCATTTCGGATGGAATGGACTTCGCATCCGGAAAGACGGCTAACTGGTTCCCGGCGAATTTTTCTTCGGCAAAGACATCTACGATATAAAAAGTAATATTCTCCATCCGGCTTATTGTAGCCCTTTTTCACTAAAGAAACACAGGGCAGAGCAAGCCCTGCCCCTACAATAAAAATTGAAAAAGACTTGTTTTTATGACGTAGGGGCGGGGGCTTGCTCCGCCCTCTTTATATATTACAATTGACTGAGGAGGCACTTTCTTCTTATATTATTAATTGGGTTTTTGTCTGAATCTTCGATTTTTTAAAAGGAGTTGGTGCAAGATGCCTGTCTATGAATACGAGTGCCTCTCCTGCGGCAAGCGCCACGAGGTAATGCAGAAGTTCAGCGACCTCGTTCTCACCGAATGCCCCGTCTGCAAGGGAAAGCTCAAAAAGCTTATCTCGAATACATCTTTTGTCCTTAAGGGCTCGGGCTGGTACGTGACGGACTACGCCCGAAAGGACGGGGACGGGAACGGGAAGAAGGAAAAAAAGCCCGCGGCTAAAGAGGAGTCGAAATCCGAAACGGCCGCAGACACAAAATCCCCGTCTAAAGAGGAGTCGAAATCGGAAACGGCCTCCAAATCCGAGGAGAACAAATCCCCCCAAGAATAAATATGATTACAATTATTTGTCACTCCGGCTTGTCCGGAGTCGTTCTTCAGAAGGATTCCCGACAAGCGGGAATGACATCTTACAAATGAACCCGTTAGAAATAGTAAAAAGCCCTCATGTTCACAGCCCCCATGTCCATGTCCCGTTCGGGAGGATATCGGAACTCGCCCCGGTCCTCAGGGAGCACGACCTCGCGCTCGAAATCTATATCCAGGCCTTCTCTCTGGATTCTTTAGAAGAGGGTTTCGAGGAGAAATTCTTTGAGATTCTCGGCTATCAGCCGCCCCCGCTCACGGTCCACGGCCCTTTTATGGACCTCTCGCCCGGGGGCGTGGACGAGAAGGTGCGGGGTGTCTCGATGGAGAGATATGAAAAGACGATCGAGTTCGCCGAAAAGATCGGGGCGGGGAGCGTGGTCTTCCATTCCGGCTACGAGAAATGGCGTTTTGCCTTCCGGGCCGACATATGGCTCGAAAACTCGCTTAAAACCTGGCCCCCATTAATAGAAAAGGCCAAAAAGGCGGAAATCAGGATAGCAATAGAGAATATCTTTGAAGATGCGCCCGATAATCTCCTTTCTTTAATGGAACATTTAGGCTCCCCGCATTTCGGCATCTGTTTCGATACCGGCCACTTCCACCTGTTCTCGAAGGAAAGGGCACTTGACGACTGGATAATCCCCTTAAGGGATTACATTATCGAGCTTCATCTCCACGACAACGACGGCACATTCGACCAGCACCGCCCTGTGGGGGAGGGCAATTTTCCCTTTGAGAGGCTTTTTGAGCTTTTAAAAGGGAAAGACCTCATTTATACGGTCGAAGCGCACTCAAAGGAGGATGCCCTCATCTCTATTGAGAGGCTTAAAGGCTTTTTGCCTCGTTTCTGAGGGCAAAACCCTTCAACCGGGGCTCTCCATCTCCCCTGTACTGGACCATTATCTTGTGGGTCTCGCCCATCGTGCCCGGGAGGAGAAGGCCCTTTATCTTTGCCGTCTCGAAGGGGTCCATGCCGGCCATGAACCCGTCTATCCCGGCGGAGACGAGATACGTGCCCTGCCTTGTATAGCCCAGGCAGTTGAAGCCAAGCTCCTCGCCATATTTTTTAAGCGCCGAGAAATTCACGTGGGCCGTAAGGTCCTGCTCCCCTATGCGCTCGTAAAAGTCCTCCGTCACCTGGTGCCTGTAGTAGGCGAGGAGAGTGCCCCGGTTCCTCTCGGGGCTGTAAAGCTCCCAGCCGGGATAGCCGTAATCTACTGTGATGATAAAGCCTTTATCCAAAATATCCGATATCTCCCGAACCCAGTCTTTAATCCCTAAATTCACCTCGGTCCTGTACCCTTCGGGAAACTCCTCCGGCGCGAATTCTCTTAAATACTCCTCAATTAAAGGGGTGGAGAGAGGGCCCTTTATTTCCTCAAAGCTCTCGTTTTTTGTCGTTACATGGATTTCCTTAAGCCCCTCGCCCGTCATCTCCACCACGTGGACGGGGAAGGCGTCCAGCAGCTCGTTTGAAAGGAGGGCGCCTTGAAGACTTTTCCCTTTTAAGGCATCGAGGGATCCGAGCCAGGTTATCTTTTCTTCGTGGTCTTTTAGAAGGGCCTTTTGCCTTTCCCTTAGATGGGGATTTATCTCTATTATGAAATACTCCAGCTCCTCATAAATCTCTTTCCTCTTTAACCGGTCGAGTATGTCTTTGGCGAGGAGGCCCTTGCCGGGGCCCTGCTCGATAACGGAGAACTTCTTCGAAGTTATACGGGGCCTTATCTCCTCCAATAGCTTGCCAAGCATCCAGCCGAATGCGGGATGCAGGTGGGGGCTTGTATAGAAATCCCCCGCGCGGCCTATCTCGGTCTCGGGGCGGGTGTAATAGCCAATGCCGGGCTCGTAGAGGGCACGGGACATGAACTCGGCGAACGTTATGGGGCCGGCTTCTTTAATGCGGGACTTAAGTCTTTCCCTGAGCGCGGATATCTTCCCAGAGGCTTCGTATGAGATTTAGGTTCTCCCCCGTCTCCTCGACTTCATTCAGTTCAAGGATAACACGCGCGTCGGGTCTCTTTCCAAGGAGCGCCTTCATGGACTCGAGCTCGCGGCAGTCCGCGGTTACGGGCCAGTGGTCTATCAGGCCGGAGCGGAAAGTGCCCTTTCTGTGCAGGTGCACATAATGGACCTTCTCTATTATTTCGGGGCTCAGGGATTCAATAAAATTCACGGAATCAAACCCGCTTGCCTCTATGTGGCCGATATCGATTGTGACGGAATCGGCAAAGGTCTTCCAGAACCAGGGGGCGTCCTCCGTGCTCGCGGCGTTCTCGAAAGAAAGGAGCGTGTGCCTTTCCAGTTCGCTTATCATCTTCCAGAGCCTTTCGATGTCCTTCCCGTGGACTCTTTCGCCCCCGGAGCGCTCGTCATGGAGGAGGAGGGCCCAGCCCGCCTTCATCGCCATCTCCCGGATCTCTTCCATCTCTTCCTTGTTCGCCTTCAATAGCTCATATCCCACCGGGTGAACGACATATGGGATGCCCTGGGTCCTGCACCGGCTGATGCACTCGGACATGAGGCTCATCCGGTTATCGAGCCACCTGTAACAGCTCACCTGCACGAAATCCCCCGGCCAGAAGCCGACCTCGTCCGGGCTTACGACACGGTATCCGGCAAGCATGTCACTTCCTTATCCACTGGCATTTGTTATTTACGCACCTGCACTCCATGCAGTAAAGGGCGGCGTTATAGCACTCCCTCCACTCGCAGGTGGTTGCGAGGGGGCCCTCTTTTTGGGACTGGCAGACCTGCCCCGAACAGCCGCCCCGGACGCAATCCGCGTCCTTTTCGCAAGCCCCATAGGTCTCCTTACCGCAAAAAGGCTCGTTCGGGCAGCAGGCCCGCTCCTGTTCCGGCACAGCTTGCGCCGGTGCGCTTTCCGGCTTTACACTCTCTTTTGCGCACGAAACCGGAAGAAGAAATGCGATAAGGAGGAGAAAAGTGAAAAAAGACGCGCCTTTTTTCATTTTTCTCCTCCCTTTTCGTCATCCATTATTGATTCCTTTGTTCTCTTGAACCGTAATGCTCCTATTATGAAAAGAACGGTCCCGGTGGGGATAAAAAACCATCCCACAATCCGTATGAGGACGCTTTCAAAGAACTGCACGAAAGTGAGCCCCGAGATAAAAAATGTAAGCGCCGTCCTGATATACGCCAGAAAAGTCCTCTCATTGGCAAGCAAGGTCCTCTGGGCCGCAAGACTGTCCCGCAAGGGCAAGGTTTCCTTCTCATTTAAGCCTGGTATCGGGGACATTGTTATCGCCTTACATTTTATAAGAATGGAGAATTATTACAAGCCTATTCTGCCGGGGGTACCTCGTTTATGGATGGATTCGCCTCTTCAGGGGAGAGGGGAGCGGAGGCCGCTTCAACCGGCCCCTCCGAAGGAGTTTCCGCGCTCTCTGTGCCTTCCTGCTCCATTTCGGCCACCTCCTCCTCGATATGCTGTATAACTATGCCCCGCCTCACCATTATCCTGTAGATTAAGCGGGAGCGGTTGGCCACGTACCTTGAAGAGCCCATCGGGTTATATCTCTTCGGGTTCGGCAGGACGGCCGCCAGGCGCGCGCTCTCCTCGGGGCCAAGCTCCGAGGCGGATTTCCCGTAATAGTGCCTTGCCGCGGCCTCTATCCCGAAGATGCCCTCTCCCCATTCCGCCACATTCAGATAAAGCTCAAGTATCCGCCTTTTCGAGAGCGCTTTTTCTATCCTCCATGTGAGTATGGCCTCTTTCAGCTTCCTTACGGGGCTCTTTGACGGAGAGAGGTAGAGGTTTTTTGCAAGCTGCTGGCTTATCGTGCTGCCCCCCGCCTTGAATTTTTTTGCCTTGATGTTTTTTTCTATGGCTTTTTCGATCCCTTCTATGTCGAAACCCTCGTGGGACCAGAACTTGTCGTCCTCGGCGATGAGGACGGCCTTTACGAGACAGGGCGAGATGCGGGAATACCTTACCCAGCGCCGGGCGATCTTGCGCTTTATGCCCTTTTCCTTCCACCTTTTTTCCGTGTATTCCATAAAGGCGGTCTTTTTGGGGTTCTCCTTTTTGAGGCGGGAGATGTTCGGGTATATGAAATAGAGGGCGATATTCAGGATGAAGGCGGAAACAAGGAGAAAAAGGGAGATAAGAAAGAGTTTTTTGGTCATGGCGGGATATTTTAAAGGGGGATGGGGTGTTTCTTCAAATTTTAAATGGAGGGAAGATGGGGGGTGGCGGGGCTCAGAACTGAGCTAAATGGCTCGCAAGGACAAAGAACATTATAATGCGCGGGCTCTCACCCGCGCATGATCTGCTCACCGCACCTCAGTTTTCGCCCCATCCACCCCCATCTTCTTTGAAGTTGTTCCATAAGCAAAGAAAACAGTTATTAAGAGAGCGAGCGGCGCGGCAATACCCTGCCCCCTTATTGCATCAATGAGGTGGGCGGATGCCCCGCCCACTCGCAATATCTTAATTCTTTTTTACAAAATCCCCGAAGCCTTTCAGTATCTTGAGCCCCATTTGCTGGCTCTTTTCGGGGTGGAACTGGGTGGCAAAGACGTTGTCCTTCCAGACCATGGACGTGAACTCCAGGCCGTATTCGGTCGTGGCGGCTGTCACGCCCCCGTCTTTGGGGATAACGTAATACGAGTGGACGAAATAAAAGCTCGCGCCCTCGGGGATGCCGTCAAAAATCGGCGGCCGCCTTTTAATATTCAATGTATTCCAGCCCATGTGGGGCACTTTAAGCTTTTTGCTTTCGGGGAAGCGGACGACCTTGCCGGGGAAAACGTCGAAGCCGTTGCATTTGCCGAATTCTTCGGACTCCGTAAAGAGCACCTGCAGGCCAAGGCATATGCCCAGAAAGGGTTTTCCCTTTTGGATGCCCTTTATTACGGCCTCGCGGAGATCAAGCCCCTCCAGGTTCCGTATGCAGTCTTTAAAGGCGCCGACACCGGGGAGAACAACGCCTTTTGCGTCCTCCACCTCGCGCTGGGTGCTCACCACGCGCGCGTCCACGCCCGCTTTCAAAAAGCCCTTTTCAACGCTCCTAAGGTTCCCCATTCCGTAATCGACGATAGCGATCATGACTTTATAATTATAACATTAGCGCGCCAGCACGCCAGCGCGACGCGGCAGAGCGGCAGGAAGAGAAAACACATATAATAAAAGAATGGAAAGAATAAAGCTGAGGACGACTAAGAGGCTCCTTGCCGGGCACCTGTGGGTATTCTCCAATGAACTTGCCGCCAGCCCCAAAGGGTTTTCGCCGGGAGAGATCGTAGAGGTCCACGGCCCCAGGGACGAGTTCCTGGGGGTGGGCTATATCAACCCGCAGAGCCTTATCGCGGTAAGGGTCCTCACGAGGGAGAGGGAGGAGCCAGGCCGGGAATTCTTTAAAAGGCGCATTATTGATGCCCTCCAGATGAGGGAGCGCTTTCTTAAAGGGAAAAACGCCTACAGGGCCGTCTATAGCGAAGGGGATTATCTCCCCGGCCTTATTGTGGACAGATTTGATGCGGCGCTTTCGGCGCAGTTCCTTACGGCGGGGATGGAGGCGCAAAAAGAGCTTTTGATTGATATCCTGGATGAGGTCTTTAACCCCGACCTTATCGTCCTTAGAAACGACAGTAAAATAAGGACCCTCGAGGGCCTTCCCCTTTACAAGGAAACCGTTAAAGGGACGCTTGAGACTCTCCCCCTTATAAACGAGGAAGGCATCCGGTTCGAGGTAAACCCTTACGAGGGGCAGAAGACGGGCTTTTTTCTGGACCAGGCGGAAAACCGGAAGGCGCTTAAAGAGCTCATAAACGAGGGCCTTGGGCTTGACCTTTTTTCATACTCGGGGGCATGGGGAATGCACCTTGCCTCGAAAGGGGCAATGGTCACCTGCGTGGACGAGTCCGAGAGGGCCCTTAACGAGGGCCGGAGGAACGCCGAACTGAACGGCCTCGCGGAGCGCATGAATTTCGTAAAAGCCGATGTATTTAATTTCCTCGCGGAAGAAAGCGCAAAAGATCGGGAAAGGTACGATTTCATCGTCCTGGACCCCCCGGCCTTCGTAAAGAGCGCGAAAAAAATAAAAGAGGCCGTTAAGGCATACAGGACGCTGAACGCCCGGTGCATGGGGCTTCTAAAAAGGGGCGGGCTCCTCGCCACCTCCTCGTGCTCCTATCATCTTGGGAGGGAGCTTTTCCTCGACATGCTCCGGGGCGCCGCAAAGGACTCCGGGAGGGGAGCGAGGCTCCTCGCGTTACGCTCCCAGGGGAAGGACCACCCCGTTCTCATCCCCATGCCCGAAACGGAATACTTGAAATGCGCCTTTCTCATTATCGACTAAGGAGCCTGTCCGACAAATAACGTTTCCTGATTTGAGGACCCCATATGTTGTAGCCGCAACCTTCATTGCACTATATGAACTGCGCTATATGAACGCAGGCTAAAGCCTGCGGCTACATTACTCGGACAGGCTCCTATTCTGATTCACAAAAACAAAGTAGAATCCTTATAATAGAAACTTAAATTAATCCATTTAAAGGGGGCCGGATGGTTCAGGATAAAGAACAGTTGCTCGGTTTGCATATAGACCGGAAGATCGAAAAATCAAAGTCCATTATCAGAGAGGGGCTCCAAAAATTCGGGAGGGACAATACTGCCCTTGCCATGACGGGCGGCAAGGACAGCACGACCGCCCTCTGGATAGCAAAAAACGTCTGCGACGAGATGGACATAAAACTACCCGTCTGCATGTTCATAGACGAGGGCGATGTCTTTGACGAGATCAGGGAGTTTGTGGATTACATAAAAAACCTGTGGTCATTGGATATCCACTTCCTCAAAAACATGGACGTGGCGGCGAAGGCCGGGGCCCTGGGCGATATGGTAAAGGTCTCCGGGCTTAATGAGACAAACCAGGCCGCCCTTCGGGAAATGAACTTCACGGACCCCGAATTCGAGTTCATGCCGGACTCGACCGTCTGCAACCACCTTATGAAGACGCTCCCCATGAGGGAATTCATAATAAAAAATAATATAAACCTGATGTCCATAGCCATAAGATGGGACGAGCAAGATTCCAGAAAAAATGATGACTTTTTTATCCAGAGAGAGAACCCGGAGCACACCCGCGTGCACCCCATACTGCACTTGAGGGAGCGGGACATCTGGATATCCATCTTTAAATACGAGATACCTTATAACAAGCTCTACAGGCTGGGCTACCGCTCTCTCGGCGCAAGGTGCGCCACGGGCCGCGCCTCGGACATCCCCGCCTGGATGCAGGACCTCGAGAACACACCGGAGCGCGTGGGAAGGGGCAGGGAGAAAGAGAAGATGATGGACCAGCTCCGTGCTTTAGGATACATGTAAAGACACTCCAAACGGAAAGGACGACTCAGAGCATGTTCGGTTTTACCAAGAGGAAGAAGGGGAGGAAGGCTGTCGTACTGGGGCTCGACGGCGTGCCCTATACACTCCTAAAAGAATACATTGCACGCGGCCTAATGCCCGAACTTGGGAAACTCTTAGGGGCGGGCAGTCTCCTCAAGATGAAATCCACCCTCCCTGAGATCTCCTCCGTGGCCTGGACGAGCTTCATGACCGGGAAAAACCCCGGAGAGCATGGCATCTTCGGCTTCATGGAGATAAACCGGGACACTTACGAATACACCTTCCCGAATTTCCACTCTTTAAAAGAAAAACCCATCTGGGAGCGGAACGACTGCAAGTCGGTCGTCTTGAATATCCCGCAGACTTATCCCGCAAGGCCCCTGAACGGAGTCCTCGTGAGCGGCTTTGTCGCCCTCGATTTGAAACAGGCCGCCTACCCGGAGCGGGTCTTTAATTATCTCTCCGGGATGGGTTATCGCATCGACGTGAACGCGCGCCTTGCCGCCGAAAACCCGGACGAGTTCTTCAAGGACCTCTTCCATACCCTCGCAAAAAGAAAGGAAGCCATAGAGCACCTTTACGATACCGAGGAGTGGGACCTCTTTATCGCCGCCATCACCGAGACGGACCGCCTCCACCACTTCTTCTTCGACTCGGCCCTTCCTGAGAAGGAGACTAATCCTGGCGGGCATTACGACAAGTTCGAGCGCTTTTACAGGGAAGTGGACGCCTTCATAGGGAAAATAGCCCGGAAGGCCAAAGAGGACGGGGCGGGGTTCCTCACCTGCTCCGACCACGGCTTCACCCCCATAAAGAGCGAAGTCTATATAAACAGGTGGCTCATCGAAAACGGCTATTTGAAACTGGATGGCGGAGAGGGCCTGACCGGCATCACCCGTGACTCCCGCGCCTTCAACCTTGACCCTTCGAGGATATACGTCCACCTGGAAGGAAAATACGGGCGCGGCCCCGTGAAAACCCCCGATTACGACCCCCTGCGAAACGAGCTCAAAGAAAAACTCAAAGACCTATCCTTCGAGGGCCGAAAGGTCATTAAAGAAGTATTCACGAAAGAGCAAATCTTCAAGGGCCCCTGCGCCCAGGACGGGCCGGACCTCTACCTCCTCCCCAATTACGGCTTCGACTTGAAGGGGGTGGCAACAAGGGCGCATGTATTCGGCACGACCCGCTTCCGGGGCATGCATACCTACGACGACGCGCATCTCTTTTGCTCGGAAGCGCTTTCGCTTCCAGACCCCAAAATAGAGGACGTGGCCGGGATAATCTCAGGGTTCATGCAGTAGATATATAGCTACCTTTTTCCCTAATCACTTCCCACTCCATTTTTATTCAAAGCTTTCCCTCCTTTCAAAAAGTCCCCTCTTGGGAGGGGATTAAGGGGTGGGTTCCCTCATTCCGGCAGGAGCTTACATCCTCTGGTATGACACAGTCAATATTGACAATGTCCGTTTTTCTGGAATTTGGTTTTTTTAAAGGTACGCAGGGGCGGGGCTTGCTCTGCCAGTTTGCAGTTTGAGAATCATTCCGGGCTTGGCCCGGAATCCAGCGACTTTTGCCTATTTTATATTCATAAATAGAACCGTCCCCTTTTTGGGTTTGAGTAGTTAAATGCTGTTTCAACAGAAAACGCCTATGCTGAAACAAAGTCTCTCTTATTTTCTCCGAAAAACAAGTTGCAGAATCTTACACTTGCTTCACCGTAAACTCTCTCGGCTAACAGGGAATCTGTGAGAGTTATTCCGAAATCGGATTTCAATGACCTCAGCACTTCTCTACAAAAAGCATAGCAAAACTTATGAAGGCCTGAAGAGTTAAGCGGATCCCAATACCTGAGTCCACTTTCATCAGCAGGAAATTTCTCATGAATAGGATCTGGTACAGGATACCTACTCTCCAAATAAGCTGCTTTCAGGACATCGAGAAACTGAGAACCAGTAAAGCCATCATATTTTTGATCCAGAATACTCTGAATCTTTTCCTCGCCTATAAATTCCTTAATGCTCTCGGTTAGCTGGTACACGTTATGACCCATACTTTTTGCAATCTCATCAATCTTGCGAACTGCTTCTCTCCGCTCCAATCCTTCGTATTCAGATGCTCTTGTTGCCAATAAGTAAGCTTTGGTTACCATTTCAAATCCCATCGAGTTGAAGAACGGTTCATAACGTGAGAAGGATTCATCAAACTTCGAAAAAGCCACAAAGAAATCCTCAATACCTCTCATTAGGTAGGTGATGACAACAAGTTCCCTGTCCAACGTTTCCATTCTTTTGTCAGTATCTAACGAAATGCATGACTGCGCGGGCCAAAAACACCGGAATGAAACCTTCCGGATTTATCTATAGCGTCTGGTCATGCAATGGTTATGTGCAGATTAATATCGCTTTATTTATTGCTTCTTGCTCTAATGGGGCAGCGGGATATCCAGGGTAAATACATTCAGTTAGGTATTGATTGAGAAAGTGTTGATGGCCGCCCAGTCTTTCGTATTGTGATGTATGCACTAATTCATGGATGAGAGTTTCTCTATTATTCCAACGATCATTTCTTATAAGTATTCCATAACGAAGTGAGAGACCCCACGTATTTGGAGTTATGAGTTGAATGACTTGTGCTGCAAATTTCAATTCGGGATCGTCAGGCAAGGGTATATGATTTACCCGGAGAAGTCTAACTTTTTCAGGATGCATAACTGGAATTGTTCTTGCATCTTGTAATTGACTCTCGGAAAGTGGAGTACCTATATTCAAAATTTCTTGTTCTTTTTGTTGTACCCATTCAACAGCTTTGGGTATTAATTGGATAAATTGATGTGGGTTAAGCATGTGGCTCATTCCAGATTCTCCCTGTTTCCCCTTTTCACCATGTCATTCTTCGAAAAATAAAGTTCAATAAAAATTATTGGTTATAATATAAACAATTCAAGGATTACTTGTCCATGCGAATTACAGGAAGGTTTATCCGTTTCCTTCAAATTCCCTCTCGGGAGGGGTGCAGCCTATGGGCTGGTAGAGGGATTGTCCGTGCAATTTCGCCCCCCAATCCTTTAAAATTTAATGTGGTTTTAAATTCTTTATTCCGCGGGAAAAAGATTTTTTTCTCCGGCGTAGGCGGGAGCGGGGTTTCGGCTTTGGCGAACTTCGCGCTCGAAAAAGGGGCAATAGTCAGCGGCTCGGACAGGGCCTTCGATTTAAACCCCTCGCATCCCGTCCGCAGGGCGCTTGAAAAAAAGATAAAAATATTTCCCCAGGACGGGAGCGGGATAGATAAATCCCTGGACCATGCCGTCTTCTCCACGGCGGTCGAGGCGGAAGTGCCGGAAATAAAAAGGGCCGGAGAATTAGGCATTCCCCTCTTCAGCAGGCCGCAGTATCTTTCGATGCTCGTGCGGGAGTTCAAGACCATTGCCGTTGCCGGCACAAGCGGCAAGTCCACGGCATCGGGCCTCCTTGCCTTTCTAATGGAAAGGCTGGCCCTTCGTCCCAATTTCATCGGAGGGGGAAGGGTGAAGGCATTGAGGACGGACTCTAACCCCGGGAATTCGCTTGCCGGGGATTCGGACTGGCTTGTCGTCGAGGCCTGCGAGTCGGACGGCTCGATAACGGAGTACCGCCCCCTCCATTCGATAATCTTGAACCTGGAGCTCGACCACCATTCCATAGGTGAGACGGCCGGGATGTTCAATGACCTTATAAGGGGAACGGAGGGGCTTGTCTTCGTGAATTCCGATGACCCCAACCTCTCAAAACTTGAGCTTAAAAATCCTGTCACTTTCGGCATCGAAAACGAGGCCCGCTACAGGGCCGAAGGCGTCATCTGCCGCCTCTTTAAAAGCGGGTTTACTTTAAACGGAGTGACGATGACGCTCTCGGTTCCCGGCAAATACAATATTTATAACGCGCTCCCGGCGATTGCTCTCCTTTCGGAGATGGGAATTCCTTTGAGGGATATAGCCAGTGCGCTCCCCGAATTTACCGGGATAGAGAGGCGCTTCGATGTCCACCTGAACGGGGAAAGGCTCGTTATAGACGACTACGCTCATAACCCGCACAAGATAGCTTCCCTGATGACGGCTGTCGCGAATGTTAAAGAGAATATCTGTTATATCTTCCAGCCGCACGGGTACGGGCCCACCCGGATGATGAAAGATGAATACATAAGGACGTTTGCCGAAAAGCTCCGCCCGGGCGATAACCTTCTCATTCTGCCAATCTTCTATCAGGGAGGGACCGCAAAGAGGGACATATCAAGCGAAGACCTTGCGCGGGGAATCAGAGATATGGGCAGGTCCGCCGAAGCCCTTGTAAGCAGGGAGGCCCTGCTAAGAGGCCCTCTTAAATGGGAAAATTATATAGTGATGGGGGCAAGGGACGAGACCCTTTCCGAATTGGCGGCGGAAATAGCCGCCCGGCTTAGGGATGAATAGCCCGCTCGTAAGCATAGGGATGCCCGTTTATAACGGGGGAAAATACCTGCGCGAGGCTATAGAGTCCATCCTCTTACAGTCCTACAGCAATATAGAGCTTATTATCTCCGACGACGCCTCCACGGACGGGACGCCCGAAATCTGCGCGGAATTTGCCGCCAGAGACAGCCGGGTGCGCTATTACCGCCGGGAGAAAAACGAGGGCATAACATGGAGCTTTAACCATGTCCTCTCTCTTGCCCATGGGGACTATTTCATGTGGGCGGCCCAGGACGACCTCCGGGAGAAAGGTTTCATCGAGAGGTGCCTCCAGGTCCTCGAAAAAGACCCGAATGTGTCCGTCTGCGCAAGCCGGGTTATTTATATTGACCCCGAGGGGAGGGAAGGGGAGAGGAGGGAGATAGCCCTTTCCACAAAAGGAATGGGTGCGGGGCGACGTGCAATCGCCTTTCTTAAAGGCCGCGGGAACGACCCCGTCTTTTACGGGCTTATAAGGCGAGAGGCGTTAAAAGGAAAATTTCTCGAAAACGCCATGGGGCAGGATTATCTTCTTGTGTTTTGGCTTTTGCTTGAAGGGGACGCGGAGACCATTCCCGAGTATCTCTTCAGAAAACGCTCCGGGGGCGCTTCCCGTGATATCGAAAAGATGGCGCGGGTATATGGGATAAGCTCGCGGAAAGTCCTCCTGTGGCAGAGAGCATATCTTTTCACAAGGTTCCTGGCCCTGGTGTCCCGGCCCCAAAAAATCGGCTTTGTTAGCAAGCTCTATCTCTATCTTGCCCTGCCGCGGCTCTATTTAAGGGATTACCTCTATTTCGACCTGGCCGACAGAAGGGGCGCAAGAATTGCAAAAAGGCTTGCCTATTTAAAGACCCATGTAAAGGAAGGACACATTCCTCTTAAAATCCTCATTCTACTGGAACTGCCTTTTCTGCGCCTGAAGCATTTTGCGAGGAAGTTATTCTAAAGGGAACCAAAGCTCCTTCTATGAGCCTGTCCGAATAATGTAGCCGCAGGCTTTAGCCTGCGTTTATATAGCGCAACCGCTTTCGCGGGAATGACAACTACTAAGTTTCTGCCCTTAACTGTAAATAGAGTCTTTCGTAATCCCCGATCATGCGCTCAAGGCTGAAGTGCTGAACCTTCTCAAGGGATTCTCCTATATAGCGGTTCCTCAAGGCGGAGTTTTCCATTAGCTCCGTAAGCGCTTTTTTCAATGCCTCTTCGTCCCCGGGCGGGACGAGATAGCCGTTCACATCGTGCTCGATCAGCTCCGGGATCCCGGAGACGGTTGTACTAAGGACAGGCGTGCCCACCGCCATGGCCTCTATGATCACGTTCGGGAGGCCCTCGTAAACGGAGGGGAGCACAAAAATATCCGAGGCCTTTATATATTCCACGGCGTTTTTCCTGTACCCCGGAAACTCGATTCGCCCGTCATCTTCTGCCATGTTGCGGAGTTCTTCCCCGAACGGTCCCTCTCCTATTATGAGAAGCCGCGCCCTTTCAGCCCCTATATCTTTAAATGCCCTTATAAGGTGCTGAACGCCTTTCCTCTCTACAAGGGAGCCCACAAAGCAGATATAAAAAGGACCCGCTAAAAGGGAAAGTTTTTGCCTGAGAGTTTCTTTATTCGGGAGGAGCGCATATTTATTCAAGTCGAGCCCGTCATGTATATATTTCACTTTAGCGGGGTCTTTTACGAAACCAGCGGTAAAAATCTCCCGGGCAATGGCTTCCGAGACTGTGAGCACTGCATCCGCTTTCTTATATGCACTCTTTAAAAGGATTTTTTTAAACCCCGTAAAACTTACCTCTTTCAGTATCTCGGCGGGGGAGGAGAACTCCTGGGCGATAAAGACGGGCTTGTGTTTCGAAAGGCGAAGGCCCATGGCCGCAACCAAGGAGGAATACATAAGGCAGGCGTGGAGGATATCGGGCCGGTATGCATCCACAAGAGATTTAAGCTGGCAAATAGAGCGGAGGGGCCTTCTCTTGGCGTATTTCCCTTTTACCGGGATTTTTTTGTCCAGCTCTTCTTCCCGCACACCGCCTTTTTCGGCAAGGAATACGAGTTTTTCGGCCTTTATATTATTTGCGATGTTTACGAACTGCTGCTCGGCCCCGCCCCCGCCAAGGTGGTCTATAACGTAAAGGACCTTCATTAAGAGGCGGAAATGAGCTTGAGGAAATCCGCGAGCCCCTCTTTCCAGGGGCGGAGCCCCGTTCCCCTGGTGCTTTCGAGGACCGAGTTCAGGGGCCTTTTAGCTTTTGTCTGGTAGGCGGTATGGGGGACAGGGGTTATATCGGCCTTTATGCCCGCAAGCTCGAGGATGGCCTTTGCGAACTCGTACCAACTGCAGGAGCCGGAGTTCGTCATGTGATAAAGCCCGTAGGGCATGTATCCGGTTATGATCTCCCATATTTTTTTCGCCGCGTCATGGGTATATGTGGGCGACATGAATATGTCGTCCACAACCCTCAGGGGCTGGCCCTCGCGGCCTTTCTTAAGGATGGTATATACGAAATTCCCCCCCTTCCCGCTCGCGCCCGCCTTGCCGTAAAGGCTCGAAACCCGGCCTATATAGAAGTTCTCGAGAGTATTTCTCACGCATATTTCGCCGGCATATTTGGAGAGGCCGTAGATGTTTACGGGGTTTGGCGGGTCGTCCTCTATATAGGGGAGGCTTTTTTGCCCGTCGAAGACATAATCCGTGCTTACATGGAAGAGGGCCGCCTCGATATCACGGCAGATCTTTGCTATCTCCAAGACCGCCGCCGCGTTCACGGCGAAGGCATCGAGGGCCTCGTCCTCCGCGTCGTCCACCCGGACGTAAGCGGTGGCGTTTATGACGAGTTCGGGTTTTATTCCGGTGAGCGCCTCCCGGAGGGCCTCCCGGTCCCTTATATCGGCCTCTTTTCTCGTTAGTGGAACAAGCTCTACGGAAGGGGCGCACTTCACAAGGTCGCTCCCCAACTGCCCTTTTGCCCCCAGGAGGACTATTTTCATCCTGCATATTATTCTTGAATTGGAGGAGGCTGTCAATTTTTTATGAAGGCGGAATGAGAGCGCCCGGTTGAAAAAACCTTTATTTATGCAGTATATTTCTTAAATGCGAGGAATAATACTGGCCGGAGGGAGCGGGACAAGGCTTTATCCCGTTTGCCTCAGTACAAACAAGCACCTCCTTCCCATCTACAATAAGCCCATGATCTACTATCCACTTTCCATCCTCATGCTCTCCGGGATCAGGGAGGTGCTCCTGATCTCGACCCCCAAGGACATAGAGCGCTTCAAAGAGGTCTTGGCCGACGGCTCTCAATTAGGGATGAAGATATCATACGCGGTCCAGGAAAAACCGAGGGGCCTTGCCGAGGCCCTCACCATCGGATGCGATTTCATAGACGATGAGGGCGTCTGCCTGATTTTGGGGGACAACATCTTTTTCGGCCACGGCCTTTCCCAATTGCTTGAGGATACCGTCCGTGACGTCCGGGGGAAGGGCGGCGCTTACGTATTCGCCTCCTATGTGCCGGACCCGGAAAGATACGGGGTTGTGGAATTCGATTCCTCCGGGCGGGCCGTCTCCGTCGAGGAAAAGCCCAAAAAGCCCAGATCCAACTGGGCCGTAACGGGGCTTTATTTCTATGACAAAAACTGCGCGGAAATTGCGAAAAACGTGAAGCCCTCCCACAGGGGCGAGCTCGAAATTACAAGCGTGAACGAGGAATATCTGAAAAAAGGCAGCTTGAACGTGCGCGCCCTCGGGCGCGGCTTCGCCTGGTTCGACGCCGGCACCCATGCGAGCTTCCTTGAGGCAAGCGAATTCATAGCCACAATAGAGATGAGGACGGGTCTCATGGTCGGCTGCATCGAGGAGATCGCCTACAACAGGGGCTGGATTTCCAAAGAGCAGATACTTAAACTTTCCGAGCACCTGAGGAAGACGGAATACGGAAGATACCTGGTCCGCTCCGCAGACGAGGAACCTTAAAGGACCCCTACCCGAATGCCATTTAAATTCACACCCCTTGCCATACCGGACGTCATCCTCGTGGAGCCCCGGGCATTTGAGGACGAAAGAGGGCTCTTCATGGAGACCTATAAGCTCTCGGAGTTCAGGGCCGGGGGGATCAGGGAGCTTTTTATCCAGGACAACCATTCGGTCTCAAAAGAGGGCGTACTGCGCGGGCTCCATTATCAATTGAACCCCAGGGCTCAGGGAAAGCTCGTAAGGGCGGCAAGGGGCCGGGTCTGGGACGTTGCAGTGGACATGCGAAAGGGCTCGCCTTATTACGGCAAATGGACGGCGGCCGAACTTTCGGAGGATAACAAAGTCATGCTCTGGATACCCGCCGGTTTCGCGCATGGCTTTCTGGCCCTCGCGGACGCCCACCTCATTTATAAGACGACCGAAGAATATTCGCCGGAGCTTGACAGGGGCATCAAATGGGACGACCCCGAAATAGGCATCGACTGGCCCATAAAAGACCCCAATCTATCGAAGAAAGACTCGCTCCTGCCGGAGCTTGCCCGGGCCGATAATAATTTCACCTACGGGGGCGCAGAATGAAGCTTCTCGTCACAGGCGGCGCGGGCTTCATAGGGAGCGCCTTCATGAGGCAGGCCCATGAGAAGGGATATGATATAGCCCTCGTTGACAGGCTCTCCTATGCCGGGGATATGGAAAGGCTCGGCAGTGCGCGGGGGGTGAGTTTTCATAACGTGGACATCGCGGACTACGAAGGGCTCCGGGCCGTATATGGAAAGGAAATGCCCGAAGCCGTCGTTCACTTTGCCGCCGAAACCCACGTGGACAGGAGCATCTTATTCCCGGAGGACTTCGTCAGGGCGAACGTGGTGGGCACGGCAAATCTTCTAAAGCTCTCGCTTAAATACGATGTGAAAAAATTCGTCCACATATCGACGGACGAGGTCTACGGGGAGCTTCCGGCCGATAAGGGGCTCAAGTTCAAGGAGACCGATTGCCTCCTTCCCAACTCCCCGTATTCGGCGAGCAAGGCCTCGGCGGATATGTTCGTGAGGGCATTTCAGAACACGTTCGGGCTTTCGGCCATTATCGTCAGGCCCTCGAATAATTACGGCCCGTGGCAGTATCCGGAAAAGCTCGTCCCCCTTGCCATAGCGCGCGTCCTCTCGGGGGAGAAAATCCCCGTCTACGGGAAGGGCGAAAACATCAGGACCTGGTTCTTTGTCGAGGACTGCGCCGGCGCGATACTCAATATCCTCGAAAAGGGCAGGGTGGGCGAAATTTACAATATCGGGAGCCTCGAAGAAAAAAGGAATATGGAAGTGGTGGAGAGGCTCCTTCATCTCCTCGGGAAAGGGAAGGAGTCCATCGAGTTCGTCCCGGACAGGCCGGGGCACGATTTCAGATACGCCGTGGACATCTCGAAGATAAAGGACCATACGGGCTGGAGCCCCGCTGTATCATTCGATGAGGGGATGGAGCGTACGGTCAGGTGGTATATCGAGAACCGGGATTGGCTCTTCAGAAAACGCGCCGAAGTGGAAAAGTTCGTTGCCGAACTCCGCAAGAACTTCGCCGCCGCGAAAAAATAAAAAATCTACTTTCCTTATCTTAATCGGACCACCGTCACCCCCTTGCCGCCTTCTTCGCGCTCTCCGGGGCGAAAATCCGCTACGAGTGGATGGCCCGTCAGGTGCTCGCGCACGGTCTTTTGAAGGACCCCTGTGCCTATCCCATGCACGATCACGGCCTCGGGGAGTCCGGAGAGGGCCGCGTCGTTAAGGAACCGTTCGAGCTTTGAGACCGCCTCGTCCGCCCGGAGGCCGAGAAGCTGGAGCCTCATCGCGGCAACCCCCTCTCCCCTGAAATGGCCCGGCCCTTCAGCTTTTCCCTTAAAAAAGGCCTTTCCTTTCTTCCCCTTTGCCGGGCTCAGGGCGGAAAGGGGCAATTCAAGCTCCTTGTCTTCCGCATTTACTCTCACGCGGTATTTTTTCCGGTCTATCTGGGCGATTTCGGCGTCATAGCCCAGGCTCTTTACGAATACGCTGTCCCCGACCTCAAGCTCGTTTATGGAGACCGGAGGGAGCCCGGAGAACTCATCCAATTTCTTTTGTACATTCTCTCCTATCGCTGATATCTTCCCCGCGCTCTCTTTGCTTTTTTGCCGCTCCCGCTTGGCCTCTTCAAGGATGGCATTCACTTCCCTTTTTATCCCGGAGACGACCCCGGCGGCCTCTTTGTAGGCGGCCTCGATAATCTTCTTCCGCTCCTCTTCGCTCTCCTTAAGTCTTGCCTCAAGGCCTTTCAGCCTTTCCTTTATAAGGCTCTTTTCTTTTTCAAGTTCTTTTATGCCCATTTCATAGCTGGTCCGTCTTTCTTTTAAATCGTTGAGGAGGGCATGAAATTCGGCCTCCATCGTGCCCAGCATCGAGGCGGCCCTGTTTAGAGTGCTTTCGGGGAGGCCGTAGCGCCTGGCGATCTCCAGGGCATGCGATTCTCCCGGCTCGCCTATTTTCAACCTGTAGAGCGGGCTGAGCGTTTTCCTGTCGAATTCCATCGAGGCGTTAATCATTCCATCGTTCTTATGGACGAAGGCCATAATATCCGCAAGGTGCGTGGTGGCGAATACGAGTGCCCCCTTTTCTCTCAGCTCACCGAGGACGGCGCAAGAAATCGCGGCCCCCTGCACCGGGTCCGTGCCCGTCCCAAGCTCGTCCATGAGGACAAGGGTCCTCGAATCCGCGCTTTTTAGTATTTCGGAAATATGCGAAACGTGGGCCGAGAATGTCGAAAGGCTCTGCTCAATCGACTGCTCGTCCCCTATATCGACCAGAAGATTGCTTATAAGGGGAAAACTCGAACCCTCCCCCGCGGGCACGGGTATGCCGGTGAGGGCCATAAGGAGCAGGAGGCCCACTGTTTTAATGGCGATCGTCTTCCCGCCCGCATTCGGGCCGGTTATCACCATGACCGTTTCGCCCCCTCCAAGCGTGAGGTCAAGCGGGACAACCTCGTGCTTGAGGAGCAAAAGGAGCGGGTGTCTTCCCCCTTCAATTTTTATTAATGCGGATTCGTTTATCTCGGGCACAGTGGCCTTTATGGACTCGGCAAACGAGGCGATGCACTGGAGCATATCCAGGTATACGAGGGCGCTGAATTGGAGGAGGAGCTCGTCCGCCCTGGAACGGACCCCTGCCGTTATCTCTTTTAAAATCCTTATCTCTTCGCTTTTTTCCTCCGCGTAGAGGTTCTCAAGCTCATTTGCGAGCCCTATTATTTCGAGGGGCTCCATGAAGGCGGTCTCCCCGGAGCGCGAGACGTCGTGGACGACCCCCGCCACCTGCCCCTTCGAGTCCATGCGCACGGGTATCACCCACCTGCCGGACCGCCTCGTTATGAAATCCGACTGCAAGAAGGGCGAGATGGATGGCTCCCTCACGACATCTTCGAGCCTTTTTCTTATCCTGCCTTCAAGGCCCCGTATGCGCCCCCGGAGCTCATAAAGGGCCGTTGAGGCGGTGTCCAGTATGGCGCCCTCACTATCGACCGAGCGGTTGATTTTTTTAAAAAGGTCTGGAAAGCCGCTAATAATTCCCGCCCTGTTTATGAGGCGCGGTATTTCTCTGGCTTCGGAAAAATTCCGTGCGATATCCGAAAATACGGCGAGGACGACCCCCAGCCTCCAGAGTTCCGCCCCTTCGAGCGCGGCCCCCTCGGGCCGCGATTTTTCCGCCAGGGGGCCTATGTCTTCGAAGGTTGAGAGGGCAAGAGGGGCCCCGGCATGCCCGAGCCTCCTTATCTCTTCCACCTCGCCAAAACGGGTATTTATCTCTTCCGTGCCGGAGAGGGGCGCCAGGGAGAGGGCCGCATGTTTCGAGACCTCGCCATGTGAGAAGGCGCCCAGGGCGGAGAGTATCTTCCCGAATTCAAGCGCGTGAAGGGCATCCCTATTGGTCATTTTTCTTATTTTAAATGGTGGAGGATTTCAAATACAATTTAAAGGGTCCGGAGGGGCAAAAAAGAAAGGGGATTTGGTTTTCAAATCCCCTTTTGTTTCAAGTGCGAATGGTGCCGAAGGCGGGATTTGAACCCGCACGGGTTTCCCCACACGCCCCTCAAACGTGCGTGTCTACCAGGTTCCACCACTTCGGCTCAAGCTTAATAATAATATAAAAATAATTAAAAAGGAAACCCACCCGGCCCCGCTTTTTGAATAAAATCACTGAAGAGATTCCGTGTTCCCTGTCAACCCATTTAGTTAGAGCTTTCCTCCTTTCTGCCCAGTGCGCGTCAAAAGCGGTCTTGTTGTTCAAAATCCCCACCGCGATCGTCAGCAGTTTCCGCATAGCAGCAATCAGCGCGACCATCCCAAGCTTCCCTCTCCCTATAAGCCTTTGGTAAAACTCTCTTATAAGAGGGTTAAATCTCATGGCTGCCATCGCATCCTTCTTCAGGTCTGATGATTGTCCAGGTGAACCTTGATCCGCTTCTCCATCTCGGCGATCTGCTTGTCATAGTGCCTGATCAACTCCCTTGTGGATTTGAGGACAAGACGGTTCTTGATAATACTCCCCATACGCCCGAGTTCATCGGCCCTCTTGGTCTTGAGATGCTCCAGATGGCGCACAAGAACCCTCAGTTCCTTGAACTCGGGTTTCAGCCTGGGCGCGGGCTCCGGGATCATCTTGGCCGCATAAAAAGCTATCATCCCGGCATCGGCTTTATCTGTTTTTGTCCTTAACAGGATGCTTTGGGAAAATGCCTTTATCTGGGCCGGATTTACCATGCTGACCAGGCTATCTCCTTCCTCCTGCATAAATTCAAGGAATTCATCACCATAGTTGCCGGTCGCCTCCATGCAGTAATGGACCCCGGTGCAGTTTTGAGCCTCCATGTATTTCCTGGCCCATTTAAGAAGCACTTTCCAACCGGACCTGTCGTTGCTCACAGATCTCCTTGCCAGGACACGGCTGCCATTGGAGTTTACCCCGTACTTGATACGGGGCCGGAATGACCAAAATGAACATTATTATGCGGGTATCAATATAGCTCAGTTCTGAGCCCCGCCACCCCCATCTTCCATGGGACCCTTTCCGAGCGCCCCCGCCCGCCAGCCTTATATTTACCCTCTATTCCTCGTGAATCTTTCTGCGCCAGGAAGTGAGATACTCTTCCGTGATGTCCTTTTCCTCGAGGCCGTGCTCCCTTGCGTGCTTAACGGCCTGCCGGATCACTTCCTCTTCGGTTTTTCCGCGGGCCTTAAATGGGCATTCAATCCCGACGTCTTTACAGCTTAGTACCTTCATATTGCACCTCTTCCTTAAACGCTATCAGAGGCGTTTTTGGCTGTCAATTAAGCGAGCCTCTTGTTTTCCGAATTCGGCGATATAATCTAAGTATGAAGATAAGCCGGAGGGCTTTTGAGCGGTATTTCCGGGAGCGTTTCGGGCAGGCCGTGCGCATATCCCGGTTCAGCTCCCTGGGCAAGGGCGCGCACGGGGAGGGGTATCTCTTCACCGTGGAGACGGATAAGGGAGTAAAAGAATACGTCCTTAAAACCGTGCGCCCGGAGGGGCTCGGGCACGATTATCCCCCGGACAGGGCCGCCATGTTCCTTTTGGCTTACGATACGTTTAATACGCTCCCCGGGCACGTAAAGGCATTGGACGTCATAAGCGCGGGCGCAAGGGGCCTTAAGTCCATAAGGGGCGGGAAAGAATATTTCCTCTTAATGGAAAAAGCGGAGGGGAGGAATTATTTTTCGGACCTGGAATCTTTTGCGGGAAAAGAGACCTTGAGCAAGGAGGACAGGGGGAAGATTACAACGATGACGGACTATCTCGCAAGGCTCCATTCGAGGCCGCCGCGCGGGCTCCCGCTTTCGGCCAAGAGCCTCTACATGAGGAAGATACGGGACATAGTGGGCCATGGCGAATGCCTTATGGGCGTCTTCGACACCTACCCGGAAGGGACCCTCCCCCTCGAAGAGATGGTGGAAATCGAGCAGAAGGCCGTCCTCTGGCGGGCGCGGCTCAAGGAGAAGGCCCATCGGTTAAGGGAGATACACGGCGACTTTCATCCCGGCAATATCCGGTTTCGAGGGAGGGGCAGGTGCCTCAAGATGAGCCTCCTCGACCGGAGCAGGGGCCCCTATGGCGAGCCCGCTGACGACCTCACGGCGCTTGCGATAAATTTCATCTTCTTCTCCCTCATGCATTTCGAGGACGTGCGGGGGCCTTACCTGGAAGCCCTGCAGGTTTTCTTTGACGAATATTTGGAAAAGACGAATGACAGGGAGATATTGGGGGTGCTGGCACCCTTTTTTGCCTTCAGGGGGGCGGTAGTCGCCAACCCCGTTTTTTATCCCGATTTCCATCCGGCAAAAAGGCGCCTCATCTTCAATTTCATGCTGAACGCGCTTTCTTCCGATATATTTCGCCCGGAAGAGATAAACCGTTATCTTTCTTCACAGAATATTCATAAAGGTGTATTAATTTGATAAGATTTTAAAGCCATAAAAATTCCGAAATATCTGGAGGTTTTAAGTGAAAGCGAAGAGCAGGCTCATAATATTTGCCGGGGCGCTCATATTGAGCGGCATTGTAATCGGACTTATCCTCTCCTCCTCTTTCGATATCCATACGAGGGGGTATTCGCAGGACTACAAGGTCCCGGACGATGCGACGGAGATCTTGAACAGGATAAGCTCCGCGATGGCGGCCGTTGCGGAGGCCGTAAAGCCCTCGGTAGTGAACATCTCCACAAGCAGGACCGTGAGGTCGCAGGAGATGCCGGGCCCCTTCTTTGACGACCCGTTCTTCAGGCGCTTTTTCGGGGACCGCTTCAGGGAGTTTGAGGCCCCGAGGGAAAGAAAGGCCATGAGCCTCGGGTCCGGCGTCATTGTGGATAAAAGCGGGATAATCCTCACCAATAACCATGTAATAAAGGGGGCCGAAGAGATAAAGATCACGCTTTCGGATAACCGGGAGTTCAAGGGTAAGGTGCTCGGAACGGACGCGAAGACGGACCTTGCCGTTATCAAGATAGAGGCGAAGGACCTCCCGGCCATTAAATGGGGCGACTCTGACAAGCTCAGAGTGGGTGAAACCATCATAGCCGTAGGCAACCCCTATGGCCTGAACCAGACCGTCACGAGCGGCATTGTGAGCGCCGTTGGAAGGGCAAATGTCGGGATAGCCGATTACGAGGACTTCGTGCAGACGGACGCGGCCATAAACCCCGGCAACTCCGGCGGAGCGATCGTGAACGCGCGTGGAGAGCTTGTTGGCGTGCCCACGGCCATTTTCAGCACCACGGGGGGGTACCAGGGCATAGGGTTCGCAATCCCGGCCAATATGGCGAAGGTCGTCCTCGACAGCCTGATGAAGACCGGAAAGGTCGTGCGCGGCTGGCTCGGCATTTGGATACAGCCCCTTACTCCCGAACTGGCGAAAAAATTCGGCATAGAGGATGAAAAGGGGGCCCTCATATCCGATGTGGTCGAGGGCGGGCCGGCGGATAAGGGAGGACTCAAGGGCGGCGACCTCGTGGTGGAATTCGGAGGAAAACCCGTGGAAGGGCCCGCGCACTTGAGGAACATGGTAGCCAACTCGGCCCCCGGCTCGGAAGTGCCTCTTAAAATAATTCGTAATGGGAAGACAGAGACACTTAAGATCAAGATCACTGAGCAGCCGGCCGAGGAGGCCGCGGCCGAGACGGGAGCCGCAAATGTCCTGGCCGGAGTGGCCGTGCAGGAGCTTACTCCCGCCATCAAAAAGAACCTGGGGATAGCCGAGAGGATTCAGGGCGTGATCGTGACCGCTGTTGACGAGGAGAGCCCCGCCTCTGATGTTATCCGCAGGGAGGACGTCATTACGGAAGTGAACCGCGCGAAGGTCAAGACCATAAAAGATTACAGGGCCGCGGTGGGTAACATAAAACCGGACGAGGGCGTGCTCTTGCTCATATACAGGGCAGGCTCGGTCTTCTATGTGACCCTCTCCCCGGGCGGATAGGAAGCACAACTAAAAGAAAGAGGGGGTTTGGCCCCTCTTTCTTTTAAGCAAAGTAGTCGTAATTTTCAGAGGGCGGGCATCATAATGTCCTTTGTCCTTGCGAGCCATTTAGCTCGTTTCTGAGCCCCGCCACCCCCATCTTCCCTTTTTCAAAAGGGTTCTTAATTTCCCCATGCTATAATTTCTCATGGTCCTTGTAAGCGCGTGCCTTGCCGGGTTCGCCACACGTTACGACGGCACGGATTCCCTGAACGGGGAAATTAAAAAGCTTGTCCTTGCGGGCAGAGCGATCCCCATTTGCCCGGAACAGCTTGCGGGTCTCACGACACCACGCCCTCCCGTGGAATTCGAGCGCGGCGACGGCAATGGAGCCCTGCGCGGCGCGACAAGGGCCATAGCGGTTGACACAGGGGAGGACTTCACTGAAAATTTAATAAAAGGGGCGCGGGAGACCCTCCGGATAGCCCGCCTTTATAAGATCGGCCATGCCATCTTAAAAGACGGGAGCCCTTCCTGCGGGAGCACGTATGTGCACTCGGCCGGGAAGAAAATACCGGGCATGGGGATCACGGCGGCCCTCCTCACTCAAAATGGAATAAAGGTCGAAGCCGGGTGATCCCTTATAAAGATGTAAACCCCACCCGCAGTTTCCCCTTCGTAACGGTCTTTTTCATCGGGATTAATATATTGGTGTTTCTTTTTGAGATCAGTTACCCCTATGGCATGGACAGGCTTGTACTGAAGTACGGGGCAATACCCGCCAATTTAATGTTTATGAATGGGACCCCGCAGCCCATAGGGCCCGTTGCCTCCATATTCACATCCATGTTCATGCACGGCAACTTCCTCCATGTCGGGGGCAATATGCTCTATCTCTGGATCTTCGGGAACAACATAGAGGACAGGCTCGGGCACATCAGGTTCATCATCTTTTACGTCCTTTGCGGGGTGGCCGCGGTCTATGCCCATACCCTTTCGGACCCCTCCTCGACGATGCCTATGATAGGGGCAAGCGGGGCTGTATCGGGCGTGCTCGGGGCCTATATACTCCTCTTTCCCAAGGCGCAGGTGTATACGCTCATGTTCCTCGGGTTTTTCATACAGGTGATCCGGCTTCCGGCCTTGATAGTTATAGGCTTTTGGGCTATTATACAACTCGTTAGCGGATTTGCCACCCGGACCGCTGCCCAAGGCGGCATCGCTTTTTTTGCCCACGTGGGCGGGTTTGTGTTCGGTCTGAGCGCGATCAAGATATTTCTCATCGGCAAAAGGAGGAGGCGCGAGCGTTGGTAGTAATCTGCCCCAAGTGCAAGACGAAGCTCAAGGTCCCTGAAGAGAAGATAGCCCATCATCTTCCAGGTGAAAAAGGAACAAGGTTCAAATGCCCCAAATGCCAGACCGTCTTCCTTGTAAAAAAACCTGCCCCGCGCCCGGCCGCCCCCGCGCCCGAAAAGAAAGAAGCAATATTTACCCTCGACAGGAAAAAAGCCGTTGTGGCCCATGCCGATGGGCTCATAGTGGAGAGGATAAAGACGGTGCTCGAGGGCATGGGCCTTACCGTTTTCCCATTCACTGACGGGGTGGAGACGATGGTGGCGGCCATGAAGGAGCGCCCCTGTATGATCCTGATCGATGTTGCCCTGCCCAAGATATACGGTTTTGAGGTGATTAAAAGGCTGAGGGGAAGGCCCGAGACCAGGGACATGACGGCCATCCTCATAAGCTCGATCTACGATAGGAGGAGATACAGGAGAGAGCCCGCCTCCCTTTACGGGGCGGACGACTACATAGACGAGCACGAGATAGAGAAGAAGCTTCAAGAAAAAATAAGGGCCGTTTTGGGAGATACTGCCCCTCCTCTCGCGCCGGGAAGACCGGAACCGATATCGGAAACGACATCGGAGGCAATGAGGGCCCCCGAACCGGCCATCTCCGCCTTGAGGCCGGCCCCGAGGCCAGCCTCCGAAAGCCCGGCTCCATTACCGCAGGCGGCCCCCCCTGCGCCTCCCCCAGGCCCGGAAAAAGACGTTCGTATTGAGAAGGCCAAGAGGCTTGCCCGTACAATTCTTGCCGACATTAACCTTTATGCCCCCGAAAAGGTGAATTTTGCGGTCAAAAACAATAATTTCGAGGCTGTTTTCGCCACCGAACTAAAAGAGGGAAAGCGCCTTTACGATACGAGAATCCCTCAGGAGACCAGGGACAAGGGCGATTTCTTCAGGGAGGCGATAGATACTTTCCTCGAAAAAAAGAAAAAAAGCCCCTGAGTTCTAAATTAGAAGAAAATAGCCTTTAATCCGCAATAAATGCCTGTTTACCCCTGTTTCCCCCGTTTTAGCCCGCTTGCCTTAGCCCGCATTCTGGTTTATATTCTTTAGCACTCATCAAAAGGGAGTGCTAATAACGTAACCAGGACGGAAAGGAGATAAGGGATATGAAATTTAAGCCGTTGAAGGACAGGGTCTTTATCAGCTATGCCGCCGAGGAAGAGAGGACAAAGGGCGGGCTGTATGTTCCGGAGACCGCCAAGGAAAAACCCCAGAAGGGGAAGGTGGAGGCCGTGGGGTCCGAGGTAAAGGAGCTCAAAATCGGCAACTGGGTCTTATTCGACAAGTATTCGGGCTCCAAGGTGAAAATAGACGAACAGGAATACCTGATCGTCAAAGAGGAAGACGTGCTGGGGATTATCGAGGAATAGAAATAGTCGAGGAATAGGGAAATCATTTTTTGAAACATAAAGGAGGAAACACTTAGATGGCAAAACAGCTTCTTTTTGATGAACCCGCAAGACAGGCCCTCTTAAGAGGCGTGACGATACTCTCGGACGCCGTAAAGGCCACGCTGGGCCCCAAGGGCAGAAATGCGATACTCGATAAGAAATTCGGCGCCCCCACAATAACCAAGGACGGCGTCACGGTTGCAAAGGAAATAGAGCTTAAGGACCCGTGGGAGAACATGGGCGCGCAGCTCGTAAAAGAGGTCGCCTCGAAGACCTCGGACGCGGCGGGCGACGGCACCACCACGGCCACAGTCCTCGCCTACGCCATATTCAGGGAGGGCGTAAAGAACGTGGTCGCGGGCGGAAACCCCATGGACATCAAGCGCGGCATCGACAAGGCAGTGGAAACGGTCGTCGAGGAGCTTAAAAAGATGTCCAAGACCGTCTCCGATAAGAAGGAAATAGCCCAGGTCGGCACGATTTCCGCCAATAACGACCCCTCCATAGGCGATCTCATAGCCGAGGCCATGGACAAGGTCGGCAAAGACGGCGTCATCACCGTGGAAGAGGCCAAGAGCATGGCAACCACCCTGGACGTCGTTGAGGGCATGCAGTTCGACAGGGGCTACATATCCCCTTATTTCATAACCGACCCCGACAGGATGGAGGCGAACCTCGAGGACGTCTACATCCTCATACACGATAAGAAAATCTCCGGCATGAAGGACCTCCTCCCCCTCCTCGAGCAAATTGCCAAGATGGGCAAGCCCCTCCTCATCGTGGCCGAAGACGTTGAGGGCGAGGCCCTCGCCACGCTCGTCATCAATAAGCTGCGCGGGACGCTCCAGGTCTGCGCCGTCAAGGCCCCGGGCTTCGGCGAAAGAAGGAAGGCCATGCTCGAAGACATCGCCAGCCTCACGGGCGGCCAGGTCATAGCCGAAGAACTCGGCATCAAGCTGGAAAGCGTGAAGATGCAGGACCTGGGCAGGGCAAGAAAAATAACCATCGATAAGGAGAACACCACTATAGTGGAGGGCGCGGGCGACCCCTCGGCCATCCAGGGCAGGGTGAAGCAGATAAAGGCCCAGATCGAAGAGACCACGAGCGACTACGACAGGGAAAAGCTCCAGGAGCGGCTCGCAAAGCTCGTGGGCGGCGTTGCCGTTATCAACGTGGGCGCGGCCACCGAGACCGAGATGAAGGAGAAAAAGGCCCGCGTCGAGGATGCCCTCCACGCAACGAGGGCCGCGGTCGAGGAAGGCATAGTGCCCGGAGGCGGTGTGGCGCTCTTAAGGTGCCTCTCTACCTTGAACAAGATGAAACTCGAAAACCACGACCAGCAGATCGGCGTCAATATCGTTAAGAAGGCCCTCGAAGAGCCCATAAAGCAGATAGTCAATAACGCGGGCCTCGAAGGCGCGGTCATTGTGGAGAAGGTCAAGGCCGCAAAGGAGCAGAACTTCGGCTTCGACGCAAACAGCGAAAAATACGGCGACATGCTCAAGGAGGGGATCATAGACCCCACGAAGGTCACCCGCTTTGCGCTCCAGAACGCCGCGTCGGTGGCGTCCTTGCTCCTCATGACCTCGGTCATGGTGACCGAGCTTCCTGAGGAAGAGAAGAAAGGGATGCCCGGAATGCCCCACGGCGGCGGCATGGAAGGGATGTATTAAGAGAAAATTAGAGATTTGAAATTTCAGAAATAAGAAGGGACAGGCGAAAGCCTGTCCCTTCTTATTTTTATGTCTGCTGAAAAAAAACTGTCTGCTTGTGGGCAGAGCGGGCTTACACACGCACCGTGTTATCCGGAGTTGAACGCCGAGGCCTTTTGAGCCTCTTCTGTAAGTCCTTTGACTTTTTTCTTATAAACTCGATTTGTTCTTCCACCGAAAGTCCTTTTGTTTCCTCGTAATGTTTGTCTCTGATTTTTCTTACCATTTCAACGCTTTTTACGGCCATACGTTGTCACCTCCCTTGGCGAATAAATCAGGACGGGTTTATATCCCATTTCGATGTTTACTGCATTGAATTTTTGGATTTTTTCAAAATGAACTATATGTTTGAAATTCCAACTGACCAACAAATCAACCCCTGCTGCTGAAGCAATGGCGATATGGCGGGCATCGTCACGATAATTGTTCGTTAAGACCTTATGCCTGAGGTAGGCATTAGCCAATTCAATGGCCTCTGGACTAAGTTCAAGAATCTGATTTGCGCACTCTCGGAACCTGGCATAAAATTCTTGGACCTCGTGGGGTGCAGCTTCAATTTCTGCGTCGGTAAGTTCAGAAATGATCAGCAAAAATTTTTCTGTTTCAAAATCAAGAAGAAGCCCGCGAGACCATTCCTGAAATTCAGGATCACAGCAGCCCCCTATAACTGAGGTGTCCACATATATTCTGGTCTTTTTCACGACTCTATTGTATCATTACCGGCGCTCAATTTCCTTTAATCCCTCACTGCTCTTTAAGGTGACCGAGCTTCCCGAGCAACAATAGGACAATCCGGAGCCGGTGCTGTTATAATTTGTCCAATGGAAAAAATATCATACATCGCAATAGGCGTCATACGCAGCCCTTTCGCTGACGTCGAGGGCATGCCCATACAGCCCGAAGGGGCCAAAGGTGTGGCCGGGTCTGTGGAACTGAATCCTGAATACGTAGAAGGGCTTAAGGACCTGGAGGGCTTCTCCCACGTCTTGCTCATCTATCACTTCCATCGCTCGGAAGGACATTCCCTTCTGGTAAAACCTTTTTTGGACAATGAGGTCCATGGACTCTTCGCCACGAGGGCCCCCAGACGCCCCAACCCTATAGGGATATCCGTGGTGAGGCTGGTCCGGATAGAGGGACCTATTCTTTATATCGAGGATGTGGACATCCTGGATGGCACGCCGCTTCTGGACATAAAGCCTTTTGTCCCGCCCTTCGACTGCCCGGAAGCCGAACGCATCGGGTGGCTTTCAGGAAGAGTACAAAATATCTGCGGCACACGAGCGGATAAGAGATTTAAGCAATAGGTCCGGAGCGGCTGTCCGGCGCTTCATGTTTTCTTCACGATTAAAGGGTAGACTCGTTCCGTGAAAAGGAACTCTTTAATCCTGCTTATTGCATTCCTCATCGGGATACAGAATACATGCCCTTACGGGCTTGCGGGGAAAACGGG